>Ga0210403_10001355_pt1 | contig 23389 bp, 16 predicted proteins | sample IncBWC19MmetaG_FD_150863 | JGI IMG/M metagenome (GOLD analysis project Ga0210403, IMG submission 150863) | Forest soil microbial communities from Barre Woods Harvard Forest LTER site, Petersham, Massachusetts, United States - Inc-BW-C-19-M | ecosystem: Environmental > Terrestrial > Soil >... | reverse complement strand
CCGAAATCTACGGCCTGTTCCGTTCGAGCATCGGCTGGAACCAGCTCGCCGGCAGCAAGATGTTCTCGCTCGGCCCGCTGAGCAACATCTCGTTCGAATTCGGCATGGATGGCAACACCGAGAACCGCTACTTCGGCGCCGCCAAGCGCGATGTCGTCGGCGGTCTGCAGTTCGAATTCTCGCTGCCTTACAAGGGCTATTTCAACGCGTCGCCGTTGGTGTACTGGGAGTTCGCCAACCACAACGGCTTTGCCCAGTGCGGCAGCGGCTTCTCCGGCCCCACACCGTACCCTGCCGCGGGCGCCACCTGTTTGCTTGACGGCAACACCTCGTTCAATGCGACCTGGGCGATCGAGACCAACTACTACATGGATCTGGGCTTCCTGCCTGAGAACATGCAGTACTTCTCGATCTCCGGCCGCGCGGCCTGGTACGGCAAGAAGGGGACGGACACCAATCCGCTTCCTGTTAATGCAGCAAACGGCGTCTTCCCGACCGCGGTCGAGCTCAACTCGGAGCCGATCCGTCTGACCTTCGATGCCTCGAAGGCGATGTGGGGCGGCAAGTATTCCCACTTCGTCGACGTTTGGGTGGCCTATCGCTACTGGCAGAACAAGTTCGGCCTCGATCACAACACCGCGTTCGCCTGCACCAGCGGCGCCGCGCCAGGGCAGAACAACGGCTCCTGCACCGAGAGCTCGCTCTACTCCGGTATCACCGTCAAGTTCTGATCGCCTGTCTCTCTCCACGCGAGAAAGCAAATGGCGCCGCGCTGGTCCCGCGGCGCCATTTTTCTTTGGCTTGAGGCGGCAACTCCGTCACACCATCAGATCGTGCGAAACATGGGCGATGACATGGCTCATGGTATGGTGCGGGACATCGTCGGTTGGGGGCTGAGCTGAAACTTCGGCTGCCAGCGCCGCCACAGAAGCGCTGGGCCCCGTCGGGTGGTCGTGATGGTCGACCCGTGCTGCGGCCAGGTTAAAGTCGGAAATCCCTTCCTTGAAGTGGAACGAGTCTCCCAGCCTGAGCGTAGCGGCAGCCACTGACCGCACCTGCTCCATCGGGGACAACTCAAAGTGAAACGAGTCATGTATCCTGCCGTGCGCATCGCCGTCGGCAGCGTTCATCGAACCCTCTTGGGGGATCAGTCCCTGGTGATCTTCATTGTTCCACGTGGAGTTGAACTGCAAACCGCCGCCATGCTTGTGGAAGTGTGGCTCGGCTTTATTGTCAGCCACATGCGGATTGTCGGCTGCGTCCGGCGCGGCGACGTCGGTATTGGGTTCGGTATTATGCTCGGTACTATGCTCGGCATTATGTATCGCGTAACTTGGGGCCGTCACGGCCCCGCTGCCGGACGTGCCGGGACTGTCGAGCATCGCCGTCTGATTGGGCACGACCACAGTCTCCGTATGGAGAACGGGTTGCGGTTTGATGGACTGCTGTGGGCCTGTCGGGGTATTCGCCGCATCGTCGGTGGTGTGTTCGGTGGAATGCTTCCCGCCTTCGTCGTCGCTGGTGAATTTGGCACGATCGAATAGCTCGATCCGGTCTCGATCGGCATCGAAGCCGTGGCCCAAATTGGCCGCCTGAACACCCCACTTGCCATCGGCCTGAAGCGTGTACTCAGCGAAGGTCCTGTCGGCCGAAAAGTCGGCTGTCGTTGCGACGAGCGTCGCATCGCTGTGCGCTGCCGCCGCGAAGGCGAGATCGATCGGCTCGGCGGCTACCACCGCTGCCGCCGTCTCCGGTGCGAAGAGGAAATCCGACGGCTCAATGGTCGCAAACCCCTGCAAATGGATTTCCTGCAGACCGGAATCGCCAATCTTCAGGATGTGATCGGTCGGATTGACGTAGACGATGGTTTGGTTCGCCGAGCTGTCATAGATCCAGGCGATCGTATGCGCCGGTACAGCCGTGCTGGTGGCGTCGAGCGCCAAAATCACGAAGGCGGCTGCGCCGAGCGCCGTCAGGTCAATCCTCTCGGAGGACTTCGACTTGAAGTCGGAGATGGCGCCGAAGCGGGTGGTGCCCTGATCCGTCGACAGATAAACGAAATGGTCGCCTCCGCCATCGCCCGCAAGGGAATGCGCCCAATGTCCACCAGCGACGGCGTCGCCCCTGTTTCCGTTGACTGTGTCGCGTCCCGCGCCGACGTGGATCGTGTCATCCGCGTCATTGCCCTTGGTGCCGCTGACAGTGTCCACGCCCGCGCTCGCATGGATGATTTGCCCGGAGTCGCCCGTTCCCGCCGCGGTGCCTTGTTTTAGCGTCTCTTGAACGGTCGGCGCACTGGATGTCACGAGTGGGCCGGTGTCTCGGTGATGGTCGAAGTCCCTGTTTTCGTCTTCGGCGCCGTGAATGGTGATGGTCACGACCTGCTTTGTTCCGTCGATCGTGGTCACCGTGAAGCTGTCGGTCAGCGTGTCGTCGTCATCGAGGGCCTTCACTGCGCAGTTGTTGGTGTCGAGCATGTAGGTCCACACGCCGGCGGCCGTCATCGTGAAAGTGCCGTAGCCGCCCCTGCTTGGCGTTGGTGTGCTGACCGCCGTGAACGTGTCGGGCGGGTTGTCGACGTCGGTATCGGTCAGCGTCCCCGTCGCTGTCGGCTTGCCATACTTCTCGCAGCTCGGCTCGGTCACACAGCCGGTTGTGGTGCCGGAAATGATGGCGGCGTCGTTGGTTCCATCGATGGTGATGGTCACGACTTGCGCTGTGCCGTCGATGGTGGTCACCGTGAAGCTGTCGATCAATTTGTCGCCGACATTAAGCGCCTGCACGGCGCTGTTGGCGTTGTTGAGCGCGTAAGTCCATGTGCCGGCGGCCGTGATGGTGAAGGTGCCGTAGCCGCCCGTGCTTGGCGTTGGTGTGCAGACCGCCGTGAACGTGTTGGACGGGTTGTCGACGTCGGTATCCGTCAGCGTCCCCGTCGCTGTCGCGTTGCCATATTTCTCGCAGCTCGACTCGGTCACCGAGCCGGTTGTGGTGCCGGAGATGATGGCGGCGTCGTTGGTGCCGTCGATGGTGATCGTCACGACCTGCGGGGTGCCGTCAATAGTGGTCACCGTGAAGCTGTCGGTCAATTTGTCGCCGACATTGAGCGCCTGCACGGCGGTGTTGGCGTTGTTGAGCGAGTAGGTCCACACGCCGGCAGCCGTGATGGTGAAGGTGCCGTAGCCGCCTAGGCTGGCGGTGGGCGTGCTGACCGCCGTGAACGTGTTGGGCGGATTGTCGACGTCGGTATCGGTGAGCGTGCCGGATACGGTCGGCAGGCCGTGGACCCCGTTGGCAGTGCCACCGGCTTCGATCGCCGCGCCGGCCGTGGTGCCTGAGATATGGGCGGCGTCGTTGGCGCCGTTGATGGCGATCGTGAAGGTTTGGTCGGCTGACAGCGAACCGTCAGACACGGTGATCGTGAAGCTTTCGGTCGTGGGGGCTTGCAGCGCATTGATCGCGTTGTTGTTCGGGACGAAAGTGTAGGCGCCGCTCGCGCTGTTGAGGAAGAGCGTGCCAAAGGGGCCGGCCTGCGAAACATCAAAACTCGCCCCGTCCAGTACCGAATTGCCCGCCGTTCCCCCGCTGATGCCGAAGGTCAGCGCGCCGCCAGTCGTACTGCTGGCCGTGAAGGTGCCGCTCGTCGCGGTGAAGTCGTCGAACACCGACGTATCGACCTCTGTCGGACCGGTCAGTGCGTTCAGCGTCGGCGGCTTCGGCGGCGGCGGCGGTAGGTGCACGATCGGGGTGTCATTGATCGGGATGACAAGCGTCGGCAACGCAGCGAGTGAGTTTTGCGTCGCGTGGGGGTCGTCGCTCTGTATAAAATTGATCGGCTGCAGCAACCCTGGTGCGCTGAAGGGAGGCGCGCTGGACCCGTTTGTTCCCTGTCCTTTCGCGTAGTTGGCGAGCACGTCCTGCTGGGCCGCCAGCAACTCTTCCATCCTGGTCGGATTGTTGCCGACCGGGTTCACGCTAACCGATGAGCCGCTCTTTCTGACGACGACTGTCTCTCCGGGATCCTCAACAATGATGTGTCGCGGGATCGGCTCCTTGGTCACGAGTTCGAATGTGCCGTGCTCGAGGTCTTTGTAAGCGATGCGGTCATCATCCAGGATTGCGACGTTCGGCTCGGCGCCCTCTGCGCCCTTCATCATCGAGAAGGTCAGGGCTGCAAGCGACAGCAATCCAAATCCACCGGCCTGGGACCGGCCGCGAATGTTTCCTGGGGACACGTCGTTATCGAGAGAAGTGGCCTTTGCCACCTCGCCCGTAACCACGAATTGGACCGTTTGCGGGATGCCGCCGGAGTCGCGCACCAATTCGCGCAGCATCGCGCGCGTACCGCAGGGTATGTTGCACACCGTGCCGTCGACAAAGCGAATTCCGATTTCGCCGTCGGCTGCGGTCTCGATCACGTCGCCATGGCAAACGGGATCGCCGACCCTGATTTGAACGGCGATGCCGCTCGCGCGCGAAAGGACGCCGCAGCCGGTTGCCGTCTCAATATTGCCGATAGCTTGGGGTGGCGCGGCTCTGGCTGCCGCGCGCTCGTTCTCGCACTCCATGCCGGACGCAATCAACATTGGCTTTGACCTCGCCTGCTGAGCAACTCAGGCCCCAGCTCGGCGCCGCTTTTTTCGTGCTCTGGCTTGCCCCCGCCACGAGGTCAAAAATCTCTTGACGTTGGCAACCCTGGGCTGGCCCGCCGAAATGTCCTGATCGAAATTCCCTCATCATTCCCGGAAGATGCATGTTCGGCGCGACGTCGAAAGGCCGTCGTTCCGCCGCGCCTTCCGGCGTCAGGCACGCAAGTTTTTCATCCTATCGGATGAGATCGAGGCCGAAAAGCTACCATTTCGGGCTAGGTCTAGTATACTCCTTTTGGGTTAGTGGCCTGCAATGGCCAATGTGGCAACATGGAGTTGGCGGCCCCGGCCGACGGTTGACCGAACCCTCGGGGTGGCCATCCGAGCAAGATCTTCTCGGAAAGGGGGGATCATGTGTACCCATATGATGGCCGCGTCAGTTGCGAGTGTCGTCCTGGCGCTGGCCGCCTTTGTGCCAGGTCAGGCTCAAGCGCAAACCGACACCGCTCGCCCGGCCATTCTGGAGTCCTCATCAACACCGATTGGGAAAGTTGTAGCCGCCACCGGTTCGGTCACCATCGAGCATGCGGGTGCGGCGGTCGTTCAGGCAAATGTTTCCGGTCAAGCTGTTCAGACGAAGATTGGTGATCTCGTCTATCAGGGCGATCTGGTGCAAACAGGGACCGACGGAAAGGTCGGCATCAACTTTACCGACGGCACCTCGTTCAATCTTTCGAGCAACGCCCGCATGGCTCTGGACGAGTACGTGTACGATTCAAAGGGGGCATCCAATTCCACCTTGTTCTCTCTCTCCAAGGGAACGTTCACCTTTGTTGCCGGCAATATCGCAAAGACCGGTGCCATGAAGGTCGACACCCCCGTTGCAACGATGGGGATTCGAGGCACCACGCCACATATCGAAATCTCCGACGATGGATCCGTCAGGTTTTCTACCCTCATCGAAGAGGGCAAGAGCAAAGTCACCAGGAAGCCTGGGACTTCCACGGCGCAGAAACCCGAGCAGAAGGCCGACGACAAACCCAATTTGAACATCTGTCGACGGTGCTAGCGCATGATCCGGAAAAGTGTGTAGCGGTTTTCCGAAAAGATCATGCGCAAACAAAGAGCCAAAGCGCGATGATGATTCATCCTGAAATCATTGCACTTTAGCATCATTTTGAACCGCACATTCCCCAAAATTCGTGGATCGGGGAGCCCGATATGAAGCTTGGTGCGAGAGAGATCGACGGCGTGGCGGCTGTTGTCGTCCTGCTGTGGCTCGCCTCGCCCGCGGCCGCGCAACCGCCGAAACAGGGGGGCAGCTATCTCAGGAACATCGAGTTGTGCAACAGCATGGATCGCGCTTCGCTCGATGCGCGGATCGAGGGTTGCACGGAGTTCATCGAAGCACGTCAGGGCACACCGACTGCCTTGGCCGTCGCCCTCAACAACCGTGGCAATGCACTTATCGCAAAGGGAGACTACGACCGCGCCATCCGGGATTTCGGTCAGGCGATCGAGCTCAATCCAGCTTACACCAAGCCTTTCAACAACCGCGGTGCGGCTTACTTGAGAAAAGGCGAGTACGACCTCGCCATCAAGGCTTTCGACGAGGCGATCAAGCTCAATCCGAACTACGGCGAGGCCTTTGCGAACCGTGCCGGAGCCTACCTGAAAACCAGGGAATATGAGCGCGCGGCACGCGACTATGATGAGGCCATTCGTCTCGCGCCCGATCTTGGCGCCGCGTGGAGTGGACGTTGCTGGACCCGAGTGATGCTCGGTGCGCTGCGGGCGGCGCTGGAGGACTGCGACAAGGCGCTGGGGGTGGGGTCGAGCAATGCGGCGTCATATGACTCGCGTGGTCTGATCTACCTGAAGATGGGTCAACTTGACGCGGCGATCGAGGATTATGGTTTTGCGCTTCGGATCGAGCCGAAGCTCGCGAGCGCGCTTTATGGACGCGGGCTGGCTAGGCTCAAGCAGGGCGACAAGGCCGGCGGCGAGGCCGATATCGAAGCCGCTGAGGCGATCCAGGCCGGGATCGGCGACGACTTCACGCGCTATGGCGTGCGGTAGAGACGCGTCAAGCTTGTCTTCAGGTGACAACGCAAATGGCGCCGCGCTGGTCCCGCGGCGCCATTATCATTCAGGTGGAGCGACGCGCTACTTCGCGGCGGCGTTGACCTCCAGCGGCGCGGCACGCCGCGGGCTCTCCGCCTGCGCGGGCAGCCCGGCAAAACGGCGCAGCGCTTCCGCCATTTTCACCCGGCCGCTGACGCCGGTGATGACGACATCGACCATGGTGAAGGACGAGTGGAACTGGCCGTGGGCCTTGAGCTGCTCGACCGGCACACCGGCTTTGGCCAACGCCTCGCCATAGGCGATGCCCTCGTCGCGCAGCGGATCGAACTCGGAGGTCACGATGTAGGCCGGCGGCAGGCCGGCCAGCTTGCCGCGGATCGGCGAGGCGCGCGGATCGGTACGATCTGCCGGTGAGCAATAGATATCCCAGAACCAGAACATCAGGCCGCGGGTCAGGAAGTAGCCCGCCGCGTTCTCTGTATAGGACGGCCGGTCGAAGCTGCAATCGGTGACCGGGGACACCAGCAATTGGCCTGATATCTGCGGCCCGCCGCGGTCGCGCGCGAGCTGGCAGGTGACGGCCGCGATGTTGGCGCCGGCGCTCCAGCCGGCGACCAGCACCGGCCCCGGCCTGCCGCCGAGCTCGCTGGCATGCTCGGCGATCCAGCGCGTCGCGGCATAGCCGTCCTCGGGCGCGGCCGGGAAGCGATGCTCGGGCGCATGCCGGTAGCCGACGCTGACGACGATCATGCCGGTGCGCCGGCACATGTCGCGGCAGAACGGTTCGTCCGACTGCTGGTCGCCCAGCACCCAGCCGCCGCCGTGGAAATAGACCACGATTGGATGCGGTCCCGGTGTCGCCGGCCGATAGAGCCGATACGGCAGCGGACCTTCGGCCCCCTGCAGCACGCCATCGCCGACCTCGCCGACCGGCCGGCCCGCGGGGCGGGCCTTGTTGAACTCGTTGAGGAAGTCGCGTGCGCCCTGCGCGCCCATGGTCTCGATCGGCGGCAGGTTCATCTCTGCCAGCATGTTCAGCACCAGCCGCACGTCCGGCTGCAGGCGAACGATCTCGCCGTCATTGCATTGCTCGGCGCGATCAGGACCTCCGAGCTTGAAGCCGAGCATGCCGCGCGCCACGACCTCGTTGCAGATGCTGCGATAGGGACCGACGCCGCCGGTATAGGGCATCACGCCCTGCGCCTTGCCGGGAACGTTGGCGCCCGTGTACCAGGTGTTGGCGAGCCGGTGCAGCGTAAGCGTGGCGCAGTCGGCCATGTGTCGTGCCCAGCCCGCCTGCGCCGTCTCGGTCGCCTCCATGGTCGTGAAGCCGGCGTTGTGCAGCGCGATCAGCCGGTCGACCACCCAATCGGCATGCTGCTCGATCGACACCGCCATGTTGGACAGCACCGACGGGCTACCAGGACCGGTGATCATGAACAAATTGGGGAAGCCGGCCACGGTGAGCCCGAGATAGGTCTGCGGGCCGTTGGCCCAGACGCTCGACAGCGATTTTCCGCCACGTCCGGTGATCGGATGCACGGCCATGATCGCGCCGGTCATGGCGTCGAAGCCGGTCGCGAACACGATCACGTCGACGTCGAAGCTGCGCCTGTCGGTCGTGATACCGGAGGCCGTGATCGCCTTGATCGGCTCCTGCCGCAGGTTCACCAGGGTAACGTTGGGACGGTTGTAGGTCGCATAGTAGTTGGTATCGAGGCAGGGACGTTTGGCCCCGAAGGGATGATCATGCGGAGTGAGCGCTGCCGCGATCTCCGGATCCTTCACGACGTCGTGGATCTTTTCGCGGATCAGATCGGCGAGCAGCGTGTTGCCGTCGACGTCGACGCCCTGGTCGGCCCAGAGCTGGGTGAGGATGTGGACGAGATCGCCGGCCGCCCACGCCTGCTCGAAGCGCTGGCGCCGCTCGGCATCGCTGAGCTGCCAGCTCACTGCCATCTGCTGCGGATAGGGCACGCCCGCCATCGACAAGCGCGCCTGCTCGCGATACGCGGCGCGGTCGCCTTCCAGCATGGTCTTGCGATCCGCCGGTTGTGGGCCGTTATGCGCTGGCAAAGCGAAGTTCGGCGTGCGCTGGAATACGGTGAGATGCGCCGCCTCTCCGGCGATCAGCGGGATCGACTGGATGCCGGATGATCCCGTACCGATCACGGCGACCCGCTTGCCCTTGAGGTTCACGCCGTCATGCGGCCAGCGGCCGGTGAAATAGACCTCGCCCTTGAAATCCTTGACGCCATCGATCTCCGGCGGTTTTGGCGCAGAGAGACAGCCGGTCGCCATGATGTAATGGCGGCAGGATACATCAGTGCCGTTGTCGGTGGTGAGCTGCCAGCGTTGTTTGGCATCATCCCATGTCGCTTGCCTGACTTTGGTGCCGAAGCGGATATCGCGCCGCAGCTCATAGCGATCGGCGACGAAGCCGAGATAGCGCAGGATTTCAGGCTGGGTCGCGTATTTCTCCGACCAGGTCCACGCCTTTTCCAGTTCCGGATCGAAGGTGTAGCTGTAATCGATGGTCTGGATGTCGCAGCGCGCGCCGGGATAGCGGTTCCAATACCAGGTGCCGCCGACGTCGCCGGCTTCTTCCAGCACCACCGCTGAAAAGCCGGCCTTGCGCAGGCGATGCAGAATATAAAGCCCGGCAAAGCCGGCTCCGACCACCGCGACGTCGACATCTTGCGTTGAGACGCTATGCGTCGCATCCGACGCGCGTGTTGCGACCATTGCCTCTGGCATGCCATTCCTCCCGTGCGTTTTTGATTTTGATTTCGCGGGAGGCTAGTCCTGCGCGCCGAGTTTGTCATCAGGACAAATTCAATCTCAGGTCTTCACAAGTGTGGCGACGATCAGAATGATGCGACACGATGTCTGACCCAGGGAAATCGTCGCCTGATGAATGCGGAGCCCGTTGAAATTGAGAATCTTGCGGCGGAGTCGGACCTGCCGGCGATGATCGCCGCGCTGCAATTCGCGAACTGGGGCCGTTCGACCGGTTATGGCGCGGCCGAAGAATACGAGCGGTTTCTGCACGATGCGGCGCGCTCAAGCCGCTTGCCGGCCGTTCTGGTAGCGAAGCGCGCCGGCAAGTTCCTGGGATCAGTGAATTTGCTCGTGCATGAGATGACGACGCATCCGTCGTTGTCGCCCTGGTTGGCCCAGTTGTTTGTGATTGAAGAAGAGCGCGGCAGAGGTGTCGGAACTGTGCTCGTGCGTGCCTGCCTCGCCCGTTTCGCCGAACTGGGATTTCCGCGGGTGCACCTCTACACGGCCGCGTCGACGACGCTGCCTGCGTACTATGCGGCGCTCGGCTGGAAGACGATCGAGCAAACCGAATATCTCGGCAAGATGCGCGCCGTCATGGCGTTCGATTTTCCGCGATGAATGGCCATAGGCATTCGGCTGAACGAGTCATTACGCCAGATGGAGGAAGTCACGAAGACCATTAGCAACTACTTCTTCCACACGCCCTCGTGCAGCGCTTCGGCTTCATCCTCCAATAGCGGTCCCACCACCTCGGTCGGGCGCTGGCCGCTGGCAAAGACCGCGCGGCAGGGCAGGTCGAGCGTCGGATTTTCCGGGTGGTTGCCGGTGACGCCGCGCAGGCGATGCTCGGAAAGGCCATAGACGAGGCGGCCGATGCCGGCCCAGTAGATCGCGCCCGCGCACATCGCGCAGGGTTCGGCAGAGGAATAGATCGTGGCCTTGGCGCGCACGTCGGCGGGAAGCGTGCGGCAGGCTTCGGTCGCAAGCAGGCGCTCGGCATGCGCGGTGCCGTCATGGGCGGGCATGTAGCCGTTCTCGGATTCGATCGGCACGTTGCCGCTTGCGTCGACCAGAATGGCACCGAACGGATGGTTGCCGTTCTTCATCGATCGGCGCGCGACGTCGAAGGAGCGGCGCAGGAAGTGCGCGTCGCGCTCACCGCGTTCAGGGCCGTCGGTGTCAGCCATCAATGGCCCGCCATGTGGCGGCCGATTTCCGTGAGGTCAGCTTCGCTGGCGCGCGCTTCATAGACGAACTGGCCGTGGAACATCACGACCAGACGATCCGACAATTCCAGGAGTTCGTCCAGATCCTCGCTGACCAGCAGCACCGCGGCGCCGCGGTTGCGCGCCGCCATGATCTCGGCATGGATCTGCGCAACGGCGGCGAAATCGAGCCCGAAGCAGGGATTGGCGGCGATCAGCACCTCGACATCGCCGCCGAGCTCGCGCGCCAGCACCGCGCGCTGCACATTGCCGCCCGACAGCGCCGAGATCGGCGTGTCCGGCGTGCGGGTCTTGATCTTGTACCGGCCGATCTTCTTCTCGGCGTCCTCGCGGAAGGCCGCGCGATTGAGCCACCAGCCGCCGCTCGCAAACGGCGCGCGGTCGAATTCGCGGAAGGCGATGTTGTCGGCGACGCTCATGCCGCCGACGCAGGCATTCTTCAGCGGCTCCTCCGGCAACAGCGACATCTTGTGCCGCCGCATTTCCTCGCGGCGCGCATGATAGGGATCGCCCGCGACCTTGATTTCGCCGCTCTCCGGCTCGCGCTGGCCGGCCAAGACCTCGACGAGCTGGCGCTGGCCGTTGCCGGAGACGCCGGCGATGCCGACGATCTCGCCGCCGCGCACGGCAAGCGAAACATCATGCACCGCCACCGCGCCGGCATCGTCGAGCGCGCGGACCTTTGAAAGCTCCAGCCGCACGCTGCCGGCCTCGCCGGAGCGCGCGGGCTGGATGGTCAGCTCCTCCGCGCCGATCATGGTGCGCGCCATTGCGTCCGGCGTCAGCTCCTTGACCAGGCCTTTGCCGGCGAGCTTGCCGCGGCGCAGGATCGTGACCTCGTCGGCAAACGCCATCACCTCGCGGAATTTATGGGTGATCATCAGGATGGTCAGCTCGCCATCCATGACCATCTTGCGCAACATGCCCAGCACTTCATCGGCTTCGCCGGGTGTCAGCACCGAGGTCGGCTCGTCCAGGATCAGGAAACGCCGCTTGAGGTAAAGCTGCTTGAGGATTTCGCACTTCTGGCGCTCGCCGGCCGAGATGTCGGAGACTTTGGCGTCGAGCGGCACCTTGAACGGCATGCGCGCGAGAAACGCTTCCAGCTCCTTCTTCTCCCTGGCCCAGTCGACCACGGCCGGCACGTCGTCGCGCGCCAGCACCAGGTTCTCGGCGACCGTCATCGCCGGCACCAGGGTGAAATGCTGGTAGACCATGCCCAAGCCCAGCGCATGCGCGTCCTTGGGGTTGGCGATGGCCTGCTCGCGGCCGCCGACGACGATGTCGCCTTCGGTTGCGTGGTAATAGCCCATGATGCATTTGACCAGCGTCGACTTGCCGGCGCCGTTCTCGCCGAGCAGCGCGTGGAAGGTGCCGGGACGCACCTTCAGCTCGACATTGTCGAGCGCAAGGAAGTCGCCGAAGCGCATGGTCATGGCGATGGCGTCGACGCCGAAGGCGCCTGATGGAGGGGAGGCCTCGCCGATGATCACGCGATCGCTCCGATCAGGTCGCCGGATTTCGCCACTGCGCCGAACACGCCGCCCTGCATCTTGATCATTTTCAGGGCGTGGTCGTGATTACTCTTGTCGGTCGCGCCGCAGCAATCCTCGATCAGCACGCATTCGAAGCCGCGGTCGTTGGCCTCGCGCATGGTGGTATGGACGCAGACGTCAGTGGTGATGCCGGTCAGCACGATGTTCTCGATGCCGCGCACGCGTAGCAGCAGTTCGAGGTCCGTGGCGCAAAACGAGCCCTTGCCGGGTTTGTCGATGATGGGTTCGCCGGGCTTTGGGTAAAGATCGGGAATGATGTCCCAGCCCGGCTCGCCGCGCACGAGGATCTTGCCGCATGGACCGGGATCGCCGATGCCGGCGCCGATCTGCCGCGAGCGCCAGCGCTTGTTGGCGGGGAGGTCGGCAAGGTCGGGGCGATGGCCCTCGCGGGTATGGATGATGTGATAGCCCTTCTCGCGCATCGCGGCCAGCAGGCGCTTGATCGGCTCGATCGGCGCGCGGGTCAAAGACAGATCATAGCCCATCTTGTCGACATAGCCGCCGACGCCGCAAAAATCGGTCTGCATATCGATGATGACCAGTGCGGTGTTTTCGGGGCGCAGGTCGCCATTATAGGGCCAGGCGTAGGGCTCGGATTTGATATAGCGCTCGGACATCTTCTCTCTCGCGCGTTATCTTGTGATCGAAAGCTCGGCCGGCGCGCCGGTCAGCGTGCGCTTGGGCGAGCAGGTAATGATCATGATCGCCAGCGTCAGGATATAGGGCGCGGCATTGAAGAGGTGATAGCCGGAGGTGACGCCGACCGATTGCAGCGCGGGTCCCAGCGCCGCGGCGCCGCCAAAGGCGAGCGAGGCCCACAGGCACAGCATCGGGTCCCAGCGCGCGAAGATCACCAGCGCGACCGCGGTGATGCCTTGTCCGGAGGACAGGCCCTCGTTCCAGCTTCCGGGATAGAACAGCGACAAAAACGAGCCGCCGATGCCGGCGAGGAAGCCGCCGACCATGGTGGCGCGCAAGCGAATGAGCAGCACCGAATGGCCCATGGCGCGCGCGGCGTCCGAGCTTTCGCCGGCGGTGCGGATCAGCAAGCCCCAGCGCGTGGTGCGGAAGGCCCAATACAGCACCGGCGCCAGCACGAGGCCGATGAGGAACAATACATTGATGCGCAGCGCAGCGCGCAGCTGCGGGATGTCGCTCCAAAAGCCGAAATCGATTGCGGGCAGGCGAGGGGCAGTCGGCTCGATCAAGGGCTTGCCGAGATAGAAGGCGAGCCCGGTGCCGAACAGCATCAAGGCGATGCCGACGGCGACATCGTTCACGCGCGGCAGCGAGCAGATGCCGGCATGCAGGGCGCCGAGCAGCGCGCCGGTGATGCCGGCGGCGAGCACGCCGAGCCAGGGCGAGCCGGTGAGATAGGAGATGCCGTAGGCGCTCATCGCGCCCATCACCAGCGTGCCTTCGAGGCCGAGATTGATCCGGCCGCTTCGCTCGGTGATGCATTCGCCGAGACTGACGAACAGGAACGGCGTGGAGACGCGGATGGCGCCGCCGAACACGGCAAGCGGCACGGTCCAGAGCCCGATCGAGCCGTCAGCCATCAGGATTTTCCTTTCAGGAATCCGATCCGTCCGTATACCGCGTCGCTCGCGAGCACGAAGACGAAGATGATGCCCTGCAACACCAGCACCGACGCGTCCGGCAGGCCGAGCCGCCGCTGCAACAGTCCACCGGACGCGCTGATGCCGCCGAGCAGAATCGCGACCGGAATGATCGCGAGCGGATTCTGCCGGGCGAGAAAGGCGACGAGGATGCCGGTGAAGCCGTAGCCGGCGGCGAGATTGGCATTGGTGCGGCCCTGCACGGCCGCGACTTCGACCATGCCGGCAAGGCCAGCGCAGGCGCCGGCGAGGAAGCAGATGGTCAGGATCAGCTTGCCGACGGAGAGGCCGACGATCTTGGCGGCGCGGATGTTGCCGCCGGCGACCCGCGCGGCGAAGCCGAAGGTGGTGTGATAAATCAAAATGTAGGAGAGGATGGCGGTGATCAGGCCGAAGACGAGGCCCCAATGCACGTCGGTGCCGGGAATGGAGCCGATCATGTTGGCGGCGCCGATTTCGCGCGTCGAAGGCTTGTTGAGGCTCGCGGGATCGCGCATTGCGCCTTCGACCAGGTGGTTGAGGATCGCGAGGGCGATATAGACGAGCAAGAGGCTCGAGATCGTCTCGTTGACGCCGCGATATTGCCGAAGCGCGCCGGAGAGCAGGATCCACATGCCGCCGCCGACCATGCCGGCGCAGATCATGGCGAGCTGTACGACCAGCGGCGGCGCCCATGGCATGGCGAGCGCCATCGAGGTTGCCGACAGCGCGCCGATCAGAAGCGCGCCTTCGCCGCCGATGATGACCATGCCGAGCTGCGCGGGCAGGGCCGTGCACAGCGCCGTCAATATCAGGGGCGCGGCGCGGGTCAGCGTGTTCTGCCAGGAGAACCAGGTGCCGAACGCGCCGTAATACATGTAAAAATAGAGGTCGAGCGGGTTCTTGCCGAACAGCGCGACAAAGATGCCAAACACCACAAGCGCGCCGGCCAGCGCCGCGCCCGGGATCAGGATGTATTCGATGGTCGTGCCATGACGCTGGAGGAATCCGGCGTCCGCGGCCGGAGCAACCGCGACCGCGTCCGCCGAATCCGCCACGTCAGAGCTCACGAAGTGGCTCCGATCACGCCCTCGACCAGATAGTCCATCTTTTCGAGTTCGGGATCCTTCTGGCCGCGGTCGGTGCCGGCGGCGATCACGGTCTTGCCCTTGTTGTCGACGAGTCCACCCTTGAAGATGGCGTAGCCTTCGGCGGACAGGAATTTGGCCTTGACATCGTCGGCATGCTTGCGCGCTTCGGCGGAAACCGCTTCGCCATAGGGCGAGGTCTTGACGATCTCTTCCTTGAGGCCGCCGCGATAGAAGTTCGGGATGCTCTCGCCGGCCGCGATCATCTTGACGAACTTCGGATAGAGCGCCTCCCAGTTCCATTCCGCGCCGGTGAGATAGGCCTTTGGCGCCAGCGGCGACTGGTTGACGTGATAGCCGCACACCATCGCGCCGCGGCGCGCGGCGTTCTCCACCATGGTCTTCGGTCCGTCGACATGGCAGGTCAGCACGTCGACGCCTTGGTCGATCAGGCTGTTGGTGGCTTCGGCTTCCTTGACCGGCATCGACCAGTCGCCGGTGAAGATCACTTGCGTGGTGGCCTTCGGATTGGCGAGCTTGGCGCCGAGCGTGAACGCGTTGATGTTGCGCAGCACCTGCGGGATCGGTTTCGCCGCGACGAAGCCGAGCTTGCCGCTCTTGGTGGAGTAACCGGCGACGATGCCCGAGATGTACTGCGCCTCGTCGATATAACCGAAATAGCTGCCGGCGTTCTTCGGGTCCTTGTCGGTCCACAGACCACCGCAATGCTCGAAGCGAAGCTTCGGAAATTTGGTGGCCATCTTGATCATGTGCGGGTTGTAGTAACCGAACGAGGTCGGGAACAAGAGCGTCGCGCCATCGAGATTGATCATCGACTCGATCGTCTTCTCGACGGCGTCGGTCTCCGGCACCTTCTCTTCCTCGACCACTTTCAGGCCGGGAAGTTTCTTCAGCGCGGCGGCGCCTTGCGCATGCGCCTGGTTGTAGCCGTAGTCGTCGCGCGAACCGACGTAGATGAAACCGATCGTGGTCTCCGCGGCGGCCGCGGAGCGAACGCCCAGCGCCGAGCCGAGTGTCAGCGCAGCGCTTCCCTGCAACAGACGCCGTCGTGAAATCCTGCCAAAATCCATCTGCCTCTCCCCTGTGGCGGCTTGGCGCCGCTGATCTCGCGGCTTCGCCTGACGCGGCGGAGCCCCGGGAGCATTGTCGCAAGCTTCATGCCAGAGCTTTTTTGCTGAGCATGATATTTTATCGCGTTGTTATTGTTATAATATCTATAGGGCGGTGGCGCCGATCGAATCTTGTGCACACCTTGAAGTGATTAAAATAGCAGCATCATTCTCTCATTGTATGCAATCGAGTTGAGCATTCCGGTATGCAATCGAGTTGAGCATTCCGGAGGGCGCGCAGAGCCTTCCATCTGACCCCATCGACTTCGCGAGCGGGCGAGATTATCGCTGGCACCGGATTTGTATCGATCGGCCAAACGAAAGCGTGGGCGGGATGAACGTGGAAACGGCCGGGCTGCAAAAGCTCTCGCTTGGCGAAGAGATCGTCGGCCGGATCAATGCGCTCGCCGCGATTTCGGAAGACCGCGAACATCTCGCCCGCATCTTCCTCACGAAAGAACATCGCGCCGCGGCCGATCTGATCCTCAACTGGATGCGCGAGGCCGGCATGCAGGCGCATCTCGATGCGATCGGCAATGTCTGCGGCCGCTATGAGGGCGCTTCGCCGGGTTTGCCATGTCTGATGCTCGGCTCGCACTACGACACCGTGCGCGACGCCGGCAAATGGGATGGGCCGCTCGGCGTGATTACCGCGATTTCCTGCGTCGCCGATCTGAACCGGCGCGGCAAGCGGCTGCCGTTCGCGATCGAGGTCACCGGCTTTGCCGACGAGGAGGGCGTTCGCTTCGCCTCCACACTGCTCGGCAGTCGTGCGGTCGCCAGCACCTTTGACGAAAGCGTGCTGCAGGTGCGCGATGCCGACGGCATTTCCATGCGCGAGGCGATGCAAAAATTCGGCCTCGATCCCGATCATATCGGCGCCGCCGCGCGCGCCCGCCGCGAACTGCTTGCCTATCTCGAGCTGCATATCGAGCAGGGGCCGGTGCTGGAAGCAAAAAGCCTTCCCGTCGGCGTGGTCACCGCGATTGCGGGTGCCACGCGCATGGCGGCGCGGCTGACCGGCATGGCCGGCCACGCCGGCACGGTGCCGATGCAGCTTCGGCGCGATGCGCTCGCGGGCGCGGCCGAATGCATCGGCGCGATCGAGGAGTTTTGCAGGACCGATGAGAATGGCCTGGTCGGCACCGTCGGCTATATCCACGCCATGCCCGGCGCGACCAATGTGATTCCGGGGCAGGTGTCCTTTACCATCGACATCCGCGCACCGACCGACATGCATCGTAAGCGCGCGGTTGCCGATATCGTCCGGCAGATCGAAACCATCGCCAAGCGCCGCGATCTGGCGCTGCAGCTCGACGTCACGCATGAGAACCGCACCGTGCCGTGCGCGCCCTGGCTGAGGGCGCAGGTCGCGGAAGCCATCAGCGCCGAGGGATTTCCGGTGTTCGAGCTGCCGAGCGGCGCCGGCCATGACGGCATGGCCATGATCGACGTCGCCGACGTCGGCATGATCTTCGTCCGCTGTCGCGGCGGCATCAGCCATCACCCCGACGAGCATGTCGAACTCACCGACGCCAACGCCGGCGCCCGCGTGCTGCTCCGGGTGATCGAGAATTTCCGGCCGCTGACGGCGGGCTAGTTGTTGCTTCGACGCGCCGTTGAATTGCGATCGATCACTTCCGGGAATGCCGACGAGTGAATGGGTCCAGCACTGAAACTCCAGTGGGCTCGAAGTCGGACACGTTGCGCGTCACCACGGTGAACCCGTTTTCCAGTGCGGTGGCCGCGATCATGAGATCAGCGCTGTCATTGCCGAGTGCAGCGCTCAGCGCGCCCCAGCGGCGCGCCGCTCGCAGGTCGAAGGGCACGATCCGCTCGCCGTAGAGGGTCAGTACCCGGTCAAGCCATTCCGCAAGCGCTCCCGCAAAACCCGGGTCGAGCGCGCGCTGCCTCGCAATGCCGCGCTCTATTTCGCCGATGCTGACAACGCTCAGGAAAAGATCGGCGGTTCGCTGCCGTTCGAACCACCTGACGACCGTCGGATCGCGCTCCCGCCTGCGCAATTCGGATAGCGTAACGGTGTCGATCAGGAACATCGGCGCTTGATCCGGAAAAGTGTGTAGCGGCTTTTCGAAAAGCATGCCCTCGGGTTTGACCCGAGGGATCATGCGCAAACATCAGAGCCCGGGGTCGCGCATCCGGACATTGCGGCGCGGGAACTCACCATCATCCTGTGGCATGGCGAGTAGAACCTCGGCAAAGGATGGCGCCTGCGCGCGCTCCAAACGCCGCAGGCGCTCGTACTCCATCACATCGACCACGACGACGGCAGGCTTGCCATGCTTGGTAACCGTCTGTGGCGCGCGCCGTGCTGCCTCAACGACCTCGCTGAAACGGTTCTTGGCATCCTGTACTGACCAATCGCGTTTGGCCATTCATTCGCACTTTCTAGCTAGAAATTCTAGCCAGAATATAGGGGCGGGGCAAGGGTTCGTCAAGTCGTCCTTTTCACCTCGCCGCGCCTGCGGGGAGAGGTCGGATCGCATCGCCAGATGCGATCCGGGTGAGGGGGCTCTCCACGAGTCCTACTCTGACCATGTTCGCGGATGCAGCCCTCACCCCGGCCCTCTCTCCGCATCCGCCTTCGCCCGAAGGCGGGCTTCGGCGGACAACAGAGCGGGGAGAGAGAGATAGTCTCACCCCGCCGTTACATCCACGAGCTCGCCGCCGTCGAGCACCTGGTGCGCCTTGGTGCGATCGAGATCGCCTTCCCAGGCCGCGACGACAACAGTCGCGACGCAATTGCCGATGAGGTTGCCGAGCGCGCGCGCCATGCCGATGAACCAGTCGACCGAGAGAACGAGCACGAGCCCGATCGCGGGAATGCTCGGCACCGCGTTGAGCGTTGCGGCGAGGATCACGATCGCCGAGCCCGGCACGCCATGCGCGCCCTTGGACGTGATCAGGGACACGCCGAGGACCAGCAGGAGATCACCGAGCGACAGCGGCGTGTTGGTCGCCTGCGCGATGAACACCACGGCAAGCGTGAGGTAGATCGAGAAGGCGTCGAGATTGAAGGAATAGCCGGTCGGGATCACGAGCCCGACCACGGAATCCTTCACGCCCATCCGCTCCAGCTTCTTCATGATCTGCGGCAGCACCGCGTCGGAAGAGGCGGTGGCGAGCACGATGGTCAATTCCTCGCGCAGGTAATTCAGGAATTTGAGGATGTTGATGCCGGCGAGCGCCATCACGGTGCCGAGCACGCCGAACACGAAGATCGCCACCGAGACGTAGAACAGCATCACCAGCGAGACCAGCTGCTTCAGCGAGCCGATGCCGTATTTGCCGACGGTGTAGGCCACCGCACCGAGCACGCCGATCGGTGCGACGCGGACGATCAGGCCCATGACGCGGAACAGCACGGTGGAAGCGGCATCGATCAGCGAGGAGATCTTCTCGCCCTTTTCGCCGCCGACCAGCGCGAGCCCAACGCCGAACAGGATGGCGAAGAACAGCACCTGCAGCACATCGTTGCGCGCCAGCGCATCGAAGGAGGTGGTCGGGATGACGTTCATCAGGAACGCGCCGATGCCTTCGCCCTGCAGCTTCTTCGCATTGCCGGCGTAGTTGCTGAGCGCGCCCGCGTCGAGCTTCGATACGTCGATGTTCATGCCGTGGCCCGGGCCAAAGAGATAGGCGAGCAGGAGGCCGACGACGAGTGCGACCGTGGTCATCACCTCGAAATAGACCAGCGCCTTGACGCCGACGCGGCCGACCTTCTTGAGATCGCCTGCGCCGGCAATGCCGTGTACCACGACGCAGAACACGATCGGCGCCACGATCATCGAGATCAGCTTGAGAAAGGCATCGCTCAGGATCTTCAGGCTGACCGCGAAGTCCGGAACAGTGATGCCGAGCACGATGCCGAGGATCAGGCCGGCCAGGACCTGGACGAATAGCGAAGAGTAAAGCGGTTTCGATGCGGCTGGCGCCGCCGCTGATATCGTCGACATGGCATATTCCCCCTCGGCTCCGGCGATCCTGGCGCGCGATGCGACCGGATCATGCTCCAACTGATTGCAAGCAACAAGTGTGCCAGCCTCCAGGCGCGGCGGGAACCGAGCGCCTTCCCGACAGCGATCCCTGAAAAGGAAAACGCAGGAGGCGTCCAGCCTCCTGCGTCAGCACATGTCAGGTATCTTCGACAGGTCAATCCGCGTCGCGGCAATCGTTCCGGTCTTGACCCCGGTCCCGGTCATGGCCGCAAGAGCCGCGCCCGTCGGCTACGTCGTGGTCGAAGTCGGTGCCCGGGGTGAAGGACACGCCGCGGAGCGCTTCGCCGAAGCGGGCGGTGCGCGCCGTGGTGAAGCTCTCGCCCGCGGGCAGCGTGGTCGCGGCGAGTTTGTCGGTGATCATCACGAGCCGGTTCGGATCGGCGCCCTGGTCGCCGCTGCCGCTCACCGTGGAGGTGATGGCCCAGATCGTCGCCGTGCCGTCGCGATTGACGCGGCCGGTGATGTTGCGCAGGCCGTCGGTGGCGGGCGACCATGGCAGGTTGGTCAGGCTGTTGTTGCCGGTCGGATAGCCCTGCACCGTGTAGGGCACGCCGAGGCCGAGGCCGGCCTGCAGCGTGTAGGCGAGGGTCCAGCCGCCGGTGGCATCGTTGAACACCCATTTCTGCAATCCCGCGCCGGTCTGCGCTGCGGCGGCGGTGAAGGTGTTGGTGGCGGCGTTGTAGGTTGTGGTTCCGTTGCCCTCGTCGGCGACATAGAGCGTCTTGGCATTGGCGAACCAGACGCCGAACGGGAACGCAGTCGCGTTCTTGGCAAGATTGGTCGGGAAACCCTTCAGCACGCACATGTTGTAGGGCGTCACGCCGAGCGTCTGCAGCTGTGCCGCGTTGTAGATGATCGGCGTGGTCGGCAGCGACGCGGTCGCGCTTGGCACGCCGGTCCCGCTCGGGCAGGCCAGCGGGTTATGGTTGGCGTCAAAACCCGAGGTGTCGATGAAATACACCGTGTTGATGCCGTTGCCGCCGCTGCCCTTGGTCAGGTAGACGACGTTGTTGAACACGGTGAGGCCGCGGAAGTTGGTGTCCTTGCCGATCTTGTCGATCTTCTGTCCGAGCTGGGTGACGTTGAAGCTGCCGACCGGCGTCGGCATGCCCGGATCCGGCTGCTGGGCGAGCGGCACGTGGGCTTGCGTCGCGATCTGCGCGCCGGCGCCGATGATGACGCCGTTCGGCTGCGGGTTGCCGCCATTGCCGGCGTTGCCGGCCATGTAGAACACGTTGGAGCCGTGGTGGTCGTTCAGGATCGCGGCGCGGCCGTTGTTGCCGCTATAGGCATTGGTCTTGGTGAAGGTGAAGTGGCCGTGCTCGTCGACGGTGGCGATGACGCGCGAATAGCTTGAGGTCACCGGGTTGGTCGGATCGACCACATCGGGCGTGTTGGAGTTCGACACGTCGATCGTATCGATCGGGGCGAGGTAGCCCATGAACGAGACGACGCGTGAATCGACGGACAGGTTGAGCGCGATTTCGGACTTCGACGAGAAGCTCGTGACCATCTGGTCCCGGTTCGGCGCGACGCCGCGCTCGGAGCTGTTCGGCACCTCGAGCGACTGCACCGGCCGGCCGTCCAGCCGCAGCTCGTCGAGCATGATTTTCGAGGTGATGCCGAAGGAGGCGTCGACCTGGTCGTTGTTGAACACCGTCGGATAGGTGCCGCTCGCATTCGCCGTGACGCAATTGGGCGCCGCGCAATTCGGCGGAAGCTGCGTCACCCCGGCCACCACATTTGCGGCGTTGTTGTCGTAGATGGCGCGGCTCACCAGCAGATGGCCCGGCCGGAAATGGACGTCGTCGTCATCGGCGCGAGCGAGCGTGCTGGCAAGTGCCGTGGAAGCGAGCAACGCGAGCGCAAGGCTCGGTGTGAACAGCGGACGCCCGGCCAGCGGGCGCGATGCTTTGGCGATCATGGTCGTTTCCTGATGTGAAAATTTGTAAAGATGCGGGCAGGCCGCGCCGAAGCCGGCCGCGTCGAGTTGACGCAGGCTCAATGTGAGCGCCGACCGTTACAGGAATGCGAACAATATACGACGACTGTGGATAGAGAGTTCGGCTTGCGCGGGAATCCTTCCGGTCCTAGCTTGAGTGCCGCGGGGAAATGCAGACTCCCCTTCAGACGGCCTGCCGTTCAAGCTCTGCGCGATACTCGAAGCATCGAGGGATTGCGCATGAATGATAGCCGGACGACCTTTTCCGGACCCAATTGCAAATCCGCCATCGCGGCTTTCCCGATCCCGCTGCTGTATCTCGCGCGCGGGCTGCGCGGGTTCGGCGACGGCTTCGCCATCATCGTGCTGCCGGCCTACATGACCGCGCTGGGTTATGACGCCGCGGCGGTAGGCCTCATCGCCACCGCCTCACTGCTAGGCACGGCGCTATTGACGTTGAGCGTTGGCTGGATCGCGCCGCACCACGACCTGCGCGCGCTCTTGGTCTTCGGTGCGAGCCTGATGGTGGCGACGGGGCTGGCGTTTCCGAATGTCGAGCATTTCGTACTGATCGCGCTCGTCGCCTTCATCGGCACCATCAATCCGTCGGGCGGCGATCTCGGCGTGCTGGTGCCGCTCGAACATGCGGTGCTGGCGAGGAGCGCCACCGACGAGCGGCGCACGCAGGCCTTTGCGCGCTACAGCCTGACCGGGGCGCTGTGCACGGCGGCCGGCTCGCTCGCTGCCTCCGTGCCCGATCATCTTGTCGCCCATGGCGCCGCGCCGATCGCCGCGTTGCGCTGGATGTTCTATGCCTATGCCGCGCTTGGCGTTGCCAGCGCGCTGCTCTATCGCCGCGTGCCGCATGCGCGCGGCGAGGAAAAGGCGCCAGTCGCGCCGCTCGGGCCGTCGCGCAACACCGTCTACAAGCTGGCCGCGCTGTTCTCGATCGACGCCTTTGCCGGCGGCTTCATCGCGCAATCCCTGCTGGTGCTGTGGCTGTTCCAGCGCTTCGATCTGTCGCTGTCGGCGGCCGGATTGTTCTTTTTCTGGTCGAGCACGCTCGCCGCCTTCTCCTATCCGGTCGCGGCCTGGATCGCGCGACGCGCCGGCCTCGTCAACACCATGGTGTTCACCCACATTCCCTCCAGCATCTTCCTGATCCTGGCGGCGTTCTCGCCCAATCTCTACCTCGCGCTCGGCCTCTTGCTGCTGCGCGCCGCGCTGTCGCAAATGGACGTGCCGACCCGGACGTCCTATGTCATGGCGGTGGTGACGCCGCCCGAGCGGCCGGCGGCGGCGAGCGTCACCGCCGTGCCGCGCAGTCTCGCTTCCTCGATCAGCCCGGCGATCTCGGGTCTGCTGCTGACGACGG
>Ga0210403_10001354_pt1 | contig 23392 bp, 18 predicted proteins | sample IncBWC19MmetaG_FD_150863 | JGI IMG/M metagenome (GOLD analysis project Ga0210403, IMG submission 150863) | Forest soil microbial communities from Barre Woods Harvard Forest LTER site, Petersham, Massachusetts, United States - Inc-BW-C-19-M | ecosystem: Environmental > Terrestrial > Soil >... | reverse complement strand
TCCTCGCGACGTCAGCGTGGGCGGGCATCAGTACACGGACTCGTTGCAAAAGGAACTGGATTTGAGCTTTGACGACGCAGAATCGCTGAAGCTGGGCAACAAAGTTGGCACTGTGAGCGAGGATGCGAAGACGCCGATCCTGCAGCAAGTGACCGAGATCATTGTGCTGGAGATTCAGAAGACATTCGACTTCTTCCGCGCCAGCGCTGCGGGCGAGCACATCGAGAAGATTTATCTGGCAGGCGGATCCTCAAAAGTTCCCGGGCTGATTGAGGCATTGCGCCAGGAGTTCTCGTTGCCGGTGGAGATTTTCAATCCGTTCCAGAAGATCGCGCCGCCAGTCGATGGACCGGGAGTGGAGTTGATTGAGCAGAATGCTGGCCAGTTGGCAGTTGCGGTGGGTTTGGCCTTAAGGAGTTTTGAAAACTTATGATCCGAATCAACCTGTTGGGGCAAGCCAGACCGAAGAACAAACGCGCCGCAGCGTCGGCCGCGGCGGTCATGGAGATGGGCGAGGTTGGCTCACCGAAGCTGAAAGTGCTGCTGGTGCTGGTGCTGGCCGGATCACTCAACGTGATGTATTGGTACCGGCTGGACAAGGAAAAACAGCACATCGCCACGAAAATGGCGACAGCGGAGCAGAGAAACCGCGAACTGGCCGACGTGAAGGCGCGTTACCTCGAGCGGCAGCGTCAGGCGGAGAGCTACAAGCGGCGGGTCGATGTGATCGATCAGCTGCGGGCCAGCCAGTCCGGACCCGTGAACCTGCTCAACACCATCGGTGACACCATCAACGGCACCGAAGCGGTGTGGCTTAACACCATGAAGGATCAGGGCGGCAGCGTGGATATCGAAGGCATGGCCCTGAGCGCCGATGCAGTGGCCTCGCTGATACAGAATCTGCAAAAGACGGGATATTTCAAGACCATCGAAATCAAAGAGACGTATCAGGACGAGACGTTCAAGGAAATGCAGGCATTTCAGTTCGTTCTGACCTGCGAAAAAGCGAAGTCCTAAAGGCGGGAGAATATGGGGAACTTTGGCGAATTATCGGGTCTCAAACAGTGGGCAGCCCTGGTATTAGGGGCAGCGCTGATCACCGCCGCATTGCATTTCACGTTGTTCAAGTCCCAGCGGGCAGCGAATGACCAGGCGCAAGCGGCCCTGGAACTTAAGCTTCGAGAGAATGCCGAGCTCGAATCCTACGCTCCCAAGCTCAAGGACATGGAGCGGCAGCTGGCGAATCTGAAACAGCAGCTGGAAATCGAGCGGAAAATCGTTCCCGACGAGAAGGAAGTGGACGGCTTCATCAAGATGCTGGACGCAGAGGCCATGAAGGCGGGAATCGAGATTCGACGCTACACCGCCAAGCCGGTATCGACCCGCGAGTTCTATACCGAAGTGCCGTTTGAAGTCGAACTGGACGGGCCGTACTTCTCGGTGCTGAACTTTTTCGATCGGGTGGGAAAGCTGGAACGGATTGTGAATATGTCCGGCTTGCTGATCGCGAGCACCAAGAAGCCGAGCGACGCCAAGGTGAAACACACCTATCAATACGCGCCCAACGAAAGCATCGTGGCTACCTGCGACGCGACGACGTTCTTTAGTCATGACCTGACGCCGCCGGCGGGCGCACCGGCCAAGGGTAAGGGAGGCCTATGAAGCTGGCGACTGGAATCTTAATACTGGGAATTGGACTGGGAACTGCGACCGCGCAGAACCCAAGCGTCATCGACACCACCAAGGCCAAACTGGTGTCAGCTCAGCAGCAGAAGACAGCGGATATCAACGCCGCGCTCGGGACCTCGCAGGGGCAGAGCGTAGCCCCGCAATCCTCAGCCGCAAAACCGGCTGCGGGCAAAGTGTCGAGCACGTCGCAGGCGCAAGCTGCAACCGCTCCGGCGACCGCGCCCAAGCCGGCTGCCAAGGCGGTCGCACCGAAGGCCACGGCGAAGAAAACTACCAAGGTTGCCGTCGACCAGCCCAAGGAGCCAAAACCCGCGGTCGCAGTCGAAGACAAGAAGAATCCGGTTGACCCCAAGAAGGATGAACACAAGATCAGCATGGCAGGAGGCCGCCGCGATCCGTTCGTGAGTCCGGTGGTAAACCACAGTATGGGCGGATCGGGTTGCAGCACTGGCAAGCGCTGCCTGGCCGTCGACCAGATTGCCCTGACCGGGATTGTGAAGTCGGACGCGGGCATGATCGCGGTCGTGGTCAACGCCATGAACAAAGCATATTTCCTGCGCGAAAACGATCCGGTCTTCAACGGATACGTAGTGAAGATTACAGGTGACTCGATCATTTTTAAAGAGACCATGCAGGACAAGTTAGGCAAATCGTTCACCCGGGAAGTGACCAAGAAGATTTCGACCCCGGCGGTTTAACTCCCGGGCGGAAGCGTCGGTTCGATCCGGCGAGTGTAGCAACGAAATTTGAGAGACAGATCACGCGGCGAGCAAAACGCGCGCCCGTGGGGAGAAGGGAAATGCGAAAGCAATTGCTGGCTGTTTTGCTACCGCTGCTGATCTTGGCCCTGGTTGCAGGCGCCGAGACTCAGAGCACGAGCACAGGCGCGGACACGCGTGCCACTGTACAGAAGGTGGACGTGATGCACGCGGATGACGGGATCAGCGTCGAGATCACCGCCCAGGGACAGGTGACGCCCAAGCTCAGTACCTTGGACTCGCCTGCTCGCGTGCTGGTGACTCTGCCGAACACCGTGGCAGCCACCGTCCAGAACCACATCAGCGTGGGCAGCGACGGCGTGAAGGGCGTGCGCATCGGCACCGATGGGCACCTGCCTCCAACCACCAGCGTCGTGATCGACCTGGTGCAGGCGTGCCAATACGAACTGCTTCCGGGCGGTGACAACAGAATCATTGTCAAGTTGCACCCTGCGGCGGTGAAGGCCAGCACGAAGGCGACAACGCCCGCGTCGGCGAAGCTGCAGACCACCGCCTCGACGATTGCGCCAGCCTCGGTTAAGACGGCGGTCGCGGTGAGCCAACCAGTTCCCGCATCGGCTTCTCCCGTCGCCGTTCCGGCCGCTGCTCAAGCCACCGATAAGACCTCGAAGCAGACTGCTTCCGCGACCGACTTTGTCTTCGTGGAACCGTCGTACCAGCAGAAGAGTGCGGTCGACAAGGTTACGGCTGACGAAGCCGCTCCCGCAGACCGTGCAGCCGGCGCGGCGACGAAATTCGTGGACAAGCCCGAGGGCAATCTGCTGCAGACGCCGAGCGCTGCCATGCAGCCCCAGGCGGCTCAGGCTGGGTCCACCCAACCGATCCAACCGGCTGTGAATCTCGCGGCAGAGGGCAAAGGCGAGAGCCACATGGTTACCCCGATCAGCACTCCCAAGTACACGGGCGAACCGATTTCTGTAAACCTGAAAGATGTGGATCTGAAAGATTTCTTCCGCCTGATCCATGAAATCAGCGGCCTGAACGTAGTACTCGATCCCAATGTGAAGGGTGCGCTGACCATCGTGCTCGACGACGTGCCGTGGGATCAGGCGCTCGATATCGTCCTCAAGAACAACGATCTATCGCGGCAGCTTGACGGCAACGTGTTACGCATCGCAACTGTAGAAACGCTGCGCCATGAAGCCGAGTCCCGCCGGGCGGAGCAGGAAGCCGAAGCATTGGCAGTCGATAAACAGACGGTCACGCGCTTCCTGAGCTATGCCCACTCCAAAGATGTCCTCTTGACAGTGAAGAAATTCCTGTCACAACGCGGAGACGCGGTCGCCGATGAGCGCACCAACGCGGTAATCATCTCGGATATTCCCGCGGTGATGCCAAACATCGACCGTTTACTCACCCAGCTCGACCGCAAGACGCAGGAAGTCGAAATTGAAGCGCGCGTCGTGGCCGCGACCCGCAGCTACGCGCGAGAAATTGGTACCCAGCTGGGCTTTGGCTGGGGCAACAACCCAACTGCTGTCGGCGGTGCTTCCTCCGTAGGCACCTCGCCACTTGCGACTTTCGGCATCATCCCCCATTACCCAATCGTCGGAACCACCGTGCCGACGGCGACCACGGGCACGCAGATACCGCTGTTCTCTAACTTGGGTGCAACCGGACCGACCAGCGGCCTTTCGTTTCTCAATGCCAGCTCTAATATACGGATCGATGCCATTCTCACCATGGCAGAGTCTCGCGGACTCTTGAAAATTCTGTCTCGTCCGCGGGTCGTGACCCAGAACAACATCCAGGCTCTGGTTCGCCAGGGCGTGCGCGTGCCGATCGTGACCCAGGCGCAGTTGGGTGGCCCGCCAACTGTCACCTACGTGGATGCATTCCTGAGGTTGACGGTAGTTCCGCAAATCACGTCGGAAGGTACCATCTTCCTGAACGTGGACGTGGAAAACACGACGCCTGACTTCGGTCGTACGATTAACGGCAACCCCACCCTGATCACGCAGCAGGCGACCACGCAGGTGTTGGTCACTGATGGCGGCACGGTGGTCATCGGCGGCGTTATTCAGACCAACAACTCCGTCAACGTGGCCCAGGTTCCCCTGCTAGGCAGCATTCCATGGCTTGGCGACCTGTTCAAGCACACCACCGTCAGCACCTCGAACCAGGAGCTGATTTTCTTCATAACTCCGCGGATCATCCAGACCTAGCCACAAGTTAGCAGTAAAGACAGCCGCCGGTTTCCCGAAGAATCTGTCAGGGACCGGCGGTTTTGTTTTGTGCCGGCAAAACTCGCGTGAGGCGGGGCGCATCATTCACCTCCACTGTTAAACTTTTAGGATGGACCACAGAGGCCGTCTCAGGCAGTTGCAAACCGTTTTCGATCGCAACTCAGTGGATGCGTTACTGGTCACTCACCTCCCTAACATCCGGTACCTTTGCGGGTTTACGGGAACGTCCGGCGTACTGGCGGTTGTCGAATCGGGCAGCGTCTTCTTTACCGATGGACGCTACAGCGAACAGTCACGAGCCGAGGTTCAGGGAGCACGAGTGGTGATCGCCCGCCAGCCTCCGCTGGTTGCTGCCGCCGCATGGCTCGTCGAGAACAAAGGCAAACTTGCCCGCAAGAAATTACTCAGAGTCGGGATTGAGAGCGAACACTTAACCGTCGCCGGGCGCTCTCAGCTGGCCAGCCTCCTGCGGTCGGACTTCCAGTTACGAGAGACGCGGGGACTGATCGAAAGAGCTCGGATGGTGAAGGATGCGGACGAGATTGCACGTTTGCGGAAAGCAGTGACTTTGGGCGCGAGCTTGTTTGATCGGGCACTTGAGGTCATTCGTCCTGGCGTGACGGAGAATGAGGTAGCGGCGGAGATGGAATATGCCGCGCGGCAGGCCGGAGCGGAGGAAATGTCTTTCCCGACCATCGTCGCGGCGGGGAAGCGGTCGGCCCTGCCGCATGGACGGGCTTCGAAAGCGGCGATTCCGTCCCGAGGATTCGTGGTCTGCGATTTCGGTGTTATACTTTCGGGCTACTGTTCCGACAGGACACGCACGGTACACGTGGGCCGTCCCACAGGCGAGGCCCGCCGAATGTACGAGGCGGTGCGGGAGGCGGAGGCCGTCGCCATACAGACGGTCAAAGCTGGTATAAGCGTTGGAGAAGTCGACCAGGGCGCGCGCAAGGTGCTGAAACAACATGGCTTATCACGACACTTTACGCACTCGACGGGTCATGGTGTAGGCTTAGAGATTCACGAGCCTCCTCGCATTGCGGCGGGGCAGACCGAGATTCTGCGCCCCGGGATGGTAATCACGGTCGAGCCCGGGGTATACATCGCGGGCAGCGGGGGCGTACGGATTGAAGATATGGTTGTAGTTACGGAGCGCGGATGCGAAGTCCTGACGCCCACGAGCAAGGAACTCATCACGATTTGAAGGCGACCTGTTCTTGAGATCTCAGCCCGGGCATCGGAGACGAGGCCCGGTCTCTCAGGTTGGCGCAAGAGAAGCAGCAAGCAGTCCCACCGCAAACCATGAACCAGAAAGAACTGAAAGAACTCATTGAGTTCTTAATTGAAAAGGATATTGCCGAGTTCGAGTTGGAGCGCGGCGATGTGAAGGTGCGGATCAAGCGTGGCGTGGAGCGCGTCGCTCCAACTCCTCCGCTGACCCAGGTTTCCGTGCACACCGCTCCGGCTTCGGGGCCGGAGATTTCATCCCTACCGGCTGCGCCCGTTCCATCCGCCGAAAGCACGGCTGCTCCGGCGGTTGAGGCTGGATTGCACACGGTGCGCTCTCCCATCGTGGGGACGTTCTACGAGTGTCCGTCCCCGGGGTCGCCACCATTCGTCAAGCCGGGCGACACAGTTGAAGTGGGGCAGGTGCTTTGCATTGTCGAAGCCATGAAGCTGATGAATGAAATCGAGGCTGACGTGGCAGGTGAGATTGTGAAGAAGTTGGTGGCGAACGGTCAGCCGATCGAGTACGGGCAGGAATTGTTTGTGATTCGGCCGCGAAGCTGATGGTGTGGGGCGGGCACTCCTGTCCGCCGCCTTTGATGTGGGTATTGTTTTTGATTTCTTGCATTTTGAGAATTAAGGTCAAGAAAGCGGACAAGAGTGTCCGCTCCACACTCGTTTAATACATGTTCAATAAAATCCTTATTGCGAATCGTGGCGAGATTGCCCTGCGCGTCATTTGCGCTTGCAAAGAGCTGGGCATCCGCACCGTGGCGATTTACAGCGAGGCCGACCGGCACTCGCTGCACGTCAAGTTTGCCGACGAAGCGATCTGCATTGGTCCGCCCCAACTGGCGCAAAGCTACCTCAACATTCCTGCGGTGATCAGCGCGGCTGAGATCACGAACGTCGACGCTATCCATCCGGGATACGGGCTGCTGGCGGAGAACGCCAATTTCGCTGAAGTCACCGAGACCAGCAACATTACTTTCATCGGGCCGCCACCTGAAATCACCCGGCTGATGGGAGAAAAGGAAAAGGCCCGCGCCGCCATGAAGAAGGCGGGGGTGCCCATTCTGCCAGGTTCCGAGGGCATTCTCGCCAGTGAAGGCGAAGCCATGGAGTGGGCGCGGCAAGTCGGCTTTCCGGTGATCATTAAAGCCTCGGCAGGCGGGGGCGGGCGCGGCATGCGCATTGTTCGCAACGAAGAGGAGCTTCCCGGCTTGTTCAAAGCGGCGCAATCCGAGGCGGCGGCGGCCTTCGGCAACGGCGATCTCTACATGGAGAAATTCATCGAGCGGCCGCGTCACATCGAGTTTCAGATTCTGGCTGATCAGTACGGCAACGTTGTGAGCCTGGGCGAGCGCGAGTGCTCGATCCAGCGGCGTCACCAAAAATTGTTGGAGGAATCTCCGTCCACGCAAGTGTCGCCCGAGCTCCGCGACGAGATCGGCAAGGTGTTGTCGAAGACGCTCTCAGAAATCGGTTACGTGAACGCCGGCACGATCGAGTTCCTGATGGATGAGGACCGGCGCTTGTACTTCATCGAAATGAACACGCGCATCCAGGTGGAGCATCCGGTCACGGAGATGGTCACCGATGTGGACCTGGTGAAGAGCCAGATTTTGCTGGCTGCCGGCGAGCGGATGGAAAACGTTCTTCTCGGTCCGATTGTGCATCGCGGGCATGCCATCGAGTGCCGCATCAACGCCGAGCATCCGGAGAAGTTCACGCCGTCGGCGGGAAAGATCACAGCTTTCAATCCGCCGGGCGGCACGGGCGTGCGAATCGATACCGCGGCCTACGCCGAAGGAGTGATTCCCCCGTATTATGATTCGCTTATCGCCAAACTGATCGTGCGCGGCAAAGACCGCAACGAAGCGGTTTCTCGCATGGCGCGCGCATTGGAAATGTTTATCGTGGAGGGAATCTTTACGACCATTCCCTTGCATCGCCGGATTCTGGCTGATCCGGATTTTCGCGCGGGCAAGTTTGATACGACCTTTATTGAGCGCTTCCTGGCAAAAAATGGAAAGTCGACGGCCAAATAACAGCGCCTAGACGTCATCCTGAGTCCCGGCGTCAGCCGGGCGAAGGATCTTGCGCGGAGTGGCATAACTCTTGCACCGCTAATGCGATGCACAGATCCGCGACGATTTTGGGAATCCATGATCCATCTGCCTCGCCTTTACGCCATTCTCGACGCATCATACTTCTCTGACAGCCAGATTTTGTTTTCGACAGCCGAAGAGCTTCTCGCGGGCGGCGTCAGTCTGCTGCAATACCGCAACAAGAACGGCAATGCTCGCGAGATGTTGGAACAAGCGCGGGAGCTGAAACGTCGGCTTGACGGGGCCAAGCTGATCATGAATGACCGGGCGGATCTTTGCTTAGCGGCGGGGTTTGACGGCGTACACGTGGGTCAGGAAGACTTGTCACCAGAGGGAGCAAGAAAAGTGGTCAGCACGACACTCTGGCTCGGCGTGTCCACCCACAATCCTGGGCAGATCGAGGAAGCCGACAAGACTTCTGCGGACTACATTGCCATCGGGCCAGTGTTCTCGACATCGAGCAAGGCCAATCCGGATCCGGTTGTCGGTCTCGAAAGCGTCCGCCAAGCGCGCGCTCTGACCCGAAAGCCGCTGGTGGCCATCGGCGGCATCAATCGTGCCAATTGCCGGTCGGTCATCGAAGCCGGGGCGGACTCGGTGGCGGTAATATCCGATCTGACACGGGAGCCTCGAAAATCAGCAGAGGATTTTTTCCGCATCTTAGGATAGAGTCATGGCGGCTGTCCCCACGTAAGGACAAAGGCTAGGAGCTTCTTGAGCATCGACACGAAGTCACCAGTACAGATCGCCAGCGACTGGGAGGTCCACAGCCACCAGGACAAAGAACTGGTCAAAGGCCTCGGCCTGACCAGCGCGACCATGCTGGTAATGGGTTCGATGATCGGCTCGGGCATCTTCATTGTTTCTTCGGAAATATCCCGGGAAGTGAATTCTCCGGCGCTGCTGATTGCAGCCTGGCTGGTCACTGGCTTCATGACGATTGTCGGAGCATTGTGCTACGGCGAGCTGGCGGCCATGATGCCGCGAGCCGGAGGACAATACGTTTATTTGCGCGAGGCGCTTGGCCCGCTCTGGGGATTCCTCTATGGATGGACGCTGTTTTTGGTCATTCAGACCGGAACGATCGCTGCCGTAGGGGTGGCCGTCGGCAAGTTTCTCGGCATTTTCGCTCCATCCATTTCTTCTTCGAACTGGATTCTGCATTTCTGGAAAGTCCCGCCAATTAGGATCGGACCCATGGTTCTCGGCAACATGGATGTTGGGCTGAACACCCAGAATCTGGTGGCGATTCTGGTGGTGGTTGCGCTATCGGTCATCAACGTTTTCGGGGTGAAGACCGGGGCACTGATTCAGAATGTCTTCACTTTTGCCAAAGTTTCTGCGCTGTTAGGGCTGGGCTTTCTGGGCTTGTTCATTGGACGTAACGCGCAGGCGCTGGCCGCCAACTTCCACGGGAACTTCTGGAACAACGCCGGACTGAGCACGCAGCACGCGGTGCAGGTCGGCGTCGGCGGGCCAATCGTTCTAGTTGGTACGCTGACCATTCTTGCTGTCGCTCAAGTAGGATCGCTGTTCTCCGCCGATGCCTGGAACAACGTGACCTTCACGGCGGGCGAGGTCAAGAATCCCAGCCGCAATTTGCCGCTTTCTCTCGCGTTGGGCACGGGCGTTGTCATTACCCTTTACATCGTCTGCAATTTCGTTTACCTAAGCGTGCTCCCGCTGGATGGCATCGCCAATGGGACAACCATTCTGGCACGCGGAATCAAATACGCGACCGAGGAACGCGTTGGCACGGCGGTGATGACGCAGATGTTCGGCTCGGCAGGTGGCTTGCTGATGGCCGCAGCCATTATGGTTTCCGGTTTCGGATGCGTCAACGGCCTGATTCTAGCGGGCGCACGCGTGTATTACGCGATGGCCAAGGATGGCCTGTTCTTTCGCGGAGTGGCGAAGTTGCATCCTACTTACAAGACGCCCGCGGTTTCGCTGATGGTGCAGATGGTTTGGACTTGCGTGCTTTGCGTGTCCGGAAGCTATGGGCAACTGCTCGACTACATCGTCTTCGCGGTGTTGGTGTTCTACATTCTGACCATCTTCGGATTATTCGTGCTGCGCCGCACCCATCCCGAGGCCGAACGGCCATACCGCGCCATCGGCTATCCGATACTGCCGACGGTGTATATTGTGATGGCTTTGTTCATCGATGTCGTACTATTACGCTATAAACCACAATTCACCTGGCCGGGATTGATCATCGTGTTGTTGGGAATCCCAGTCTACTATCTGTGGTCGCGGCGAGGAGAAGCACTCAGCCTGAAGCGAGCGGGAGAGCTCAATGTCTGATCTTTTTGCAAGAAAACCGCTGAACTCCATTCTTACAGAAGCCTCGGAAACCGGCGAGCATAGCCTGCGCCGGGCGCTCGGACCGACTAACCTGATCACCCTCGGCATCGGCGCCATTATTGGCACTGGCATTTTTGTGCTCACCGGAACCGCGGCAGCCAATCACGCAGGCCCCGCCATCGTGCTCTCGTTCAGCCTGGCCGCGGTTGCATGTGTGTTTGCCGGACTGTGTTACGCGGAGTTTGCCTCGATGATTCCGGTCGCCGGTTCGGCCTACACCTACGGCTACGCGACGCTGGGTGAGTTCATCGCCTGGATCATCGGCTGGGACCTCATTCTGGAATACGCTTTGGGAGCGGCGACTGTCGCCAGCGGCTGGAGCGGCTATGTGCTTAGCTTCCTCGGTGATTTCGGCATCCGGCTCTCGCCCAGGTGGGCAGGTTGTCCGGGGACAGTTTTTCTCTTTTACAACAACCATTGGGAGCGGTTGACGGCTCAGTTCCAGAAAGCGCTGAACATGAAGCACATCGATGCAGCGACACTGCCGCATCAGTATTCGTCCTTTAACCTGTTCGGTTTCCTTGGAATCCTGATGGTGACCGTCATCCTGGTGATTGGAATCAAGGAATCGGCAGACTTCAACTCCTTCATCGTGATCGTGAAAGTTTGCGTCCTGATAGTCTTCCTCGGTCTGGGCATCAATTACATCATGGGCCATCACTCCGAAGCGGTCGCGAACTGGACTCCGTTCATTCCGGAGAATCCAGGTCACTACGGCGATTTCGGATGGTCCGGCATTGCGACTGCGGCGGGGGTCATCTTTTTTGCCTACATCGGATTTGATGCTGTATCCACCGCGGCACAAGAATCGAAGAACCCCAGGCGCGACATGCCCATCGGCATTCTCGGCTCTCTGATCATCTGCACCATCCTTTACATTCTGGTGGCGGGGGTGCTGACTGGGCTGGTGAAGTACACCAACCTTGATGTGCCCGACCCGATCGCGATTGGTATCGACATGACCGGTGTGGCTTGGGGGAGCCGATTGGTGAAGCTGGGCGCGATTTGCGGACTCAGTTCGACCATGGTCGTTATGTTGCTCGGCCAGTCCCGCGTGTTCTTCTCCATGTCGAAAGACGGGCTGCTTCCCAAGTGGGCGAGCGCCATCCACCCTCGATTCCGTACGCCGTATCTCTCGACCATTCTTGTGGGTGTCGTTGTGGCCACGGTCGCTGCGCTAACTCCGATTAACGTTCTCGGTTCTTTAGTCTCGATTGGCACGCTGCTCGCCTTCGTGATCGTGTGCGCCGGGGTTTGGATTCTGCGCGCCCGGGGGACCGATGTGCCGCGGGCATTTGTGACTCCCTGGATTCCATTCACCCCGATCATGGGAATCGCGGTATCGCTGCTGATGATGTTTAGCTTAGGCTGGCAAACCTGGGCCCGGCTCATCATCTGGTTAGCGATTGGGCTGGTGATTTACTTCACCTACAGCCGCCATCACAGCAAGGTGCAACAAATGCGGGCGGACGAACCGAAACCTACGCCGACAATGGCCGATTAAAGGCCGTGTGGTGCGGGCGCCCTCGCCCGCGTAACCAGGCCTTCCGCACATACGCGGGAGGCCTTTTTGTTTTATAGTCGTTTTCTGGTCGTTAGTCGTTCCTCGCTGGCCTTTGACTAACGACGACGACCAACGACTATCGAGCAATATGAAAATCGTTACTGCCGCCGAGATGCGAGAGATCGATCGTGCCACCAGCCAGCGCTTTGGGGTGCCTTCGCTCACGCTGATGGAGAACGCAGGGTCGGCCGTCGCGGAGTTTGTGGTTGCTCAGTATCCGTCCGCGGAGCGCGTGGGCGTGATCTGCGGCAAGGGCAACAATGGCGGAGACGGTTTTGTGGCGGCGCGAAAACTGAAAGCGGCTGGCAGAGAAGTGCGAGTCGTATTGCTGGCTGAGCCGGCCGAACTGCGGGGCGATGCAGCCGAGATGTTCGCAAGACTTCCGGTCGCACCCGTGATCGTGCGAAACGGCGATGAGCTAGCGCGGGAACAGGCGCGGGCCGTATTCGAATCTGAAGTGCTGCTCGACGCGATTCTGGGGACGGGTTTCAAGCCGCCGGTGTCTGGACTCTACGCCGAGGCAATCAGGCTGCTGAACGCGAGCCCTGCGTACGTGGTTGCGATCGATATTCCTTCCGGCGCCGATGCCGATGTGATGGGCGAACAGACCGGCGCAGTCGCGCGTGCCGACGCTGTGGTGACATTTACTGCGCCGCGTCCGGCGCACATTTTCGGAAGGGTGACCGACGGGCCGACACTCATTGCTCCGATCGGCTCGCCGGACGAAGCTATCGTTTCTTCGCTGCAACTCAATCTGATTACTCCCCGCGAGCTTGCGCCCCTCATTGGCCCGCGGCCGCTCGCAGCGAACAAAGGAAACTTCGGCCATGTTCTGGTGATTGGCGGCTCGGTCGGGAAGGCGGGCTCGGTCGCCATGGCGGGGATGGCGGCGCTGCGTAGCGGAGCGGGATTATCGACGGTGGCTACGCCGAAGTCCGCGCTCGCTACAGTCGCGGGATTTCATCCCGAAGTCATGACCGAGCCACTCGACGAAACCGATGCTGGCACGATCTCTACTCGCGCCAGCGAACGCATGGACGCACTAATCAAAGGCATGACGGTTCTGGCTGTGGGGCCGGGGATCTCGCGCAATCCCGAAACGTCAGACTTTGTTCGCGGCCTGGTCGTGAAAACTAAAACTCCCCTCGTCCTCGACGCCGATGGTCTCAACGCCTTCGAAGGCCGAGCCAGCGAACTCAACGGCAAAGGACGCAGCCTGGTGATCACTCCGCACCCCGGGGAGATGGCTCGCCTCACAGGATCGACAGTTGCTGCGGTCCAACGGGACCGCATTAACGTCGCTCGCACATTCGCCCGCGATCACGAATTGATCGTGGTGTTGAAGGGACATCGCACGCTGATTGCGCAGCCCGACGGAACGGTTTGGGTAAACACCACCGGCAATCCGGGCATGGCAACTGGAGGTACAGGAGACATCCTCACCGGCATGGTCTCCGGTCTGATGGCGCAAAATCGTGAGCAGGTCGTGGAGGCAGTCATCGCTGCGGTGCATCTCCACGGCCTTGCCGGAGACGTAGCGCGCGAAAGCATGGGCGAACACTCGCTGGTCGCGACCGATCTGGTGAAAGCCTTGCCGGAGGCTTTCAGGCGAGTGCGGGAAGCGGGTGCAAATTCCAAGGTGGAAATTTGCGGCTGAAGCTAATTGCCATGGAGTCGCGAGGGCAAGCGCCCGCTTTCGACGCGTCCAAGGATCCGGTGCAGGGTTATAGTCTCGCCTGGTGACCAGCCGAATACAAGTAAAAGAGGGAAGCCACCGCAAAGGTCGGTACATACTCGTAATCGCTACGGCGATGCTGGGTTACGGTCTGTCGCTGCTTGAGCCGGCAATTCGAGGTTTAAAGATCTGGGCGATTTTCTTGTGCGCCAGTTTCGCGGTGTGGGTCGCCGTCTTGAAGCTACGACAACTGATTCACGGGGCTGGCTGGGTTTTCCCGCGAACCGATACCGTACTGCTCACAGCAGTTGTGGTCGAGGTATGGCTTTCCTTGTGGTTCTCTAACTGAGTGTGTTTCTTGAGCCTGGATTAAGCGACATGGGCTATCTGATTGCTGCTTGGGTAGTTAAACCGAACCTCCTCACAAGCCGACCTGGAATCCGGACAAGTGCTTCCGTAATCTGCCCGGCGTCCCCCCGCCGTGACATAGTGGTTCTGGCTATGACACACTTCCCCCAGACTCATCCTCAGAACCGGGCCCAGCGAGTTCAATTCGGAAATACAGTTCCCGTCGTCATCAAGCTCGATGATGGGCGGAGCGCGCGGGCGAAACTGCAAACCATTTCCGAGACCGGTGGCATGTTGCGATTGGCCGGGGCCCTGGAACAGGGCAATCTGGTCGAGGTCACCATCGAGACGGAATCGGGCTCCGTAAAAGGCATGGCGGAGATCCTCCAACCGACGCGCAAATCCAAGGACGGAATTCTGCAGCCATTCCGCTTCATCGCTTTAGAAGACAAAGATCACCTCACCCTGCGCAACGCGCTCGACTCCCGCGTGGATAAGGATTTCCTCGGGCTCCGTTCCAGCCAGTGGGTCGCGCCAAAGAGAACATAGAAGCCCAGCTTTACTTTTTGCGCGCGTTTACAATGGAGCGACGGGCGTCCCCGCCCGTCCGCCAAACAAATCGATTCGTGATAGCCTGGGCTCGCCTTTGGATTGATTTTGGGTGGCGCAACTCTTCCAGCGTTGCGAAAGAAACTATGATTCACGCAGGCTTTGGGAGGGGCCCGACTTCAGTCGGGCCGTTAAGGCGCTGAAAATGTATTGGCGCTTCAGCGCCTGAGGCGGGCTTTTTCGACCTCGACTTCCAGCGCTGCGGTGAATGCATCAATTTTCGAACCGGCTTTAGCCGCTCAGGCGGCCTTTTCAAGGCCCCAACCGTCGATTTCGACGTTTTTCCGCAAGCTGTTTAGTACTTCGTCGAGCGACAACACACCTAGGCAGCAAGGTCATGCAAAAGATCACCATCAAAACCCGCAAGAAATGCGAAATCCTGGACATCACCGATACGGTCGAATCCCTGCTCGAGAAAAGCCACGCGCAGGCAACGGGAATCTGCAACCTGTTCATCCTCCACACCACGGCCGCGCTGACCACAGCCGACCTCGATCCCGGCACCGATCTCGACATGCTCGATGCCTTCGAAGCCATGATTCCCAAGCTCCGCTACCGCCATCCGCACAACCCTGCCCACGTCCCCGATCACATCCTTTCCGCCCTGATCGGAACATCGGTAGCGCTGCCCTTCGAACGCGGCAAGCTAGTCCTGGGCACCTGGCAACGAATCGTCCTGATCGAACTCGACGGTCCCCGGCAACGGGATTTAGTCGTGACTGTTACAACAGAAAGCTAGGCGGCGGATCTCTTTTCCAAGAGCCACTCCCTCATTGTCATCCTGAGCGCAGCAAGATCGTTCGCGCGCGAACGATCTCGCGAAGTCGAAGGACCCCGTATCCCCTCGCAGCGTCAGGGATGCCTCCAGGCATTTCCAGTCGGCACGTGGGTGGCCCCACCCATTCCAAACGCACCTCTAAACGACAAATAAACCACGGGTGCCCCACCCTTTTCCGTGTTCTTTGCGGAAAGGGTGGGAGACGAGAATGCCACCGGCGCGAACGCAAAGGGGGCTGGCTCGACCTAAAACGCTAAACTACTCTTCAGGGTGCCAGGCTCAAGCTTTGTTTGGGTAGGGGTGTTCAGTCGTCAGAGAACCTTTCGACCTCTCTACCCCCCCAACATAAACCAGGGTGCCCCACTCTTTCCGCGTCGTTCTGTGCGGAAAGGGTGGGCGGCCAGCATCAGGGATGCGAACCCAGGTTTTACCGAAGCAATCAATAGGACGACCAATGGACACCTCAGTCAACCTGGTGTACTATCGCGGCGATCTACGCGGCGGTCGGCCTCCCTACCGGCGACGCTGGAAATCCACTTAAGATCGAACGGTTAGCAATGATTCGCAGTCGATACTCTCGTGTTCTGGGCCGCCTCTTGGTGTTCTTTCCAGTGATTCTTACGCTGGCTTCAGCCGCAACAGCCAGTTGGAACGAGAAAGTGCTCTACAGCTTCCAGGGCGGCACGGACGGGGCCACACCTGTTGGCGCTGTGGTTTTCGACGGGAATGGCAATCTGTACGGGGCGACCCAAGACGGAGGCTCGTCGTCCTGCCACTCGATTGTGCAATGCGGAACCGTTTATCAGCTCGCGCCACCGGCGAAGCAAGGCGACCCCTGGACGGAGACCGTGCTCTACGTTTTTAAAGGCAACGCCAGTAATGACGGCGCATCTCCCTATGGGGGCTTAGTAATCGACAGTGCCGGCAATCTTTACGGCACAACGGGCTACGGGGGCACCGGAAATTGCGTACTGCTAGGCTCAAAGCTGGGCTGTGGGACGGTATTCGAGCTGTCCCCGCCAAAACAGAAGGGCGATGTTTGGACTGAAACCGTGCTGTATAGCTTCCCGACGGCCAAGCAGGGGTATGTCCCCGCAGGTGATTTAGTGTTCGACAGCGCGGGCAATCTGTATGGAGCAACGATATTCGGCGGCGGCTTTGGGGCCACTTGCGATCCCTTTTATCAGTACTGCGGAGCAGTATTCGAGTTGAGTCCGCCGAAGACGAAAGGCGGCAAGTGGACCGAGAAAGTACTCCACGGCTTCAAGGGTGGTACGGATGGAGCAAACCCCAACGGCGCTCTGCTTCTTGACGGCAAGGGCGCCATCTACGGGACGACTGGCTCGGGAGGCAACCAAAGCTGCAAATCGGACTCGGGAATTGGCTGCGGCACAGCATTTGAGCTGAATCCGTCCGCGAAGACGAGAGGGGCATGGACGGAGGAGATTCTGCATCGCTTCACCGGCGGCAATGACGGAGCGGGCCCCAATGGGGGTCTGATCTTCGGCAAAAAGGGATTGCTTTACGGAACCGGAGGAGGAGGCGGAAGCGGAAACGGATTTGGTGTCGTCTTTCAGCTGGCTCACGCAAAGAATGGTGTCTGGAACGAAACCGTGCTGTACAGTTTCCAGGGAGGCGCTGACGGAAGAGATCCGGCGGCTCCAGTAACTCTTGCGTCATCCGGCAGTCTTTACGGCACGACGAACGCCCTGGGCAAGTTTTTTGGGGGAACGTTCTTCCAACTCAAACCACTTATAGGAAGCGAGCACAAGCGGAGATTTGCAGTCCTTCATAGCTTTGAGGGCCCCCCAGATGGTCAATTCCCGGCCTCTGGCTTGATCTTCGATAAGGCAGGAGCTCTCTTCGGCACGACACAAAACGGCGGAAATGGGCAGGCATGTCAAGGTGGTTGCGGCACCATGTTCAGGGTAGGGCCGATGTAGTCTGTACAAGTTGTTCCAGAACTGGCATGAGACGGGTTGTCGACATTTTGGGGAGAAAAGTATGAAATGCACGGCGGGAATTGCACAAGCCTGGAAACTATGCGCAATCACGGGCGGGGTGGCCCAGACTATGGGGTTCGTTTTACACTCGAGGGTGCCCCGTCCAAGCTTCCGCTTGGGCGGGGTTTTCCATAGGTAACCGATGAACTATGAGGGAATCCGGCGACGTACGCGATGTTCTCCAAATTTCTTGACCTATTTCTATATCACCTTCGGCGCAGTCCCGCGTTCCCAAATCGGAACCACATTAGCACGCCCACCGCTTTTCTCTTGCTCTCATCCTCCACTTACGATAACATACACTCATACATATTATCTATAAGATAATATACGCTCTTTGACAACCTAACCAGACAAGCAGTTCCAAAATGGACCGCGAAAGCGGCGATGCCGAGGTAACTCCAATGTTTCCAAGATTTTGCCTCTAACCACCTTAAGAACCATAGATCTAGGAGACAAGAAAAATTACGACCCTTTGTTTTCTAGATTTTAGGTCAAAACGAGAGTCTTTTTTGACCCAAATTATGCCCCAAAATATGTGCAGACTTACGGACCCCACGACCAATGTCAGGGTTTGGTCGGTGGGGCAGTCGGTGCCGGTGGGGCGCTCGATGCCGGCGGAGTGACTTGTTCGGGAACCAGCAGCGTCGGGCGGTAAAGCGCCGTCTTCACCGAGTCTGGCAATTTATCCGCGTGCGCCAGCAGCAGGCTGACCTGCCACATCTGCGTTTGCGATAGTGACTCGCTGAAACCAGGCATCCCGCTCAGCCGGATACCGTTCGAAACTTTCCAATAGGTTTCGCCGGGCTCGTCGTCGGTTACGCCCGTGCCTTCGAGCAACTTTGGTGGCTTGGGATACATTCCCCTCGCGACCGCAGTCGGCGTGCCCCCAGGCAAGCCGTGGCACACCGCGCAGTTCTCCCGGTAAACTTGCGCCCCGGCCGCGAAGTTGGATTCGTCCGCCGGAACCGGAGCGGACTTGGGCATCTCCTTTGCGATGTGTGCACTCAGCGCGCCGTGTGCCAGCATCTTCTCAAACGGCATCTCTGGTGCAGCCGTGGCCACCGGCGCGCTTCCCGTGACGAAGTAGACGTAAACGCAAAGCGGCACCAGGATCAAACCGATGATCAGACCGATTAAGAAAGTTTTCAAAAGATTCTCCTTGGACTGAAACTCGCAGTATACACATTCGAACGAATCCTCGACTGTAGAGACATAGCTAGCTACGTCTCCACAGCTATGTTCAGGGCGAAAAGAAACGCCGCCCGGATTGCAGGGCGGCGTCAGTTTAGAGATTAGATCGAGCTTACCGTCCATGGCCTCCGTGCGAACTGGAGTGTCCGCCGCCCGAGCTGCCGTGGGAACCGCCGGAACTCGCGTGCGATCCGCCGCCACCGTGATAGCCACCGAACGATCCCGAGCTATGCGACGAAGGCGCCGAATAGCTGCGTCCGCCGCCGTAAGATCCGCCATAGGACGATCTGCCGTATGAAGGTGCGCTATATCCGCGATACCCGCCTGAGTTGCCGTACCCGCTGCCGCTGTACGAGTGGGCCGAGTAGCTTCCGCGGCTCTGCGGTGCGGAATAGCTGCGCGGCGCAGGTGCGATTTGTCCCGTAGGACGCGGCGCGCTGTTGGGCGTACCTCGTCCGAAGTACGGGGTTGAGTACGAACGTGACGCTGACGCACTCGGGTAGGTATTGTGCGCACTCATCGTCGTAGGCGGACGAGGCACGGACCGCATCGGCGAAGTGGAAGGCATTCCTCCCGACCTCGCGGTTGAGCCCGTCGTAGGGCTGCTCATCCCGTGGTTCGACATCGGAGCAGTGCTTCCCAAGCTCTGCGGCGGACGCGGTACGAAGCGTCCAGCGGGTGCAGGCATGGACCTCGCGCTGGTCGATGGTCCTTCAGGGGCGCGACTCGGCGCTGGGATCGCGGTGTTGTGAGCGGGCGCGGTTTGCATCGTGCTCGGTCTCGCGGAGCTCGCTGGCGGAGTCATTCTGCTGACCGTCGGCCGCGATGCTACCGCGGCAGATGGTCTTGCGGCCGGCAAACCCGCTTTCGGTCCAAGCATGTTCTCGCGGGTTGGCGAGACATTCGGCCGGCTGATGCTGGCACTGGACAGGTTTCGCAATGCACTCGGCGAAGTCCGTGCGGCGTTTGCGGCAACCGGCAACCCGCGCTCCAGAGTATTTCGGGAAACGGCCGTGAAGCCATGAGTGTTGGCATAACGCGGCATCCCAATGCCGTTCCGGCCGTAGAGTCCGCTGCCGTTTCGGCTGTTGTAATAGTTATTCGTGATGTTGTTGATATTGGTGATGTGCGTGTTGCTGATGTTCACGTTGCGGAAATAGCCGCGGCCTGCGTGATACCACGGAAAGAATGGCTCACCAAAACCCAACGGGCACCAGCCAAATCCACCGCCGAAGCCAAACCCAATGCCAAAACCGGGGCCACCAAACCAGGCCACGAGCGCGGGCGCGTAATAAGGCCGCGCATAGTACGGTCCAGGCGCCCAGCCCCAATAGCCGCCGAACGATACCCAGCGTCCGTAGTGGAAGGGAGCGAATCCCCACGGCGCAGCGTCTACCCAAGTCCATCCCCAGGGATTCTGCCAGATCCACTGTCCGTTACTATAAGGCGCCCAACCCGGCGCGACCGCAGTGGGAACCCAAACCGGTCCGTAGTCCGGGGTTTGACGCCAGGCTCCGTACTCATCGAGATCTCCGGCTCCAACTACGCCCGGAGCAACGTACTGTGCCGAGACGGAGTTGTCTTCACGCTTGTCGCGAACCTGGCACCAATCGTCGAAGCCATCTTTTCTTGGGGCATCGCTGATCTGGTGCGCCAAAGAATTTCCATTCGTGAAGCGGGCTTGCTGGCCTTCATGCAGACGAACGGCGGGACCTTGTCCGGTGGCTTCGCCTTCGCCCTTCCAAACTGTCACTACGGTCGAGTCTCCGGCGGGGTCGACGTCGAAGCGGTAGTCGCCGGATTTGGTCACGGTGAAGGCCTGATTCGGGGTGTCGATCTCGTAGACTTCTCCGCCGTAGAGTTTGTGGACGTGCACGTTCAAAGTGCCCTGGTGCAGTTGCACCTGCACGGCGTCGTTGGTGACGTTGGTCAAGGTCAAACTGGTTTCGGAGCTGATTCGCATCACGCCCGTGCCCAGATTCAACTCGGCGCGGGAATCTTTATCGGCCCACACGTTGTCGCCAATGGTCAGCGGACGGTTCAGCGAGCCTTCGACCCAGTCACCGGTGCCCTGGGGTTGAACAGAAACCGATCCGGTCATGTATCCCAAACGAGCTGCCCGGCCCGGAGGATCAACTTGCTGGCCTCCCGTGGAAGGCATGGTCTGACCTGCGGGTGGAGGTGGCACTTGCTGCGCAGGATAGGTCGACTGATCGCCAGCCGAAGCCGTCGGCTGGTCTGCTGGAGATTGAGGTGCCTGGTCCGCCGGGTAAGCCGATTGCTGATCCGGAGGCGGAGGCGCGTCCTGGCCTGCCGCTGAAATTGTTGCCGTGGTTGCAGCTAACAGTGCTACGAAAAAGCTGATTCTAAGTAGGCTCCCGAGATTTTTCATGACCCGACTCCCCCGGAACACCGCCAGCTACTGCCGTGTTCCTTCAGCCACTTATGCCGCGGGGCTGAGGTGACTGAATACCGCTGCCTCTATGGATTAGAACACCGGTTTGGAGGAAGAGTTGCAGGAAACGTTACCGAAGTGCGATGCGGACCGAAGTCCTTTTACAGGTTTATTTTGCTACGGCTTGGTGCGGCAAATACTGTTTACTTTTTGGTTAGCCGGCACCCCCTCCCCCCTGATCTTTTGGAATCATAGGATTAGGGACACACTACCATCAAGATCTTTGAGTTGAAAGGACTTATATGCAAAATATTCCGGACAAAGGAGTTAGCGGTTCGGGTCATTATCTATAGGCTGACTATACAGTTACAGGATTAACTTGAAGTCCGCACGAGAGTTAAGGGGAAAAGCACTGGAGGTTGAGATAAATCGAGCGGCATTTCCCATGTTGGGACGCCGTTGGCTCGAATCAGTACCCGACGGGACGACCTCTGAGCCCTCGGGATTGATCCTGCGGAAAATGAGTTTCGCCGTGTCATTCAATTGGCCTTATGACGCTCGATTTGGGCGGCGCTTACCTGCATCGAAACCAGGCGGGCTACCAGGACTGCCAAGTAGAGTTGCCCGGTCACAGCCTCTCCGGAGCCAAGACTATGTGCAACCGGGTGGGCCGGGAGGATTCCCTGATAGCCCACCGTTGTCAGCATTCCAAAGCTATAGTTGATCCAAGTTGTCGGGAGCGAAACATCGCTCCCTGCGTTGGTGAAAGCGCCGGAATCCAATAATGCCGCGATGCGATATGCGTATGCCCAGGCGAACCCGACGGACAGATAAGCCGCAATCGCTCCCTGGATCCGCATCACGGTGACCGGCCCGGGGCGGAACACCTGCCAAAGCAACACAACCGTAATCATCAGAATGGCCGTCAGCCCAGCCGATTGACTCCAAAGGATGATCGTGTTCGTTGGCCTCCACCACGTCGCCCAGTGCAACGCAATCGCTACGATAACCACCAGCGATGTCAGCACGAATAGTCTTCGGTTCTCCCAGGCGATCGCAGCCCCTGCGACCGATACGAGGGAAAACGCGATGTCTGCGTAAAGTTGCATATCACTTCTCTCGACACCTAACGAAGGGAGCACGAACCCCACTACGATCAGAAGAAACAAGAACAAGGAGAGGTTGACCTGCGATTGCCAGGTTTGAGTCAAGAGATCACGCGTTTTTGAGTGCATGAACAACTCCTTCCGTCTCTAGTTCTCACTTGCTGCCCAGGTGGAGAGTGGCATCAGGTTCACTTCTTCTGCGGTTGTTCCGCCTCCATCTGTTTCAGTTTTTGTTCCAGCAACATCTTTTCTTGGTCCTTGCTTAATTTGGGAAACAGGAACGCAAGCTGCAAACGCATGCTCCAGGGCGAAGCTCCCGGGGGATGGATGGCGTTGCCATAAAACTGTGCGCTGATATTGACCGGCTGGAATCCGAGCTTCATGATTCTTCCAATGCCGCCGCCGAATGGCGCTACCCATCGACCGCCATTGCTGACTTCCCAGTTCGCGGTGATGATTGGTTGGGAGGTCAGGTACCAGCCCTTTTTCATGTTGTAGTTGATGAAGTACTGCACCAGCATTTGATTGATCGACGGACGACTACCCGAACCGGCGACCGACCAGATGTTGTTGGCGAGCACGCCCAGCACGAAATGGCCTGGCATGGCCAGAGCTACAACGTTCGGTCCAATACCGAGTTTGCCTTGTCCCAGGTATTGGCTGGTCGCAGTCGGCAATTGAAAGATCGGTCCTGCGCCCCAGATCAGCTTGTGCGGCTTGCTCGGAGAGAGTAAAAAGGTGGGCTGCATGTCGCCCAAGCCGTAGACGCCACTCTGAGGCGCGGGAGCCACCGCAGGGAGTGGCTGATAGATGATGGGAGTAATCCAGCGAATGATCAGGTTCCAGTTGTCGCTGGCTTTTACTGGAATTACGGGCTGGATGTTCAACACATCCTGGGTGCGGTATCCGGGATCGATGCCGAAGTTGTTGTTGTTCTGTACGGGAACACTGATGAGACTGGCGACGGGGTTTTGCGCAGCTTTTCTCAACGCATCAGCATTTGCGGCCGCCGCCGGCGTAGCCTCGGTGGCAACCGAAGTTCCCTCCGGGCCAATCGGCGTGTCTTGGGCAAACAACGGCAAAGTTGGCCAAAAAAATACCGTCAAAACAAGAGCCTGTGACCACTTCATAGCCGTTCCACTATCCTTCCTCTCCTCACCTTCGGTGATTTGTTTGGTCAATCTACGGCCACCGTCCCGCACCGTCTACTGGCAAAAGCCACAGTACACGGCTAGTTTCCCGAAAAGTCTTTTTGGCACCGGCTGCACCGGCGTTGATTGGCCGCGCCTACAGGAGAGTCACGGGATTACCTTCGTCACAGCTTGCACCCGGCCGTTACTAATGAGTTCCCTGCGCCG
>Ga0210403_10001353_pt1 | contig 23399 bp, 13 predicted proteins | sample IncBWC19MmetaG_FD_150863 | JGI IMG/M metagenome (GOLD analysis project Ga0210403, IMG submission 150863) | Forest soil microbial communities from Barre Woods Harvard Forest LTER site, Petersham, Massachusetts, United States - Inc-BW-C-19-M | ecosystem: Environmental > Terrestrial > Soil >... | reverse complement strand
AGTTGAGCGGTGTGTCCGCAAATGCGGCGGTGACGATCCTGCGCCTGGATGAGGACCACGGCAATGTGTTGAAGGTTTATGACGCCATGGGGCGCCCAGACGACCCTACAAGGGAACAGATTCTAGCGCTGCGCAGAGCGGGAAGGTCATCAGAGCCGGAACAGACCCATCTTAAAGATGGGAACTTGAGCGTAAGCATCCCTCCGCAAGGTCTCGTTGTTGTAACCGTAACTAAGTAAGCCTGATTTTTTATGTTGGATTTCTCTGCTTAGCCATAGGTAAGGTGACGTGAAGATAGATCGACGGGAAATAAGTCGAATCAGCCGTCGTGATTCGATGAAGCTATTCGGGGCCACTGCTCTCTCTGCTCTCGCCAGCGGTACGACATCGAATGCGTTTGCCGCGCGGTCCCATGCGGCGAACGCAGCAATGCAGTTGAGCGCAGAGGACGATGCCTTTCTGGACGAGATGCAGCGCGCCGGCTGCATGTTCTTCTTTGAGCAGGCAGACCCGGTCTCCGGCCAGGTACTCGACCGCGCTGCCAACAAGGTATCCACGGAAGCGCTGGACAAGGACCGGCGGATTGCCAGCATCGCGGCGACAGGATTTGGTCTCAGTGCGCTGTGTGTCGCCGATCACCGCGGATATCTGCCCTCGGACCAGATCAAGACGCGGGTGCGGGCGACGCTGCAGTTCCACTTGAATAATCTTCCGCACCACCATGGATTTCTGTTTCACTTCAACGACATCCGTACCGGTGAGCCTTTCGGTTTCAGCGAGGTGTCCTCGATCGACACCTCGATCTTGCTCTGCGGAGCGCTCACCTGCCGGGCGTACTTCAAGGATACTGAGATCACCGATCTTGCGACGCAGCTTTATGACCGTGTGGATTGGCCGTGGATGCTGAACGGCGGCGATACATTCTCCATGGGCTGGCGACCTGCGAGCGGCTTCATCAACTCGCGCTGGAATCATTACTGCGAGCTGATGATGTTGTACCTGCTGGCAATCGGATCAAACACGCACAGCGTCTCGCCCGACGCCTGGGACGCGTTTACCCGGCCACCAATGGCCTATGAGCAGTATGAGTACATCAGTGGAGCCGATCCGCTGTTTGTCCATCAGTACTCCCACGCGTGGTTTGATTTCGCGCACAAGGAGGATGACTATGCAAACTACTATGCGAACTCGGTGACGGCGACCCAGGCGCACAAGGCGTTTTGCTTGAACCTCGGACGCGGCTACAGCGACGACTACTGGGGCGTGAGCGCTTCGGACTGGGCACATGGATATACGGCGTGGGGCGGGCCCCCGTTGATGGGGCCAGTAAATGGCTCGGTCGTCCCCAACGCAACGGCGGGATCCTTGCCGTTTGCCCCGCAGGAGTGCCTTCGCGTACTGCGCGCGCTCAAGGCCAACTTTGGCGCGGATGCGTGGGGACGCTACGGGTTCTGCGATGCCTTCCATCCAGAGTTGCACTGGTACGACCCGGATGTGCTGGGAATCGATCTCGGCATCGGCGTTTTGATGGCGGAGAACCTGCGCTCCCGGCTCATTTGGAAGACCTTCATGGAGAATCCCGAGGCAGTTGCCGCGATGGAAAGGTGTGGGTTCCGGGCGGATGTAAATGCAGGGGCCGCATGAGCATTGGCTGCATGAGCGGGCGCCTCGAAACTTGACGAGGGCTACCTACTGCGGCCGTTGGATTTGGTCATTGCTCTGAGGCCCACCGTCACTGGAGCAGCCTTGACCTCGCACAAATTCGGCGAGGAGCAACAAAAGTGCTTGACAGTTGTTCGAAGGTAGACCCAGAATGTTCCCGCCATGCAAACGATTGTGTAAACAACGTCAAACGATTGCGCAAATGCGACCCAAAACGAGGGAAATGCATTTCGCGCGTAAGCAGTTGGCGAGCAAAACAAATTTTGTGGAGGCAGTCTTGAACAGAAAGAACTTCAATATCCTAGCGCTCTGTGCTTTAGCAGTGATCTGCTTTTGCTTAAGCGCCCCAGCATTCGCGCAGTTTCGAACCTCCATCCAGGGTGTCGTAACCGATGCTTCGGGCGCAGTTGTCCCGGGCGCCACACTTACGCTCAAGAACACGGCAACCAACGAGACGTTTGCCAGAACGACCGACAATAGCGGAGTCTTTAATTTCAACGCCCTCTCAGCGGACCACTTCACGCTGGTGGTTGAGCGGGCGGGGTTCCAGAAGAAGGTCCTCAACGATCTGCAGTTGATTCCTGAACAGCCCAACGCGCTGAATATCCGTTTGGAGGTTGGTGCCGCGACTGCAACCGTGATGGTTGACGCTTCTGCGGCCCCGGCTCTAGATACCGAGACATCCAATATTGGCGGAACCATCACCAGCAACGATATTCAGCACATGCCCTCGTGGAATCGCGATGTCTTCACGCTGACCCAACTGGCACCGGGGGTTGTCAGCGATGGGTCGCAAGGCGCTGGGGGTGGCGTTTATAACACTCCAGGCAATCAGGGGCCGGGAGGCTCGGGCAATGGTGGCCAGCCTCCGACAGAAAATGGTCCCCAAGCCAATGCAAATGGCGGGCAGTATGAGACAAACGGCATTTCGATCGATGGAATCAGTACGACCAGCGCGGTGTGGGGCGGTACCACGATCATCACTCCGACTGAGGATTCGATTGCCAATGTGAGAATCGTAACCAACGATTATGACGCTGAGAACGGCCGCTTCAGCGGTGCACAAACGATGGTTACCTCGAAGAGTGGAAGCAATGCAATTCATGGCAGCTTGTTCTTTGGGCTGCATCGCCCCGGACTGAACGCGTACCAGCGATCGACCGGAACCGGCAAGCCTGTAAGAGATACCGCCGATTTCAATCAATACGGCGGTAGTGTTGGCGGCCCGATCTGGAAAAACAAAATCTTTGCCTTCTTTGCCTTCGAGTCTTCGCCAAATCACTCCACCAGCACAGGGAGTGGATGGTACGACACGACAGCCTTCGACGCACTCGCTCCCTCCGGCAGCATCGCCTCGACCTTCCTGACGTTTCCGGGTTCAGGTGTCAGCTCGACGGGCATCATCACCAACAATGAGACATGCACCACCATCGGTCTGATTGAAGGAACGAATTGCCGTACGATCCCCGGTCAGGGGTTGAATATCGGTTCGCCGTTGACGAATGGTCTAGGAAAGCAGGACCCTACCGCTACGGGAACAAGTGCGAATCCTGGAGTAGGTAGTGGCCTGACCAATGTGGCGGATATCGCGGACTACGCTACATCCATCCCTTTTACCTCTTACTACCACCAGTTCAATGGCCGACTCGACTCCGATGTTACCAAGAGCGATCATGTCAGCTTCACGATCTACTGGATCCCGCAAGGAAACACTAGCTACAATGGCGGTTCTCGCGCATACAACCTATTCCATCACGATCAGATCAATGACGCGTTCTCTGTGATATGGAATCACACCTTCAGCCCGAGTTTCCTCAATGAGCTGCGCGCGAATGCTGCAGGATGGCGTTGGAATGAGATCGCGTCCAATCCCCAGGCCCCGGTTGGTTTGCCGAACGATCAGGTCAATCAGATTGGCTCGATCACTCTCAACCAGTTTGGCTCATCTCTGGGGAGTGATCTCAATCAATGGACCTATGGCTACAAGGACGTTGCCACAAAGATCGTAGGCCAACAGACCATCAAGTTTGGAGGCGATGTGACTCGGCTCTACTATCTGAACAATCCTGTATATGGCGACCGCCCCAGTTATAACTTCTACAATGTCTGGAGCTTCCTGAATGATGCGCCCAGCGTTGAAAACGGAAGCTTCAACCCGGTCACCGGTGCTCCGGGCGCTAGCCGTCAAGACGACCGTGAAAACCTCTTCGGCATCTTCGTGCAGGATGACTGGAAGCTGCGTCCAAATCTCACGGTGCATGCAGGCCTGCGCTACTCCTACTTTGGACCGCTTTACACCAAGCAAAACAACGTGGGTGTGGTGGTCTTCGGTCAAGGGGCCTCAGAGTTCTCGGGCCTCAGCGTTCGGCAGGGTGGTAACGTGTGGGCTGCCCAGAAGGGAAACATTGGACCGCAGATCGGGTTCAACTGGAGCCCCGAGGCGTTCAACAGCAAGCTTGTGGTGCGCGGTGGTTACGGTCTCAACTTCAACCAGGAAGAGATTGCCATTTCGGCAAACGGAAGTGGAAATCCTCCAGGATCGGACTTCTATTCCTTTCAGTACAGCAACCCCTCGAATCCTGGCGTGAATGGTGCGGATATCATCTACGGCATCTCGAGCAGCCCGACCAACCTGTATGGGTTTGCGACGAACCCTCACACCATCACCAGCTTTAATTCGGCTGGCCTTCCGACCGCGGGAAATGCGAATGTGACCGCGTTCCCGGCGACCATGCCAACGGCATACTCCCATCATTATTCTGTGGACGCCGAGTACGAGTTCGGTCATGAACTTGTCGCCTCGCTGGGGTATCAAGGAAGCTCATCGCATCACCTCATCACGCAGTACAACGCAAATGCAACGGCCATCGCGAGTGGAGCCCCCTTAAACCCGCTGGTGACTTCGGTGGACGAATACAACAACACTGGCTCTTCCAATAACAACGCCATGTTGGCCGAACTCAAGCACCCGTTTAGTCACCATTACTCGATGGATGCGCAGTTCATGTGGGCGAAGAGCATGGACAACGGCTCCGGCCCCTACGAGGAAGGCCTCTATCCGAATCAGCCAAGCTATAACTATGGACGTTCCGACTTCGACATCAATAAATCGCTTAAGGTATTTGGCCTCTGGCAGCCGGTGATCTTCCAAGGGAAGAACGGATGGCTGGAAAAGGCAGTAGGTGGCTGGTCACTGAGCGGCATCCTGAATCTGCACACTGGCTTTGGATGGACTCCGAACTACGGAACCCCACAGTCCCTCTATTGCCAGAACTGCGGCTACTATAATCTGCTTCCCACCTATCTTGGTGGTGGTGGAAAATCTACCAGCAATAAGGCATTTGAGACTGGCAGCAACTATCCCAACTATGCACAGGCAGTTGCTAGCCAGGTTCAGCCGACAGCAACGATTAATGGAAGCGCAGGAACTCCTGTTGCTTATTCAAACCAGTACTTCTCCGTGCCGAACTTTGCTGCCGCTATGACGGGTGCTTTTCCCGCGGTTGCGGCCGCACTTCCTCCGGCGCCGGGACTTGCCCGAAACTCGTTCAATGGTCCCGGTTACAGAGATGTCGATGCTTCTCTATCCAAGGCCTTCGGCTTGCCGAATCTGCCGGTCTTAGGCGAAGATGCGAAGTGCGAGATTCGTGCCGACGCCTTCAACCTGTTCAATCTCCTGAATCTCAACCCGCAAAACATATCGAAGAGCATCACCTCCACGAACTTCGGACAGGATACCTCTGCTCTGGGTTCACGGACGATCAGCTTCCAGGCGCGGTTCAGCTTCTAAGCGATAACAGGGTGCGTCGATCAGGCGCACCCTGTTTTATTTACCCCCCCCGCAAAGTGAGTAAAGGAAATCACTCTATTTCGTTGACGCAGTGTGTTCTTACATCATCATGGGGATCGTTTCATGCATCTACGTAAAATTCTTTCTATCGCGCTTGCAGTAACTACGGTGTTCGCTGCCAACTTTACGATGCATCGCCAGTTATTGGCACAAGAGCGGATTGCGGTCGATGCGAGTTCCCCGACAACAACTTTTCCGCATTTCTGGGAACAGATGTTTGGCTCGGGTCGAGCGATCCTTACACTGCGCGAGAGCTACCGCGACGACCTGCGCGCGGTAAAACAGGTAGCCGATTTTCGCTATGTGCGTTTTCACGCCATCCTGCACGATGAGGTAGGTGTGTACGACGAAGATGAGCACGGCAATTCCGTGTACAACTTCGCTTATGTCGACCAAATCTACGATGGTCTGCTGAAGAATGGGGTTCGCCCGGTCGTAGAGATCAGCTTTATGCCCAAGAAGCTGGCCTTCAATCCAGACGCTCTCCATCCCTTTTGGTATAAGCAAAATGTGTCTCCACCCAAGAGCATGGAGAAGTGGGATGACTTGATCGTGCAATTCGCACAACATCTGGTTGATCGATATGGCCTCGAGGAGGTCTCGCAGTGGTACTTCGAAGTGTGGAATGAACCAAACATCGATTTCTGGGGAGGGATTCCGCGACAGAGATCCTACTTCGAACTTTATGACCATACGGCTCGCGATTTGAAGCGTGTCAACTCTCGCTTGCGCGTCGGCGGCCCGGCCACGGCCGCGGCGGCTTGGGTCGATGATTTTCTCAAGCACACGGCCACGAATCATGTGCCTGTCGACTTCATCTCCACCCATGGATATGCGGACGATACCGTAGAGGACTTGTTCGGCACAGATGAAAAAATTCCTATGGATGATCGCGTGTGTCGAGCGGTCGAGAAGGTGAGAGAGCAGATCCACAACTCCGGAATGCCGAAGCTGCCTCTGTTTTGGACTGAATGGAACGTGCCCGGACTCATGGAGGCACGTGACACCACCTACGTAGGACCGGCCCTGGCGAACACCGTGAGGGAGTGCGATGGTAAGGTAGACGCGCTCTCGTTCTGGACCTTTTCCGATGTGTTTGAGGAGGGTGGACCGGTTCGCCAACCATTCAGTGGCCAGTTCGGACTTCGCGCCAAGGGAGGGATCAACAAGCCAAGCTACTATGCGTACGGGCTCCTACATCAACTTGGGGATCGGCGTATCGCGAGTGCGTCGAAGAATGTAATTGTAACGAAGGCCAAGGATGAAGGCCTGGCGATCGCCGCGTGGAATTTGGTCGATCCGGATCAACAGGGTTCAGTGCAGAGTATGGAATTCACCTTTCGCGGGGTCTCCAAGGACGCGCACGTCACCGTTCAGCGGGTGGATAGCGAGCATGGAAACGTGTTGAAGCAGTATGCAGCGATGGGCAAGCCACTGGACCCAACCCCCGCTCAGGTAGAGCAGTTGAACCATGAAACTGCGCTTAGCCCCCCCGAACGACTGCGGCTAGAGAATGGAGAACTCAAGGTGCAGTTGACTCCAAATTCCCTGCTCCTCATTACTGTAGGGAATGATTAAGGCTGTTTGCGTACTCACGCCCCACCCGCAGTTCGTCTTCAGCAGTAGTCAGCGCCGGAAGACGGACGGCGTGGTGGCGCAGGTATGGAAGGGAGCCGAAGGCGACATCCAAGCCTCGGATAGTTCGAAAATCGTCCACTAGGGCCGACCGTTTAGGACATGGCTTTTCCACTCAACTTATGAGACGATGGCCGCTCAAGGCCCGGCATCCTGCGCCTCCATGCCAGAACTCGCGAACCCAGCTCGTCGCTCCCACCTCCCGGATGAGCCAAGTTTGTAAATTGCTTGCTGTGCGACCGCTTTGATAGCATGGGGGTCCTCCCAAATGTCCACTGCTGCCCAAGTCGCTGAGCGCTCCGCAGAGATAGCTAGAATTCTCGTGACGGAGAATGACGTCAAGGCCTTCCAGCAACACCTGGAGGAGGTTCTCTCTGGGGAGGCGTTTCGAGGAAGTCACCGCAGCGGACAATTTCTGCGGTATGTCGTCAATCGGTCGGTAAACGGACACTGCGACGAGTTGAAGGAGCGCCTGATCGGGGTGGAGCTCTTTGGTCGATCTCCCAGTTACGATACGGGCGAGGATGCGATCGTGCGAGTCACCGCGAGTGACGTTCGCCGACGGCTGTTGCAGCACTATGGGACCTACGGAACCGGGTCTGAGTTCCGCATACGCCTTCCGCTGGGCACCTATATACCGGAGATCGCACGCGATGTTCCGGTGAAGACGGAGGTGAAGGAGCCAGCGAGCGCTCCCACAGTCGGATCTTCTGATGCTTCTGAGTCCCCCAATGCCCTTCCCCCTCTTTCTCCTGAGACAGGCGCACGGGAGGCTGTGGCCGAGGAGCAGGAGCGAGCGCCGGGGTTATTCCGGATAAGAACAGGACGGATGCATCGAATCGTGCTCCTGGGCTGTCTCGTCATAGCGGCCTACGGAGCCTTTGCTCTGTGGCTGACGACACGCCCGGCGCGGGTCCAGACGAACTCTCAGTGGGGCATGCTGTTTGGTTCTCAGTTGAGCACGAAGCTGATTACGAGCGATCCCAATATTGTGGAGATCCAGACGCTTACTGGCCAAGCCGTTACCTTGTCGGACTATGCGAATCAGCGCTATGTTCCGAAGCCGGAGAAGGTGACGCCGCAGCTGATGCAATTCTCCACCGATATTCTGCGTGGTGACAAGGCCGCCGCGGTCGACACCGGGGTTGCTGTGGATGTGGCCGAGTGGATGGATCGAGCAAAGGCCGGCCGACTGACCGTACAGTCGGCGCGCACGGTGCGCTTTTCGGATCTGCTGGAGGATGGGAACCTGATTCTGCTGGGCAGTCCACGATCCAATCCCTGGGCACTTTACTATAGTGAGCACCTGGACTTCCGCTTCTCCTTCGACCCTGCTTTCGGGCAGGAGATCATTGAAAACCTCCACCCGCGCGCGGGCGAGGCAGCCAAGTATGTGCCCACTGCTTTAAGCTTCGCAACCGGACAGTCCTTTGCCGTCGCAAGCTACCTGCGCAATCCGGATCATCTTGGTCATGTGCTGCTGATCGCGGGGGTCAACGCCGAAGGCACAAAGGCGGTCGCTGACGTGTTGACAGATTCGGACGCGCTGTCGGCGGTCATGAGCCGGTGCGGTCTGCCGTTGAAGGCACCGCTCCCAAACTTCCAATTTTTGCTGCAGCTGAACACGATGGCTGGATCGCCTGGGCACTCCGAGGTGATTGCGTGTCATGTGCTTTCGCAGTAGCGCTCCCAGTTTCCGCGCCTTCCATCAAGTTTTGGGAACTCATTCATAACTAAAGAGACAAGTCTGTAACTAGGAAGGACCAGTCTGTGTATCGGGACTTCAGTAGCTTCTGGATCCTGAAGCGCGTTTGCCTCTCAGAGGAGTTTTGTCGGGCTGAGGGGAAAGCCGCGTTTGAGGGCATAGGCCTCTCGAGAGCTACTTTGTATCCTGGCCGGCGCAGGTCTCTACCGTTAGCGTCCCGTTAGGACGGAAAGCCTTGTGTTTTCCCTGGATTGTCACCCTGTTAGGGAACCGCACTAACGTTGCGGGAACTGGGATTTGGTTCTGTAGATTGATTTCCGAAGGTAGATTGACCGCCATCGGTGATGGCCCTCCTGAATTATGGAGGCGCATGTGAGCAGTATCAGGACCGCAGTAATGGAAACGGAACGGGACACGCCTTGAGATTCGGTGAAGACTTTGCATTTCGGATATGGGGCCCTATGGAATCTGTGGCTGAGCGAGATGATTGGGTAAATTGTGCCGGAGTGGGTTGCTTGCGGCCTTGCATTGTCGGCAGGAGGCAGTATGAAGCTGCTTAGACATACTGCAACGGCGGCAAACTGGACCTTGCTGCTGGCCTGCAGCGTCGCAACCATTTTTTCCCCGGCGCGCAGTGGAGCCGGGCAGTCGGGCTCGGACTCTGTTCCCGTGTACAAGCAGCCGGGTGCGCCGATCGAGGCGCGCATTCAGGACCTGCTGGGCCGCATGAAGCCGGAGGAGAAGGTACGCCAGCTCGATCTCTATGCGGGCGCTCCGGCGCTGATGAGCGGACATACCGACGACACCCACGCGGCGAAGGATGCGGTGTTTTTGCCGGAGAAGGCGGAGGCGCTGTGGGGCGATCTTGGGGTGGGTGGCATCCACGATCTGAACCCCACGCCGGAGCAGTCGAATGCGATTCAACGATGGGTGATCGCCCATAGCCGGCTGGGGATTCCTGCGCTCTTCATCGAGGAGGGGCTGCATGGTTTCGATACTGGCACAGTATTTCCTGCGCCTCTTAATCTGGCGGCTACGTTTGATCCTGCTGTGGCGCAGCAGACCGGCGCGGCGATCGCGGCGGAGGCGCGGGCAACCGGTGTGGGCATGATCCTGGCGCCGGTGCTTGATCTTGCGCGCGAGCCGCGCTGGGGCCGCGTGGAGGAGGACTTTGGCGAGGACCCGTACCTCACCGGGCAGATGGGGCTGGCGTATGTGCGTGGCGCACAGGGCGAGAGCCTGGGCACGGATCATACGGTGGTGGCCGAGCCGAAGCACTTTGCCGGCCACGGTTCACCCGAGGGTGGAACGAATACGTCGCCGGTGCATATTGGCGAGCGCGAACTGCGCAGCGTGATGCTGAAGTCGTTCGAGCCGGCCTTCCGCGAAGGGCATGCTATGGCGACGATGGCGGCGTATCACGAGCTGGATGGCATTCCCGTTACGGCCGATCCATTTTTGTTCCAGACGGTGCTGCGCGGGGAGTGGGGCTTCCAAGGGATGGTACTGTCGGACCTGGGCGCGATTCAACGCTTGTACAAGGTGCATCACGTTGCGGCCACGCCTAAGGATGCGGTCTGCCTCGCGATCCGGTCGGGCGTCGATATGCAGTTCTACGACTTCGACCACGATGTGTTCCAGAAGGCGCTGCTGGACTGCCTGCACGAAGGATCACTGCCGGAGGCGGACCTTGATCGGGCTGTCACTGCGGTGCTTCGGCTGAAGTTTTCGCTGGGACTCTTCGATCGTCCTTTTGTCGATCCGGCCTTGAATGGGAGGACGGATCGTTCTCAGGCGCACCTCGATGTTTCGCTGCAGTCGGCGCGTGAGTCGATGACGCTCCTGAAGAACGAGAAGCATCTGCTGCCGCTGTCGAAGTCGGTGCGGCGGATTGCGGTTATCGGGCCGAACGCCGATGTGGCGCGCTATGGGGACTATGAGAAGGAAGCGAACGGGAAGCGCATCAGCCTTCTGCAGGGAGTGCGGAGTGCCGTGCCCAAGGCGACGGTGGACTTTGACGAGGGCAAGAACCTAGCCGTGGCGCTGGCGAAGGCGCGAGCGGCGGATGTGGTGATTCTTGCTCTGGGAGAGTGGCAGGGGATCTCGGGGGAGGGGTTCGATCGCTCGGATCTTGGGCTGCCGGGACGACAGGAGCAGCTGTTGGAGGCGGTGGTGCGGACCGGCAAGCCGGTGGTGCTGGTGCTCGAGAATGGCCGGCCGCTTACGCTCGGCTGGGCGAAGAAGCACGTCGACGCGATCCTCGAGGCGTGGTATCCGGGAGAGTTTGGTGGCAGAGCCATCGCCGAGACGCTCTTCGGCGAGAACAATCCGTCGGGCCGCCTGACGATCACCTTCCCACGCACAGTCGGACAGTTGCCTGACTTCTACAACGCGGATCCGTCGCGAACGGCTACGTATGACGATGGCGATGGCAAGCCATTGTTCCCCTTCGGATTTGGACTGAGCTATACGAGCTTCAGCTACGGCGATATCGCGGTCCAGACTCCCGCGGCGGGAAGCAAGGACGACGTCGTGGTCTCGTTCCAGGTGACGAACACGGGCGAGCGGGAGGGCACGGAGGTGCCTCAGCTCTACGTGCGCCAGGAGGTTGGCAGCGTGGAGAGTCCGGGGCGTTCGCTCGAGGGCTTCACCCGCGTTCACTTGAAGCCGCATGAGAGCAGGACGGTCACGATGCGCCTGCATCAGGATCAGCTGTCGGTGTGGAACACGGAGAAGACCTGGGCGGTGGAGCCGGGCTATTACACGCTTTGGGTTGGCGGATCGTCGGAGGCAGCTTTGACGACTCGTTTCCTCCTGAAGCCGTTAGGCACATTGAGTACGCGCTAGACGAACAGAACAGATAGACGAGATAGAAGAACGGAGAGCCATGCCAGTCGAGAGCGGGACGCGTAGGGCCGTATCGATGTACTCAAGTGTGTCTGCACTATTGCTTCTGGTCCTTTCGGGGAGTGCTGTAGCTGTTGCTGCGGGGAAAGACCTACAGCCGGTGGACTATGTTTCTCCGAACATTGGTGGTATCGGCCAGCTGCTGACAGCGACCGTGCCGTACGTGCAGACGCCGCACGGCATGGCGCGGCTCGCGCCGGTGACGACGCCTGGGATCAACGACCGTTATATTGCGGACAAGATTTATGGGTTTCCGGCAGGGCCGGCCATGCTGATGGTCTCTACGGGAAAGGTAAGTACGCAGGCGAAGGACTATGCTTCGAACTTCGACCATGACTTCGAGACCACAACGCCGTACTACTATGCGGCGGATCTCGAGAGCTGGGGCATCCGGGCGGAGTTTACGGCGAGTCAGACGGCGGCGTACTATCGCTTCCGTCTGCCGGCCGGCTCGGCTGCTCACCTGGCCTTGAGTATGGAGGATGGGGCCGAGCTGAAGGTTGTCGGAGACTCGGCGGTGGAAGGCAGCGAGAAGATGGGCGGGCTCGTCGCCCCGTTGGCAGAGAACGATGGCGAGACGCGGGAGTACTTCTACGCTGAATTCTCGAGGCCGTTCCACGGCTACCAGACCTGGCGGAAGGATGCGTTGTCGCAGAGCTCCGATCAGACCGGGAATCACATCGGCTTCGTGGCGGAGGAGTCGGGTGCGGGCGGAGAGCAGGTCGAGGTTCGGATTGGGCTCTCCTTCATTAGCGCTGAGCAGGCCAAGAAGAATCTGCAGCGCGAGCTCTCCGGGCGAAGCTTCGAGCTGGTAAAGGAACAGACCCGGGAGCTATGGAACAAGAGGCTCGGAGCGGTGCAGCTTGATGGTGGAAGCGAGCGCCAGCGCACGATCTTCTATACGGCGCTGTATCGCTCGCTGGGCCGCATGACGGACATCACCGAGGATGGCCGGTACTTCAGCGGATACGACCATCAGGTCCACGAGAGTAAGGGGCATGACTTCTATGTGGACGATGGGCTGTGGGACACCTATCGCTCGCTGCATCCGCTGCAGTTGCTTCTCGAGGCGCCGCAGCAGGAGGATATGATCCGCTCGTATCTGCGGATGTATGAGCAGAGTGGATGGCTGCCATCGTTTCCTTCGCAGGCGGGCGAGCAGGCGGTGATGATCGGGCATCATGCGGCCGCGTATGTGCTCGACGCGTACATGAAGGGCTACCGCGACTTCGATGTGGAAGAGGCGTACCAGGCGCTGCGCAAGAATGCGACCGAGGCGACGATGCTGCCCTGGAGGCGCGGTCCGCTGACGAGCCTGGACCATGTGTACTTCGACAAGGGCTTCTTCCCTGCCCTGGCAGCGGGTCAGGCGGAGACGGTTCCCGAGGTCACGGGCGAACGGCGCCAAGCGGTCTCGGTGACGCTCGAGACGAGTTATGACGATTGGTGCGTGGCTCAGCTGGCGAAGGCCCTGGGCAAGCAGGACGACTATGTCTACTTCCTGAAGTTGGCGCACAACTATCAAAACCTGTTCGATGCGAAGACCGGCTTCATGGCACCGAAGAGCGAGGATGGGCAATGGGTGGCGCACTTCGATCCCAAGCTCGGGGGAGGACAGGGCGGGAGAGACTACTTCACCGAGGTCAACTCGTGGCTGTATACCTTCCACGTGCAGCATGATGTCGCCGGCCTGGTTCAGCTGATGGGCGGACGAGACAACTTCAATGCCAGGATGGACCAGCTCTTTGTGGAGCAGTATGGGACCTCGAAGTACAGCTACCTTGAGCAGTTCCCAGACTCGACCGGGCTGGTAGGCCTGTATTCACAGGGCAACGAGCCCAGCTTCCATATTCCCTATCTCTACGACTTCTCCGGGCAGCCTTGGAAGACCCAGCAGCGCGTGCGCATGTTGATGGATCTCTGGTACGGCGCAGGTCCGCTCGGTATTCCGGGAGACGACGACGGCGGGGAAACCTCGTCTTGGTATGTGCTGAGCGCGATGGGATTCTATCCGGTCTGCCCGGGCAGTCCGGTGTACGAGATCGGCAGCCCGATCTTCGCGAAGAGTTCGATTCGCATGGCGAATGGCAAGGAGTTCACCATTGTCGCAAACCATGTCTCGGCGCAGAACAAGTACATCCAGTCCGCGCAGTTGAACGGCAAGCGCCTGGAGACGCCATGGTTCTCTCACGCTGCGATTGCGGAGGGTGGAAGCCTGGTGCTCGAGATGGGAGATAAGCCGAACAAGACATGGGGCAGCACTCCTGCTGAGGCTCCCCCCTCCATGTCCCGGGCAACAGAGGCTCCCGGAGCTGTCTTGTCGGGAGCGAATTGAAGATGATCGATCCGAGGGTGGAGATGACTTCGCGTCGTCGCTTGCTTCAGCTTGGGGGCGTCGGCGGAATGATGAACCTCCTGGGGATGTCGAGCGTGGCGCAGGTATCGGGGGGGCAGAGCGGTTCGGCCCTGATTCCAGAGATGAAGAGCGTCGTGAGTTTTGGCGCTCGTGGCGACGGGAGCACGGATGATACGGCCGCGTTTCAGCGGGCGCTCGACGCGGTGCATAAGGCTGGTGGCGGTACGGCATATGCTCCGCCGGGACGTTACCTGTTTCGCGGCACACTGGATGTGCCCGAGGGGGTGGCGCTTCGGGGCTCCTACCTCTGCGTGCCATCGCATGTGGGGCTGCGGGACAAGGGGCAAACAAAGCCCGGCGAGGATGGCACAGCGCTCTTCGTGACGAGTGGGCGAGGGAAGGAAGAGGGGAAGCCATTCCTTACGCTGAACAGCAATAGTTCAGTGAATGGCCTGTGTATCTTTTATCCGGAGCAGGACGCAAACGACATTCCCGCACCGTATCCGTGGGCGATAGCGATGCGCGGAAAGAATCCGGCCGTGCAGGATGTGGAACTGCTCAACCCATACCGCGGTATCGATGCCAGCCAGAATGAGCGCCACAATATTCGCAATATAACGGGCCAGCCACTGCGCCAAGGCATCTGGGTCGATGCGATCTACGACATCGGTCGGATCGAGAATGTTCACTTCAATCCGTGGTGGAGCTCGAACAGTAAGGCCTACCGCTGGCAGGTGGAGCATGGCGAGGCATTTGTCTTCGGCCGTGCGGATTGGGAGTACGTCCTTAATACCTTCTGTTACGGCTACCATATCGGTTACAAATTCGTAGAGACCCCAACGGGAGGATGCAACGGTAACTATGTTGGCATCGGTGCGGACGATTGCAACCGTGCCATTCTCGTCGAGCAGTGTGCAGCGTTTGGTCTTCTGATCGTGAATGGGGAGTTCACGTCGTTTCATGGGGAAGATCCTACGATGGTCGAGGTTCTTGCAAGCAACCGCGGCGTTCTTCGTATCAGTAACAGCGCCTTCTGGGGACCATGCCAACAGATTGCGCGCATCGCGGGGGGCGGAACCGTGGGCTTCAGCGACTGCACCTTCGTGCAATGGAGCAAAGAGGGAGAGCACGCCGCGATCCAGGCGTCCTCCGGCAGCTTGCTGGTGCGGGGATGCGAGTTTATTGAGCGAAAGCAACACATCTCGCTGGGAGAGGCGGTGGAGAGAGCCGTGATCTCGGGCAATCTCTTCGCCGGCCCAGCGCAGATTCGGAACGAGTCGAAGCACGACGTGCAGATCGGGTTGAACGCAGCTTCGTCCTGAGGCGAATGCGCTGCTGCTGATTTGCTTGAATGGGCCCGCTAGTTGGAGGTTGATATGAAGTGCATCGCTGTCGCGATTCTTTCTTTGTCCCTGTGGAACAGCGCCTGTGCGCAACTCCCGTCGGCTGTTCACGAAGTTTCGAGTGCAACGACGGCGTGGCGCGATGGCAGCTTTCATGTCGACGTAGCCGGTGTCGTCGGCCGTTCGGATATCGTGCTGGGTCGGGCGAACCTGGAGGCTGGCGAGGCCTTGCCGCTGGGCAACGGTCGGCTGGGCGTCGCAGTGTGGGCGGCGGATGGGCTGACAGCACAGCTGAATCGCGCGGACACGCTGCCCGAGCGTCTCTCTCCAGGGCAGGTTGTGATTCCGGGGCTCGCAGCGCTCACGCAGGCGAAGGACTTTTCCGGAGGTCTGGATCTCTACAACGGCGAGGTGCAGGAGCAGGGCGGTGGGATGCATGCCGCAGTCTACGTGCAGCCGGGCACGGATACGCTGGTCATCGATGTGACCGGAGCGAATGCGGAGCTGCAGCAGACGGCAAAGCTGCGGCTCTGGGCGCCGCGTACACCGCAGGCGCTCGCGCAGGGAAAGATCGGTCTGCTCTCGCAGGCGTGGGTCGATGATCAGGAACCCGAGTCTTCGGGACGGCGCTTCGGCTCGCTCTCGGCGATTACCGCGGTGGGGAGGGATGTCTCGGTCGCGGTGGCTGATCCGTTGACGGTCGTCGTCTCCTTCAAGCCCTACGCCGATGGTCACTTCCGTATCCTTGTCGGCGCGCCGCACTTCGACGGCGGGCGGGATGCCTATGCGCTGGCGAAGCGCGCTCTGGCAGAGGATACGGCTGGGCTGCATCGCAGCTGGTGGCACAGTTACTGGCAGCGTGCGGGGTTGATGAAGATAGATTCGGCCGATGGCTCCGGCGAGTACATGGAGAATCTGCGTGCCATCTATCTCTTTGTCGCCGCGGCGGAGAAGGGAGAGGAGTATCCAGGATCGCAGGCAGGCATTGCCGACCTGGTATCCTCGGCGCGCGATGCGCATCGCTGGGCGCCGTCGGCCTTCTGGCATTGGAACCTGCGGATGATGGTGGCGGCAAACCTGGGCGCAGGAGTCGAGGAGCTGAATGCGCCCTACTTCAATCTCTACCGGGAGAACCTGCCTGCGATCGAAGATTGGACCAGAACGCATATGCAGGGAAGGCCCGGCGGCTGTGTGCCGGAGACGATGCGCTTCAACGGCAAGGGCATCGAATACGAGTCGAGCAACAAGCCGATCCACATCGGACGCGACTGCGGCGTGGACTTCAACCCATACTACAACTCACGCACGCTCTCGACCGGCGCTGAGGTCTCGCTCTGGATCTGGCAGCAGTATCTGGAGACGGGCGATCGGCGCTTTCTCGTGGAGAACTATCCCGTGATGGACTCCTCGGCGCGTTTTCTTCTCGCCTATCAGAAGCCAGGCGAGGACGGTTTGCTGCATACGAGTCCGTCTAACGCGCATGAGACGCAGTGGGATGTGACGGACCCCACGACCGACATCGCTGCCGCGAGGGCACTTTATCCGGTGGTGATCCAGGCGGCCAGGCTGCTTGGAAGAGATCCGGATCTCGCACGACAGCTTGAGGCTGCGCTGCCGCATATCCCGCCGTTCCCTCTCATGCCGCAACAGCAGTCGCGCGCTCTGCTGCCTGTCTCGACCCGTATGGACGGCAGTGATGTGATCGCTGAGTCGTATCGTCCGACCGCGACCATTCATAATGCGGAGAATATTGGGCTCGAACCGGTGTGGCCCTATGACCTGATCGGGGACGAGTCTCCACAGTTCGACCTGGCCAAGCGGACCTACGAGTATCGACCCTACAAGGGGGTAGCGGACTGGAGCTTCGATCCGGTGCAGGCGGCGCGGCTGGGGCTGGGCGACGAGGTTCGCTCCATGCTGCTCAAGGTGACCGAGGACTCGCAGCACTCCATCAACGGCCTCGCCAACTGGGACACGGAGTTTGGAGAGTTCTACGTCGAGCAGGTTGGTGTCGTGGCCGATGCGCTTCAGGAGGCGCTGGTGCAGGACTACGACGGCTTGATCCGTCTGGCTCCGGCAACGCCGCCAGGCTGGAGCTTCGATGGAGGCGTCTACGTGCGCGGAAAGACTCGCGTCGATGTTCAGGTGAGAGATGGGCGGGTCACGACCGCGGTGATCGAGCCCGGAACGACGCAGACGCTCCGCATTCGCAATCCCTGGCCGGGTGAGTCTGTCGATGTGCTCTCCGGTCGTGCCACGGAGAAGCTCGTAAGCAATGCGAGCGGCCCGGTGATCAGCTTTCGTGGAGTATCTGGCACGCGGTATCTTCTACAGCGGCATGAAGACCCCATCGCAGCCAAAGCTTTTGTACCGGTGAACGGAGCACAGGCGGTGACGGCGAAGAGGCTTGGCAAGGTCCAGATTGGCCTCTTCGCTGCAGACTCGCTCGCCGGTGTGGATGTGCCCGGCCATGACGCTCGGAAAGCCGTCGTCGCTCTGGGAGCCTCGATCACGGAGGGCGCCGGAAGCTCGCAGAGCGCAAGCCGCAGTTGGCCATCGGTGCTCGCGGCGCGGTTAAAAGACCAGGGCTTGAATATCGTGGTGCTCAACGAGGGAATCAGCGGAAATCGGTTGTTGGCCGACGGCGTTGGTCCGAGCGCGCTCGCCCGATTTGATCGCGATGTGCTTGCGCAGCCCGGCGCCCGCTGGGTGATCTTCTCCGACGCACCCATCAACGACCTTGGGTCAACGAATCCGCCGCCGAAGGCCGAGGCGCTGATCGCCGGTATCGAACGGCTTATCGCCCGAGCGCATGAGAGACATATTCAATTCTTCTGTTCTACGCTGACGCCGTATGAAGGGGCTACGTACTGGACCCCCGCTGGAGAGGCCGCTCGCGAACAGGTCAATGCCTTCCTGCGTAGTGGGAAAAGCGGTTGCGATGCTGTCGTCGATCAAGATATCGCGACCCACGACCCCACGCATCCCACCCGCTATCTTCCAGCGTATGACAGCGGCGACCACCTCCATCCTAACGATGCGGGACATCGCGCGATCGCGAACGAGATTGATCTTCTGGCATTCCGGCAGCGAACGGAATGAGCCTGGGGATAGTTGGGCTGATCCCAGCTGACGCGAAGCCGGCTTGCCCGAGCGATATATCAATGCCCTCGTCAGAGTTAGCAACTACCCAAACCGGCATATCTCCTCTACCACTGCCGCATGAGCCACCTCGCTAACCTGGCTCTCTGTAAATGGCCAAAACAAACCGTCATGTCTCGTCGGCATCAGCTGCAGTCCAGATAAAGAGGTCTTTCATTCTTATGTGCGCTCAAACATTGTTTGGTTGGCGTATCTACCGTTAGAGCGATCTATCTAAAGATAACTGTAGTTTTTTCAATGCCATACGGCACCGTTAGAGTTCTGTCCTAACGTTGTCAGTCGTGTAAACGCAGCATAACGTGATCTGCGGCTTAGAGAGCCCGACTTTGATAGAGCGTGCCATGTGCCAGACCGGCAGAGGTAGGCGAGATAGAGAAGGGTTCGTAAATGGCAGTAAGACTCTCAAAGAGTCTTATCCCGTTCCAGAAAGCACGTTCTAGTAATGGAAAGACATATTCCCCACGATCCAAGCAGCACTCATTTTAGGAGGCAAGATATGACGCCAAATCTACATCTGACCAGAAGATGCCAAAATAAAAATCGTTCATCCTGGATATCCGGGATAGGCAGGTTCGTTTTAGCGATCGGCCTGATCGCATGTTTCTTCGCGAACTCAAATTTCGCAGTTGCCCAGACAACAGGTCTGGGAACCATCACTGGGACCATAACTGATCCATCAGGGGCAATGCTTCCGCAGGCCAGTCTGACCATCACGAATATGGCAACAGGCGTGTCTCGTGAGAGCGCGACAAATAACACTGGATATTACGAAGTGGGTGCTCTAATTCCCGGAAGATACAAGATATTGGTGACCGTTCCGGGATTTCAAGATCTGTTGCGCGAGGGGATTACGCTCGAGGCAGACGCACGTGTGAATGTCCCGATGAAGATGGCTGTAGGCCGGAGCGTCCAGGCCATCGTCGTGCAGGCGGACGCCAGCCTGCTGAATACAGAGAGCGGTTCGAGCGGCCAGGTGTTGACGACCAGACAGGTGGAGTCCCTCCCTGTCTCCGGGAATAACCCCACATGGCTGGCTCTGATCGCGCCCGGTGTTCAGGGAACTACCGGTCAAGCCGCCTCGACCGACGATACTCTGGCCTGGACTGGCCTCACTCAGGATTTTGGTGCGTACGGCAATATCGGAGTGAACGAGTTCAGTCTGGATGGCGCCCCCAATGAAACCAACTCACGCCAGTCTGGCATCAACCCTACCATCGACGAACTCGGGGAGACCAAGTTTGATGTAACCGGATTCGACGCCTCGGTTGGACATACCATGGGTGTATCGACCACCCAAACCACCAAGTACGGGACCAACGATCTGCATGGATCGATTCGTGAGACCTACACCGCCAAGCGCTGGGCGGCGATGAATCACTTCCAAGGATTGAACTATAAACATCAGGAGTCCCTGGCTAATTGCGTCAACGGTCCGTCCACCAGCCCTGAGTGTTACTCCATTGAAAACCAATATGGCTGGCCCGGGACCCACATGAACAATGGCTCGGCCGCAATCGGTGGACCGGTCTATATTCCCAAGATATTCGATGGGCACAACAAGCTCTTCTTCTTTGCCTCGGTGCTGGATGATGTCTTCTCCGGTGCGGGATCTCAGACGGCCACCGTCCCCACAATGCAGGAGAGAACCGGAGACTTCAGTGATCTGCCGCAGCAGACGGCCAATATACCTGCGGCCTTCACCGCGGCGTGCCCAGGGGGAACACCATACTTTGGCCAGTATCAGATATATGATCCGTATTCCGTTAAGATTGATTCATCAGGTGTTCCACGTCGGCTCCCTTTCTGCGGCAATGTGCTTCCTGCGGGAAGATTGACGAACAGCCCCATGGTTAAGCTCTACAACAGCTTGATGCCGGTGCCTACGCAAAATAATCCCACGGGAAGCAACTTCGCATTCACCCAGACAACTCCTCAGACCTACCGGGACTATACCGGGCGCATCGACTACAAGTTCTCTTCCAAAGACAACCTCTTCGTCCGCTATTCAAGGGCAAACTATACCAAGGGGCAGAATGACCTTACGGTTGGCGGGGCCGGGGAGCAGGAGGGGCCGCGCTGGATCGATGTGCCGGCGATTGGCTGGGACCATGTGTTCAGCGACCATACCAGCCTCGATGTGAGCTTTGGCGGCACCAACTATACGTCGCACTGCTGCTACTATCCGGGATACGACAAATACAAGCCCAGCGATCTCGGCTTGCCCAGTTATACGGACCAGTACGCGCAAACGGCCAACTCTGCGCTTCTGGAATTGCCGGTGCTGCAGATCGCCAACTATCAGAACAGCAATCCAGGCGAGCCGTCCACCTCGCTCGGGCAAGCCGACAACGTTGCTTCCACCTTCCGTTCCTTTGCGCTTCGTGGAAGTGTGACCCACGTGCAAGGCCGCCATACCATGCAGGCTGGTGCTGAGTATCGGTGGCAGAATGCCTCGACCGGGGTTGGCGGGAACGTCTCGGGAACCTATAACTTCGACAACACCTATACGCAGCAAAACAACGGTTCGGACACTACCTTTCAACAGTCCAATACGGGCCTGGGATTTGCCGCATTCTTGATGGGGGTTGACAGCTCTGCTTCGGTCTCCAGAAACTCTTCGTCGTCTTTGCAGTCCCCATACTATGCAATCTTTGCGGGCGATACCTGGCGAGTGACGCCTAAGTTGACGCTTATTCCCGGTATTCGTTTTGAATATGAATATGGTGTCGTCGAAAAGCATAACCAGTTGATCGTCGGATGGAATTCGAATGCGGACCTGTCCGCGATTTCACTACCCGCAAACGCCGCATATCAAACAGCACTCGCGGGTGCCACTTCGGCCCAACGGGCAGTATTGCCCTCTTCCCTGGTCATTCAAGGCGGCCCGATGTATGCGGGCGTCAACGGAGCGCCTCGAAATGAATGGAATAACAGCTACCGATTCCTGCCTCGCATTGCGGTGGCGTACCAGGCCAACCCGCACCTTGTCATTCGTGGAGGCTATGGCCTCTTCTTTGACACGTTGAATGCACTGAATGCATCGATCGATCAAGATGGCTTCAGCACAGGCACGAGTGTCTCCTCTTCCACAACGTACGGAACGAATTTTGTGGCTGGAACGTCTCCTCTGTCAGATCCGTTCCCGGCCAACGCAAACGGAACCCGCTTCAATGCTCCAATCGGCAGTGCCGCAGGATCAATGTATTACCTGGGTGGAAGTCCCATAATTTACGACCATAACCTGGTGCCGGCGCGCCAACAACGCGGATCGATTGGAGTGCAGTATCAACTCAGTGATTCCATGGTCCTCGATGTGTCCTACAACATTGCTCACACAACGGATATCGCGTTGCCTAAAAATTACTCATTCACCCCATCAGCATTCTATGCTGGCGGACAGCAGCCGAATACGGCTCCCAATGCGCTTTTGTCGAGCAAAATAACCAATCCCTTTGCTCTTTCGAACTTCAGCGGCGTGGCATCCAGTAATTCTGCTGCGTACAACATGATGTCGCTCAATAGCTATTTCACTCAACAGCAAATTCCAATCTCCAACCTAGTTCGCGCGTACCCACAAATGAATGGACTGGGGCTGAACCAATCCATGGGTGAGTCTCACTTTCAGGAGGCTCTGATTACTCTAACTCGCCGCTACAGCCGCGGTCTTACCCTGATGGCGTCCCTCCAGTTCAACGATCAGCACGATCGTGACTATTTCGCGAATGGATTTGATGCGTCGCCCAGCTGGGAGCCCTCAAATAACAGCGAACCGGTGCGGTTTACGATGGAGGGCGTCTACAATCTGCCCTTTGGCCGTGGCAGAGCCTGGGCCACCAGCGGATGGAAGTCCGCGCTGTTTGGCGGCTATCAGTTGAGCGCAAGCTATGAGGCGCAGCCGGGGCAACTGATTAACTTCGGCAACATGTTTTACGTAGGCAATGTCAACGCCAACGCAATCAAGATCAAAAAGCCCGTCTACCACAATGACCAGGCAGCGGGCGGCTCGAACTACGTTCAATGGCTCAATCCTGGAACTGCGACCGCCACCGCCACCACAACCACAAATAGTGACGGATCGATAACGACAACATGCTCCTATAGCGGGAACGGCTTTGTTACCAATCCGGCATGCCAGCCAACGGGATACAACCTCCGCGTCTTTCCAACCCGTGTGAACGGAGTGCGGCAGATGGGTATGAATGGCGCAGACGCCAGCCTACAACGGACGTTTCCCATTGTAGAAAGAATGTCCCTGGAAACAGCCTTCAATGCCTATAACGTCTTCAACCATCAGGTTCTGGGGGGAGTAAACACAAATCCGTCAGATCCAAACTTCGGGCGAGTGTTTGGCGATGGCTGGCCAAACTCCTCTGCTCGATGGCTGTCCATCCAGGGCCGCCTTCGGTTCTGAAGAAGAACGGGATTCCTAACACAATGCGAGCGTGGGCATTTGCTCACGCTCGTATTACGTTTAACCCCGAGGCGAGAAGGCGAGCAGCGATGAGGTCTTGCGATCGAGCGGATCAGGATCCAGCTAGCTGGTCTCATGTCTGCCGTCGAGCAACGCTGCGCTACACTGACGACATACAGTAAGAAAGGGATCTAGCAAAAGCAAGGCATGTCGGAAGGTACTGGGGCTCCCTGCGCTACGAACATTAAGCGAATCCTTGAGCAGTTGGAGACCAGTTCTGTCTTCGAGCGCTCATCGGGGCTCCTCAGGCTGCTGGGGTTTCTGGTCGAAAACTCGGAGCGACTCTGATCGTTCATTGACATCCTCCC
>Ga0210403_10001352_pt1 | contig 23408 bp, 18 predicted proteins | sample IncBWC19MmetaG_FD_150863 | JGI IMG/M metagenome (GOLD analysis project Ga0210403, IMG submission 150863) | Forest soil microbial communities from Barre Woods Harvard Forest LTER site, Petersham, Massachusetts, United States - Inc-BW-C-19-M | ecosystem: Environmental > Terrestrial > Soil >... | reverse complement strand
GGGTACGGCGCCCAGAGCAAACCAGCCGTGAAAAAGGTGCCGAGTCGACGCACGCCGGCCGGCGTGAAGATTCGCACCCTAGTAGCTATTTTGATTTGGATATGTGTCACGCTCCGGCACCTGCTTGTGTTCATTACTTGACGATACCTGCGAATAATAGCGCCATCCATCGGTAATCGACACGTCTGTCGATGTCGACGCTGATAGCAACCCCGGCTTGTGAATTTCCGGGTCAAGAGTACAGCTCAGATGCGATTGGTTTACACTCCGCACCAGGAGGAGTTCCTCCGGGCGCTCGAGTAAGTACTTAATTTTGCATAGCCTAAATCAGCCGTCTAGATTGAGCCTCTCTCTGCGTAGAGCGGTCACAGCGCCGATAACGAGCCGCGAGGTCTTGTGACACGACGGGTACAGAATCCTCCGCGCAATACACGCGCCGGTTTCGCTTTGTCGGCGCCTGTGTCGCACCATTCGGACAGTAACCTTTCCCGCTATCTTGTTTTGGTTGTTGTCTGGCTGCTTGTCCTGCGAGTGTTGGTTCCCGGCTTTTTTGATTACGGAGACGTCCAAATGAGCACGGTGGTTGAACGCGACGCGGTGTTCAACAAGGTCACCTGGCTTGTATTTGCCGGCGTCAGTGGAGGACTGGTACTTTCTCGTTCGACAGCCGCATTGCGGTTAATTCGAGCCACTAACCCGTTTTTTGTAGCATTGCTGATGTATGCGGCATGCAGTGTGCTTTGGTCGATTGACCGGGCTGCTACTTTGGCACGATTGTTTCACATTGTGACAGTCCTTCTTGCGTGCATGGCGGCGACTCTGATTGGCTGGCACGAGCGGCGATTTCAGAATGTCGCGCGGCCAGCTTTTACGGTGCTGCTATTGGGTTCGCTGATATTCGGCTTGGTCGCACCGGACCTGGCAATCGATCCACCCATTCCCCCAGACACTAAGTTCTACTGGCATGGTCTGGCAGATCAGAAGAACCAGCTAGGTGCACTCGCTAGCATGGGCACAATCTTTTGGGTCCATGGGTGGGCAGCCCGTGAGGTAAAACTAACAGCGGCGCTGCTATGGGGCAGCTTGTCAGTTGCCTGCTTACTATTGTCGCGAAGTTCGACAAGCTTGATGGCGACGATTCTGGTATGCGGTTTCCTGCTGATTATGCTGCGCTCCAATCGCGCAATCCGCCGCTACGTGCCTTACGTAGTTGTATTTCTTGTCGCCGTCACCCTGCTTTACGGTTTAGCTGTACTCAACGTCGTGCCGGGGCTGGATGCGCTGCTGACACCAATCACAGACCTGACAGGCAAGGACAGGACGTTTTCCAACCGCGCACAGATCTGGGCAATACTTCAGGAACACATACGGCAGAATCCGATTCTAGGCTCCGGATATGGAGCGTATTGGACGGGTCCTCGACCTAGTTCGCCCTCCTTCGCATTCATTTACAGAATGTTCTTCTACCCCGGCGAATGCCACAGCGGGTATCTGGAGATCATCAACGATCTTGGATACTTGGGATTGCTGCTCTTGATTGGCTATCTTTGGACTTTCATCCGACAGTGCCTCAATTTACTGAAGACCAATTACTCGCAAGCTGGCTTATACCTTGCGATGCTATTGCAACAGTTATTAACCAACTTGTCAGAATCTCACTGGTTTTTTCTGCAAACCGACTTCATCATGTTTACTTTGGCAACACTCTGCCTGGCGCGCAACCGCATGGATCGCGACGAACTCCTTCAGCTTGCCAGAAACAGACCGACCCCTGAACAATCAGCAAGGTTTCAACACGGCACTAAACCGCGCGTGGGAACCCGTACTGCGTAAAGGTGTGAATTAGCCGGGGAGACTCTCGATCTCATCCACGGACGCGGCCGTGTGCAGCGTAGCCTTCAAATGTTCGGCGAGTCTCAGCGCGAACGCCACAATAGTTAGTGTCGGATTGGCGTGACTGTTGGTGCAGAATACAGCCGAGCTTGCAATGAATAGATTCGGCATTTCGAAGACGGCACTATTGCGGTTGACCACGCCATCGCGGGGCGTTGTCGCCATGCGAGCGGTGCCCATGTGGTGGCCGCCCAGGGGCACGGATCGGCGAATGGTAGACAACAGTCCCGCTTCGTCGATCTGAAGCCTGCACCAGGAATGCTGATGCAAAACATCGCGCAACAGCAGAAATGCTCGCTGCGCGGATTGTGCATCCTCTTCGCTTACACGCCAGTCCACATTCACGCGCTTGAGTCCGTCGCGGTCCAACTCATCGGTCAAGGTAATCCGGCTCGACGCCTGGGGCGTCTGCTCGGAATTGAATTCCAGTGGATAACTCCCGTCGCGGTTCTTGACCAGTGTGTACGGCAATTTGCGCGTGGCGAGCTGGCGCTGAAACAACCACTGGAACGCAAAGTGTCCCACCGTGGGTAAGCCGCGGGCTACATTCCGCAGGTGCTCAGAGACAGGAGACTGCACCGCTGCCTCGCTGCCGTGTTGCAGTATCGCGCGATGTTCGCGTATCAATGTTGATTTAGCGAGATAGATTGCGGAAAGTACAGGGCTACCATGCGATGCGTCGGAGTAAGACGGGAAATGCAGCCGAAACGCTGAATTCAACAGGCGATGGCGTCGCTGCGCTTCTGCAGAGAACTGCAACTTACGCCGGCAATAAACGCCATCGTAGGTCTTTTCAAAGTCGAATGCCGGCTCGCCGCGTTCCACAACCAGGCGGCCCAGCGTATTCTCGAAATGGCACGCATAGTAGCGACCTAGATGGTCGGAATGATTTCCCAGTCCCGGACCGTCGGCGTCCGATTGCATCAAGAGGCGCACCGCCTCGATCCCGCCAACCGCAAGAATGAACACCTTGGACTTTACCCTGCGACGATTGCCAGCGCGATTGACAATAGTGACCGATTCAACACGCTCTTCGCCGCGGCTGGAATGCAAGGCTACGCAGCGTGCGTTCAGCAATGCGGTGACATTTGGCGATCGCGCGACTTGAGCACGATAGCGCTTGCCGAAGTCGGTAGGCAGGCTGTAGCGTTCGATCCTGTCGGCCAACACGACGCTTTCATCGTCCAGGCCAGGTATGGTTGGGAGTGGCGCTCCCGACCTGAGCGCGTTGCTCGACCCATGTTTCAAGGAGTTCCCGACGCTGAAATCAAATTCGCCTGCGTCGCAGTACTTCATGGCGCGCGGATAGTAACGCGCAATATCGCTATACGAAATCGGCCAGCCACTACCGGCAACGTAGTCCCGCTTCTCGAAATCGATGGGGTCAAAGGGGACGCAACGGCCACCCCACGTGCCAGTGGTGCCGCCGAAAACGACTCGCCGATATTCGGACGGATTCGGATGCGGCGCGGCCGCCGTGCCGCGGTACAGCTCGTCGGAAGCGGCAACATCGAGTCGCGTTCCCCCTGCCTCCAGCAACAACACATTAAACCCGCTGCCATCAAGTTCACATGCCAGAGTGATACCCGCCGCTCCCGCGCCGATGATGCAGATGGTGGCGTCAAGCGTTGCCCGGGCGTCAAGTTCGTCCAGCAAAACGATCATGTATCTTCGGCCTTTTCGCGGGCCAGCAGCCACACAGCAGATTCGCGCAGACCCTTATCGAGAGGGGTCCACGCAATTCCTAGCACGCGCTCTGCCTTGCGCACGTCCATGCGAAGCGGGTGGGCGCATAAGCGCAACAACCAAGGTCGAATCGGGTCGGGCGGTCGCCAGTCAAAGGGCAACATCGTCGACAGTATCTCGGCAGCTTTCAAAGGTGGTGCAAGGACATATCGCTCCATCGTGAGCCGGGTACGCGAGATCGGAGCGACAGTGGTACCGAGCGCCGCAGCGTAGCGGCGAAAATACTCATTCCAGGTAGGCGGAGAGGGCAAGGAAAGATTGAACGCCTCGCCATCGATACCGGGGAGACGTAGTGCTTGACGGACCGCCTCAACAACATCATCGACATGCACGAGGTTGCAGTATCCAACTCCTGCCGTTCCCAGGTCTCCCAATCGGTGCTGACGAAGCCAGCGCCCGATCCGGCCGCTCCAAATCGGGCTGCGAGGACCGTATACGATGCCGGGGCGCAGATGAACAACCGACCGACAGTCATGGGCCATTTGCTCCACTTTGGTCTTGGCCGCTGAGTATTCGTCCCAATCGCCAATGAGTGCGGCAGTCTCATCGACGGTGCCGGTCGCAGTGCCGTACACCATCATCGTGCTCAGGTGGACAATGCGCAGCGCCGGCATGACGCGAGAACAGGCGAGGAACAGCGCTCGCGCGCTGGCGATGATAGTTTCCGAATCACCGGTTATGCAGTTGACGACGCCGGCTACGTTTCGCACCGCCTCTTCCAACGCGGCTGGCTGCCTGGCGTCCAGTCGCACTGTTTCTACCGGAATTGCTGCATTCAGCGGGGTGCGGTGGCTTACCGCAACCGGAAGTGCCCAGTCGCTGGCGGCCAGCATTTGCACTACGCGCTGGCCGATGTAACCGGCAGCGCCGAGCACCAGAATGCGTCGCCTGTCGGGCACGGGTGTATCGCCCGAGCGGTGGTCTGTAGCGTCACCGCAAGCCATTGATTCAGGCATACTCATAACTGCTGCGGATTCCAGCCAGGTATATTAGCAGTTGAACGGGATACGCACTGCGTGCTGCACTTCTGCGGCGCTTGCAGCCGCCCGGAGCACGCGCTAAGTGAAAGGATATGCATTGAGCCGAGTCGAGCCTGTTTGGCAGCCCGGCGGCAAAGGGGCTGCGGGTGCACTAAGCCGCCGCGAATGGTTGCGCGCTTTCGCTGGCCTATGCGGCGCGCTCTCATTCGCGCCTGCAATTGTCCTGGGCGAACCATGGTCCGGAGAGGCAAATCCGGAAGATTGGCTGCGGCACTTTGCTGCAGATTTTCTGGCGGATGGCGCAGCGCTGCGCCGGATCGGCGCGGAATATCTTGTCTCGCATCCCAGGGAGCGGAATCGCGAGCGCCTATCACGGCTGCTGTGTCGAGACGAGAGAGCCCCGGTTAGATTCAGCCTCATCGAGAACATCGCAAGGGATTGGTTCGAACATGACGTCGTGGTGGTGCAGGGTTGGGTGCTGGCGCGCACTGAAGCCCGCATTTGCGCCGTGTTGCATCTGTTGGACGGTGCAGGCGAGTGATCGAGGACTTGCGCGAGTTCCAGCGTGACACCACCGTCACAGCGGACATCTGCTTGATTGGAGCCGGCGCGGCGGGCATTACTATCGCAAAAGAATTGGCCGGAAGCTCGCTGCAGGTCTGCTTGGTGGAAGGTGGAGGCCAGCAGTACGAGTACCAAGAGTCTCAAGAGTTGTACCGGGGTGACAATATCGGAGTTCCGGTCTCCTTGGATGGCGGCCGCCTACGTTTTTTTGGAGGAACGACCAATCACTGGGGAGGCCGGTGCGCACAGCTCGATGACGTGGATTTTCGTCGGCGCGATTGGATTCCTCACAGCGGTTGGCCTATCGATCGGGCCGAACTAGACCCCTACTACGCCCGAGCCTATAAGATCGCTGGCTTCTCGTCGGAGTGGCGCTCCGACGCAGGCACACTGTCGTACCTGAACGTCGCTCTCCCGCCGCTCAATACCGAGTGGCTCAGACCCTTTCTCTGGCACTTCACCCCGGCCATGAAGGATGCCCCGGTTTGGAAGTGGGCCAATGCCTACGGCCCGATATTGCGGGAATCGAGCAACATTCGTGCGATCCTGCATGCGAATTTCACGGCATTTTCGACCGAGGCAGATCGAAGCCGCGTGCGAAGCGTGACAGTAAAGTCCCAGAACGGGGTTTCCGCCACGATTTCAGCCAAGACTTTCGTTCTTTGTTGCGGCGGCATTGAAAACGCACGCCTGCTGTTATTGGCCGCGGAACAAAACTCCGGCGGTTTCGGCAATGAAAATGACCTGGTGGGGCGTTACTTCATGCAACATCCGCGTGGTCCCGCCGGCCTAATCGTCAGCGCTGAACGGATGTCGCGTGTTCAAGAGCAGTTCAACATACTGCGCGGCGCGGATGACCTTGAAATCGAAATTGGCCTCAGTCTGACGCCGCAGATGATGGAGAAAGAGCGCTTGCTCAATTGCAGCGCGGTTCTTCAATATCAAGGCGACCCCGAGTCGGGCGTGACCGCTGCACAGGACATATGGCGCGCGCTACTGACCGGACGATGGGCGCCGGATATGGGCGAAAAGGTCGGACTCATTGCCGGGGACTTCGGCGCGTTTGCCAACGGACTAAAGCATCGCCTGTCCTCAGGTCGCTCCTTGGTTTTGGAGGGCTCCGCGGGAATCCCTTCGCGATCAGCAATTGTTTTGCTTGATCTGGAGCAAGCACCCAATCCGGAAAGTCGCATCTCCCTCGCGCAGGATCGCGATGCATTGGGCTTGCGTCGCGTCACAGCAAATTGGCAACTGGGCGAACTGGAGCGCCGCACAGCGGCAAGATTTATCGGTTACATCGCCGCAGAATTCGCCCGCCTCGGCATTGGCCGCTGCCGAATTGAACCCTGGCTGCAGGACGACCGCATTCCGGTGACCGACGCACTCAAGGAGACTTATCATTACATCGGCACGACCCGTATGGCGGATGATCCGCGCCAGGGCGTCGTCGACAGGAACTGTGTTGTACATGGTATGGAGAACTTATATGTCGCGGGCAGTTCTGTGTTTCCCACCGCGGGTCATGCCAACCCGACGCTTACCGTCGTTGCGCTTGCCTTGCGTCTTGCTGATAGAATAAGGCGTCAACCTCGGCCGGGTGCGGCGGCATCGTAATATACCGATCAATGTGCTCCGCGGCCAAAGAGCTGATGGACGGCCAATGGGATAAGGTACCAAAGTGCGATACTGCATCCCACAGTGGCTGCGGCATAGGCCCACCGCAATCCCGCGAAGTTGGGATGAGAACGGCGCATCAGCCTAAACGCGGGCCATAAAAGCGCCATGCTGAATGCGCAAAAACCCAGGATTAAAATCAACCATCCAACGAAAGCTGTCATCGTTTCATCAGCTCAATGCTGCCCCTCGTGAGCGACATTGTAGGCACGCCAATGCGCCCTTGTAAGCGTATCCCGCGCACCGCTCAATTCATTGTACACTCGTGGGCGGAGTGGCCGGCTATTCTGCGAAACGCTACGATACCGTGCTTAACCGGTCCTTGGAGTCTGGATGAGTACTCATTTTGATGCCTCGACGTCAATTTTAGCGTCGATGGCACCCTCATCCAGTTGTGTGCATCGGTGAATTCCACGCCATCAAGGGGCGGTAAGACCCACCACGCCAAACTGAACCGCTGCAATACGCATCGCAGAATATTTTCCAGGGCGACGCCATAATGTCTGCGCGGCCGAGCCGAGATTTTCTGCAAATGATCAGCAGCGCGGTGCTCAGTCAGGCGGTGCTGTCGGCGGGGAACTTCATAGTCGGGTTGATGCTGATTCGACTAACACCGCACGCTCAGTATGCCTACTACGTTCTCATCATAACCGCCGTGCAGCTGCTCGCCGGATTGCAGTTGGCTTTTATCCAGCCGTCTCTGGTCCGTTGCCTCGCAGTGGCTGATCGCGCGGCGCGCCGTGAATTTGTCGGCGGCGCATACCGGGAACAACGGCGTCGTCTTTTGTTTGTCACCGCCGCCGCCGTAGTCCTGCTGCTGGGCCTGTGGTACTTCAATGTGGTCGAGAGCTCCATGGTGCCCCTCGTTTTCGCCGCGATCTTCGCCGCGCTGTCCACTCTGTACCGAGAGTACTTTCGCATGGTGCTGCTCGCCTACCGGATACCGCTGCAGGCCCTCAAGGTGGATATCTTCTATATCATTGTGCTGTGCGCGGGGGCCTACCTGGCGACGCGCACCGCGGCACCGGCCATGATCGCGGCTCTTACCCTGGGCCTTGCGGCCGCCGTCGGGGGCTGGCTGCTATCGCACATGGTCTGGCGACACGAGGGGTGGGATATCCACGGCGCCCCGCGAGTTTTCGCGGAAATGGCCCCGTTGGGAACGTGGGCGGTCATTGGCGCAGCCATCCATTGGACGTTTTCGCAAGGTTTCATTTACATCGTTGCCGGCACACTGGGAGTTTCTGCGGTGGCGACGATCTCCGCGACGCGCTTGCTCCTGATGCCGGTCAATCTTGTGTCCTCCGGACTCGGCTCGATGACATTTCCGACGGTGTCGCGATGGCTGCGGCATCAACCCGTACGCGATGTGTTTAAACGCCTCTCATGGCTCGCGGCAGGCATCGCTGGACTGGGAGCCCTCTATGTGATTGTCATGTGGTTTTTCCGGGATTGGATTTTCGCGCACGTCACCAAAGGCCAATTCGAGCACCGCGATACGCTTCTCCTGCTATGGTCTGTGGTGTTCCTGTTTATGGCCGTGCGCGACCAGATGCTGTTCCTGCCTGCCGCCTGCGGGCAGTACCGCATCATGGCGTGGCTCACACTGGCAACCGCAATCTTCTCATTGGTAACTTGTTATGCGTGCATGCGGCTATTCGGCGTGGTGGGTGCGCTGGTGGGCGTGCTGGCGGGCGAGGCCTTCAACGTCATGGGATTCATTGCGCTCTCCTTGCGCGAAATAGCGCGTGCCGGTCCGCAAGAACCCGCGCGCGAAGCCGTTCAGTGAGCAAGAGAATCGTGATGCTCTGCGGCTATCGAATTTTCCCGCCCAGCACCGGTGGAAATGTCCACTCGACGACGATCGCACGCGCCCTGGCGCGCATGGGGCATCAGGTGCTGGTGTACTGCCTGGCCGGCAGGCGCGAAGATTACTCGAAGGGTTTCAGCAACTCGATCCTGCGCAGGCAGATAGAGCCGGGTTTGGAGGAGGAAATCAATCTGGGCGCAGGTTTCGGCTTGTTGCAAACGCTATTCCGCCGTCTTGGTGTGCCGCGCATCTGGCAATTCGAACTGCTCCGTCGCGGCCTGATTCCGCGGCGGCTAAAAGTGGCACTGGAACAGGCTGATATTATTGTTTCCGATTTCCCGTTCTGTCCGCCGGTGCCGGGTCCCTGGTCGGACAAACCGTGGTTCATGATCAGCCATGAACTGGAATTCCGCCTGTTCCAACAAGGGGGCGCGCTGGAGCGTTTATTCGCCGGATGGATGCGATTCATCGAACAAGCCGCACCACGCCGCTACCGGGATATCTTCGTTTGTGCGCAGGAGGACCGCGACTTTTTCCGCGCGAATGATCCTGGGGGCCGGCTCAAGCTGCCCTATATTCGTTGCGGCGTGGACTCTCGCACTTATATCGCCGCACCAGGTGTGCGCGAACGCGTGCGCGCTGAGTTGGGATTAACTGCCCAAGATTGGCTGCTTGTGTTTAGCGGCAGCCGCTACGGTCCAAATGTAGAGGCCCTGGAGGAACTGAAAGCTTTTTGCCGCGCCGAAGCCCATTTTCTGGCTGACAACCATCTGTACTTTCTAGCGCTGGGCTCGATGACTCCCGCGCCCATGCGCGACGGTGCGTTAATCGTGACGGGTCCGGTACCGGAAGTCGTACCCTACTTCGCAGCCGCCGATGCGGGCTTGAATCCAATCACCCGCGGCTCAGGTTCAAATATTAAATTATTTGAATATTTGGTAGCGCGTTTGCCGGTAATTTCCACCATGTTCGGTGTTCGCGGGACAGAATTGAAACCTGAAATCGATTTTCTGCCGTTCAACCCCGGCGAATTAAAATCGGCCTTGCGGCGATTCCTGGAAATCCGTACCCGCGGACAATGGCAAGATCACGCCAACCAAGTTCTCGCCCGGCATTTTCGTTTCTGCGACATCCAGGAGCTTGTGAAGGATGCCGTTGCGCAGTTGCCGGAGTTCCACAGCTCGGCCGGTTGACAAATCTACGACCTGATACAGGCCAGCGTCTCAACTGTGAGTTGTGAACCAGTTATACATAAAGGCGCCGTAGCCCGGCGTGGGATTGTGATTACCGTCGACGAGGCTGAAGTCGCCGCCATTTAAATCCGTCCAGCCATTGCTCGGGGTATATGCATAAGCCACAAGGCTTATGCCGTTCGTATCGCAAAAGGACGTCAGTGCGGACATCCACGGGGAACCCGATACCCCAGTGCCGTAATGTTCTCCCGTCTCGGTGATGACCACGGGCACACCACGCGTTGTCTTCAATGCCGCGACCGCGGACCAACGAGATTGATCCGGCCAGCCGGTGCCGCCGAGAGGAGGAAACGAGAGATTGAACGTGGCTCCGGTTCCCTGGCCGGAACTGCTGTACTGGGGAACGGCAGTGGATGGCAGCAGCAGATTGCTGTACGCGCCCCCTACGGGCGAACCACCCGAGCTGTGGGAAAGGTATTGGGCTGGGCCTCCGCCCGCCACGCCCGGCGTTCCACCGGTATAGGGATTGATCTGTACCGCGGTGACAGCGCTTCCGTTGACGCCGGTAACTTGCAGCTGCGCCTGCCAGTACACCGAATTCGCAGCCGCGCCGCTTTCCGGCATCGGCAGCAGGATGGTATCGCCCACCGCATAACCGCTCCCAGCGCTCGCAACCGTCGCATTACTGACGTAACTAGAGGCAGGATACGGATGCCAGCAGGCCCCGATTTGCGGCTTCCATCCCGAGCCGCTGTAACCTGCGGGCGCGGTGGAATCCGAGGGGGCATAAGTGGCCCAGCCCGACAAGTCTTGGTTGTACTGATCACCGCTCAAAAGACACACGTTCCATGCCCCGGCGGCACGAATCCCAGCCAGCATCTGCGCATGCCCCGCGACGTACCAGCCGTAGGGTCCGGTAATTGTTGCCGTTGTACCCGACTTGCTGCCGGTAATGGTATTCCCAGCGGCAACATTCGGAGCGTTGGTGCTCCCATTGTTGAATATATGGACAAACTGGGTTCCACTCGAGGGAAGTCCACTGGTCGTATTTCGGTAGTAACAAAGGACTTGACCAACCGTACTTCCGTTGACTGCAACAGCCTCTCCGGGGACAAAACCAGTACCGACCGGCGTATCGCAGGGGAATGGAAAGATGTTTGTATAGGGAAGTCCAAATACACCGTAATAGTTGCCGAAATAGGCGCCGTTGTATAGGCCACCATTCATCAGCAGATCCCAATTTCCGGCGTCATCGCCATACATGGCCGGCTCGTTGTACAGCTCGAAGATAACCGAGCGATCGTCTACGGTGCCGCCATTTCTCTTGAGCGCCGTGCCATTCGGATAGCCGTAAGTCGCGGCGATCGACTGCCAACAGTTGATACTGTTGTCCTGATTCGCCATATAGTCCTGCCCTAAAGGCGCGGATCTTCCAGGGTTGCTGAAGGCCAGGGTCAGAATCACATAGCAGCCGATGGCATTAAGCGCCTCAATCTGGGCCGTGATCTGTGCCGCGTACGAGCTAGCGCCGCTATACGGATCAGGATTTAACCAACCGGTGGATCCGTCCCCATTGACCTGGGTGGTATAGCACTCGTAACCAAGCCAACACGCTTCGTTGATGCCGATGCGAATGGCGTTCATTTTCCAATTGGCGAGGGCTGCAGTATTGGGGCCGTGTGCCTGATCGTTGCCGTTCGAGGTGCCTCCGCTGGCATCCGGCCCGGCGAACGTGCCCAGGGCATACGCCTGGATATTGGCGCCCCGCAACTGGACCGGCGAATTCGCACCATTAATCAACGTAGCCCCGCTGACGCTAATTAAACCGTCGTAACCGGTCGTCGAAGTAATCGGCTGTTCAATAGTAAATTTGGCGCTCGCCACGGCGCTTTTTTGCAGCCCGTCTGCCGCCGAGATCGCTTGTACAGTTTTCGATGCTGATACTGAAATCGGTGATGCATACACGGCGCTCGACGTCGTCGGAATTGTACCGTCGGTGCTGTAGTAGATCGTCGCCCCGGAAGTCTGGGTCGAGAGGGAAACCGCCTGTGCGCTAGTATAAGTTCCGCCGGGAGGAGTAATCGCCGGCGTCTGAGCCACTGTGCCCGCAGGCGCGCCACCCATCCCGATAGTCTTAACGACTCCGCCTCCGCAGGCGGTCAAAACGCCAAGCGCTGGGCCGGCCACGATGATTTTGCGCCGCGTCTTATTGACGGGCCTATGCTGGCGCGACATTACCAACCTGTGCAATTTCTAACATAGTCACTCGCGTAGTTCGGATTAAGGGGCCGGGCGTGTGGGGTAATTAAGTTAAGTGCCCAATGCGAACCATCCTAAGCACGACACCACACGCTGACAATGTGTCTGCAATCCGTGACACCCGTCGGGTCGGCAGCCCAAAAAAATGGGGCGCACGTCACAAATGTGTGGTGGTTGCTGGGGTTACGAGAGACTTGAAATGCCGTGCCGTGAGGCGGCGTGCGATCTTAGATTTGAGCCGACGGCAGAAATGAGCAATTTGGAGCGCTTAAAGGTAAGCGCTCGAGGTTGAGAGGACGCACCTGTCCCTCAGAAATGGTTGATGACCGCTCCGAGGATTCGTGCATTAGTGCTGGTAAGGCGGCGCAGCGTATCCTTCATGTCTTTGTGACTAGTGACGTTGGCGCGGCTTAATAGCAATACTTGTTGTGCAAAGGATGCGATTGCCAGGCCATCGGCAAACTGCGTCACTGCCGGAGTATCTATCACGACAACATCAAAGATTCGACGCCAGTCCGAAAGCAGCCGTTCGAATCGACCATCCGAGAGTAGTTCCAGCGGGTTGGGCGGCACCGGCCCGGAAGTTAGCAGCGACAACTGCGGTAAACTCTCGACTCTAAGGAACTGCGGCAGCTTGCCAATCGTCAGATACTGTGCAATGCCCCGAGCGTGCCCGGTGCGAAATAAAAGATGTTGACGCGGTTGGCGCAAATCCGCTTCCACTAACAGAGTTCGCCGGCCCAATTGGGCAAAAGCGATGGCCAGCTCAGCGGCTAACTGCGATCGACCTTCGCTCGGGCCGGGACTAAGAACGGCAACGACACTGGCCTGGCGGCCTCCATTGCCAAGCAGCAACGATAATTCCGTCCGCAAAGCCCGGAGGCGCTCGCAATGCGGATGATCCTGAGTGTGCGCCATCAGGAGCTCGTTACTCGGTTTGACGTATACCGTCGGGGGCACCGTCACCACTCGTCCAATGGACTGGCGTAAAAGTGCCGTCTCGACCACGCCTGTTTGTGCGACGCTGCTTTGTGACCTCTCGAGAATTTTAACCGCCTGGTCGGCTGTGATCAGGTTTAGGTGCAGCGCCGCCTCGACGGCCCGCAAACCTCGCAGGCTCATGAACTCCCTGATGAGCGCCACCTGATCTTGAGTAAGGCGGTAGTCGTCGATCAGCGCGTCGATCAACTCTTCGTCGAATGGGCCGGCGAGGCCCTCGACCTCGGAATCTACGCTCATTTCGAACTCGAGACGGTGATGAATGATTCGAACTGCGCCAATACAGGAATCCCAAGGGAGCGCTCGAGATCATCCCGGCAGCGCAGCCGGCGATCGAACAGCATTTCATAAAGCAAAGGCAACACAACGCCGAGAGCAAGCCCCAAGAACATGGCCATCAGCATCAGCTTCGGCTTGTTGGGGTTTGTGTACTTCACAGGCGGTGTTGCACGGCTCACCAGGCTGACTTCACTGCTCTTGTCCGCGGAGGCGAATAGAAAATGGTCGTAGCCGTCCAGCGCACGCTTGTAGACAGATTGAGCCGATTCGACTTCCAGCACTAGTTTTGCGCCCTCCCCCTGATGTTCGCGCAAATTCATCACTTTGGCGCGTTGCTCTGCAACGGCCTGCGTGTATTTGTTTTCTAGTTCCCGAGCGCGCTGCAATTGTGTCGCATTGTTCGCCGACAATACTTGAATTTCGTCATTGAGCTGCCGCGTCGCAAGCCCCAGCTGACTGCGGACCTCGATCACTTTCGGGTGTTTCGGCCCATACGTAGCACTCAGCTGGGCCGCTTTGGCCTGCAGTTCCGACACTTGAGTTTTAAGACGCTGGATCACAAGTGATGATTGAGCTTCGTCGGCTACCGACTGCTGGCCTGCACTTCGAGCTTCCAGTGCACGGCGCTGGTTCTGTGCTTCCAACAAATGCTCCTCCAGGCTTTTCAGTCCCTGTGATTCAGTGTCGGTAGCTTCGCGGCCGGTGTTGAGGTCGGTGATGCCCTTCTGTTGTTGGAAGGCGGTCAATTTGTCCTGCGCGGCCGCTACTTTTGCTCGCAGCTGGGCCAAGTCTTCTGTGTAGCGGCGTGCCCGATCGCCGGCGGGTACGGTCTGGCGGTTTTCTTCCTCCTCCATATACGTGTCCGCAACGGCGTTTGCAATTTCGGCCGCCTTCACCGGATCTCTTGCCGCGGCCGTTATGTATACCAATTCTCCACCGCGGCCCGATTCCACCTTCAGTGCCTCGGCGAGATTCCTTTCGGTGTATTCGCGCAAAGCGCTCTTATCGCTACCATTGAAGCCCCCGGCGAACTCCTTATCGGCAGAAAGCTTTATCCTGTCCACAACCTGCAGCAGGATGATGGGGCTTTCGATAAGCTCCAACTGTGTCGCGAAATGACCCGTCATTTCAGCATTTGAAAGATTGGCGACGGCCGCAAGCGGATCTACTTTCCCTCGGTCAACGATCAGGGTCGCGGTGGCATTGAAGGTCTTGGGCAAAAACTTTATTACGATCGTTGAGAGCAGCACAACTGCAGCGGCAATTAGTAGAGCGAATTTCCAGTAGAAACGCAGAATTGAAATAACTTGCGCAGCGGATATACCCGGATGCGGCTCGTGCGATGACACCAGCCCTATGTCCTCTACCGACCCGCCGCTTAGTGACAGGTTGGCGCTCGGGGAGCGGATCAGTTGCCTCATATCGTTCAAAATATGCTTTCCTTCACGCGAATCACGTCGTTTGGCTCAACCAAATCACTGGCTTTGGCGTGCCGCATGATGTAGTTGCCATCCTTACCCATGCGCTTGATATCAACGCGCCGTTCGCTTCCCCGTGGCGTCACCCCGCCCGCGCGTGCGATCGCTTCGACCACGGTCATGCCACGTTCTATGCGGTACTTATTCGGGTTGGTGACTTCGCCGTAAATATAGAATTGCTCCGCACGCGGCACCATGATTTCATCGCCGCTTTCCAGCGTTTGTGCCGCTCCAGTTGCACTTCGATCGCCGAGCGCTTTTAGATCAACCTCGTAGCGGTTGACCTTGCCGTCAGCGTCGGTTCTCAAGATATAGACTACGTCGGCGCCCTCTTGCGTCGTGCCTCCCGCCTGCGCTAATAAATCGAAGATGCTGGTGTTCGGGTCGATTGTATAGCGCCCGGGCGTTCGCACCTCGCCGAGTACTGAGACACGCTGGCTCTTGCCCACCAAAAGCGCGATAGTTACATGCGGGGCGACGAGAAATTTTCCGTGGATTAGCGCACTCTCTACGCGCTTGGCCGCGATGACCGGCGTCAGGCCGGATACCTGCACCGGGCCGGCGAGCGGCACGCTGATAGTCCCGTCGTTACCGACATAAAGTGTGCTATTCATATCGGGTTGGCCGTAAACCTCGAGGCTGACTTGATCGCCTGGACCCAGTTCGACCAGGCGTCGATTCTCGGGTACGGCGGCAGTGGCAGCAGAAGGTGGGGGCGGGGCTGAGGACGGAGCACTGGACGCGGCTGCACTCGCGGTGAGCGGGCATGCACTCGCCGCACAACACAAAAGCGCAAATATCAATCTTGAAGGAAACTTTCGAATCATGGAATTAGGCCGATGAACCCTGCATATCCGGTGGTTCGAGGTACGGGTCGGGACTCGACGCTTACCCCAGATTGCCATGAGAGTCGGACGCCATTATGGCTCAGTTCAAGCGGCGAATCGGATGATTTCTTGATATTCTCGCTCGACACGCGATTGAACATGTCGCGTTGCAGCAACAGCTATCTCGTCATGGCTGAGCGTGGGACTTCGCATTTAAGGCGAGCCGGCAAGCCGCCGCCTGAAAATTAATCATGATGGCCCAGAACTCCGTTAGGTATCGCCACATCGGACTCGCAATACTTTTTGCATGCGCGCTCGGCGTAAGCCTGCGCTCCGGAGACTCGCTTCGATATTCAGATGAAAGCGACTATGACCAATTGGCGCGCTCGTTACTTCACAACCATACTTTCGCGTTCGCAGACGGAAGTCCGACTGCGTACCGCCCACCTGGATATCCGGGCTTTATTGCCGCCGCCTACGCGATTGTCCAACGACCGGCTACAGCGAAAGTCGAGAATGTCTTATTCCTGATGTTGGCGGCGCTTGCGCTCGGCATCGTTGCCAGGCGATTGCACCCAAATGGCGGCTCCCTTACGCCATTCCTAATTCTAGGGTATCCCTTGCTAATCTACGCGGCGAGCCTGCTTTACCCACAGGTACTCGGCTGCTTGCTACTGACAGTAACGATAATGTTGATATCCGGAGAGCAACTATCTGTGCGACAGGCGGCAATTGCGGGTTTGGTCTTTGGCGTTCTCATTCTCGCGATTCCCTATTTTGTTTTGCTGCTACCGGTGCTCGCCGCCTATGTTTTATTCAGGCGCGACTTACGCCGCGGCGACAGGATGCGCAAAGCAATCGTATTGGCTGGCGCCGCCGCGTTGGTCGTCACGCCGTGGACCATGCGTAATTATCTGGAATTTCACGCAATGATTCCAATCTCGGCAAATGGCGGTTGGAATCTGTTTATTGGCAATTCACCAGCCACCACGCCAAACGGCAGCGTCACGTCGGTGGATGTGACTTCCCTTTGCAAGCGGGTGCGACCCGATATGGGCATCAACCAACTGGATGGCGCTCTGGGAAAGTGCGCGATGGATTGGATTTCCGAGAATCCATGGACAGCTATCCAACTTTACGTGCGCAAAGTCATAAATTATTTCAATTTTAGAAATGAGCTTGCCACGAAAAATGCAGCGAGTCCCTGGAGCGACTTGTTGCTTTTCACGACCTACTACCCGCTCTTGATGATTGCGATCGTGCGGGCGGCGCTGTTTCGACGTTTTCCTCTCGGCAGGACAGAAGCGTTGATCTACGTCCTGTATTTTGCGAATGCGTTGATTAGCGCAATTTACTTTACTCGGATTCGTTTCAGGATTCCGTTTGACTTTCTTCTGATCGCGGTTGCAGCAGGTTTTCTCTGTAGCTGCTGGGATGCGCGGCAGGAGCGAAGACAAAAAAATTTACGAATGGATCCGATACCTGAATAGGTGTACTCGGTTTCGCTCACTGCAAACTTGCGAGTTTAAAATGACGAAGAGAAATCGTGCCGTAAATACCGGGCGGCGTTGCGTAGTATTTGGCGGCACGGCTCTTTTAGGATAGGCGACGTCTCGTCTTGTCAGCGGATTGCAGCGCGGAGGTGGAACCGACGGATACAAGCAACCGGGCTATGACGGCACGATTGCGGTTAGAGAGAATTTGCTGGTCAACGGCGCCGGCGTGCCGATCCAGTTGCGAGGAAGCAATATTCAGGCGCACGCGTTTTCGATGATTAGAGGCAACGCCGATGCAAGTGGCGGAGGAGGAAATGATGGGCCGAACGATGCGCCCAATGGGCCAAATCTTGGGTTTCTTAAGAAATGGCACATGAATACAATCCGTATCGGCATCAGTGAAGCGTGTTGGCTCGGGTACAAATGCTTCTCCACTGCTGTAAATGGCGACGGAGTTACGGGTTGGATCAACCCGGACCCCAATTCGGCATCGAACTCCTACCAACACCAGATAACACGTCAAATTGCCGCACTCAATGGTATTGGCTGCTGTGTCATTCTGACGCTGGCTGGCACAAATCCAGGAAGATCGGCTCCAGGCGGACAGGATTTCATGGCAAATCAGGACAACAGCATCAGCTGTTGGCAGTCGATCGCCGCGACATACGGCTATCCGAATGGCACTGCGCTGAAGAGAAATGGCGGCACTGTGGACGACCGCTCGGTGATCTTCGAGTTATTCAACGAACCCGAGATGGATGGAAATACTCGAAACGGCTGGTCGCTGCTGATGAATGGTGGCTTGGTAGCTCAAAGCTATGTAACAAACGGCTACGGCGCTTTTCGCGACGTCCCCGCCCGGCCTGTTTATCCGTACCCCTGCACTACGCCGCTGGGAAACTTCATTCCCGGCGAAAACGCCATGGTAGATGGAACTGCGGTGGGGGTCATTCTTTGCTACTTCAGAAATACTACACTTAACCTTCCCGCAAGCGGCACCCAGTTCATCCATCTTTTTACCAAGGCAGGTTATGCGGGAGGCGCTCCGAGCGTCTCCCGCGGCAATTTAATTACGGGAAGTATTTCGGGGGCGACTACGCAGGTAACCGGCAGTTACGGGTGGTATGTTGCCGGGCATGCGCAGATGCTGGCTGCGATTCGTGCTGCCGGGGCATGGAACGTGTGTCTTTTGAGCGGTCAGCAGTATGACCAAGACTTGTCGGGCTGGGCCACTCATGCCCCCTCGGATTCCACCGCGCCCGCAGGTTACAGCGGCTCGGGATGGCAACCACAAATCGGAGCTTGCTGGCATCCCTATCCTGTATACAGTTACGTCAGTAATGCGACGGTTGTGAGCGGTGGGAGTGGTTATGCGATGGGCGATACCATCCTGCTGCCGATGCCGGAGAGCGGCGCAGCTGCGAATTCCGTGTACTGGCAGGCGCAGCTGAAAGTTACCGGCGTCAACGGAAGCACTGTCACCGCCGTACAGATCAATCCCTACACCGGTGGAACGCCGGGCGTGGCGGGTGGGAACCCAGCCCAATTCCTTTCCCACAGCTCGGGTGGTTCGCCCGTAGGGGGCGCGTACAGCAATCTGCTGCTGCCGTCCAATCCTGTTCCCCAGTACAGCAGTTCCGGCAAGGGAACCGGAGCCACGTTCAATCTCTCGTTAGCAATGCTCGGTGGCCCTGGCTGGCCAAATAATTCTCATTGGTCTGCCGTCGCGGCATTAAAGACAACGCCTGGCGTGCCCGTGGTCATCACCGAAACGGGAGAACATTACGGCACCGGGGTATCGGGTTCCCCTTGGATGTCCGCACTGACGTCCTTTTGCGATACGAACGGCATAAGCCTGGTGGCATATGCATATACCCCGAGCAATGGCTGGACGGATTTAAATGGCGGCGACTTCAGCCTCGCCGACGGTAACCACCATCCCACACCCGGTTACGGCGCCTTTATGTACAACTGGTTCACGCATCACAACCCCTGAGTCCTCCTCGAGAGATAACGACTTCACCGGACAGCAACACGTGATCTGGTGCGGGCAATGTACTCGCCGAATGTGAGAGACTAAATGCATACTGGCGCAACTTGACCTTGAGGACCTTTATTTGTCGCAGATCGTACCGGGATGGAGCCGAACCAAACGGCGCGCCTTGATTGCAGTCGGGTTGTTGATAGCCTCAGTGTATGTTTGCATTGCAATGCTGACCGACTCTGCGAAACTCGCGGATGCGCTGCGGCAGCTCGGTTGGCGAGGATGTCTGGCAGTGCTTGCACTGTCGCTGTTGAACTACCTGCTGCGATTCGAACGCTGGCAGTTCTACCTGCATCGACTCGGCCGCGACCTGACGCATGGGCGCCACTTGCTTTACTACTTGAGCGGCTTCGCTTTCACGGTGAGTCCCGCGAAAGCGGGAGAAGCCATGCGCTCCTTGTATTTGCAGGATCACGGGATAACCTACAGGGTGAGTTTCGCGGCATTCTTCGTCGAGCGGCTCCTCGATTTATTCGCTATCACGGCGCTGGCGAGCCTGATTGTTTTTGACCACGTCAAATATCGCCCTATGTTCATCGCGACCGTTACGCTGTTAGCAGTTATTTTAGTAGGCGCCCGCCAAGGCGTGGTTCCGCTGATGATCGAGCGATTCAGCGCACGATTCAGCGCACGATTCAGCGCACGATTCAGCGCACGATTCAGCGCAGGAATAGCGCGACTATTGGCCGGATTTGCCGGACTGCTGCGCTCCTCGAGCCAGCTGCTGCGCCCGCGTTCACTGCTTTTAGGTTTTGTTCTCGGTCTTGGCGCCTGGGCTGCCGAAGGTGTCGGCTTCCAATTCATATGCGAAGCACTGCATATCAGCGGCAGCGTCACGATGTTCGTCGGAATTTATGCGCTGTCCGTTCTCGCCGGAAGCATTGCCTTCATTCTGCCGGCAGGCATCGGCGGCATGGAAATTGTCATGACGGCTCTGTTGGTCGAACAGGGAGCGCCGCTGCGAGTGGCAATCATCGCCACGTTATTGTGTAGACTCGCTACCTTGTGGTTCGCGGTAATAATCGGAGTGGCGGCGGCGTCCGCAGTAGAGCTCACCCATCGGCCAGCGCGCGTCGGCCTCAACCCATGAATGACTCTTCGGTTCCGCTGTGCGTAGATCTGGATGGCACGCTGACTCCTGTCGACACGCTGCATGAATCGTTGCTACGGCTCGCGCGGCAAGCGCCGATCGCCATCCTGGCCCTACCATTCTGGCTACGCACCGGCAAGGCGCGAATGAAGCGCGAAGTCGCCGTGCGCACCACCTTCGATTCGGCGCTGTTGCCGCTCAACTCTGAATTGCTCGCATGGCTGAAAACCGAACGCGAAACCGGGCGGCGCGTAGTCCTCGCGACGGCTGCAGACTCTCTCGTCGCGCGACAAGTGGCCGATCGCGTCAATCTGTTCGACGAAGTTATTGCAAGCGACGGTGTGCGCAACGTGTCGGGGGACGCAAAGCGCGCAGCCCTGGTTGAGCGTTTTGGCGAAAAAGGATTCGACTATGTTGGCAATGAACGTGCTGACGAATGCGTTTGGCGTTCGGCGCGCAAGGCAGTCGTCGTCGGCACAAATCGCCAAGCGGCTCGTGCCGGTCGCGTTGCCAATTTAGGCCGCATCTTTGCGGCCCCAAGAAGCGGACCAAAGGTATGGCTCAAGGCGGTCCGCTTGCACCAATGGGTGAAGAACACGCTGATATTCTTGCCCGCTATACTCGCCCATCGGATCCTGGTACCGGATGTTTTCTTGCACGCCCTGGGCGCATTTATCGCCTTCGGATTGTGCGCCTCGAGTGTTTACTTGCTCAATGACCTGTTTGACCTGTCGGCCGATCGGCTTCACCCGCGTAAGCGCAACCGCCCATTCGCCGCAGGGTTATTGTCGGCACGCAGCGGCCTGTTTGCGTCAGGCGCACTTTTCTGCGCCGCAGCCCTGCTCGCGGTGGTGGTCGGTTGGAAATTCGCCGCTGTTTTGGCGGGATATTACCTCCTAACGTGGGCTTACTCGCTGCGCCTCAAACGGGCCGCGTCGGTCGATGTAATGACATTGGCGGGTTTGTATACAATTCGTATTGTTGCGGGCTCCGCAGCAACGAGTATTCCGTTATCGTTCTGGCTGCTGGCTTTTTCCGTCTTCATTTTCCTTAGTCTCGGTTTCGTCAAACGCTACACAGAGCTCGATGAGGCACGCCAAGCCGGAAACATGACAGCGACTGGCCGCGGCTATACAGCGGCTGATTTGCCGCTGGTAATGACCTTAGGAGTGGCTGCTGGCTATTGCACCGTGGTCGTCATGGCGCTCTACATCAACAGCACCGAATCGCAATTGCTATATACGCACAATAAGCCCCTCTGGTTGATTTGCCCGCTGCTGCTGTACTGGATCAGCCGAGTTTGGCTGCTGACCACCCGCGGTCTGATGCATGATGACCCGGTAGTCTTCGCCTTGCGTGACCGCTTGAGCCTGGTAGTGCTCGGTCTGCTCGGTTTGGTCGTGCTGCTGTCAATCTAAAGCGTATGTCCGAGCGCGCCACATCATGGGGTCGTTGGCCGCGTCTCGAGCCCGCAAGCCATTCTGAGCTGAGCGATCGTCTTGCGCCCTTGCCGAGTCCTGCGCAGGGTTCAATGTTGGCATACGGAAACGGTCGAAGCTATGGCGATGTGTGCCTCAATCAGGGCGGAACGTTGCTGCATACCCGCACTCTTGATCGCTTCATCCGCTTCGATGCGGAAACCGGCATCCTGGAGTGCGAGGCTGGCGTCTTGATAAGTGAAATCATCGATATCGTCCTTCCTCAGGGCTGGTTTCCCCCAGTCACACCGGGTACTTCCTTTGTGACAGTGGGTGGCGCCATCGCCAATGACGTACACGGTAAGAATCACCATCGCTCAGGGTGTTTCTCCCATCACGTGGTTGGTTTTGAATTGCATCGCTCAGATGGGAGCCGGTTGAATTGCTCCATGGCGGAGAACCGTGACTGGTTTCAAGCCACGGTGGGTGGCCTCGGGCTTACTGGACTCATCACTCACGCTACGCTGCAACTTCGGCGCGTCGGTGGTCCGTGGATTCGCGGCGATAGCCAACGCTTTGAAAATCTGCATGAGTTTTTCGCGCTGTCGGGCGCCTCCGACCAGGAGTATGAATACACCGTGGCCTGGATCGATTGCGGTTCTCGGGCAAGCGCACTGGGGCGCGGAGTGTTTATGAGAGGCAATCACGCACCCGACTACGGCGTGAAGCCGAAGCGCAAGTCCTTGCGCGTACCACTGACACCACCGGTGTCTTTGGTCAACGGCTTGTCCGTCCCCCTATTCAATGAGTTCTACTATCGACGCGGCAGTGCGTTGCAGAAAAATGCGATGTGGCACCATCGTGAATTCCTCTGCCCGCTCGACGGCATTCTAGAGTGGAACCGTATTTACGGACCAAAGGGATTTTTTCAGTACCAGTGTGTCATTCCCAAAGACAACGCCTTGGCCTCACTGCAAGAAATGCTGAAGCGAATTTCCGCTTCCGGGGCGGGCTCATTTCTCACGGTACTCAAGAATTTCGGGCCTGCCGCTTCGCTGGGAATGCTATCTTTCGCCCGCCCGGGCACAACTTTCGCAATAGATTTCCCTAATCGCGGCGAGCCAACGTTACGATTGCTGGAGTCGTTGGATGAGATCACGCGGGGCGCCGGCGGTGCGGTGTATCCCGCAAAGGATTCCCGCATGTCGGCGTCTTCGTTTCAGCGCTATTTTCCTGCATGGCACGAATTCAGCAAGTTTGTCGATCCACAATTTTCGTCATCTTTTTGGCGACGCGTGACGCGGAGCAGCACATGATGCGATTGCTGATTGTAGGCGCCTCATCGGCGATCGCTGAGGCCACCGCGCGAGAATTCGCCAAGCGCGGCGCTGCTTTATTTTTGGTTGGGCGTTCGATACCGCGCTTGAAGGCGATCGCGGACGATTTGAGAATTCGCGGCGCTGGCAACGTCGCCACGTACCAACTCGATGTCCGCGATATAGCCGCCTATGAAGGCATGTTAGACGCCGCAACCGAGGCTTTGGGCGGCCTCGATAGCGCCCTGATCGCTCATGGGACGCTATCAGACCAACAGCAATGCGAGCGTTCGGTCGACACCATGCTCGACGAATTTCAAGTCAATGCGATATCGGTGATGG
>Ga0210403_10001349_pt1 | contig 23422 bp, 20 predicted proteins | sample IncBWC19MmetaG_FD_150863 | JGI IMG/M metagenome (GOLD analysis project Ga0210403, IMG submission 150863) | Forest soil microbial communities from Barre Woods Harvard Forest LTER site, Petersham, Massachusetts, United States - Inc-BW-C-19-M | ecosystem: Environmental > Terrestrial > Soil >... | reverse complement strand
CCACCACACCGACAATTTCATTCATCGGTGGATTTGCCTGGGTCGAAAGAGGATACAGCGTATGCCTGCCGAGGAGGTTCTGGCCCCTGGCGTATTGCTCCACGAATTGGCGATTCACCAGCGACTTGGTTGAGCCATTCGATTCGAACGGCCGCAGCGCAGGGCACCATTCGCCGGCCAGCAGCGGAACCTTGAGCGCCTGAAGGTAAGCTCCACCGATGGTCCGGCCGCCGATGGTGAACGTCGCGCTTTGGCCGGTGTTCTGGAACCCTTCGACTTGCACCTGGCTGCGGCTGGTCGCTCCCGTCGCCGGAAGGAAGCTCGTGATTCCCGCCGACTCCACGCCCGGGAGCCGGCGCAATTCCTCGAGGATCCGCATCTGTAGCTGGCCGATGCGGTCGCGGTTTTCATTCCATGCCGCTCCCACGTGAAATGTAATCGTATGGGCGGTATTGAATCCGGAATCGACGTGCGTGAGGTTGTAGTAGCTGCGTAGCAGCAGGCCTGCGCTGGAAAGCAACACCATGGTCACGGCGAGTTGCGCGATGACGAGTCCGCGCTGCAAACGACGGCGTCCGCCGGAAACGCTGCGGGAGGATTCGGCGAGCGCGGGCGCGAGGTCGGCGCGGGTGGATTGAATCGCCGGGACTGCTCCAAACACGACCGCGGCGGCCAGGCTCACCAGTGCGGTGAACAAGAGCGCGCGCCAGTCGAAACGAAGTTCGGACATTCGCGGAAGATCGGCAAAGATGGAAGCCATTAGCTTCACGCCCCACATCGCGACCGCGCCTCCGAAGAGAGCTCCTCCGGCCGCGATCAGCAGGACTTCGCGCATCACGGTGGCGATGACTTGCTGGCGTGACGCGCCCACGGAACTGCGAATGGCCATTTCGCGCTCGCGCTGATGGAGTTGCGCCAGCGTCAGTCCTGCAATATTCGCCACCGCGATCAACAGCAGCAATCCGACGGCGCCGAACACCAGCAGCAGAGTCTTGCGATAATCGCCGACGCGGGCTTCCTTCAAATCGCGAATCGAAGCCGACCAGTCCTTATCGGTTTGCGGAAACTGCTCGCCGAGTTGATGCTGAACGCGTGCCAGGTCGGCCTGCGCCTGCTGCATGGTGACGCCCGGCTTGAGCCGTCCGACTCCGTTGTAGAATCGAGCCTCACGAATGCGCATGAGGACTGGATTGATCTGGGCTGGAAGCCACAAATCGATCGTCGCCGTGGTGAATTCTTTCGGCATCACGCCGATGATCGTGCAGCCGGCGCCAGCGATCACCAGACGTTTCCCGACTGTCGCTGGATCCTGGCCATAGCGCCGCGTCCACATGCCGTAGCTGATCACGGCGACCAATGGTCCGCCGTAGACTTCTTCGTTGGGATGAAAGGTCCGACCAAGGAGCGGTTTGGTTGCGAGCACGTCGAAATATCCTAAGGCGACGCGCCGCCCCGCGAGACGCTCGGGTTCGGTCCCACTGGTGTCGGTGACATTTTCCGTATACATCGCGGAGAGCGCGTCGAAGGTCTGATTCATGCGAGCCCAATCCACCAATCGAGCCGGAGCGATCAGGTTCTCTTGATCGCTCTTAGACGGCTGCGTCTCATACACGGTGACCAGGCGGTCGGAATCGGGGTAGGGAAGCGGCTTTAGGAGAACTGTATCGACCAGCGAGAACAGCGTCGTGGTCGCGCCGATGCCCATGATCAGCATCAGCATGGCCGTAACTGTGTAGCCGGGCCGCCGGATGAGGGTGCGCAAAGCGATCTGCCAGCGTTGCATTGTTATGCTCCTGAGTACCACGATTGGACGACGGCGGGACTTCGTAGTTTGCCGATCCGGTAGCAAATAAACGCAGTTGAATGCAGGCTATCTGCGGTCACCGCTTACCACAGATAGTCCTTCGCCTGCGTTCTGCGATCGTAACTATCCAGCACGTGCACGACGCGGAGCTTCTTCATTTTGGTCGGGGATAGCTGTCCGATGGGGACGTATAGGATCTTGCGATTCAGATGCGCGGCGATAGAGCGGAAAATCGATCGCGGCGGTTTGGCGGCGACGTAGACAACGAATCGCTCGACAGAATAATCCAGCGCGGCCATCAGCAGACGCTCCGGTTTGGATTCGGCGAAATCATAATCCGGATCCGACCATACATCGTACAGGCGGCGCGGCGGAAGCGTCATTAGGTACCCGCCGTATTCGGCGCGGCCAATTCCGGGGCCCACCAGATGCTCGAAAGGAAATGTGGAATAGAACGACATGTCGGATTCGTTTTGATGTTCGCCGAGCCAGGTGGTCAGATACTGGTAACGATCTTCGCGGTCTTCATCGAAGATGACCACGACCGCTCCGACTTCTCCCGCCAGACGATCGGCTTTGCGGACGAAAATCTTCTTGCGATGCCAGTTGCGGATGGTTTCGCGAATGTCGATGCCGTCCAGAATCGAGGTGGTGAAGGGTTCGACGCGTACACGCTCCTCGGAGAGAATCGCTTTGGCTTTCTTTTTGAGAAAACGTCCGTACTCTTCGATGACCAGGTCCTCGGGAGGATACGAACAGATCGCGTCACCAGTCGTCTGGCGGGCCCATTCCCCGGGCTCTTTTTCGCGCTTTCGCGCTTTCAAACCCGCGGGTTTCAGCCGCTGCTTAGGACGCGGAAGACGACGCCGGATACGCAGACGCTTGGTGTTGATCCAGATTTCGCTGGCGCTCAGCTTTACGGTTTCCAGGTCCGAGTTTTCCTGCTGGGCGAGATAACGATTCGCCATCTGCCAGGTCTCCCAGCCGTAGTTGTCGTCGACCATGGAGCGCGCGGCGACGGCGAGATCGTAGGCGTTGGCCAGCAAGTCGCCACTGATCTGCGCCAGATTGCGGGTGTAGCGGGCCATCATGCGGCGCTGCCAGTGCGCCATCTTTTCACCGGTCGATTGCGTGTATTTCGATTCGGCTTCGCGCAGCAGGTCGAGCTGCACTTTGGGCCGGTCGAGCTTTTCTTCACCACGCAGGTCGAGCCGGAAAAATTCGTAGCGCTCCTGGAGGTAGGGATACTCGATGGTAATTTCGGCGAGGCACTCCGGATGGGGATTCAGCAACCGGACGTCGAAATCGCCAGTGCGGCGCGGCGGCGCGGGTTGCGGAGCCTCCATCGCGTCCAGCAGCGGATCGAGCAGATTGAGTGACACGACCACGAAGACCTGTGCCGAAGGATCGGCGCCTTGTAGTTTCCAGGCCATAGCCGACGCGTGTGCGGCGACTTCCTCGGTGCGGGTCTGCGGCCAAACTCGGTATGCTTCGATATACTTTTCCAATCCGATGCGCTGGATCGCGTAGGTGTCCGGGTAAGTATCGGGCAAATGCGGCCGTTCGATCGAATCCGGTTCGAGAAAAATCACTTCCGCGCCGAGCTCGTCCGCGGTTCGCAGCGCTTCCGTGAACGGATCGGCTGGTTCGACGGGAACGTAAACGGCGCGATCGTCGTCGGACTCTTCGGTATAAAGAAGCACCGACATTTCGGGGAGGCGGCCCAGCGCGCGGCGATAGCTCTTCGCGAGAAACCCGGGCAGCTCCACTGCAACGATCGCTGGCCGCTGTTCCAACAAGGCGCGGCGCAGGGCGACCGCGAACTCCAGGCGTCCAGGCACTACCGGGAAGTAGCGGAAGCGGCCCCGCTGGAGCGATCCGGACTTGATTTCAGCTTCGAGGGACATAGCGCAGGGCCTCTTCGCCCAGCGTCTGCTCGATGGCTTTGCGAATGGCGCCTTCGCCGGGGCGGCCGATATCCGAGCCCAATTCCAGGCCCATTTCGAACCCCAGCTTCATCGCAAAGCGGGCGATGTTGATCCCGTCGCGAGCGGTGTAGCGCTCGTCGGCGGAGTGCGCCTGCTGCAAAAAGTCAGTCACGTAATTCAGGATGCGCTCGTCGCCGAAGGGCAGATTTTCGCGCAGGATCGCGAACTCCTCGTGGCGTTCCGGGAAATCGATCATGATTTGCGGTTGCAGCCGCGAATGAATGTATTCGGGCAGATCGAACGTGCTGGCATCATCGTTCATGGTGGCGACCAGGCGGAACAGCGGATGGGCGTGAATCTTCACACCGGCGACGATCGATTCGACGTAACGCCGCGTGTCGAGCAAGGGAGCGAGGCTCGCCCAGCTCTTTTCGCTCATGCGATTGCCTTCATCCAGAATCACGATTCCGCCGCGCAGCATGGCGGTCACAAGCGGCGATGCGACGTAACGGAGCCTGGCTTCGCCCTCGATCACCGGAGTGATCAGAAGATCCTCGGGGCGCGTGTCGACCGTCGCCTGGAGAATATAAACCTCGCGGCCGAGCCGCTTTGCCGCGGCATAAGCGAGGGTGGTTTTGCCGACGCCGGGCTTTCCGAGTAGCCGCGGATTCATTGGAATATCCTGCGGATCCACCACCAGCCACGCGGCCAGCAATTGGCGCATGACTTCTTCCTGTCCCACCCAGTTCACCGACAGCTCGTCCGGGTGCGCCAGATGTAGCGCCAGGCCTTCGATCTCGACGATCATCGTTCTCAATGTAACATCCAGTGCGTGGTGTCAATCGGGATTTAAGTGCCCGCTTTATCGAGGACCTTCCGGACCAACGCCGCCAAGGCATCCGGTTTGAATGGCTTTTCCAGGAAATTCGCTTCTTTCTCGACTGCATGCAGCGCTTCTCCGGAATAACCGGACATGTAGATCACTCGCATCTTCTTGCGGCGCCGGTGTAGTTTCTGGGCCAGCTCGTGCCCACCGATGCGCGGCATGACCAAGTCCGTGAGCAGAAGATCGATGTCGCCTTCGTGATTCTCGGCAATGCTGATCGCCTCGTGCGAATCGCGCGCTTCCAGCACGCTATATCCCCGCTGTTCGAGTAGTTCGCGAACCAGGGACCGCACCACCGCCGCGTCTTCCACCAGAAGAATGGTCTCATCGCCACCGCCATGCACGGACACACTTTTCGGCTGCGCGGCTACCGCTCCGGCGCGAACTCGTGGAAGATAGATCCGTATGGTCGTGCCTCTACCGGGTTCGCTTTCCACGGTGATATTTCCGCCGCTCTGCTGGACGATTCCGTAAACCATCGAAAGACCAAGTCCGGTGCCCGAGCCAGGCGGCTTAGTCGTGAAGAAGGGCTCGAAGACCCGGTCGAGTGTCGGTTTGTCCATGCCTGAGCCGGTGTCGCTCACCGCGAGGACCACGTATTCACCGGCATCGAGCCCATCCCGCTGTCCCGCCGCCGCATCCAGCGTGACGTGCGATGTGGCCAGCGACAGACGGCCGCCGCCAGGCATGGCATCCCGCGAGTTAATGGCGACGTTGAGGATGACCTGCTGCAAATGACCCAGGTCGACGACAACGGTCTCTTTATGGGGGGACAGGGAAAGGTCGATCTCGATGGAATCGCCGAGAAGCCTGGTGAGGAGTTCGTGCATGTCGCGCAGAATACGATTGAGGTCGACGCGTTCCGGCCGCAGAATCTGTTTGCGGCTGAACGCCAGAAGCTGCCGTGTGACCATTGCCGCCTGCTCCACAACTTTGTTGATCTGCACCGCCGGTTTGTGCGCGGCGTGATCCTCGGGAACCGTATTCAGCAACTGGGCGGCGTAGCTGGAAAGCGCCGTAAGCATGTTGTTGAAGTCGTGCGCGACGCCACCGGCGAGGCGCCCGACCGCCTCCATTTTCTGCGCCTGGGCGAGGCGGTCCTCCAGATCCTTTCGCTCGGTGACATCGGTGAGCGCAGCCAGGTATCCGTTGAACGCGCCGTCGTTCGCGATTAGCGGGACCAGGATCAGATGGACCCAGGTGACGCCTTTCGAGTGGACCGCAAACCGCAGTTCCGTCGAAAAGCCCTCTTTGCTTTGACGTACCAGGTTTAGCTTCGCGTTCAGCAGGGGCAGGTCGTCGGCGTGGATGTGCTTCATCCATCCGCGGCCCATCGCCTCCTCGGCGCCGACGCCGACGATCCGGCTGGCGTGGGGGTTGATGTAGGTGCAATCGCCTTGCGGGCCAGCCTGTAGAACTCCGACTCGCGCTTCGCGGGTAAAGGCCGAAAAGCTGGCCTGGGTTTCGCGCAAGGCGCGTTCTGCGACGCGGCGGCCTGAAACGTCTTCAATCGCGATCAGAACCAAACGCATCGGGCCCGCGGAAGGAACGCGGCGCACGTTGATCGAGAGCGTCTTTTGCCCAGCCGCGCCAAAGGAGCTCTCCACTTCCAGCCCCTGCAGGAACACATCTGTCTTCTCCAGCAGCCAGGAGCGGAGCTGCGGAAGGTTCCATTGACCGCCCCCGATCTCCCACAACGACACATTCGTTACCTGTTCCGGGGTAAGGCCAAAGGCCCTGTAAAACGGCCCGTTGGCAGTGATCCCTCGAAACTGTTCGTCCAGTGCGAGAAACGGTTCGCGCACCGTTGCCGCGATCGCCTCGGCATACTCCCGCAGATCGCGCGACTGTTCCAGGCTGCGTTTGAGCGCGCTCACATCGACGAACGCCAATACCGCTCCGTCGATCTTGTTCTCAGCGGTCCGGTACGGGCGGATCCACATGGAAAAAGAGCGACCCTGCCGGTCTTGCACCTCGCGTTCCACGACCTGAAGATTGTCGACCACGTTACGGAGCAAGTCGTTCAGATCCGGGACCTCGATATTCGGATTGATGTCGAGCAGCGGACGGCCCACGTCCGTGGGAATCAGGTTCAAGAGCTTGTCGGCGGCCGGAGTGAACCGGCGCAGGCGCAGGTCGCTATCGACCATCACCAAAGGAATCTGCACGCTGGAGAGCAGGTTGCTCAGGTCGTCATTGGCATGCGCCAGTTCCAGGTTGCGGGTTTGCAGCTCCTCGTTGACGGTGGTCAATTCCTCATTGCTCGATTGCAGCTCTTCCTTCGCGGTCTCCATCTCCTCATTGATCGATTGCATCTCTTCATTGGAGGACTGGATCTCTTCATTGGCCGACTTTAGCTCTTCGTTGTTGGCTTCCTGCGCTTCGATGATCGATTGCGCGTACTGCTTGGAGGCGGCCAGTTCCTGCCGCAGGCGGCGAACTTCACTGCCTTCGCTCTCGCCTTTCCTCTTGGTGGTTCGAGCTTCGGCAGTCAAGCGCTCTCCGCGGGAAATCGGAGCAGCCGGCGGCTCTTCAAAAAGAACCAGGAAATAGGGTTCCTTCTGCGGCCTGCCGAACGGGATCACCTCGATCGACACGTTGATAAAACCGCCGTTGTAGCGGACCTTAATGCCATCGATGCGAGCAGGGCCGCCTTTTTTTTGCGCAGTATGGACGGCCGCGCGAAGATCGGGAAGCAGGCCTTCGCGAGCCATACGGAACAAGCTGAGATTCGCCTCGCCGGGCTCCGGTTCGAGATAGCGCCCGGTCCGTCCGCGGAACTGCAACACGCGCATCGAATCGGAGATCACCACTCCGGCGGGGGCGAAACGGTTCAGAAGGATCCGGTCCGCTTCGCGGCCTGCGTCCGTCGGCGTCCACGACTCCGGCGCCGAAAGCGGCGGCAGAGATGGAATGGTCAGGGGTTCGGATGCCGTGAAATCGATGCTGAGCCGCCGTGGCCCTGGCTTTCTCGAATAGATCTTGTTCTTCTTGTCGGCCATCGAAAATAGATCGGACATGTGCCCCACTGTTTCCGAGCTTCCCAGCACCAGAAAACCGTTCGGCTTGAGGGCGTACTGGAATACGTCCATCGCGCGGCGCTGCAGCACTGCCTGAAAATAGATCAGTACGTTGCGGCAACTGATCAGATCGAGTTGCGAAAATGGAGCATCGCGCACCAGGTTCTGCCACGCAAAGACGCACATATCGCGGAGCGGACGCGTAACCTGATAAGACGAGTTCCCGGTTGTGAAGTAGCGCCGCAACAGATCCGGAGCGACATCCGTGGAAACGCTTTCGGGATACACACCCGCGCGCGCCCGCTCGATGGCGGTATCGCTGATATCCGTCGCGAATATTTTGATGGGAATGTTGGTCCCGGCCTTCCGCATGTGCTCGGAAAGGGCGATCGCCAGTGAATAAGCTTCCTCGCCCGAGGAGCAACCCGGTACCCAGATGCGGATGGAATCGTCGGGCGACCGCTTTTTCGTCAACTTGGGAAATACGGAGCGCTGTAGCGCGCGATACATGGAAGGATCGCGAAAAAACCCGGTCACGTTGATCAGAATGTCCTGATGCAGTGACTGCAGCTCATCCGGATGGTCCCGGATATATTTCAGATACTCCCGGAGCTTGTCGATCTTCCGTACCACCATGCGCCTCGCAATCCGACGTTGGACGGTGGTGTGTTTGTAGTGTGTGAAGTCGACTCCGCTCTTGTTCCGGAGCGTCAGAAAAAGCTTGGCAAGGTGGTCGTCGCTCTCGCCGAGCAGTGGCGCCACGGCGGGTTCCGGCAGATGCAGATACGGATGCTTCCCGATGCGGGCCAGCTCCCGTGCAATGGCGTCAGGCGCCAGAACATAATCGACGACCCCTGCGGTGATCGCACTGCCGGGCATGCCGGGATACTTCGCCGACTGCTCCGATTGCGCGAAGCTGATGCCGCCCTCCGCTTTGATCGCTCGCAGACCGAGCGTACCGTCGGAGGCAGTGCCGGAGAGAATCACACCGATCGCCATGCCGCGGCGGTCCAGTGCCAGCGATCGCAGGAACTGATCGATCGGGAGATGTAACCCCCGCGCGGCCGTCCTCGGTTGAACCTGGAAACGGCCATCGTGGATCTCCAGATCCGCGTTTGGAGGAATCACGTAAAGATGATTGCGCTCGGCGCGCATGTCTTGTTGGGCCCACGCGACCGGCATCGTCGTGGCACGCGAGAGAATCTGCGTAAGGACACTGGCGTGGCGCGAATCCAGATGTTGGACCAGCACGAAAGCCATCCCCGTATCAGGCGACAAGTGTTTGAGTACTTGGGTGACGGCTTCCACCCCTCCAGCCGAGGCTCCGAATCCGACAATCGGGTAATATCGCGACCGGGACGGCTCAGCGGCTTTAGGCTTGGCGGCGGAATTCCGTTTGTTTGTTTTCAAAATGCTCTAAATTCCAGTCTAGCGTGCCGGATTCCGCGATTATAGTCGCACCGTCGAAGCCAGGGCGCGAGAATTCGCGGCCAGAAAGCGCCACAGCCAGCCGCCCGTGAGATTGGTTTTAAGCGCTTCGGCGAATTGTTCCGGCGTAAGAAGTTTGATGATTTCCAGACGTTCGTCCCATTTCTTGCCGTCCCATTGCGCAATCCGCTGATTGATCCGGTGGGCCAGGCGCAGGTCAGCTCCAAACTGTTTCCTCCAGCGTTTTTCGAAGGGGAGCAGGGCTTCGCGCGAAAGGTCACCTCCTTCGATGGCGTCCGCTGCCGCGTCGCCTGCCATCTGTCCCGCTTGAATGGCCCAGCGGATTCCTTCGCCCAAAAGGCTGGACGCTTGTCCGGCGGCGTCTCCGATGCCAATGATGCCGTCGCCGGTGAACGATTTCGCGAACTGCTCGGAAGGGATTAGTCCGGAGTGATGCTCCACCGGTTGCGCGCCCGCGAGCCCGGGAATGGTGGCGACAAAGCGATCGAGGTATTGTTCCGGATTTACCACCGAATCGGGATGAATAATGCCCACGCCTGCGCGCACGCGGTTGCGTCCCCATGGGAACACCCAGGCATAACCCGACGGCGCAATCCGGTCGCCGACCGCGAGAATTGCCTCCGATTGGTCGCAATGCGGGGCGATCAGGTCGTATTCCGCGCCGACGCCGAACCGCCGGAATCCCGGGTCGAGACCGCACTGTTTGAGAAGTGTCGAGCGATAACCCGTCGCGTCGATCACCACGCGGCACGGCAACGAATCGGTCCGCGTGCGCACACCTGTGACGCGGTGCTGATCGAGAACCGGCGAAACCGCCGCAGTGGAAAGCCGGATTTGCGCTCCAGCCGCGATCGCCCGTTCCGCCAGGAATTGAAATGTACCGCGAACGTCGATCACGCACAGCACTGGCTTGGGATATTCGAATACCGCGGCGTTATTGGGTGTTAAAAAGCGGACACGGAAGATCGGATGATACAGACGGCTCGGAATGCCCAGCGCTTCCAGTTCGGCGATGAAGCTGCCGCCGCTGGTGCGAATCGGCGAACCGATCTCGTGATTCTGTTCCAGTACCAGCACAGACTTGCTACGTCGCGCCAGAGTTTCCGCGGCGGAAAGACCGGCTGGTCCGCCGCCGGCAATGATCGCATCGTGCATTATTGTTCTTCGTGGATCTCGAAGGTCGAGACGATTTCCACCGTGGGTCGCAGCGTTCCCGCGACGCTGCAGTACTTGTTCACCGACAGCTCGATGGCCTGCTTGACCGCCGCTTCCGATATCCCGCGCCCCCGCAGAATGTGCTTCACTTCCATTTTCTTGAAGCCCTTCGGATGTTCATCGCGGCGCTCTCCATGCACTTCGATGCGGTAATCGGTCACCTGTTCCCGTTTCTTGGTCAGGATCGAAATCACGTCGGCGCCGGTGCATCCACCGAGCGCCACCAGCAGTAATTCCAAGGGTCCCGGCGCGGAGGACCGTTCACCATTGAAGTCCAGCGTGAGTGCGTGACCGCTGGGAGGGGTCGCGACAAAGAAATCGTCGCCCGCGAATTTTAGGGTTGCGTGAGTGCTTTTCATCTTTCCAGATTCTAAACTAGAGAGTTCATGCCTGATGTTACGCTTTCCGATATCCAGACGGCGCGCCAGCGGATCGCCCCTTGCATCCGCCGGACGCCATTGACTCCGAGCGCCACGCTGAGCGAGCGTTTGAAGACCAACGTCTACGTCAAACTGGAGATTTTTCAGAAGACTGGATCGTTCAAGGTCCGCGGCGCGTTCAACAAGGCGCTGAGCTTGGGACCAGAGGAGCGCGGCCGCGGGATCGTCGCGGTGAGCGGCGGCAACCACGCCCAAGCCGTCGCCTATGTGGCGCGCGCCCTCGGACTGAAGTCGCTCATACTGATGCCGGAATCGACGCCTCGCAACTATGTCGATGCCACGCGCGGATACGGCGCGGAAGTGAAGTTCGCTCCCAATGCCTCGGCCGCGTTCGCCGCGGTCGCCCAGTATGAGAAGGACGGATGGGCCTACATTCATCCATTCGACGACCCGCTGGTGATGGCCGGGCAGGGAACGGTCGGATTGGAGATTATGGAGGACGTGCCGCAGGTGACCGACGTAATCGTTTCGATCGGCGGAGGAGGCTTCATGAGTGGCGTCGCGACGGCCGTGAAATCGCTGAAGCCGTCGGTGCGCGTCTGGGGCGTCGAGACGGAGGGCGCCGATTGCATGTCCAGGTCGATTGCGGCGAGCGAAATCATTACACTCGATTCGATTACTTCGGTCGCCCGGACGTTAGGCGCTCCGGCGCCAACCGAGCGGACTTTGGAAATGGCGAAGAGACTTCTCGAGAGTATTACCGTGGTGCCCGACCGGGAAGCGGTCGAGGCGATGAAATTCGTCCTGGAACGTCTCAAAGTCCTGACCGAGCCTGCTGCCTCCTGCACGTTGGCGGCAGCCGATACCTTGCGCAACCAGTTCTCTTCCGAGCGCCACGTCGTGCTGATCTTCTGCGGCGGCAATATTTCCGTCGAGGACGTGGCCCGGCTGACCACAACTTTCGCCTGATGTTTGGGAATAAAATACCGTCCAGCTCAGTCTGGCACCTAGGAAGGGGCGTACTAGTCGTGGAGAATCAAGAGGAAGACGGCGTTGATCGCCGCGGATTCAAGCATCGCTTTGCGCAGCGCTTCACCAAGCGGGGCGGGTACAACGATTCGTGCTCGCTTGGGCCGAAAAGCACCGGCGCGCTCGCTGTGTGGGAATAGAATTGTGGCCGATCCGGCAAAGCTAGCGCGATTTGAGCAGGCAGTCATGCCGCACTTCGATGCCGCGTACAACCTTGCCCGCTGGCTGACCCGCAGCCCCGGGGACGCGGACGATGTAGTGCAGGAAGCGTATCTGCGCGCGTTCACCTTCTTCGACGGGTTCCGCGGAGGGGACGCAAAGGCGTGGCTGTTTTCTATTATCCGCAACACCTGCTATAGCTGGCTCCGCAAGAATCGTGTGCAGGATCTGATGACTGAGTTCGACGAAACCATGCACGGCGACACCGCCCCCAGTCCCGAGGCTCTGCAGCTACGCCGCGCCGATGCGGAAACCGTTCGCGACGCGCTCGCAAAACTGCCCGCGGAATTTCGCGAAGTTCTGGTCCTGCGCGAGATGGAGGACCTTTCGTATAAAGAAATCGCCGATGTCACCGGAATCGCGATTGGCACGGTGATGTCGCGCCTCTCAAGAGCCCGGAAACGATTGCACGACCACCTGGTGGTGCCCGAGGAGTCCCGAACGTGACCTGCAAGGAGACCCAAACTTTCATGGACGGCTACCTCGATCGCGAGCTCGACCTGGTGCGCAGCATCGAACTGGAACGTCATCTTCACGATTGCCCCGTGTGCGCCGAACTGCACCGGTCGCGAATGGCCGTGCGGTCGGCGATGGGCGCCGGTGCGCTGCGATATGAAGCCCCCGCCGCCTTGCGACAGGCTGTGCGAACCAAACTGATGGAGAGCGTCCGCTCCGAACGCAAGCCGCCCTTTCGAGTGAACTGGGCCGCGTTCGGGGCTTTCGCGGCCGCCGCTGCCGTAGTTGTAGTGCTGTTTCTGCGTCCCGATCTCAATCGCGTACAGCGCGAAGTGGTGGACAGCCACGTTCGATCTTTGATGGCCGGGCACTTGATGGATGTTCCGTCCACGGATCAACACACCGTAAAACCGTGGTTCGCCGGCAAACTTGATTTTTCCCCACCGGTGCAGGATTTTTCCCCGCAAGGATTCCCGCTGGTTGGCGGCAGGATCGATTATTTCGGCGGCCATCCGGCCGCAGCCGTTGTGTATCAGCGCCACCAACATGTGATCAACGTGTTCGCATGGCGATCCACGGAGTCCTCCCGACTCAAGCGGTCCGGCCGCGATCACGGATACAATTTTGTCGATATGGTGCGCGATGGAACTGAATACTGGGTTGTGAGCGACCTGAACGCCGATGAACTGGATCAGTTCGTCCGGTTAGTGTTGGGCGCCTAGTCCCAGAAACGCCAGGCCAACGAAGATCAACGCCAGCCCGCCGAGTTTTCCCCAGGTGAACGGCTCCCCGAAAAACAAACGCGACCACAGAATGGTCCACATGTAACCCAGGGCCACCATCGGATACAGGACGCTTAGTTCGCCCACCGCGATTCCACGGACGAAAAAGACTGATGAAATGAGATAAGCCGCAATTCCTGCAGCAAGCCGCCAATTCGTGACGATCGCCACCGGATGGAAGCGCAGGCGCGCCGAGCCGGCTTTTAGAAACGCCGCTCCGAAGCTGCCGAAGAATCCGGCGATGAACACAAACAGCATGGAGCTCACGGGAGTCGTATTCACTTTCGCGAGCCCCGCCCAAGCGTCGCCACTCCAGCCACGATTAGCGCGATTCCGCCGAGTTTCGCTGCATTCAACACTTCGTGGAACACCAGCACCGAAAGAATCGTTACCCACACGAAGGTTAGCGCGATCACCGGGTACAGCGCCGATAATTCTCCATGCCGCAGCGCAAGCACCAACAGCACCATGCTGACGCCGTACATTGAATACCCTGCGAAGAGCTGCGGTGTGGTCAGGATTCCGATCGCGGTCTTCACCAGCGTCGGATGTTCTCCCAGCGATCCTGCGCCGGTCTTAATCAGGACCTGCGCGGCCGCTCCGATCAGAGTGCAACAAAAAACGAGGAACACCGATCGGCGCTTATGTTCTGGGAAGGAGTTGGTCAAGCGGTATCTCTAGGATAGTAAACTTTGCCAGCGTTGCGCGAAAATATTTCAGTCACTCACCGCTTTGCTGCAGCAGTTTCGCGACCAGCGCCGTCCACCCCGTCTGGTGATTCGCGCCGATCCCCGCGGCATTGTCGCCGTGGAAGTATTCGTAGAACAGGAGGTAGTCCCGAAAATGCGGATCGGACTGAAATTTTTCGGCCCCGCCGAAAACCGCCCGGCGTCCTTCCGCATCTCGCAGAAAGATTCGCGAGAGTCGCCGGGACAATTCCGCCGCCACCTGTCCGAGATTCATCCGATTCCCCGAGCCGGTGGGAAACTCCACCGTCAACTCGTCCCCAAAATAGTAGTTGTAGCGCTGCAGCGCTTCGATCAGAAGATAGTTCACCGGAAACCACACCGGGCCGCGCCAATTCGAGTTTCCGCCAAACAGCCCCGTGCGCGATTCCGCTGGCTCATATTGGACGCTGTATTCGCGGCCACCCAGCCGGAGTGTGAACGGAAGGTCCGCGTGGTACCGCGATACGGAGCGGATCCCGTGGGGCGACAGAAACTCGTTCTCGTCCAGCATTCTCTGCAATACGCGCTCCAATCGCGACCGGGCCAGTACGCTGAACAGCCTGCGGGATTCGATTCCTTCATGCGATAGCGATGCGACGTTGGTGGCGAGATCGGGACGGTGCTTGATGAACCATTCCATGCGCCGGCGAAATCCCGGCAACTCCTCCACTATTTCCGGCTCCATCGTGTCCACCGCGAACAGCGGAATCAGCCCGACCATGGATCGAATCTGCACCAGTTTTTCCGTGCCATCCGGAAACTTCAGCTTGTCGTAGAAAAAGCCGTCGGTTTCATCCCACAACCCACCCGCGCGAGTGCCGTTCATGGCTGTGGCGATATATAAAAAATGTTCGAAGAACTTGCTCGCCACATCTTCGAAGATTGGATCGACTTTCGCCGCCAGCTCCATCGCGATTTTAAGCATGTTCAGACAGTACATCGCCATCCAACTGGTGCCATCGGATTGCTCCAGGTAGCCGCCCGTAGGCAGCGGCTGGCTCCGGTCGAACATGCCGATATTGTCCAGTCCCAGAAACCCGCCCTCGAATATGTTGTTCCCTTCCGAATCCTTGCGGTTCACCCACCAGGTGAAGTTCATCATCAATTTGTGAAAGACGCTTTCCAGGAACACGTAGTCCGGACGGCCCGTGAGTTTCCGGTCGATTTGAAATACGCGCCAGCATGCCCAGGCATGCACCGGCGGATTCACGTCGCCGAACGCCCATTCGTAGGCGGGAATCTGGCCGTTCGGATGCGTGTACCACTCCCGCAGGAATAAGCGCAATTGAGTCTTGGCGAAATCCGGATCCACCATCGCCATGGGGATCATGTGAAATGCCAGGTCCCAGGCCGCGTACCACGGATACTCCCAGTTATCGGGCATCGACAAGACGTCTTCGTTGAACAGATGATCCCAGCCGGAATTGCGTCCATGCCAGCGCGCGGCCGGCGGAGGCGGCTGTGCTGGATCGCCTCTCAGCCAGTCCTCGATCACGAAATGATAGAACTGCTTGGACCACAGCAATCCCGCGAACGCCTGTCGCTGCACGTTCTTCGCATCTTCCGAAAGCGTTGCAGGAGAGAAGCTGTAAAACTCGTCCGCTTCGGTGATCCGTTCCGCGAAGAGTCCGTCAAAATCGCGCACCGGGCGCATCGGCTCGGTTTTTTCCTGAAGACGCATCTTTAAGACCCGAGTCTCGCCCGGAGCCAGATCGAAACGGTACCACGCGCATGCCTTGGTCCCACGCTGTTCCGGATGAACCGCGTCTTCTCTCCCATGAATCACGCGATCGTGAAAAGCGTCTTTCTTGCCGCGGCCATCCCCGAAGGACCACAGAGCTTGGGTATTGGAATCATTTTCAGTGAATAAAAAAACCGGATCGCCATCGCACATGAGTTGATACGAGCCCAACGTTGGATGCTCGACTTCAATCCCACCATCGATCGCCTTAAGCGAGGGCCTCAGCGCGTTCGACTTCCACGACCATGTGTTCCGGAACCATAGCGACGGCAGCACGTGTAGCGGCGCGGGATCGGGCCCGCGATTGGTCGCCGTGATGCGAATCAGAATGTCATTCGCATCGGGCTTGGCATACTCGATGAAGATGTCGAAATAGCGGTCCTCGTCGAACACGCCGGTGTCGATGAGCTCGAATTCGGGATCCTGGCGCGTGCGGCGGCGATTGACTTCGAGCAATTGCCGGTAGGGAAACTCCGCCTGCGGATACTTGTACAGCGCCTTCATGTAGGAATGCGTCGGCGTCGAATCCAGGTAGTAGTAAATCTCTTTGACGTCCTCGCCATGATTGCCCTGATTGCAGGTCAGGCCGTAAAAACGCTCCTTGAGGATCGGATCGCGGCCGTTCCAGAACACCGGCGCGAAACACAGACGCTGGTGGTTGTCGCAGATTCCCGCAATGCCGTCCTCGCCCCAGCGATACGCACGTAGATGCGCGTGCTCGAACGGAAAATACTCCCAGGCGGTTCCGTACTCGCTGTAATCTTCACGAACTGTGCCCCACTGGCGATCGGACAAATACGGCCCCCAACGTCGCCAATGTTGTTCGCGCCGTGTCGCTACCTCCAGCCTGCGCCGCTCAGCGTCCATAGATCGATTCTAAGTGGATTGCCCGAGCCAACGGAGCAGACCGTCAAAAACCACATCAAACTGCTCCTTCTTGAGAGCGCCGAGCTTGCGAATGGCTCTAACGTTCGGATATGTAGCGATGCTTTGGGCCAGGAAGGCTCCTGGCTTCAGAAAGGGCACATTCACAGCGACCTCATATTCAGAACCCCGCAGGCTAGTCGTATGAGGAAGAATCGTGACCAGGGCTCGATCGAGGTCGCCGTAGCCGACGCTGACGATCAATGCGGGGCGAACCTTTTCAGCCATTCCGAGATCGAACAACCACACTTCACCGCGGGCTGGTGTCATTCTCTTCGGCGTCGAGGAGGGCAAAAAGCTGGTCGGCCGCGTGAGCGGTTTCCTCGTCATCGAGGGGGCCGGAGTCGAAAGGAATCGCTCGACGCAGGAATTCCGCAGTGAAAATGCGCTTTTCCTCCTCGGGGAGCGACTCGAAGGCTTCCAGGAGCTGGCTTGTCTGCTGGCTCATAGATTCAGGGTAGCTCGATTTTGTTCAGAACAGTGGGAAGTTGAGGATCATCCTTGGTTCATGTCACGGAGCAATATTTACCTGCGCAAAAACCACACCTCCACAACCAAGTCCTGCTCCCTATGACTTAACGGTTCCGAGACCAGCGAGCTCAAAGATGCCGGTGCGTTTGCCCCGACGCTGGAACATGGGAGTCGAAGATAAGGCCTGGTGGACGGTTCTCTCGTCTCGGCGGTCGTCCCCACTGCCGTGCCATCCCCTCTTCTTTATGAGGCTAAGGATTTCTTTATAGTGAAGCGGGCCACGCTCACGCAGGTAGTATTGCGCGAGCTCCGACGTATTCTGAGCGATCTTTGGCTTAGAAATTACTTTTACGGTTGGCGGCTTTGCTCTCATCCAGCCATTATAGGGAAAATCGTGTCAAGCCGTCCAGTCTGGACGGCGCCCTTACCGCATGAGTCTAGACTCGCACACGCGTTCCGCGGAACGCCCACGCGCCACCTAGCTTTTTGGGACTGGCGTTTGCACGGATATCTTCATGACAACGATCGCGAGGCAGGCAAAGAACTATTTCTTATCCACGCCGATCCCCATCCGGGCAAGAAATCCTGTGTCGAGCTTCCCCTCGATGAAGTCAGGATGCGCCAGGATCTTCTGGTGCAACGGAATCGACGTGTAGATTCCCTCCACCACGAACATGTCCAGGGCGCGATTCATGCGCGCAATCGCTTCGGTGCGATCTCCGCCGAATGCGATGAGTTTCGCGACCAGGGAATCGTAGTAAGGCGGGATGACGCCGTCATGATAGGCCGCGGTATCGATACGGATACCAGCGCCGCCTGGAAGATTCAAGCCCGTGATGCGTCCCGGCGATGGCACAAACGTTTCTGGATGCTCAGCGTTAATGCGGCACTCGATCGCATGACCCTTGATCTCCACAGGCGAGGTCAAAATGGCGGACAGAGGTTCCCCCGCGGCGATCCGGATCTGCGCTTTCACCAGATCGACGCCGGTGACCATTTCTGTCACCGGATGCTCCACCTGAATCCGCGCATTCACTTCGATGAAGTACAGGTTCCCGTCCTGATCCATCAGAAACTCGACCGTTCCCGCGTTGGTGTAACCGATCCCTTTTAATGCGACGCGCAGGTTCCCGGCGATGCGGGATCGCAGCTCGGGACTCACCGCAGTCGACGGCGCTTCTTCGATCAATTTCTGATGCCGCCGCTGGATAGAGCACTCGCGTTCACCCAGCACTTCAACATGGCCGTGTTCGTCGGCGAGGATCTGAAACTCGATATGCCGCGGATTTTCGACCAGCTTTTCCATGTACATATCGCCGTTGGAAAAGGCTGCGGACGCTTCGGCCTGAGCCTGCGCCAGCAGGTGCTGGAGTTTATCCGCCTCGCGCACGATGCGCATCCCGCGTCCTCCGCCGCCGGCCGACGCCTTGAGCATCACCGGGTAGCCGATCTTCTCGGCGGTCTCTTGAGCTTCTTCCAGACTTTTCAGTACACCCTGCGATCCGGGCAGAATCGGCACGCCCGCTTCGTCCATTGCGGCGCGCGCGATTTGCTTCATCCCCATGCGGCGGATCACGTCCGGCTTGGGGCCGATGAACTTCAGCCCGCTGGTTTCGCACACTTCCGCGAAGTCCGAATTCTCCGAAAGGAAGCCGTATCCCGGGTGGACCGCGTCGGCATTGGTGATTTCGGCAGCGCTGATGACCGATGGAATATCCAGGTAGCTGCGCGCGCTTTTCGCGGGGCCGATACAGATGGCTTCATCAGCGAAGCGCGTATGTAGGCTGTGCCGGTCGGCTTCGGAATACACGGCAACGGTCTTGATGCCGAGCTCCTTGCACGCGCAGATGACGCGCAGCGCAATTTCGCCGCGATTGGCGATGAGAATCTTTTCAAACATGTATCAGCGAGGCCGGATCGCGAACAGCGCCTCTCCGTATTCCACGGGCCGGCCGTTCTCCACCAGCTTCGCCGCAACGATACCCGACACTTCCGACTCGATCTCATTCATCAGCTTCATGGATTCGATGATGCATAGCACCTGCCCGGGCTCGACCGAATCGCCCACTTTGACGAAGGAGGCAGATCCAGGCGCCGGCGATTCGTAGTACGTGCCCACGATCGGCGACTTCACCAGAACGTGCCCCGAATCGGGCTCGGGAGCCTTCGGCGTTATCGCGGGAGTAGACGCCGCCGGAGCCGACGCCGGAGTGAGTACAGGCGGGGCCGGAGCGACCGCTGGCGCCGCGAACGGGACCACGATGTCCTGATTAGCGCCTGCCCGCCGGATCCTCAGGCGGTTGTCGCCGCGCTGCAGTTCCAGCTCTGCAACGCCGCTTTCATTGAAGATTTGCAGCAGCTCTTTGATTTCTTCTATGGTCATCTATATATTCAGTAGGTCTTTCGGAGTGGGTGTCAGCACTTCGCACCCATGTGCGGTTACCAGGACCGTATCTTCGATGCGTACGCCCCCGAACCCTTCGATGTAGGCGCCTGGCTCGATCGTAATCGCCATGCCCGCCTGGAGTTTGGTTTTGTCGGTCTTGGCCACCCTGGGCGGCTCATGAATTTCCAGCCCTAATCCATGACCGGTGGAGTGTACGAACGCGCGGTCGAGCTTGTGCCGCTTCAGCACGGCCCGTGCGGCGGCGTCCACGCGGTTTGTCGCGACACCGGGCCGCACCGCGTCGATCGCGGCCAACTGGGCCTCCAGTACGGCCTTATATATGTCGCGAACGCGCTTCGATGGAACTCCGGCGTGAACCACTCGGGTCATATCACTCGCGTAGCCCTCGACGGACGCGCCCATGTCAATTAATAATAGTTCATTATTGGCCAGCCGCCTCGCCGACGGATGTGCATGGGGCAATGCCGACCGGTCGCCCGCCGCCACAATCGTCTCGAACGCGGCTTTCTCGGCCCCCAGCATTTGCATCTGGAAATCCAGCTCCGCCGCGATCTCGCGCTCGGTCAGGCCAACCTTGGCCCGTTTCACCGTTCGAGCGTAAGCTTCGGAGTTCACCGCGACGCTTCGTCGAATCCGCTGGATCTCGGCGGGCGACTTCACCATTCTCTGCGATTCGATGACGCGGCCCACTGGATGGGGCCCTGCGGCCAGGGGGAGCGCCTCTTTCAGCTTGACGTAATCTTCGTAGTGCAGCCAGGCGGATTCAAAGCCGATTTTTTTCAGCCGCTTACGCTTGAGAACGGCCGCCACCGCTGCAAGGAGAGGCCCTTTAACAACCTGTACCTTGCACGTGATTTTCTGCGATGCCTCGATTGCGTAGCGCGGATCGGTGAAAAAAAGCGCCTCGGACCGCGTAATCAGGATCAGGCCGTTGCTGCCGGTGTAATCGGATAGATAACGGACATTGGCGGCTGAGGAAACCAGCAGCGCGTCGACCTTAAGTTCGGGCAGGCGCGCAGCGAGGGTCTGCCTGCGCTGTTCAATTTCACTCAATCTTATAGTGTACCAGCGTATGTCTAAGACATAAATGAAACTTTCGGTAGCATACGTCGTATACAGTCGCATGGATCGCCTCAAACAGGACCTCATCGTTGCCTTCCGGAGGCTCCGTTCCAGCCCCGGCTTCACGATCGCCGCGATTGTAACGTTGGCGCTGGGGATCGGCGCAAATGCCGCGATTTTTACGGCGGTCAATGCGGTCATGTTCCGCGCCCTCCCTGTGGATCATCCCGAGCAACTGGTTTCGCTGAACACACAAACGTTTAAGACGGAATTCCCAGTGCAGTCCTTTCCCAATTACATTGACACTCGCGACCGGAGCACTAACGTCCTGGCGGGTCTTGCCGCATATCGGATCGATACCATCAATTTCAGTCGCGGTGGTGGCGACAATTCACGGGCTTGGGGATACCTGGTCACCGGAAACTATTTCGACATGCTGGGCGTCGGCCCGTCCCGAGGGCGCGTGTTGCATCGCGATGACGACGTCACTCGCGGCGGCCATCCCGTGGCGGTACTCGGTTACGCCTTCTGGCAGCGAAGATTCGACGGGGACCCGAACGCGGTGGGCAGCCGGGTCAAACTCAATGGACTCGATTACACGATTGTAGGCGTGGCACCCGCAGGATTCATCGGCACCGAGATGATCTACACGCCCGACATTTTCGTTCCCATGGCGATGGAGCCCCAGATCGAGCCGGGAAATAACGATCTGGACGTCCGCGGCAACCAGAATTACTTCATCGTAGGCCGAATGAAGCCCGGCGTGACCATGCCCCAGGCGCAAGCGGCGCTGAGCGTCGTCGCCGAACAACTCAGCCGCGAGTATCCGGATACCAATCAGGGAATGAAGATTCATCTGTCGGAGGCGGGCCTGTTCGGAAATTTTCTGCGCGGAACCATCCGCACGTTCGCCGTGGTTCTGATGACGGTCGCCGGCCTGGTGCTGCTGATCGCGTGCGTGAACCTCGCCAGCCTGTTGCTCGCCCGCGCGGCGGACCGGCGGAAGGATACCGCGATTCGTCTCGCCCTGGGCGCCGGACGCGGCGATCTGGTCCGTCAACTATTGACCGAGAGCCTGCTGCTCTCGCTTCTGGGCGGAGCGGCTGGATTACTTCTCGCAGTGTGGTTGGCGGACATGTTCGCGGCATGGAGACCTCCTATCCACATTCCGGTTTTTCCGGCGCTGCATGTCGACCTGCGCGTGATGCTGTTCGCCGGGGCCGTGTCCCTTCTTACCGGAGTCCTCTTCGGACTCGCGCCCGCGCTGCAATCGGTTCGTGGGCATCTCGCACCCGCGCTGAAAAATGAAGCCGTTGCCGAGCGGCTGCGCCGCTTTCAAATGCGCGACGTTCTGGTTTCGGCGCAGGTAGCGCTGTCAGTGGTGCTGCTGATCGGATCGGTCCTGGTCGTGCGAAGCCTGCAGCACGCGCTCTCCATTCCCTTTGGATTCGATCCGCGCCACGCCGCCCTGGTCGAGTTCGACCTTCAGTTACAGGGCTACAACGAGGCGCGCAGCCGCGATTTTCAGCATCGCCTGCTGGACCGCGTCAGATCGCTGCCTGGAATCGAATCCGCTGCGTTCATCGACAGCCTTCCGTTGACGCTGCAGTGGAACAACAGCCCGATTGCGATCGAAGGCAAGCCGGTCCTGAGCGCTGCCGACATGACATTGGCCGCGATGCATCGCATCACTCCCGGATACCTCAGGACGGCGCGCACGCGCCTGATCGCTGGCCGCGACTTCGACGACAACGACAAGCAAGGTGGGCGCCGGGTGGCGATCGTCAACGAGGCCTTTGTGCGCCAATTACTGCCGGGCGAAAATCCCCTCGGCAAACGTTTCCGCAATGACTCCAAGCAAGGTGAGTGGCGTGAAATTGTCGGCGTGGTGGAAGACGGCAAGTATCGATCGCTGGGCGAGGCTCCCTTGACGGCCGTATTTCAGCCCATCGAGCAGGCGTGGAGCCCCAGCACGAATCTGCTTGCGCGCTCCTCGCTGCCGGAGGACCAGGTGACCGCAATGTTGCGTCGCGCCGTCATGGAACTGGACTCGACCATTACGCTCGCCGAGTCCGGAAGTTGGACCGATCAATTAGGTCTGGCCCTGTTTCCCGCTCGCGTCGCCGCGGCGATCCTGGGCGCGTTCGGATTGCTCGCGATCGTTCTCGCAGCCACCGGCGTGTACGGAATCACCGCCTACGCCGTGTCACGGCGTACGCGCGAGATCGGCATCCGCATGGCGCTGGGTGCGAAGCAGGGCGAGGTGGTGCGCGTGGTCTTGTCGCATACCGCGGTATTGGTGGGGATCGGCGCGGCCGTGGGCATCGCACTTGCGATTGCAGGAGGACGATTCTTCGGCCAAATCCTGTACGGAATCAGCGCAACAGATCCGTTCACCTATTCGATGGCGATCGGGATCATGGCGCTGATCGCTCTGGCCGCCTGCTGGTTCCCAGCGCGCCGCGCGATCGGAGTGGATCCAGTCACGGCACTGCGCACAGAGTAAGTACGCTTGGGTCCGATTCGCGTGTATTCGTGTGCATTCGCGGCTAACCCGTTTTCGAAACAATATTACTGGATTGCGATTGTACCGAATGCGATAATCCAGCATGACCCATAACATGGTTACCACCGCCTTTACGCTGGACGGCTATCGCATCACCAAGAACCTCGGCCTGGTGCGTGGGATTGTGGTGCGCTCGCGCTCGATCTTCGGGACCATCGGCGCCGGGCTGCAGACCATCGTCGGCGGAAACATCACGCTGCTTTCCGAATTGTGCGAAAAAACTCGCGAGCAGTCGTTTGATCTGATGTGCCAGCACGCCGACCAGATGGGTGCGAACGCCATCATCGGCGTCCGTTATGACGCGACCGAAGTGATGCAAAGCGTGACGGAAGTGCTATGATATGGGACCGCGGTG
>Ga0210403_10001348_pt1 | contig 23423 bp, 26 predicted proteins | sample IncBWC19MmetaG_FD_150863 | JGI IMG/M metagenome (GOLD analysis project Ga0210403, IMG submission 150863) | Forest soil microbial communities from Barre Woods Harvard Forest LTER site, Petersham, Massachusetts, United States - Inc-BW-C-19-M | ecosystem: Environmental > Terrestrial > Soil >... | reverse complement strand
AGGAACGTACTCCAGTTTTGGTATCGCCGCTCCGCTCGTCGTCGCCTGGAATAACTGGCGGGGACACGGCGGAGTCGCAAGCACCGGAACCGCAGCCGGCAGCAGACCCCGAGGCAACGAGGGTGGGCAACCACGCCTCGCGACTTCTGGGAGGAGGTAGTCGTCACCATGTTTGAAGAAATGGTCGTATCAACTTCGACGAACCAGAAGACCAACAAGCCATGGACAGTTGCACTTTCCATGATCTTTCAGGTCGTGTTCCTCGCGATCCTGATCCTGATTCCTCTGATTTACACGGAAGCGCTGCCGAAGACGCTGATGTCTTCGATTCTGCTGGCGCCGCCTCCTCCACCACCGCCTCCACCACCGCCGGCCACCGTGCAGGTGATTCGCAAGCCGGTTCAGCATTTAATGGATGCTGGCAAGCTGGTGACTCCGAAGGCCATCCCGAAGGACATCAAGATTATTAAGGAAGAAGCCGAGCCGCCCGACATGGGAATGGCTGGCGGCGTTCCCGGCGGCGTTGCCGGCGGCTCCGCTGGCGGCGCGCTTGGAGGCGTAATTGGCGGCGCAGGAAACGCACCGCCCCCGCCGCCCAAGGCCTCGCCGAAGCGCGTGACCGTTGGCGGTAACGTGCAAGCCGCGCGCCTGGTCAACAAAGTTACGCCTCTCTATCCGCCCCTTGCGCGCCAGACGCGCATAAGCGGCACGGTAAGGCTCCACGCCATCATCGGGAAGAACGGCGCCGTGGAACAGTTGCAGGTGGTTGGGGGACATCCACTCCTTGTGCAATCCGCACTGGACGCTGTCCGGCAGTGGCGCTATCAGCCAACGCTGCTGAACGGCGACCCGGTCGAAGTGGACACCGAAATTGACGTGGTTTTCTCTCTGGCACAGTAAGTTGTTCAACGGGGCGGCGCGGGTGTCGTGGGACGTGCGCGCCGGTCTGAGTCCGCAGTCGAATTAACTCACTTGTGGGATCCGGCTCGCCCGGCGCCCCTCGGAAATTAAGGAGCAAACGAATGTTAGCAACTTTGTTGGTTTACGCCGCGTGGCTGCAGGAGCCCACCACTTCATGGGACCTGCGTTCCATGTGGATTTCGATGGGTCTGCTTGCAAAAATCGTAGTCGTCATTCTCTTTATCCTCTCTGTGTATTCGTTCGGCGTCATGATTGACCGCTTCCTGATGTACAACAACGCGCGCAAGCAGTCGCGCCTGTTTGTGCAGCAGGTTGCCGGCGCGTTGAAGGACGGGAAACTCGACGAAGCAATCGCCATCGCCGAGCGCAACAAGAAGAGCCACATCGCCAAGGTTGTCGCCACGGGGCTTTCGGAATTCCAGTCGGCTTCGCAACAGGTTTCCGACGCGGAAGTGATCGAAGCCGCGAAGCGCGGCCTGGAGCGTTCCGTTGCCATCGTGCACGCGGAAATGAAGCGCGGACTCTCGGCCCTGGCCACCATCGGTTCGACGGCGCCGTTCGTCGGACTGTTCGGCACGGTCGTCGGCATTTTGAACGCGTTTAAGGGCATTGAAAGTCAGAAGGCGACGGGTCTCTCCGCGGTAGCCGGCGGTATCGCTGAAGCGTTGGTCACCACGGCGTTCGGTCTCCTCGTTGCAGTGCCTGCGGTGTGGGCTTACAACTACTTCACGAACAAGGTCGAAGCATTTGACGTCGAGATGGACAACTCCTCCATGGAGTTGATCAACTATTTCATCCTGCGCCGCGGCGCGACCAAGAAGTAACCCGGAAGAAGGCATACTATGGCTTACAAGCCGCAAGCCGGCCCCCAGATGGCAGCACCGAACGTGATTCCGATGGCGGACATCATGCTCGTGCTGCTCATCATCTTCATGGTGGTCACCCCCATGTTGCAGAAGACCCACCAGGTAGACTTGGCTTCGGCCAAGAATGCCCGGGATATGAAGGACGCCGACAAGGATGACGCGATTGTGGTCGCGGTCACCCGCGACGGCAGCCTGTACATGGGCAACACCAAGATCGCCAAGGAAGAAATCACCGGGCAGATCAAGGACCGCCTCGCCAACAAACTGGACAAAACCGTCTATGTGAAGAGCGATGCGCGCGCCAAGTACGGAGACGTGGTTGCGATCGTGGATGAAATCCGATCCGCGGGCGTCGACCAGCTCGGTCTGCTGACGGAAAAAACAATGGCCCCCGGAAGTACACCAAAACCCCCTCAGCCGCAGGCGAATCCCGGCGACTGAGGACGTAGTAGCGATTTGCTGTACGCTCATTCGTTTGCTGAGTATCAGGCTCCGCGCCGGCTCCCACCCGGCGCGGCAGCCAAACTGCAAAAGCGGTGGTGAGCGGCGGCTCAACAGGAGATCTCGCAATGGGGATGGATGTAGGTAATAGCTCAGGAGCAATGGCAACGCCGAATATCGTTCCTCTGATCGACATTCTGCTGGTGCTTATCATCATTTTCATGGTTATCACGCCGCTTACGCCCAAGGGTATGGATACCCTTGTGCCGCAGCCTTCGCCGAACCAGCAACAGAACCAGGAACTCGAGAACAAGACGGTGGTGGTTCAGGTGCTCAAAGGCGACAAGCTCAAGATCAACAACGAAGACACCACTTGGGATGCCCTCGGGCCGCGCATCGAGCAGATCTTCAAGGACCGCGCCGAGAAAGTCGCATTCGTCAAGGGCGACAACGATGTGCTCTTCATGCAAGTCGCGCGCGCGATCGACGTCATGCGCGGAGCGGGCATCGACAAAGTGGGTTTGATTACCGCCAAGCTGGAAGCAGGGCAGTAGCTCGCGCTCAGGTTTCGCGCCGGGATGGGGGAGTCCTCCTCGCAGGGGAATTTCACTTCGCGAGGTGACTCATGGGCATGGGCGTTGTTGTGGGCAAGCGCGGGATCGTTTCCGATATGAATGTGGTCCCGCTGATCGATATTCTGCTGGTGCTGCTGGTCATCTTCATGATCATCCCGCATCGCCAGAAGGGGCTAGAGGCGGCCATACCGCAGCAGACAGACTGCCCGGTCCCATATGAGACACCCGAAACAATCATTGTTCAGGTTGCGTCGGATGGTTCGGTCCGGATCAACCAGTCGGGAGTGCCGTTCGGGGAGTTGAGCGCTCGTTTGCAGGACATTTTCGCCCGGCGTCCCGATCGAGTTGTGTTTTTTCAAGCAGATCGTTCACTGGAGTTTCAAGCGGTTGCCCAGGTTCTGGACCTCATGCATTCGGCGGGCGCCACACCCATCGGGTTGTTGAGTTCTGAACTGGAAAAAAAACGCTGAACGTGATGGAATGGCCCAAGTGGGCGGATGTGAATCCTAGCCGCGGCGGGAAAGCCGGCCGCGCTTATCAGGGATGGTTGCTTCAATGAATGATGCAATAGTGTCACGGGAAACCCGCTCGCGGTTTTCCCGCACAGCCAGCCAGGCGTTTGCCGTGGCGGCGTTGTTAATTCTTGCGGCCGGCGTTTCGGGCTGCAACAAATTGCACGCGCGCGACCTTCTGAACAAGGGCGTTGCCGCTTTCAAGGAAGCGCAATTTGACAAGGCGGTCGAATTCTTCAAGGAAGCCAAGGAACTTGATCCCGATCTGATGAACGCCCGCCTGTATCTGGCCACGGCGTATGCCAGCCAGTACATTCCCGGCGCGCCGTCGGACGAGAACAAGCGCCATGGGGATGAAGCCATCGCCGAGTACAAGAGCGTGCTCGAAAAGGATCCCAACAACCTGAGCGCCATCGACGGGCTTGCGTCCATCCTCTACCAGATGGCCGGACAGCCGTTCGACGAAAAGAAGTTTGAAGAATCGAAGTCTTTCCATCAAAAGCATATCGCCTTGAAGCCGCAGGATCCGCAGCCGTATTACTCGATTGGAGTAATTGACTGGGCGATTGCCTATCGCGGCAACACCGAAATGCGCCAGGACTACAACAAAGCGCACATCAACAAGCAGGTGAGGGACACCGACCCGCTGCCTCCGGACGTTCGAACCACCTACACGCAAAAGTATGGCGCACTGGTGGACGATGGCATCGCCAGCCTGAAGAAGGCCATTCAAATTAATCCTGAGTATGACGACGCCATGACCTATCTCAACCTGCTTTACCGGCGCAAGGCGGACATGGTCGAATCGACCGCGGAACGCGATACCCTTACGAAGCAAGCCGATGATTTGCTTGACCACGTCAAGGAAATCAAGCAGAAACGCGCCGAACAGCCGGAACAAAAGCCGGCCTCCTGACGACGCACGCTAAACGAATAAATCAAAAGCCCCGGCATTACAGCCGGGGCTTTTTTATTTGCGGCAACCGCTTGTGGAGCGGAGCCCGGCGAATGTCGCTGCTGGAACGAGTGCCCTTCGATTTTGTGTGGAGATGCGTAAGGGAAGCTGGCCGTGGATCGACGCTGGTCTTCGCATGCCGCGCCCGTCGCGCGTACGGGCTCATCGGAAATTACGAGCCCACCCTCTCAGAAGACAACCTGCTCACGCCCTGCCTGTATTTTCCAGTACGGCAGAACCAACGCGGGCCGCGGCCCTTGGTGCCTCGGGTGCGGCCATTTGTTGCGCCACAGTTTCCTCGAAGCCTGAAACCTGATTCTCTGGAAGTACCCGCAGGAAACACCGCAGCATCACCAACAATTCCCTTAAGCAGGTGTTCAAGTCGAAGTGGCCGGTGTCCATGGCGGCCCACCTTCCCGAATACGCGGCCGTTGCGTCATCGGACAACAAACCTTTTGCCAAATCGCATAAATCGTCCCCCAGGCGGTAGACCATCTCTCGCAACATACTGATTTTGAACAGGAACGCTGATTGCCTTGTGAGTAGCACGCGGCCCAATAAGGCACTTTTTCGCGCCAAATACTTATCGCGGTGCCTGAGGAAGTGCACTGGATCGAGCGAGGCGACATTCGGAACTAAAGCATTGCACTTCACATGCAGTTCGAGCGAACAGAGCATGCTTCGCAGATAGCAGGTTAGGCGCCCGCACAACTCAGGAACAATGGCGATATTCAGAATGGCTTTCCGCTGAGAACCCTGGTTGTGCAGGGTGATGGCTTCGTCCAACGTCAGGCTTAACATCAAATAACGGGCTTCCAATTCCTTTGCGTACATATCGAATGCCCGCTGCTTGCATTCAGGGAGCCAGCCAATCCAATCCCTATGAACGGAACCTGCTGCTGTGTCTGGGGGGGCCGAGTGGTTCAAACTGTCCTCCTAAGCATCACCGTAGGGCTGGGAACGGGGGCCCGGGTGGTTTCGCGCAATTGCTTCGGTGCATACATACCAATGCCGTGGCCCACCCAGACGACCGGGCGATCCCGTGAGACACAGGTGCATTGTGGTACGGAAGCCTACAGCATTATCTTTCTCTTGTCTTCACATAAATGACAACGGTAGAATGGTCTAACGGCAGCGGCTAGCAGATCTTGATAGCCGCTAATCCGCAGGGAGGAGCTTGACAATGGAAGTTGGCGACAAAATTGAATTCACGGTTCGTAACGCCGGGGCGTACGCTCCGGAAAAGGAAAATGCGCGCGCCTCCATTTCCAGCATGTCAAATTCAGAACTTCTGCGGTTTGGTGTGAGGGCAAAATTCAGGTGTTCCCAGGGTTCAAGCCAGAATGATCCCGAAACGGAAGACACAGTGGCGCAACTGAACGAGGCGCGCGCGGAATGGAACAAGCGACATCCGGGCTTGCCGCTGTGCGATTCGTTTTGAGCCGGTTGCGACACGCGCCGTTCCCGAGCGACGGCAACAATAAAACTAGCCGCATACCTTTCGACGTCGATGGTTATGGCGCTCTGCCAATCCACCACAGCACGGTGGCTACAATCTTCCATGGCTGCTTGGCGCTGATGGCAACGGCCCCATATTCGGAATTCTCCGGAACCAGGACCGCGGTGTGATCGTAAAGCCGCAAGCGAGAGATGGTCAAACCCACGTCCTTGTGCCAGGCGATGACAATTTTCCCGTCCAGGCTGTTCATGTCGATTTGTGACGAGTCAACGGCAACCACAAATCCGTCCTGGATCATTGGGGCCATGGAATTGCCACGCACTCGCAAGCAGCTCGTATAGGCGGGATTAGGGCACCAGTCCTTTGGCGCAGCCAACATATTCTCAATCGGCGCATCGCTGAGCAAATGCAAGTCGTCGCCCTTCTCTCCGTGGGAAGCGGCCGCCACCTTTAACAGGGGCAAGGCAACCAGCTGGATTTTGTCCCGCTGCTGCTTCGGTCCGGTGCCGGCGCTTACAATTTCAAAATTCTGTAATTTGGAAAACCTGGTGTTTCGTTCCAGGGTCGGCAAGACGCGCAGCACATGCTCGCTGCGGAGGCCGGCGCGTTCCCAGAAATACCAGCAGGAAGAGTCGTGGGCAAGATTCCCAAGCCCGATATAGGCGTGGGAGGGCGGCTCCTGAGCGCCGCGTTCCCAGCGTGAAACGGCCATCGCGGAAAAGCCGAGCCTGGAGCCAAACTCTTCCTGGTTCAGATTGAGGTTGACGCGCAAGGCACGGATGGCTTTCGCCCAAGGAGGCCTGCCGGAGGAGGGTGGTTTCCGGAGCATAGCGAATCTCTTTTCCAGAGAGAACTGTACGCTAGCGTACGATTCGGTGCAACTAGTGAGGGCTCGCGCCTGTTAACGCCTACAACTAGCCGCGCACGTTAAAACAGCGTACTGTAAGACTGTGGGTTTGAGTATCTATACGTCCAGTTCGACTCAACTTTCCGCGCGAACCTTGATGAATTTCGCCAAGGAGCCAGGTGACCAAGCGAGCTTCGCTCAATAACGGAATTCTGCGAAGATTACCCCGCAAGGAATTCAAAGCCATATTCTCCAAATTGGAACTGGTGCCGCTACCGCTGCATTCGGTCTTGAACGAGACTGTGAAGCCGATCGCCTATTGCTACTTCATGCGCAGCGGGCTGGCGTCAATCCTCACAGTCCTGGCGAGCGGCAAAATCGTGGAAGTTGGGCTGACCGGCGCTGAGGGATTTGTCGGTTTACCGTTAGTGGCCGGACTCAAGAGCAGCGCCAGCCGGGTGATCGTCCAGGTCGCGGGGAGTGCGTTTCGAATAAGAGCCAGGGACATGATCGCCGCCTTGGGCGATTGTCCCGCCCTGCGGAAGAGTTTGGGGCAATTTGGGCAAGAGGTCGCGGTGCAGTCGGCGCAAATTGCAGCGTGCAACCGGCTGCATAACGCCAACCAACGACTGGCAAGATGGCTGTTGATGAGCCAGGACAGATTGGGTGGCAACCAGGTCCGGCTCACCCAGGAATTCCTCGCGCACATGCTGGGGATGCGCCGAGCGAGCGTGACCGTCGCCTTGGGTTTCCTGCAAAAAGCAGGGCACATTGCCTACGTTCGCGGTGTGGTCAGGATTGAAGATCGCTTGGGACTGGAGGCCGCTGCCTGCGAATGCTACGCCTCAATCACCCAACACCAGCAGAGGTGGCGGAAAGAATCGAAGTGATGGGCGCGGCGGGGAGGGAACCTGTGGTCCTTAACTGACGTGAGCGAACTAAACGCCTTGATCGGATATCGACCCACTCCTCGAGAGGGCGGAAAACCGGTTTAATGCGGGCTTTTGGTATACTGGAGCATGCCGTCGCCTGCCAATATCCCTCTAAATTTTAACCGGGACCGGACTGAACGGCAGCTCAACGCCCGCCTGGAAGAACTCCTCGAAAAGCTGCGCACCAACCGGCCTTCGGAAGACCCCTGGCCGGTGCGTCGTGCGTTCGAAATCGCCTCCGAGCGCCACCATGATCAGTTCCGTGCCTCCGGCGATCCCTACGTCTCCCATCTCTTGGAAGTGGCGCACATCCTGGCCGACATCCGCATGGACGCCACCACGCTCGCGGCGGCCCTGCTGCACGACGTTATCGAAGACACCGAGTTTCCTGTTTCGCGGCTCGAGGAACGCTTTGGCGGCGAGGTTGCCCAATTGGTGGAAGGCGTCACCAAGATCAGCCGGTTGAACATGATGGCGCCGGAAGCGCGCCAGGCGGAAAACGTCCGCAAGATGCTCCTGGCCATGGTGCAGGACGTCCGCGTCGTCATGGTGAAACTTGCCGACCGCCTGCACAACATGCGGACGCTCGAGTTCCTGGAGCCGGCCAAGCAACATCGGATCGCCCGCGAGACGATGGACATCTACGCGCCCATCGCGCACCGCCTCGGCATGTCTGTCATCAAGGGCGAACTTGAAGATCTTTCCTTCCGCTACCTGGAGCCGGACGCCTACTTCTCGCTGCAGAAGCAGCTTAGCGACAAAGCTCCCTTTCACCAGAGATTTCTGGATGACGTCCAGAACACCATCCGCACCAAGCTCGTGGAAAACGGCATTCCGGCGGAACTCGAAGCGCGCGTCAAAGGGCTCTATTCGCTGCACCGCAAAATTGTCCGCCAGGAACGCAGCCTCGATCAGATTTACGATCTGCTCGCCATCCGCGTTATCTCCGATTCCGACCGCAACTGTTACGCCGCGTTGGGCGTCGTCCACCACATCTGGCGGCCGGTTCCCGGACGTTTCAAGGATTACATCGCCATGCCGCGGCCGAATCTTTACCAGTCCCTGCACACCACGGTGATTCATTCCGGGCAGCCGTTCGAAATTCAGATCCGCACGCAGGAAATGCATCGCATCGCTGAAGAAGGCGTCGCCGCTCACTGGAAATATAAAGATGGCAAGCCGATGTCGTCGGGCGACGACCAGCGGATCGCGTGGATGCGCCAGTTGATCGAGTGGTCTCAGGAATTGCAGGAGCCGGGCGAATTCCTCTCGACGTTGAAGGTCGATCTCGCTCCGGTCGAAGTTTACGCGTTCACGCCAAAGGGGCGCGTGCTGGAGTTGCCGCGCGGCGCGACGCCGGTGGATTTCGCGTATTCCGTGCACACCGAGGTGGGCCACCAGTGCGTGGGCGCGAAAGTGAACGGCCAGATGGTTTCGCTGCGCCACGAAATCGTCAGCGGAGATGTGGTCGAGATCCTGACGCAGAAAGGCCACAAGCCGAGCCGCGACTGGCTGAGCTTCGTCAAATCGTCCCACGCCAAAAGCAAAATCCGGCACTTCATCAATACCCAGGAGCGCGAGGAAGCCACGGAGATGGGCAAGCGGCTGCTGGAAAACGAGTCGCGCAATTTCCCCCGGGGCTTGAAGAAAATTTCCCACGAGGATCTGCAGAAACTGTCCTCGGAATACGGGTTGTCGAGAGTGGAGGACCTGTTCGCGGCCGTTGGGTTTGGAAAATATTCCGCGCGCCAGGTGTTGTCGCGCTATTTTGGCGAAGCGACGCGCGAGCCGGAAAAAGCAACGGAAGACGCCAAGCCCACGCTGGTGAAAACCGTCAAGCGCATGCTGGGCATGGGCGAGGCGCCGCTGATTGTGAAAGGCCACGACGACCTGCTGGTTTTCCGCGCGAAGTGCTGCAATCCCATCCCCGGCGACGACATCATCGGCTATGTCACGCGCGGGCGCGGCGTGGCCGTGCACACGCGTACGTGTCCCAACGTGCAGAATCTTCTCTACCAGACGGAGCGCCGCATCGCCGTGGCGTGGGGCGGCGAAAGTTCCGCCACCTTCCCGGTCGAACTTCTGGTGCGTGCCAAGGACCGCGCCGGCCTGCTTGCCGAAATCACCGCGGTGATCAGCGATGCCGGCTCCAATATCCGCATGCTGGAAAGCCGGCCAGACCACCAGAACGCGCGTGTCGAGGCCAGCCTGGAAATTGTCGACAAGCGGCAACTCGAGACCATCCTCTCCAATATCCGGCGCATCAACGGCGTCTACGGCGTCGAGCGCATCTACCAGGTCTGATCCGCTTCTTCTTCACCTGTTCAACCGTCCAGTATGGTCCAGAGCACAGGTCCGCCTATGCCTTCTTGTTACGCATACACTGGAATCATGAGGAAATCGCTCCTGCCCATTACGCTGCTGGTCTTCGGTCTTGCCGGATGCAAGACACAGCCGAAAATTGACTACACCGCTCTCGATCAATCGGGGATGTGGTCCACGAATCTTGCGCAGATCAAGAAGATGAATGTTTCTGGCGCGGAAGTCGGCGAACTCACCAAGCTGAAGCGGGCCGGCGCCAGCGACGCATTGTGCCTCTCGTTGTTGAAAGCCGCGCGCGACCACAATCACGAATTCTCGAGCGGCGATTCGGTCGTAGAGTTGTCCAGCGCGGGCTACACCGACACGCAAATCCTGGAAATGGCCCAGGCCGACAAGCTCGATGCTCTCAGCAGCGATGCGGTGATGCTGAAGCTTGTCGGTCTTTCGAATTCCACGGTTCAGGTCGTCATCCAGCGCCGCGAGCAGGGCCTGCCGACTCTTACCAGTGCGCAGATCGGCCGGCTGAAAAATATCGGCGAGTCCGAAAAACAGATTCTCGAACTGATCTACCAGGGCCTTTCGGATAAACAGGCCGAGGCCCAGATCGCCCGGCTTGAGTCCGCCCGCAACCATGCGCATACGGATTTTGTGCGCACGCGCGGCCGGCGTCCCCGCTAGTTTTCCCGTTCGTTCCTTCCGTCTGTTATTCTGCTTTCCGTATTTCAGGAGAGAATCAATGAAAGACGTCGTACTCACCCCGCGCGGCCCAAAACCCATTGGCCCGTATTCGCAGGCGATCAAGGCAAACGGATTCCTCTTCGTCTCCGGCCAGATTGCGCTGGACCCGCAGACCGGAGAATTTGCAGGCGCTGACGTGCGCCAGCAGACCGAGCGCGTCATGGACAATCTGAAAGCGATCCTGGAGGCCGGCGGCGTGTCGCTCGGGCATGTGGTAAAAACCACCGTGTACCTGAAGGACATGAACGAATTCACGGCGATGAACGAGATTTACGCGCGCTATTTCACGGTTGCCCCGCCCGCCCGCTCCACGGTGCAGGCCGCTCGGTTGCCGAAGGACGCCCTGGTGGAAATCGACGTAGTCGCCGTTCTCTGAGCCGAATTTCGTGGCCACAATCCCGGGAACGCCATTTTCCCGAATGGCGTCCCTGTCCGCATTCAAATGGCAAATCGGGAAATTCATCCCGCTGAACCCGCGGGATGGAGCAGAGTTGACGTTCCAATGAAAAAGGCCACCACTGAAGTGATGGCCTTTTCGAGCTCTGTCGGTGTTGCTCTTAAGCGTTACGGGCGGTTCGGACTTTCCAGGGCCTCCGAAATGGCCAATCCGGTAACGACCGCCGTGACTCCCACCGCGGTAATCAGGAAGTAGTTGCGTCCCGCGTGGAGCGGCGGGCCGCTCATGCCCCGCCTCCGATCCTCTTTATGGGCGCCGGCGCCTTCGGGACCCTGCGCCATGGTGGGCGGCGGGTCGAAGAACACGTGGTATGCGGTTCCGTCGGCAATAAGTTCCGTTTCGCCGTCAACGGTAATCGTCAGCGGACCGCGCTTGCTGACCACCAGAAGTTCCTTCTCGTTCAGGTAGGTTACCTGGCCGATTGTCGGCGCGTCGGATTGCGCGCGGATGAGGGCTCTGGAAGCGGACAGTGTGAATGCCCTGGAATTGCCGGTTGAAAATGTCGCTGTGCCAAGGATAAGTTTTGCGGAGGGTGCGCCCTCGGAATCGTTCAGCGTGGCCATGCTCGCGCTCTGGAGCAGCAATCTGGCCGCGCCCGCGCGAATCTGCACGCTGCCTTCCCGGTCGGTTGACAGGCGGTCGCCGCTGAAAATCGTTGTGCCGACTTCGGCGGAGGAATCGCCCACGCGAGCTTTTTCCGCGGTAACAACCGTGCCCAACGAACTCGCCGTCTTCGGGCCGGCCCATGTGGGTGCGACAGTCAGTCCGATAGTCATCAAGGTCGCGAGCGGTGCGCGCAAACCTCGCATAGAGTCCTCCCAGGGCCGTGCAACCAAAGCATACTTCCCCTTCAGAGTGCCCGTCAATCAGTAAACCGATGAGAAGTCTCCCAATGGCAATGTTCCCTCGGAGAAAAATGCCGTTTCGTTGGCACAAGGCCACATTCGCTGCTAGAATGCCTTCACTGTATGGCCGACTGGAAGCAGATCACCGCGCGAATCCGCAGAGCACGCACCGGAAAAGACCCCGCGGCACAATTGACGAATCTCTTCACGAAAACCCGTGACGCCATGGTCGCGTTCGAGCTCGCGCGCTATCTGGAATCCATTGGGAATTCCGCCGAAGCCGGCAGGTGGTATCTCACCGCGGCAGAACGATTCCGCCGCTCCGATTGGAAGACCAAGGCACAGGAAAGCGCCACTCGGCTTGGCGCCACGGAGCCCGCGGAAATCCCGGCTCCCGTTTCGAAGTCGGAGGAGGCACCGGCGGCCAGCGAAGAGAATCAAGCGCCAGAGGCTGAGCCGGAGAAAGAGCAGCCGGAAGGAGAATCGGCTGCGGAACCGAATGTGGCCGTGGGACGGAGTCCCGCTCCCTCTGGGCCAGGTTCCCGGCATCGGCGTGGACGGCGCGGCCACGACTCGCACCGCTCTCCCCGGAGGGCAGACCATTCCACGGGGCAGCGCGAATCACGGCCGCTCGGGCCCACACGTGGGTACACGCCACCGCCGCCCGAAGAGGAAGCTCCCGTTGCCGTTGAACGCTCGTCGCGGGCGTCTTTCGAAGATTCCGCAGAAATATCGGCGCCGAGCCTTCGCGGGCGGTATGGCGATCCCGGGCTGGCTTCGCGTCTATCGCAGCTCGAAATGAATTTTCGCCGGCTTCTTGCGTGTGCTCCCACAAAATTGGACGATGCCGATCGTGCTCCGGCCGGGCCGGGCGTGTGGGTACTCACCGACTCTGACATGACCACGTATTATTACGTCGAGGCCTGCCAGACCTTGCGCGTCGCCATCCCCAATATGGCGCGCGGGGGCACTGCCCGGCGTGGCGGCGAATCCATCAAGCCGAAACTTGCCGAGCACCTGGGGATTGCCGAGAGCCGCGTCTCCAAGTATCTGGCGGATCATTGCGTTGTCCGCTGGCTGCAGATGGATGAGGGCGCCTCCTACTTCGCCCATTTCCTGATCGCCGTGCTGCACCCCAGCCTGAACGAATAGCGGCGCCTCGCTGCAAATCTGAACCCGCAAAACTTTCAGTACTTGCTTCCTAGGAGTAACCCCCTTTTCTTCCCATCAGTTAGGCCCGTTCAGTGGCCTCCCGTGCCATTCAACCCCCCTTTTTTGCCGTTCACCGCATCCCTCTGGCATCTCCCCCGTTCCCCATTCAAACTATCCTTGCTCAAGCACTTAGAGCCCACGCTGCAACGCGTGGTAGTCTGGAAATGCCTATGGGGGGCAGTTCCAATTAGGCTGGTTTGGGGCTTTCAACCGAATCCCAAGTTTTGTTCGTACGACTCTGAAAGAGAGGCTACAGCTGTATGTCCAATACGATTAGCACGCAGATTTTCCGCTCGCTTGACTGGGTGCTTTGCAAGACCGCAGCTATCACCTTCGATACCATTCAACATTTCAACAAGAAGAATCCAAATCCGTCGGTCACCCCGCAGTGGTCCGATAAGCCGCTGCTGAAGTCCTGGGAAAAGACCCGTCCGACGCTTGGCTTTCCGCGCCAGACCGACTCGCTCTGCCCGGCCTGCGTGAAAGAAGCCCGAGAATCCATCATCAAGGGTGAAAAAGACTGGCGCGACCTGATGAGCGAAAAGATCGGCGAAATCAAGGCGCAAATCATCGAGCGCGACGGCCAGGTCTGGATGGTGAAAGACTGCCCGCTGCACGGCCACTATGAAGACATGATGGCCATTGATTCCGACTTCCTGAAGTGGATTGAAAAGCAGTTCCCCGGCCGCGATATCCCCGCGCACAACGATGAAGGCCTGCACAAGCACGGCTCTTCGAACGTTCGCTACGGCCGTGGCTCCGTGCTCACCGTCGACCTCACCAACCGCTGCAACATGATGTGCGATCCCTGCTTCATGGACGCCAACCAGGTTGGCTACGTCCACGAACTGAGCTGGGACGAAATCGTGGAAATTCTGGACAACGCGGTGAAGATCAAACCGCGCCGCCAGATGTCGGTGCAGTTCTCCGGCGGCGAGCCGACCATGAGCCCGTATTTCTTCGACGCCATCCGCTACGCGCGCAAGGTCGGATACAACTCTGTGCAGGCGGCCACCAACGGCATCGAGTTCGCCAAGAGCAAGGAATTCGCGAAGAAGGCGTTCGAAGCCGGTTTGCGCTACGCCTACCTGCAGTTCGACGGCATCGGCAACGACGCCAACAGCCACCGCCAGATCGGCAACCTGTTTGACGTGAAGCTGCGCGCCATCGAAAACCTGCACGAAGCGGGCATCGAAATCGTGCTGGTCGTCACCATCGTCAACAACGTCAACAACGATCAGGTTGGCTCCGTCGTGAAATTCGCGATGGAAAACCCCAAGAAAATTTCGTTCGTCAGCTTCCAGCCGGTTTCCTTCACCGGCCGCGACGAAGACATCACCCCGGAGCGCCGCCTCCGCCAGCGCTACACCCTTTCGCATCTTGCGAAGGATGTCAGCAATCAGGTCGGCAAGATCCAACCGACGCGTGACTGGTTCCCCATCTCGTTCATCAGCACCTTTGCCGGCTTTGCCGACATGGTCAAGGGCAACGAATCCCAGTGGGGTTCGCTCTCCTGCGGCTGCCACCCGAACTGCGGCGTGGGCACCGCGCTGATGATCAACAAGGAAACCAAGGAATGGGCCCCGGTTCCGCGCTTCCTGGATGCACAGCAGCTGACCACGGACATCACCGCCATCACCGACGCCGCCCGCGGCAAGAACTTTTCGAACTTCATGATGGCCATGGCTCTCTTGAAGAACTATCACCCGTTCCAGGGGCCGAAGGGTCTGAAGCTTTGGGACCTCTTCAAGAAGTTCGACAAGACCTGGGCACTCACCAAGGGTGCCACCAGCAAGTACGGCAAGACTTCTCCGGAACGCACTTACGAAGACGCCATGAAGCGCCGCGCGCAAGACCCGTGGAACTTCCTGTTCATCGCCGGCATGTGGTTCCAGGATCTGTTCAACTACGACTTCCGCCGCACCGAAATGTGCATCATCCCCTACGGCACGCAGCAGGGCGAAATCAGCTTCTGCGCGTACAACACCGGCGTCGGCTGGCGCAACATCATCGAAAACATGCACAAGAATGCGACCGTCGCCGAGTGGTACAAGAACCACGGGAAGCACGAGATTTACGCCAAGGGCAAGAGCGTCAACCTCGGCTCCTACGAGCACTCGCTGGTCATTGACGCCGATGACGCCGCGCGCGTTCGCCACCTGGAGCACGACATTCCTCTGACCGCTGCCGAAGAGAACCGCATCCGTCGCAAGATGGCTCTCGAAGAGCAGGCCAGGGTTCGCGCCATCTACGAAGAACTCGTTCTGAAGAAGCCCCAGACGGCGGTGGTGCAGATCGGCACGGTGTCCGACATCGCCAAGGCCGTTCCGGCAAACTTCACCAATGCGAACAAGCCGGTCGGCATTGCCCCGGCCAATGGTAACGGCAACGCCGCTCCCAAGTCCAAGGAAGCCGCCGCCGAAGCCGTCGCCGGCGACTAGAACCGGGTCCCACTTTGATATGCCAAAAGGCTCCTCTGTCTGAGGAGCCTTTTGCTTTTGGGACGAAGGCTTTGGTAGAACTTTTGTAAGGAGTTTTGTTCATGTGCAGAAATATAAGGACGCTCTTCAATTTCGATCCGCCCGTCACCTCGGAAGAAGTCCGGGCCGCTTCGCTGCAATTTGTACGGAAAATCACCGGCTTCAACAAACCGTCAAAGGCCAACGAAACCGTCTTTTTGATCGCCATCGACGAGATTGCCGCTGCCTCCACCCGTCTTTTGCGGTCACTCGAAACGAGCGCCACTCCGAAAAATCGCGAAGAAGAGGCCACAAAAGCCAAAGCTCGCGCCGCCGAAAGATTCGGCGCCTGATCCCACACCCCACTGTAGCGGCCGCCTTCCGAGGCGGGCACCTTTGGCATCCGGCCCCGAACCCTCCCCGCTTTCGCCCGCAAATTGCTATAATTAATGCGATAACGGCGACCGAGGAACCCCATGCCCATCTACGAATACATCTGCGAAGACTGCAAAGAGCACTTTGAGAAGATTGTGATCAACAAGCAGCAGGAGATTGCCTGTCCCAAGTGTTCCAGCAAGAAAGCCACGATCCAGCTTTCCGTCTTTGCCACGGCCGGCTCTGGCGGCTCCTCCGCGCCTTCCGGTGGCTTCTCCGGCGGCGGAGGCGGCTGCTGCGGGGGCGGCTGCGGCTGCCACTAGCCGAACGCCATTACCCAGTCTGATGCTCATCGCTCCCTCATCTCTGGTTCTTTTCATGACCGGAGCCATGCTCCTACTTTTGGTTCCAGGTCCAGCGGTTCTCTACATCACCAGCCGAAGCATCGGTCTGGGGCGGGCCGCAGGGCTAATCTCGGCCATGGGCATCGCAGTCGGCACGTTGTTCCATGTCGCCGCAGCCACTCTTGGCCTCTCCGCCCTGCTGGTCTCTTCCGCCTCCGCTTTCCAGTTGGTGAAGTATGCGGGCGCGGCCTACCTGATTTATCTGGGCATCCGCACGCTGAGAGGCGGAGAGGCGCCGTTGCTGGATCCTACCGGCGAGCGCCGCAACTTGCGTAGCATTTTTGGCCAGGGAGTCCTGGTCAACCTGCTCAATCCAAAGACCGCTCTTTTCTTCCTCGCGTTTCTGCCGCAGTTCGTCGACCCCGCGCGGGGTCACGCCACGTTGCAGATTTTTGAGTTGGGTGTGTTATTCGCGCTGATGGGCTGGGTGAGCGACTCGGTCTGGGCGCTGCTCGCTGGAACGTTCGGAGCACACCTTCGCGGCAACGTGCGCCTGCGCGGCGCTCAACGCAAGGTTTCCGGTGGCGCGCTCATCGCTTTGGGAGTGGCATCCGCATTCTCTGGCGCAAAAGCCAGGTAGCCCAGCCAGGCCGCGCCTCAACCCGCCACGTCAAGCGCCAGCGCTTTTCGCCTTCACCGCTGCTTCAATCTGTTCGAACATCGCCATGCGGTCCCAGTTATCCCAGGTTTCCTGCACTTTGCCGCCGGCGATCCGCGCGATTCCCATTCCTCGCAGCTTGATCTCCGCGCCAGTGGCGTCGATTCCCAAGCCCGGCCCGGCATGCCGCATCGTTGCCGTCCAGCGCACCACGATTTTGTCGCCGGAGCCAAAGCAGTCGTGCAGCGTGAACTGCATATCGGGAAACGAGCTGAGGAGCCGCGCGTGCATCGCCAGAAAACCATCCGGCCCGCAAACGTCTTCGCCGGTTTCGCTGATTCCGTGCATCACGCAGTCAGCCGCCAGGAGCTCCGGCACGCATTCGCTCTTTTTCTGATTCCATACTTCCTCGAACCACCGCTTCCCCAAAGCCACATTGTCATCCGACATTTTGCCCTCCAAGGGAACGACCGGGTTCCACGGTCGTTACTCTACCAAACAGTACCGTCCCCCGCCATGCGGAGTAGCTGCGCGACGCCGCGGCTGGTTTTCTCTTCTTTTCTCTCTTCTTGATTATTTCTGTCTGCTCACTCCTCCGGTCTCCCCACCGTGAATCTACTACCTGTCCGATAGTGAACAAGTCCGACCTTGTGCGTATTGCAACAGACACGCGACACGCGGCCGCGCAGACTTGCCTTGTCAGAAATTCGATTCGCGCGAGAAATGACAGGTAAAAATATGTGGCGCAGAAATTGTCCAGTTTGCCGGCAACCTTTGGAAAAGAAACATCCCACCGAAACCGTTTCATGTTCCTGCGGCAAGTTCGTCTGGAAGGGGTAACGCTGCATTGCTCGTGAGAGAAAGGCTGTAAAGGATGTTCTGGACGGAACGCCTTAACCTGCCGGTGTGCGCAGTTTTCCTGCTGCTGCCACATGCTCTTTTCGGCCAGGGAGTGCCCACCGTCACTCCCGAACTGGTTCTGCCACGCGGCACTCCGGTAGAACTGCAATCCACGCAAACGATCTCCTCGGCGCGCGCCCACAAGGGCGATCGCGTCGAGTTTGTTGTCGCAAAGGATGTCCAGTCAGCGGGTTTCACCGTAATCAGTGCAGGTGCCCGGGCCGAGGGTTCGGTCTTTGGAGTGAAAGGGAAGCGGCCTTTGGGAATGGGCGGCGACCTGATTATCAAACTTGATTCTGTGAAGCTCACGACTGGCGAGAGCGTGCCCCTGGCTGCGCGCAAGGAGTTCAAAGGAAAATCGCACACCATCCGAATGGGCGTGGCGATGGCTGTCGCCGCGGCGATTTATCTTCCCGCCGCCCCGGTTTTTATATTGTCACGCGGCCGGGACAGCACCATTCTAAAGGGGACAGAGCTTACGGCCTACACGCGAAGTGATTCCTCGGTTGAAATCGTCGGCTTGCCGCCGGTACGCGAAAATGTTTCCGGGCTCAGCGAGATGATCAAGATGTTGCCGCCGCGAGTGACCAACGCTGAAGGACGCGAGGGCGACATGATCAACCTGATCTTCCAGGCCAAGGAAGAGGACTTGCAAGAGGCTTTTGCCCAGGCCGGTTGGCTGAAGGTGGAGAAGGCCAAGCGTTTGATCTTCTGGCATTTGTTGCGGCAGCGCGGGCACTATACGAAATTGCCGATGGACAGGCTATACGTCTTTGGTAGGGCGCAGGATTACTCCTACGCGTTGCCGGATCCGCTCTCCATCGTCGCGCGGCGCCATCATCTGCGCATCTGGAAAACCGGCCACGCTGTGGACGGCGTCCCGCTGTGGGTGGCCGCGGCAACGCACGACGTCTCGATTCAATTGGTGAAGCACAAGTTCCGGCTGCTTCACAGGATTGACCCCAATGTAGATGCCGAGCGCGACTTCATCGCCGGGAATCTCTCGGAAGCGAAGCGACTCACCCGCGAGGAATACGTGAACTGCCCGGAGCCTGTATCCGGGGCGCAAACGGCCACGGGGCAGCCTTATTACTCCGACAGCCGCATGCTCCTGCTGGAACTGCAGAGAGGCGCTCCGCTGGCTGGAGCAACGCAAGTTGCCAGCAAATTAGAATAATCTCATTCGGCAGTGGTGTGAAGTAACGTGTACAAAAGTGAACAGACACCCATGGCGTAGCCCATTTAGGATGTGTGAACTGTCGCAAACAGCGTGGGCAGTCGCAAACAAGGAGAGGTCCCATGAAGTACAAACACCCATCGTTCTTACTGGCGGTAATTCTCACTTCCGCTGCACCCATCTTCGCCGACAGGATTCCCACTGCTTCCAAGAATGAAAGCAGGGACGCGGTTTTCGCGCAAGCCTCGGCCGAGAAGCAGGGCCTTCATGATCTCTACGCGGCCGGAGATTGCGGGCTGAGCGGAACCAAGCAGAATGAGGTTCGATTCGCCTCCATGTCTGACAGCCGAACCGGCGGATTTACACAGGGAGACAAGAGTATGAGTCTTGGTGCGCTGGTGAATTCCGGAGCGAACTCCAGCAATCACCCGGTCACAGTGGTTGATCTCGGCTCGAATGATCGCAAATTCTCCCATTTGGGCAAGGGGAAATCCCGCGGGAAAGGCGATGCGGACACAGATGGTGGCGGCAGCACCGCTGCATCGGCGATCGCTGTTCCAGAACCCGGGTCGCGATTGCTCTTGCTTGTCGGTTTGGCCGGGCTGGGAGTTTTCTTTCTCCGGCGCAACGCTTACCAGAACGCAATCGAATAGCAAGCGCGCACACGGTGGTGAAGCCGTAGCTGAATATTAGTTTCAGTGCAATCAGCCTCTGAGGGGTCACCATGCTTCGCCGGGATTCAAGCACCACGCAAGCCATGCTGCACTGTGAACGCGACCTGCTGCAATCCATCTCTGATGGCGCCCCGCTCCCCCGAGTGCTCCATAAAATCTGTGCCACAGTTGACCGCCAAGTGGGCAATGTTGTCTCCCTGGTGTTGGTTCCGGATGGCCAGGAGCACTCTCTGCCGGCCATCGGAGAGACCGTAGCTCAGTACGGGCTCTTTGTCTTTTCTTGCGCGGCGATACTTTCGCCGGTTGGGGAACTCCGCGCCACTTTTGAGACGTACTCCTGCATCCCGAGAAGCCCAACACCCGAGGAAGCCGCGCTGGTTGGACGAGCGGCGCATCTCGCCGCGCTTGCGTTTGAAAACCACAACCACGAACTTGATTTCGGGAGTTTCGCCCTGCCCCCGAACGGTGCCCTGCGTGGGTACTTTCCCGATGAACCGCCGCCAGGCGACTGAGCGGCGATGGTTCTCCAGCAGGAGATCGAAAACGGATGTACCGCCCGGCGTCATGATTGAGTGGCCATGTATAAGAATTTCTTTGGACTCCGCGAAAATCCGTTCAACGTAAACCCCGATCCTCGCTTCCTGTACCAGACTCCGCAGATTCAGGAAGCCCTGGAGCAGCTGACGTATGGCGTGCAAAGCCGCAAGGGCCTGATTCTGCTGACCGGCGAGGTGGGAACGGGGAAGACGACGCTGATCAACTACCTTCTCGATTGGCTGCGCCACCGCAACATGCCCACCGCGTTCATCTTCAACTCGCACTTGAGCGCCAACCACCTCTTCGATTTCATCCTCAACGATTTCGGAATTCCCGCGGATTTCAAACTGAAAGGCAACATGCTTCTTCAGCTGAACCAGTGGCTGATCGAGCGTTTTCGCACCGGCTGGACTCCCGTTTTGATCGTGGACGAGGCCCAGGGATTGTCGTTCGAATTGCTGGAAGAGATCCGGCTGCTTCTGAATCTTGAGACCGCCTCCGAGAAACTTCTGCAGATCGTGCTGGTGGGTCAGCCGGAGCTCGATGACAAGCTCAGGCGCCCCGAAATGCGGCAGCTTCGGCAGCGGATCTCCCTGCGTTGCAGCACCTCGCCGCTTAGCCTGGCGGAAGCTCATGGTTACATTGCGGACCGGTTGCGCATCGCCGGCGCTGCCCACGGCTCCGTCTTCGCCTCTGAATCCGTGGAAGCGGTGCATTTTTATTCGCGCGGTATTCCACGCGTGATGAATCTACTCTGCGAGCATGCGCTCATTAACGCTTATGTCGAGCAGCTGAATCCGGTCCCGCCGAAGATGGTCGAAGAAGCTGCGCGGGACTTTCTGATGGACGAATTCCGCCCGGTCACCAGCCTCCCAGGCGCGATGCTGCACTTGGACGACAAACCCAATTCCGCGACATCGGAATTCGCCCCCGCCCCGGATCGATCCCTTTCGGCGGAGGGAATGGATTCGCTGGAGGATTCGGAGGCGGACACCTTCACGTCGCCACCGGTGTTTGCGGAGGAAGAGTCTGCGCCGGCTGCGGAATATTTAACGGCCACTAGCGTTCTGGAACGCCTGGAAAGCGGCGCCCCGAAAGAGCATCTAGAGACATCCTTCTCCGTGCTTCATCTGGTTCCTGCATCGCCAGAGTTGCACTCCCGGCAGAGTGAAAGCGCGCCTGCTGCGAATTCGAGCGCGGGCCAGTCCGAATGTGTCGCGGAAATGGTGGCCACGATGGAGCGAATGCTCGCCGCGTCTTCCGCTTCCCGGCCTCGACCGGAACTATCGAAAGCTGCGCACGAACAGCCTGCTGCGTCTATGCGCGAACAGGCGCCCGCCTCCGCGAGCCGCCTTTTTTCACTCGAGAGCATGAACCGGATTCCCCATCGCACCGCGCCGGCCCGGACTCAGCGTTCTGCTCCCAACTGGAAAGCCCGGTGGAGCCTCCGGGGATCTCTCTTCTGGCCCGCCATTATCACCGCATGGTGGACGCGGGTTTCGACTGCGATTTCTCCAAAGGCCCGGGAGTCGCTCACTGCCGCCCAAGAATTGTTGTCGCGGTGGGCGCTTGAGTTCCGGCGCGATTGGAAGGCGATGATCAACAACGTCGACTTTCCACAGATGAAAACATCGGTGCGGCACTGGTTGCGGCAACCGCTCTCGTCTAAACCGATGTCCCCAGGCAAGAACCAGCCCGTCTGATTCTGTCCCTCACAATCTCGTTCCAAGCAGCTGAATGTTCCGGAAAAATGATCGGCAGATGTCCCCGACGACAGTCACTGTATTTCACTGTCGCGTGCATCACTGGCAGGTTTAGCGGGAGTAGTTTTTCAGATAATTGGGCAGCGGCGGCTCGTTTTTCCGTTGCGGGTCGCGCACTGGTTCTTTGACCGTGGTCTCGAGCGGGAGCACGCCCGCCCACACTGGTAAGGTGTAATCCGCTTCGTCGTCCACCGGGCCGCCCGTGCGGACCTTGGCGCTGACTTCTTCGAGCGGCAGCGCAAGCACGGTGGTAGCTTTCAATTCCTGCTCGGTTGGCTGGCGCACATCCTCCCAGCGGCCCTTCATCACATGCTCGGTAAAGACGCGCAACGCTTCCAGCTTTTCCGCGGGATCATTCACCAGGCGTGCGGTTCCCAGAATCACCACGGAGCGGTAATTCACCGAATGATGAAATGCCGACCGCGCCAGCACCAGGCCGTCGACGTGCGTCACCGTAACGCTTACACGGACGCCTTCGCTCAGCGTGCGCAACATCCGGCTCGCCGCGCTGCCGTGCAAGTAGATCGTGTCTCCCGAGCGGCCATAGTTCGTGGGGATCACGTAGGGCTGGCCGTCCACGCTGAAACCGACGTGGCAGACGAAGCCCGCGTCGAGAATCGCAAACACGGTTTCGCGCTCATATTTGCCGCGTTTCGGCAGCCGCCTGACCTGGGTACGTTCTGTGGGAGTGAAGTCGCTCATGCACACTATTTTAGTGTGTCGCGGCCCCTGCGCCAGAGCCAACTTGGCCTCCCGCAGCCTGCGTACGCTTCTGCGAGGAAAGCCATGGCAGCAGGTCGGCTTCGGCGAACGCCTTATTCCACACTTCGTGGTCGGTCTTAGGATATTCGGTGTAGCGCAAATTAGAGTGGGCCTTGTTGAGTTGTTTCATCATATCGCGCACCAAAGTGACCGGCACGGTTTCGTCCGCTGCGCCTTGAAAGACCCAAAGCGGTGTGTGCGCCAGCGCGTTCACATTGGTGAAATTATCGTACGCGGAAAGGATCACTGCCGCCGCCCACTTCCCGGGATAGGCCTGCAGCGTGGACCACACGCCCAGGCCGCCCATGGATTGGCCCGCCAGATAGATGCGATCCGGGTCGATGGAAAATTCCTTTTCCACTTCGGCGAGCGCGCTCATGGTCAGTTCCAGCCACTTCGTCGGCTGGTTCAGTTCCGGGTCGGACCAGTTGTCGCCGGAGGGGCACTGCGGCACCAGCTCAAACATGGGAAATTTGAGTTGCACGTCTTTGCCTGCCCAGAAATGGGTCGCGAGCTGATTATTGCCGCTGATTTGCTTCACGTTGTCGCTGCCGCGGCCATCCCCGCCGTGCAGCCATAGCAGCAACGGGTATTTTTGGTTGGCGTCGTAGCCGAGCGGCACGTACAGGCGATACGGCAAGCGCTCACCCTTCTTGTCGGCGTACACCTTTTTGCGGAACTCGATGTCGTCT
>Ga0210403_10001347_pt1 | contig 23451 bp, 19 predicted proteins | sample IncBWC19MmetaG_FD_150863 | JGI IMG/M metagenome (GOLD analysis project Ga0210403, IMG submission 150863) | Forest soil microbial communities from Barre Woods Harvard Forest LTER site, Petersham, Massachusetts, United States - Inc-BW-C-19-M | ecosystem: Environmental > Terrestrial > Soil >... | reverse complement strand
CCATGGCCGACGGAATCACAAACGATCTCGAGAATTCGCAAAAGGTGGTCGCTTACGGTATTTCGAAGGATCCGAGCTATCCGCTGTTTTACTACAACATGGCATGCATCGCCGGGGAAAAGGGCGATGCACAGAGCGCCAAGGCGAATCTGAAACTCGCGTACGAGCGCCGCTCGCATGCCCTCCCCGGCGAGACGATCCCGGATGCACGCACCGACGATTCGTTTCAGAAATTGATGCAGGAGAAGGACTTCCAACAGTTCGTAGATTCTCTCTACGGCGGGAAGCCCTAAACTAACAAGGTGGGTGGCTGTAGATGGTCAAGACGTTGTTCCATCGCCGGGTGCCCCGGGTTCCGGTTTATAGTACCCGGGTCTTGGGGTCGCTTCAGCGCTTCACTTTTTCTGGAGATTCAACCTTTAACTTTTGACTTCTGATCCCCTACGGTTACTTTTTCAGCGCAAAATCGTCCCAGTACCACAGAATACTATTGCCTAGTTGTTACTAACGCGAGAGAATCGGCCATGCTTGCCCTGAGTGCTTTGTATGAAGGGTTCGCGCGGGGATTGGTCTCTCTACAGAGCCCGCCGCTTCTCGGTCGTAAACCCTCCTCAGTTAAGTCCCGTGTTTCCATCAGTTTAAAACTGATAGAAAGCAAAGGACTTCAACTCCATTATTTCGGTCACTTACGAAAAACAGGGGGGAGGGGGAGTTACCGGCTGGTACACACCGCTCGGACGGTGGCTAAGAATCACGGAAGGAGACGTCATCAAAGCGCTTGTTGCCGCGCAAGATGTCACTATCTGCGGCGTTCCAGCCTTCATTGCTGGAGATGGAAAAAGTGACCGTGACATCCTTGTCTGGGTGGCCGAGTTCCGTGAACTGAGTCCCGTTGTAGCGTACTTGCCCGGGAATCCATTTGGTTTGATCGATCAGCTCTTTGCCGTCCACGGCCAATGTGAAACTCGCGATGAGTGCCGCTCCTCCGACCGGCACCTGCAAGTCGTAGCTTGCCTTGACACTCGCGCCGTCCTTTTCACAGCGAATCTGATAGCGGATAGGAGTGGCCATTGTTCACCCATTGAGTAACGCATTCAGGGCTGGAGTCAACGGAATCGATGGATAACCGGATGTTGAGCACGTTCAATTAGCCATAAGTAACGGAGAGGTGTCAATCTTCGATGAGTGAGGCGAAGAAAAACCCGCACCCTTGGAAGGCACAAGGGTGCGGCACCCAGTCAGATGGAAGCGTTTTTGAGGTTTATGCATGTGACTAGGTGTAGAATGCGCGTATCCCAGCCTGTGGAGGTTATCGCGATGATGACTCGGGGAATGGTGTGCGCGAATTTTGGTCGGTTGGTGGTTTTGGCTCTGGCGTTGCTGTTGGGCATTGGCGCCTACGGGCAGAGTAAACCGGGGCCGGTGGATCCGGGAGTGCGTGGCGGGGCGTCGGGGGCCGGGGGGCCTCTGAAGGGGCTGGTGGCGGACGAGACGGCGTTTTTTCAGGATGGGCAGACCAGATTCACCGATGTCGAAAGCGTGACGAAGGGCGCGAACAATGGGCTGGGGCCGAGGTTCAATTCCAACCAGTGTATGTCTTGCCACGCGCAGCCGGAGGAGGGCGGATCGAGTCCGGCGCAAAATCCGATGATCGCGGTTGCTACTTTCAATGGGGCGAAAAATAAGGTGCCGTGGTTCATCACCGCGAAGGGGCCGGTGCGGGAGGCGCGGTTTGTGCACAGCCCGGACGGAACGGGTGACGGCGAGGTGCACAATCTCTTTGTGATTACGGGGCGGGCGGATGCGGTGGGTTGCAACATTGCTCAGCCGGACTTTTTGCCGGCGGGGAATCCGGTTACGGGGCGGGGCGGGAATCCCAACATTATTTTTCGAATCCCGACGCCTGTGTTTGGCGCGGGGTTAATTGAGTCGATTCCGGACTCGGCGATCCTTGCGAATATGAAGGCCAACGCCACGGAGAAGTCGGCGATGGGGATTTACGGGCACGCGAACGCGCACTTGAGCGGCAACGTGAACCGCAACGCGAACGATGGGACGATTTCGCGGTTCGGGTGGAAGGCGCAGAACAAGTCGCTGCTGCTGTTTGCGAGCGAGGCGTACAACGTGGAGATGGGAGTGACGAACCAGTTGTTCACGCAGGAGCGCGATGAGACGCCGGGGTGTCTGTTCAACGCGACGCCGGAGGATACGCTGAACTTCACGCCTACTTCGCCGAGCGGCGGGAATCCGAACACGGCGGTGATTTCGGACATTGAGGCGTTTGCGAACTTTATGCGGATGCTGGCGCCGCCGGCTCCTGCGGCGGCGGCGTCGAGCGGGAAGGGGCGGGCGACGTTTGAGAAGATTGGATGCGCGCACTGCCATACACCGTCGCTGACGACGGGGCCCAAGATTGCGAGCGGATCATCGACCGTGCCTAGCGCGGCGCTTTCCAATCAGACGGCGAACCTTTATTCGGACTTGCTGGTGCACCACATGGGCAAGGGACTGGCGGACGGGATCACCCAAGGCGGCGCGGGGCCGGATGAGTTTCGGTCGGCTCCGTTGTGGGGCGTGGGGCAGCGGGTGTTCTTTTTGCATGATGGAAGGACGAGCAATCTGGTGGAGGCGATTCGAGAGCATCGGAGCAAGGGGAGCGAGGCGAATAAGGTGATCGAACATTTCGAGCGGATGAAAGTGAGGGAGCAGCAGGAGGTGATTGATTTCTTGAGATCGCTGTGAGGGGGAACGGAGAGAAAGAAGAAGTAGAGAAAGTGCGGCCCGCCCCGTAAAACCGTTCGGGGTGCAAAAGACGCACCTCGGAAGGCGGGCCCTTCAAGTGCAAGATCAAGGATAGAGGCACAGCCACAGCCAGAAATGGCTGTGTCACTAGAAGCGATCTGCACCCCTCCGGTTTCGCCGAAGGCTTGCTAGAAGACTTGCTGGAACCCCACGTTGACGATGTCGCGAAACCTGGGCGTGCCCGGAGGTAGCTTGGAGAGGTCCAGGAAATCGGTATCGAACGCATAGTTGCGGTTTGGAGGAGAATAGACCGTGCCGCAGCATTTGAAGACGCCGGTGGCATATTGCGAGTAAAACAAGCTGACCATCGAACCGCGATAGTTGAGAGTTGAGCCGTTACCCCAGTTTTCCAGGTAGCGCAGGAAGTTGTGCACACCGCCGTCGGTGCCAAAATCCTGGGGCACACCGGCGAAACCGGGCTGGGGGAAATTGATGTTCTTGCCGGTCGCAATGGCGACGCGATAGTAGGTGGTGGCGGCGGGGCGGCCGGGGAAGGGTGCGTTGGCGGCGACCGTAGCCGGGCTTGTGAAACTGTTTAGATCGCTCCAGTTGTTGGAGAGCAGCGTGACCGTATCGCCCATCACCGCCGCTTCGGAGTGCGGATCGCCAAACCCAGCGTTAGTCGCGTTGTAATTGCCCAGAATGTAGGCAGGCTCTTCCGCTGCCAGAGTAAAGCCACCAAGATTGTTATCGGGACGCACTGGCAGATTCCCAAGATTGCCGTTTACGAGGCGCACGCCGTGGCGCGGGCCGGAAACCCAATTCGGCCGGGCAACGGCCATGCAGCTAACGGGTTTGTTGGGAAGGCTGCCCGGCTGAGGCACACCAAATCCCAAGCCCAGGAAATTTGCGGAATAGGTGTCCAGGGTTCCGTTGCCATTCACATCCTCACCGATATTCAGGAGGTTATCGGGATTGCCGGGAACGCTGGACGGATTGATGACGTCTTCGAACCCATATTCGCCGTTTTTGATGCCATAGAAGGGGCTTACAATCATGCCGCGGCGATCCGAAACGTAGAGGATGTAGCCGTTCTGGGAGGTAAATTCGGTGGCTCCGCCGGTAGCGCCGATGGCGCCTGTCAGCCAACGACGCAGATTGTTGACGTCAATTTCCACCAGATTTAGAACGCCACCGATACTGCAGTTGGGTGTGACGCGCTGATTCTCGCGGAATTCGCCTTCGCGCGTTTCGTACATATTGATGGGGTACCAGTTATTGCGCGTGGCTGGCCCGGTGACCTGGCTATTCGTGCCGCCATCCGTCACCAATTCCGCGTTGGACGCTACGCCATCGCCATTGCGGTCTGCTTGCATCTGGAGGATCAGAATGGCATTTGGGTGAACGGTGTTAGGCGCAACGTTGTTGGGAGGAATTACGCCGCGAGCGAAACCCAGTTGCAGCCATTCCTGGGTAACAGGCAGAAAGGTTCCATTGGCCTGACGAATCTCCACGCGCAGATAACCGTCGAGCAAATTCCATGGCTGGACAACAGTGGTAGTGCCGTTGACTTTAGTAGTGGTCGCGGCAAGGAGCGGAGCGGTCGCGGGAACCAAAGTGGTGTTTCCCGCGGGAGGGGTCGCCGGTACGATGCTCCAATTGTTTTCACCACCGGGGCCGACTCGTGTGGTCGTGACGCCGGCTTTGGAATCGGTTGTTAGTATCCCCTCGGCAAAAAATGTATTCCCGGCTAGACCTGTGACTGGAACACCATTCGTGTAATCCGGCGCTGCGGCGCTGGTTTGAAGGTTTGCCAGGCGGATATTCTGTGAGTCGCCCGCGCCACCGGGCAGTTCGGCCGGATCGTCCGTGAGCAGGACGCGAATCTGGGCCTGATTGTAAAGGCGAGATTCGCCCACAAGGGAAGTGGGAGATTCGCCCAGATGGGGGCGCCGAACGATTTCAATTGGACCGACGCCGGGCTGCACAAAGGACAAAGTAAGCTGCTTGGCTCCGGTGGTGCCGCTGAGGATCATGCCAGCGTAGGTGGAAGTGGAAAGGGAATTCCAAATGGGATTTACCCTCCCGTTGCCGTTCGTGGAGTAGGTGGGAGTGGGACCTCCAATCGAGCTACCGTCATTCGGATTGACAGTCAGGTTCCGGCAGGCGGGCTGAGCGCCGTCGCATCCATTCGGCGCGGTTGGGACCAGCACGTTTCCCGTACGACCCTGGGCAGCGGTACTGGCGCCGTTAGCCAACTGATCGCGCACCACGTCTCCGGCGGCGCGGATGGGGCTATGGAAGGTGAGCGTGGCGCCCCCGCCTTCCGCGAGGAAAAGATTGCCATTGGTTTGCACGCGGCCCGCAAAATCAAAGTTTGGACCCGGGAAATAACTCAGGTCGCTATCGGAGAAAACGCCGAACTGAAAGACAGGGATTTCCGCGACTTCGACGTTGCGGATCAAACGGGCTTCGTCACCAGCCTGGCTATCGGCGGTGACCTGTAAACTCAGGCGAACGATTCCCGCCTCCAGACCACTATTTGGTCCGCTGCTGATTGTCTGAACGGTGGAGGGTGGGGCGGGGCAGCCGACGCCGGCTCCGGGCACATTGAAGACGTACTCGGGATATGTACTGCCGACGACAGCTTGCGGCGGCGGCGCATTCTGGAGGCTGGTGATGTCGCAAGCGGTGGGCGCGGCGATTTGGGCATAGAGAAGAGAAAGATCAGCCATCATCTTTTCCATGCCGGCTTCCGCGCCATAGTAAGCGGCAGTATTGCCCGAATCGGCGGATTGCAGGCGCTGCTCGTGGTTCACTTTATAGACGAGAGCAACCGCCATCGCCGACATCAGGGCGAGTAGCAGCAGGACGGCAATGAGGGCGACACCCTTTTGCGATTTGGGCGCGATGCGGGCGAGTCCATTGGTTTCCATAAAGGCCCCTTTTTCCGTTCGCGATTCCTAGTTGTACCTGTCGCGGAAACTGAGATTTCTAGGACCGATCGAAGTTGTTAGATTGATTCGCATAAAGTCGCCGTTCGGTTCCCTGCGGATGGCCTTGGCTGTAACGCTGATATTGACCTTGCGAATCTGATTCGGCTGGGAAACCGGTGGGACGCCAAGCACGGCGTCGAGCGAATTGGCCGTCAGCGCGTTCGTGACCGGATCCACAACGTCGTAAGTGAATTTCAAGTCTTCAATATGTTCGGCAATCGGCTCCGGAGAATGCGCGCCGACTTGACGCATGATTCGCGCGTCCGGCCCGTTAGGCCCCGCGAAAGTCTGAATAAAATAGGTAACCATGGTGAGGCGGGAAACCTGGGTTGGTGGATACGTTAGGGGATTGGTGCCTGGGGTACCCAGGGCTTTGATGTTCCCGGAGGGGGCGTTCACTTGGTTGATGTTAAGCGGATCTAAGCCGAAATTGATGTTGAAGCCCGCGACCGAGGTAACCACGCCCACGGCGGAGCCGTTAGCATTTTGCAGCAGGATGACATCACCCGGGGTAAGGCCTACGGCCGGATCTGTGGGCAACGGAAGAGTCGTGGCCGGCATAGTGAGGCTGCCGCCATCCGAGGCAATCACGGCCGCCTGAAGCGCCGACCAATTCAAAGTCGGGTCCACATACACTATCTTGATGGCGTCACTTGGTTCGGAAATTGTGGGTCCGATCGCATTCCCGGGGGTCACTTTGTAGAGCAGGCCTTGCGTAAAGGGAATGTCCTGGCCCGTATAGCATTGGTTGAAATCACAAGCAAAATTCGGATTTAATCCTCCGGCAACGAAGGAAGGAACCGGAATTCCGTTGAGCGGAACGCCCGTGCCAGCTTGCGAAAGATCGCGGGTAATCTGGCTGAGAGCGGCACGCGCTTCGGTTTGAATTTCCGAATATTTAAGCGAGCGCGTGGAGGATTGAACGGAGCTCGTGAACATCAATACAGCTCCACCGACAATGACGATGGTGATCGCCATGGCGATCAAAAGTTCGAGCATCGTGAAGCCCATCCGGGAGCAGTTTGGAGAACGATGCATAAATGCCCTCTTACTGGAACCGAGAGACGTAACCGGTAACTGTGAAATTGCGAGTGCCACGCTGCAAAGAGGTCACCTGCACGGTGACGGTGATTTTTCTGATGTCGGGACTAACATTGCCGTTGGCATCGAACAAAGGTTCAATGAGAATCTGACGCTGAAAATTATTCAGGGGAATGAATTGATCATCCGCGGTCCCTATGATGCCATCGGGTCCCGGGAGAATCTGGCGGTCCAGGATGGCGGTTTGTCCCGCCGTTCCGACGATGCCGTTGGGGCCCGGGAGGAAAAGGGGCTGAAAACCACTGAGGAAAATGCCACCCTGGTTGTTGGTATTCTGGATACCTACAAAGCCGATCGTTCCGTCGTTACGCGCGCTGTAGACTGCCTCCAACGCTTCACGGGCTTTCTGTTTTGCGATGAGGTCTTCGCGTGTGTATTGAAGGAAAGTGAGCGACTGCGCGAAGAGTCCCGCGAGAGCAGCCAGCCCAACCATCAGGATTACCGAGGCGATCATTGCTTCGATCAAGCCGAAACCGAGCTGGCGGGGCGGGACTCGCGTTGTGGGCGGCCGGAAGAGCGATTTCACTGGGTCCATCCAACGTTTCCGTTGACCTGTGACAAGGTCCAACCCTTGGTGCGGCCGGTGGAGCCATAAAGGGAAACTGCCCTGCTGGAGGAAAGATTATTTGGATCGGCGATGTAGACAACTCCGTCGTTGAGCCGGTTTCCCGCATCGAGCGCTCGTCCGTCGGGCTGAAAATAAATCTGATTTCCGCCGCCACCACTGGCGAGATCAAAATCAATGGCATTGGCGGCTCTGCCGAAGCCATCGGGCGTTGCCAGCGGGTTAGTCGGGACGCCTGGAACAACCACGAACTGGAGAGTGGCGGGCAGGGTGAGGGGCGCTTGTGCCTGAGTAAATCCCGGGGCGCTGGCGGTAATTGTAGAGCCGATAACCGCCACTTTTCCGACATCCACTTGAATGGTGTTCGGAGCTGTAAAGGTGACGCGATAAATTCGGCGTTCATCCACAGCTCTTTCATGAGCCCGGCGTAATTCTCCTAGAACCAATTCCATGCCTGCGTTGGATCTTGAGGTCGACATCGAAGGAATAATATTGATGAAAGCAGCCGTCGTTGCCGCCAGTACGATCGCGACAACAATAGTGAGTTCCAGCAGGGAGAAACCTGTGTACTTGGAGCGTCCGACCGAAGATGGGTAACTTGTACACATAAAGGAGCTAGCTCCCTTGACCGGCTATGAATCAAAGTATGTAAATTCGTGAGTGAGACCGCCATAGTACGGGAGGGCACTGTACTAGGTACCAGTACTAGATATCCTTGTAGCCATGCGAGTGGGAGCGCTCCTTGGTTGGGCGGTAGGCGGAAGTGGAAAATCAAAGCTATTCGGCGATAACATCAGCTGTATGAGTGATTTACATAGTTCTTTCTCTTAAGCCCTGTTCTGCTCCATTTTCCGGACACAACGAGGTACGTTGAGGCTTGAAAGATGAGCTTCCCGTCGGCATGCTCGGAGTAAACTCCACTGAAAAGGGGAAGAACGCTATTCGGGAGAATGGCGTTCCCGGGAATTGTTATTTGGATTTGTAGGTGAAGGAGAAGCAGTGCTGGCATAAATGCGAGCACTTGATTGAAGCGCGCAAAGGTAGAAAACCGAACAGGCAGATCACCTGAGTCACAACATCTGATTCTGAGAGAACCGAGCCCGATTGAACGCCACAGGCCGCCACAATTGCGAGTCAGTATTATTTAACCGGCCGCTACGGCGATTCCGCCAGTCCATTCTCGCAAGGTACCCACGTTGCGGAAGGTCTTGGATTCGGTGAGGCCCCGAGCACTTGTCCAATAAACGGTTGCGCTTCTTGTCATGCTGTCCAGGCACAGGCGCTGATGCGTGCCCGTAGACGCATCCGGAGTCACTTTTCTGAACCACAGGACTGTGCCGTCCCTGGATTCTTCCACCGCGATGAAGCCGCTTTCGCGAGCGGCAGTCTGAAACGCTTGAAGCTCTTCCATAAGGATTCCCGTCCATGTTCGTCGTCGCGCGAAGGGCGCGCCGCCGAGCATATTTATGAATAAGAATGATGAATCACCGACTACGTTCTGGCCTTAAATTCGTTGCGCATTCTCCCGGAAGAAGCCCCCGCGCGTATGGCGCGGGCACACTACTGGATGGGAATCAGGGGCAATAGAAATTCCTGGAGTCTCTCGCTCTCCGTAACGGAGAGCCGGTCCATCTGAATGCCCATCACATTTCCGTCCAGAATGCGGGCAACCGAGCCAGCAGCGACAACCGGCTTCATTTGCGGGGCCAGCTCCAGACTAACGCGCACGGGCGTACCCCTCGGGAGGGTACGGCCCGCCCTAACGAGGAGGCCGCATAAACTGACGTCAATTGTTTCGCCTTCCAGTATTTCCCCGGCGGAGTTGAGTTTCACCTTGGATTGCAGGGCAACGCGGCGGGTGCGGCGGCGCCCATAGTCGATCGTCCCTTGGGTGGCCCGGATAAGCTTCAACAAACGTTCTTTGTCGATTGGTTTATAGAGGAAGAAGTTTGCGCCGGCTTCAAAGCCAACCGACATTGCGCTGGGACGCTGATCGTCGCTGATGAGAATAATGGGTGTGGTCCGGTTCCATCGGGAAAGACGCAGATGGCGCGAAAGCTCCATCCCGTCGGGAGCGGGCATATGCAAGTCGAAGAAGACCATATCAAATTTTTCCTGGTTGAGAAGATCGAGAGCCTGCGAACTGCTGGTAAGCGCCAGGGGTTCCAAGCCCGCGGCCGTCAAAACTTTGCCAACCATTTGGCAAACCGCTTCCTCATCATCCACGATCAAGATTTGTTTCTGCATGTCGCCATTCTCCGTTCGTTGTTTGTTGGCATGGCCCGGTGACCGAAGCCGTGGACCACGCAAACGTGCAATCCAGCCTCACTTCGACCAGATATTCAGCGCACTCAAAAGCGATGGCTTCGATTCGCCGGCCTGCTGAATGGCTTGAAAAGGATCAAGCAGCGAGTCCAGGGGTCACTTCGTAGCAGTCAAACTGAACGCTGACGGCGAGTTTTCCCCGCGGGGAATCAATTGGCTCGAGCCGCACTACGTGGCCGGAGCAGAGCCACTCTGCCGCGGGCGCGCCGGTGATCACTTCCGGCATCTTCAGGTCGATTTCCAATACTGTGCCGACTGGTATCACGGAATCTGTTGCAAAAAGGATTCCGTTCTCGGACAGATTTTCTGATTCGCCCTGCTCCTCTAGGATCGCGGATTTCCAAAAGCGAATGCGGATGGGTGTCCTGAAATTGAGACGGACCGTCTGACGGCGGTCAGATAGAGATACTTTCATGTGGTGCTCCTGGCGCTGTGGGAGGGGGGTGACGTGGACCGAGAGAAGAGAGGGTGAACCTACACTGGACCTACGGCTCGCGAATAGCAGTCCTATAAGGAACATACAGGGGGAAAGAGTCATCTATTAGAACAAATTAATCTGACACCGTTCGCACCCCACTCGCATCCGTCTTGTGGCAAACGGGGCGGGCAGGCAGAAGGTGATTGCTAGAAAAGCGAGAGGGCCGACCCTCCTGTGGCCAGGAGTGTAGGATCAGCGATGGGCGGTCCGTAATTATGAAGAGCGGAGGATGAGCTGGCCGTTTCTGCGCGGGAAGGCTGGTGCTATGATGGCCGCGAAGTTGACCGGGAGTGGCCCAGATGCCCGATAAATTCGATACGCCCAGCGCGCAATTCCTGGAACGGAAGCTGTCCACGATTCTCTCGGCAGATGTGGCGGAGTTCAGCCGGTTGATGGGGGAAGACGAAGAGCAGACGCTGCGCGTGTTCCGCGGGCACAAGAAAGTTTTTGAGTCCGTTGTGGCGATGCACAACGGGCGGATTTTCAATACCGCCGGCGACGCGATTCTGGCGGAGTTTCCGAGCGCCGTTGAGGCGGTGCGCTGCGCGACGGATATTCAGGCGGCGCTGCGGACGCGCAACGATCAGCTTGCGCCGAACCGGCAGGTGCGGTTTCGCATTGGGATCAATCTCGGCGACATTTTGATTCAGGGACAGGATTTGATGGGGGACGGCGTGAATGTTGCCGCGCGGCTGCAGACGGCGGCGGAGCCGGGCGGCGTGTGCATTTCGGGAACGGTGCACGACCAGATTCGCAACAAGCTATCGATGTCGTTTCAATCGCTGGGGGAGATGAGTTTCAAAAATATAGCGCAGCCTGTGCGGACTTTTTCGATCACGGATGCGGAGGGAAGCGGGCCGCTGCCTTCGAAGCAGCCAGCGCCGGTCGCGGGTGGGAAGACGAAATGGATCGTGGCGGGGGTGGCACTGGTGATGGTGCTTGGCGGCGCAGGATTTTGGGCTTACACGGCGCATCGGAGTGGCGGAAGCGAGAATGCCAGCGTCGCAGTTCCCGCGGCGCAGACACAAGTGGCGGCGCCCGTTGCCGCAGTTCCAAGCGCCGAAAAAACGGATCCGGCGGGGCCAGCCGTGGAAGTGAAGTCGCCAGCAGCGGCTAAGCCAACACCGGCAAGCAAGCCGAAGCCAACGGCTGTTACGAACAATTCGCGGGACGGCATTTACTCGGGACAGATTTGTTTTGCGGAAACAAAGAAGGACCCGGCGCGGTGTTTTCATGGAGAAGGAACCGCGGCTGCGAGCAAGTTGACAGGCAGGTGGCCGATGGGGAAGGACACCGGAGTGTTCATGAATCTGACCGGGCATGTCGGCCCATCGGGCGAGGTGGAAATTGAGATGCACAGCAAGGCCGCGGATGGCACGGTGCTGAATAATATTTTTCTTAGGGGGGCGCTTCAGGATGGATTGATGACGGCGAAGGGCGCATTTCAGATGGGGCGGAAGGTTACGTTGGATTGGCACAAGAATTAACGGCGGAAGTTTTTCAAAATTACAAAGTGGGTTGGTGTGCGGCATTGAGCCGGAGTGTCTGTATCGTGCGCAATTCCTACTAAGCCTCGATTCAGCCGGGTGCGAGCACCGGGGCTGAGGTCCTTCGCCCATCCTTGTCGGATGGGCTCAGGATGACAAGTCTGGGCCGGGTTGGGGGACTGGAGTCGTTGGCAAATTATTCGAGAATAGGCTACCGGGTCAGTTTCCGATTAGGGCGTTTCTTGAAACGTCGCCTATTTCGATGGGCACAATTTCGATTTCTTGGCATCAACACAGAGCTGATTGCGTATCGTGGCTAGCTGCTGGCGGTCCTTTACAGCAAGTACCTGCGGCTGTCCATGCTGGATAGTGTAAATGGTCGTTGTATCTTCAAGAATCTTCCCTTGCTCGGTAATGGCTAGACACCGAACGGCCAAATCGTCGAAACCATCACCATTGAAATCAGCGAACTTAAAAAGGCAATCGTACTTGGAGTCTTCCTCAGTACCTACGGAAAAGTCACTGCCAATCAGGATTTCAGTGCTCTTGTCGCTCCACGTCCTTACTTTCCATTTAGCGTCGGTTGAATCAAGGCAGAATGAACTGAGAAAATAATCCGCCTCACATTCGATGCAACTAGGATAAGCAAAGACAATATCGGGTGTTCTTGAGGAGTCGAATCGAACCAGTTTCTTGAATTTCCACCGCATAAAGCCTTTGTTAGGCAGTGTCAATGATGTTTTTTCACCGCTCTTGAGATCGTAATTGAAAGCGACGAAAATAGTTGCCATACGTAGTAGAGGTTCGCGTCTCGCGTTCTCCGATCAGCACAAGAGCAGATGTTTCGAACACGCCAACACGGCTGATCCACTTATACTCCTGCGCGACGACAGGTTTTACTTTCTCGGGATCATCGGGCTTCAACTCGTCAGTGAAGGCCGTCCTTATGCGTTCGAGTAGAGCCGCGTCCTTGCTGGAATTAAGCCAATGAAAGGCTGTCGATGAAGACTGGAGGTTCTGACCGATGGCGGAAGAAGACGTAGCTAACATGAGAATAGCGATCAACACGGTGCGGCCCATGGTCTCTATGTTACTAGCAGTTTCAGGCCCAAGCGCGCATAAACACTTTGGCTTCTACAACTGGTAAGCGGGCGGAGTCGCATAATCGGAAACTGACCCAATACCGAGAATAGAAGAGCGGTCGGCCCCGGAAGGCAGTCCCTACAAAGGCGAAGAAACTAGGAGGTGCGGGAGAGGAGGGAGGCGATTTCGATGATGGGGTTGGGGAGTTGGCGCATGGCGCGGACGAAGGCTTCGATGAGGCGGGGATCGAATTGGGTGCCGGCGCAACGCTCGAGTTCGGAGAGGGCTTGATCGGCGGTGCGGCCTTTTTTGTAGCTGCGATCGCTGGTGATGGTGTCGTAGGAATCGGCGATGGTGATGATGCGGGCGCCGAGAGGAATGTTTTCGCCGGTGAGGGCTTCGGGATAGCCGGAGCCGTCGAAGAATTCGTGATGGTGCAGGACCATTTCGCGGATGCGGGCGAGCGGCACGAGTGGCTCGAGAAGTTTTCCGCCGAAGGTGACATGCGTTTTCATGGTGTCCCACTCTTCCAGGTTGAGCGGGCCGCTCTTGTTGAGAATGATTTCGGGGATGCCGACTTTGCCAACGTCGTGGAGGACGGCGCCGAGGCGGATTTCCTCGACTTCGAGATCGCTCATGCCGAGGGCTTCGGCGAGAAGCGCGGCGTAGGCGGAAACTTTTTGCGAGTGCCCCTGGGTGTATTGATCCTTGGCGTCGATGGCGTAGGCGAGCGACGTGACGGTGTCGAGAATGGATTGCGGGAGGGCGCGCGCGCCATCGGGCGGAGGCTCCTGCGCGATTTCGGTGGAGGGCAGGGAATCGGTGAATTGGCGAAGGCGGAGGTAAATTTCCTCGAAGGCATCGGGGCCGGTGGTGAAGAGGCGCTTGAGAGTGACGCCGAGATAGGCTTCGAGGACGTCGCGCTTCCAGCGGCGAGCTTCGTTGGGGTCGACGTGGTCGGCGGTGGAGACGGTGTTGCCGCCCTGGTGCTTCGAAAGATACATGGAAGCGTCGGCGACCTGGATGAGTTCCTGCGGCGAAGCGCCGTGCAGCGGATAGCAGGCGATACCGAAGCTGGCGCTGATATTTTTCTCGCGTAGCAGAGGATCGGCAGCGACCCAGCCGCGGAGTTTGGAGGAAAGCTGGCGAGCCTGCTCCATGGTGGTTTCGGGCATGAGGATGACGAACTCGTCGCCGCCGTAGCGCGCGACGACATCGGAGCGGCGGCAATTGGTTTCAAGAATCTGGCCGACGCGCTGGAGAACGAGGTCGCCTTCGAGGTGGCCGTAGAAATCATTGACGAATTTGAAGCGGTCGAGGTCCATGAGGACGAGCGCGAAGGAACGGCTGGCGCGGGAAGAGCGCTTCCATTCGGAAGAGAGCGCTTCCATGAAAAAGCGATGCGTTTTGACGCCGGTGAGGCCGTCGGTGATGGCCTGCTCCTGCGCTTTCTGGAAAGTCAACGCGTTGTGGAGAGCGCCGGAGATGAGGTCGGCGAGGGTGCGGAGGAGGAGAGATTCTTCCTCGGAGAAGTCCGCCGGTTGGAGAGTTTCGACATAGAGAACGCCGTGGAGATGGTCGGCGTAGAAAATGGGCAGACCCATGGCGGCGGCGGAGTCGGGGAGAACGGGCTTCGCGCCGGTCTGATTGTTAGGGAACGAGCGAAATGTGGCGGATTTGCCGGTGCGCGCCACCTGGCCGATGAGGCCGATGTCCAGCGGCAGACGATGCCCCAGCGCGCCGCGACGTGCGCCGCTTTCGGCCTGGATGACGAGTTCGCGGGTGGTGTAATCGAGCAGGGCGATGCCGATGTGATCGTAGCCGAGGCCGTTTTCGAGCTGCTCGGTGATTTTGGTGAGGACTTCGTCAGGATTGAGCGTGGCGATGGCGTCGCGGGAGATGAGGTTGAGCAGGCTGAGATGGCGGGCCTTGGTGCGCTCGTTCTGGAAGAGGCGAGCGTTTTCGATGGCGATGCTGGCTTCACTGGCGAGGACGCGGAGGAGTTCGAGGTGGCCCTCGTCGTAGGCCCGTTCGTGGTCGGAGTAGATGCACAGCGCGCCGATGGCCTGGTCGTAGGCGACAAGCGGCACACCGCAGAAGGAGCCAGAGGCGCGGATGGGGTCAACGCCCAGCTTGCGGGTTTCGATAGCAAAATTTTCGCGGATGAGAACCGGCTGGCGGGTGCGGAGGATGTATTCGGTGAGGTGATTCCCGGCAGGACGCGAGTGCATGGGCTTGCGCTGGCCGTCAATCATTTCGAGATCGAAATTGATGGCATCGCGAACCGGGTCAGGGGAAGCGATATAAAGATTTTCGACGTCGAAGAGGCGGCGGAGCTCTTCCCAGATTTTGCGGAGGAGATCTTCCTTGTTGAGGGTGGAGCTGAGGGCGCGGCCGATTTCGTTGAGGACATGGAGTTCCTCGGAGCGGCGGGAAGTTTGCTGGACGAGGTAACTGTTTTCGACGGCCATGCCGATTTGGTGGCCGAGGGCGAGCAGCAGGCGGAGCTCAGCGGGTGTGAAGCGGCGACTGTCGGGAGTGCCGAGGAGGAGGAGCCCGAAGGCTTGTTCTTTGGCCTGGAGGCTGATGACGACGACGCTGCGGAGGCCGTTCTTCAGAGCGAGTTCGCGGAAGCGGCGAAGAGGCTCGTCATTTTCGAGAGAGGTAAGGTTGTCGTCGCGCAAGTCGCGGAAGCCGAGGAGACCGCCGAGACGGGAGACGAGGCCGACGAGATAGTCGTCGAGGCCTTCTTCCTGGGCGGTGTTGCAGAAGGCGTCGGGAATGCCGGCGGAGACGACGGAGGTGGGGCCGGAAGTGTCGCCGTGATGGAGAAAGAGCGCACCGGAAGGAAGGCGAACGACGCCGAGGACGCGGTCGAGAGCCTGGGCGAGCATGCGCTGAATTTCGCCACCGACGAAACTGGAGGTGGCGAGATTGAGATTGGAGAGGGCGAGCATGTTGCGTTCGACGCGGCGTTTTTCTTCCTCGTAGACAGCCATGACGAGGAGCATGCAGACGAAGGCGACAGGGATGGCGGAGACGGTGAGGATAGAGTCGCCAACAAATTTTTGCGCGGACTGCAGCAAGAAGAACAGCAGAAAGACAACACCCCACAGAGAGAATGCCACGCCGAGCAGGCGATCTGCGAGCGTTTCGTGATGGCGGCTTTCGTTCCAGAAGAGATAGCCAACGGCGACGTAGATGAGGGACGCGGGAATGAACGAGGAGACGGAAAAGTATTGCAAGGCGTTAGCGGCGGACCAGAGAGCGAGGAAGGCGGCGACGCCGATGGCGGGCTTCAGCCAGAGTTTATGGTGCATGTAGAATTGCGCGCCGAGGAAGAAACAGATGGCGGCGAGACCGAAGAGTGCGTGGTTCAGGGAACTGAGAACGATACTGGTGCCGATCCAGGGAGAAAGAGCGGGGCAGAGATAGTGGAACGCGTAGAGAGCCCAGCCGACGGTCCAATAAAGAAGATAGTTCTGGCGCTTGAGGGAATAAATATAGGCGAAGAACACTCCGATGAGAAGCGTTCCGAGAAGCAAGCCGAGCGCGATCACACTTTGTGACATTTGGGCGTAGTCAAATCGTTCCGCAGGGCACAGAAATTCCGAAGGCGGCGGGAAGAAGGAGTGGGTGGGCACTCGCAAGAATTTAAAGATAGCCCTGAAATGGAATGACACACACCCGGCTTTTTCGACCTGTGGCCCCCAAGCCCTGCAGAAAACGAATCACATAGGATTATGAGGCAGGGGAAAAATGGGAGGCAAGGCTACCGGAGTACTGGTAGCGAAAGAGGTAGTAGGGGGAGGGACACGGGGGAGGGGGGAAGAAGCGGGCGGAGCCAGGGGGCAGGACGCTCTCCGACATAACACTCCCCTCGTTCCGCAGGAGCAGATACACTTTCCTACGATTAGGGGGAGCAGGTCAGATGTTGCCGCTGTCGTCCAACTGGTTGTACGTCGTCAACCAGACGCTGTCGATGTTCCGTTGATATCCAAGGTACTGGTTTTCGGACCGGCCAAACCGCTGTCGATAGAATAAGGTGATGACCACACGCCAGATGTGGCTCCGGAAAGCGCCTGCGATTCGCCGAACTATCTTGGCTACGTGATGAAACGGTCCCCGAAGGCTTCAGCCACGGCCTCGAGAGCCTTGTAATCCAATTTCTTTAGGCTAGCCAACTGACGATCATCTATCTTTACACCCACTTCCTTGAAAGCCTTGACGGGATCTTTTTGGAGTTCGTCCCAGAAGGCCCGGTTGTGAACAGCTCTGGCAAAAAGTTCCTCGACGGTCATGTAGCACTCCTTCTTTGTTTCTTAAGGTAAGTGATTAGCCCTGAATCCCTGTAGTTCCTAAGCTACGCCGGTGGAAGCCCCGAGCGCAACCACCGGACCGACGGAGGTTCGCTCCGGCGTGGTTTGGTCCTCCTGAGGGCGCGGGGCTGCCATTCGTTGACGAGTTAAAGCAGGTTTTGCGCCGTGTTACCCACCACTCCGATTCGAAACCTTCCCTAGTCAGATGCCTGAGCCGTGCGTGCTTCTGTGATGCTCGCGACATCCTCAAGAATCTGAAAAGCTGCGCCGATTCTAGTTTTCAAGCCTTCCAGCATTGTTTGTCGCAAATCAAGATAACGGACAACATCGGGGCTATTCAACGGCGGAACCAGGAGGCGCAATGCGTCAAGTTCGTGTTGCAAAGTCGCGATTCCCCGCGGAAATCCCTCGCGAATTACCCAGGCCTCGACTGTGTCGAGACCTTGTTGGCGTCTAGCCTCAGTAAGGAAATGAGACGTTTTGCCGTGGAGAAGATCGTCATGCCAGTCGAACAAATCGTCTTCCATCTGCGACCACCGCGCCAGCGCCAACGCGAATTTTTCCCAGCATTGTAGCTGCTCACCAGCGTCGTGGCGGAAAGCCACCGCCGCCAACGGAATTCTGGCTCCCGCGAGTTTGACGACTGTGACCCGCTCAAACTCCGCTTCGTCGATACGATCTAAATCAAATTCCCGCGTGACGGCATCGCTGCCGGAAAACCACGCTGAGCGGAAGATCTCCCAAAAGGGGTGGGCAGCTTCGAAATACCTATGATACGCGGCTTGGAATTCCGTATGAAAAAACGCGGTTGCCGGCAGAATTTTCAACTCGATCTTGCCATGGCCATCCATCAGGTTATCGAGTAAACGAATATAGTAATAACCGTTGACCGTTGAATAGACGACGTCGGCCAGGAATTCACGGTCAGGTTCTGCAGCGAAGGTTCTGGCGGCCCAGCAAGGCAGGAGCAGCAGTGGGAACGTGCGGGGTTGCAGAAAATACTCCGACGCGTCGCTCGTGGGAGAAAGGTGTGACATCCATGCGCAGACATGCTCGCCCAGGAATGGAGCGCGGCGCATCAGCTCGGCTTGGATTCGTAAACAGGCAGCGTGAACCAGCTTCCGAAATTGGGTATCGCAAAGAAGCTGAGCAACATCTTCCTGGCTTGTGTTTTGGCTCATGAAGACCCACACGATGAGAGACGGAAGAGGAAGCGGATGCTAGCACTCGTGCTACCCCAGGTCAAGGTCATGGCTCTTGGGTGGCGGTTCTTGCATTTAGTAGATCCCGGGGAGCAGGCGGTGGGTGTGCTCCGTGTAACTGTTGTACCGGGAACCGAAAATTTCCCGCAAGTGTGTTTCCTCCAGGCCAATCCGCCGCCGAATCAAAAAAATCGAGACCAGTAACGAAAACCACGCGAAAATGCTGGCAAACAAGAGACTGAGTCCCAGTTTTACCAAAAGCAGACTTGCATAACGTGGATGCCGTACGACGGCGAATGGGCCTGTGGTCATGAGCTGCCGATCGGTTGGATTCCCTTGAAAATGGCGCACCAAACAAGTATCGGTCCACATTAGGGCAGCCAGGGCGCACGCATACACGACCAAACCTGTGATCTGCCGTCCGGGCAGCCGAAGCTCGGGCATCAAGTGCCAGTGGCCGTAATCCAGAAATACGGACAACTCACCTACTGCCAGCAAACTTCCCCACCGGACCGTCACCGGGTCATAACTCAATCCTGACGCTTCGCGAAGCGTTTCCCGCGACTCAAATATGCATCGCTTGAATCGAAATTTATATAGAGGCGGAAGCGCGGCGAGGGCAAAATAGACGCCGGAAAAGATATCCAGATCCTGCCAGGGAGAGTCGCTTTTCCAGTGCCGCAGACAAAGCAGGGCGATCGCTTGGTAGGCAAACGGCGCAAGCACTGAAAACCAACCGAATGTTTTCCAACCGGGTTGACTGCAATTGCTCACGCATCCCATGTTACGCCGCGTGTCGATGAAGAGTGATTGAAAAAATCGTCACTTGAGCACTGTTCCCATTGACGCACGCGCGCATTCGGCCTAGGATTTGCCTCAGAGGGCGAGGGGAATGAATGATTTCCCCGCGGCGAACTATACGGTGGACCAGGATAAGGCTGTTGGCCAGACTCTGGGCCACTACCGCATCGTCGAGAAGATCGGCGCCGGCGGCATGGGAGAAGTGTATCGCGCCCGCGACGAACATCTTGCCCGTGATGTTGCCATCAAAGTCCTCCCACACGGCGCGCTCAGCAATGAATCGGCCCGCAGGCAGATCCGGAAAGAAGCTCTGATTCTTTCGCAGCTCAATCACCCCAACGTCGCCACTATTCATGATTTCGACACCCAGGAGGGTGTGGATTTTCTGGTGATGGAGTACATACCCGGGATCACATTGAACGAGAAGGTGACTGCCGCGTCGCTACCGGAGAAAGAAGTCGTCCGCCTGGGCGTGCAACTGGCGGAAGGCCTGGCCGCAGCCCATGAACGCGGGGTCGTTCATCGTGACCTGAAGCCGGGTAACTTGCGCCTGGCTAGCGATGGACGACTGAAGATACTGGACTTTGGGCTTGCAAAGCTCAAGCTTCCCGGTCCAGCGAGTGTGACGGACGAGAGTCTTAGCGAGACACAATCGATAGCCGGGACGGTGCCCTATATGGCGCCGGAGCAGTTCCTGGGTGGAGAGATTGACGAACGCACTGACATTCACGGTGCGGGGTTCGTGTTGTATCAAATGGCGACGGGACAGCGTCCGTTTCTTGAGGTGGAACGCTCGCAGCTGATGGGGGCGATTCTGCACCGGCCACCACGACCACCGACCGCTCTCAATCCCAGGTTGTCAGCAGAACTGGAGCGGATCATCCTCAAGTGTCTGGAGAAGGATCCAGAGAACCGTTACCAGTCAGCGAGAGAACTGGGGTTGGACCTGCGGCGACTAGGGCGGGAAAAGGAGTCGGGACATCTTGTGAGGGAGGCCCCGGCTAGCGCCCGGCTGGCCCCCATCATCCGAAACAAGACCATGCTCGCGACAACAGGCAGCATCGTGATCGTGCTGCTGGTAGTTGCGACCTTCTGGCTTGCACGGACGAAAAAAGCCCTGGTGCCCTCACGAATCGCGCCTTCCATCGCAGTACTTCCCTTTGCCGACTTGAGCCAAGAGAAGGACCAGGAGTATTTCTCCGACGGTCTAGCGGAGGAATTGCTCAACAGTCTGGTCCAGGTCCCCGGGCTGCGTGTGGCCGCCCGGACTTCCTCATTCCAGTTCAAGGGGAAGAACGAAGATCTTCGGGGGATCGGGCAGAAACTGAACGTGGCTACCGTTCTTGAGGGCAGCGTGCGCAAGCAGGGTCAACGGGTGCGGATCAGTGCCCAATTGATCCAGGTCTCCGACGGTTTTCACTTGTGGTCGGAGACTTACGACCGGGATCTGACAGACATCTTCGCGGTGCAGGAAGAGATTGCAGAATCAGTGGCCGGATCTTTGAGGGTGAAATTACTAGGTGAGAAGCTTCCTTACCTGCGGACCACCAACGTCGAAGCATACAACGCCTATCTCCAAGGGAAATATTTTTACGCGCGGCCTACCAAGGAAAACCTGGATAAGGCGATCGGCTATTATGGTCAAGCAATCACTCTAGACCCGAGCTATGCTCCGGCTTGGGCCGCACTTTCCAGAGCCCACAGCATTCAGGCCGGCGCTTACAGCCCAGTTCAATTCCAACAGGAGTACAACAGCGCGCGCGAGGCGGCAGAACGGGCGCTGGCTCTGGATCCAAGCTTAGCGGAAGCACACGTGGCCGTGGGACAGATCGAGCAATACTACGATTGGGACTGGGCCGGCGCAGATGCCAGTTACCAGCGTGCGCTAGCCCTAGAACCGGGAAACGCCGAGGTTGTCCAATGGGCGGCAAGTCTTGCGGCAACGCTGAACCATTTTGAGCAAGCCCTTCTGCTCTCCCGCCGAGCGGTGGAGCTCGACCCACTTCGAGCATCGACGCACTACACTCTTGCTTTCAACGCTTGGTGGGCCGGCCAGTTGGATGAAGCCGAAGGGGCAGTCCGGAAGGGATTGGATGTCGACCCACAGTTTCCCTGGCTGCACATGGTGCTAAGCCGCGTGTATTTGGCACGGTCGCGCCCACAGGACGCCCTGGTCGAAGCTGGACGTGACCCGACACCTGAATTCCGCCTGCAAGAGTTGGCGCTGGCATATCATGCGCTGGGTCAGCAGCAGAAATCGGATCAGGTCCTTGCAGAACTGATCACGAAGTACCAAAAATATTCCGCCTTCCAGATCGCCGAGGTATATGCCTTCCGCGGGGAAGCCGACGCGGCTTTCACATGGCTGGAGCGCGCTTACGTCCAGCGGGACGGCGGACTCACTTTCACGAAAGGCGACCCGCTCTTGGCGAATCTACAGAGCGATCCGCGCTACTCGGCGTTCTTGAGGAAGATGCGACTAATCATCTGAGCGCCTCACCGTTTTTCTACAGAACTTCAGAGCCGGCGTACGCCGATTCCGGTTGCCTGTGGAGTCCAGCCATGTAACTTGGCTGCCGTTAGTTGGGTTTTGCCGATCCGAACCCGGCATTTCGATTCGAGTCAACTTGCGGCAACTCCCAGATGGTCGCCAACCGAAAACTATCCAGAAACGGGGTTCTCGGGAGTTTTCCAATATCCATGCCCACTTGTCTCATCAAAGCGTCAACCTGACACCGAGGAGCTAGTTTAGGATAGCGGAGTGTAGTTGGACGGGTTGCGGCGGGTTTCGGTAAACTGGGGGTTTCGAGGGAGAGAGCGAGAGCTTACTTATCATGACAGATGCTGGGAAGACACAAGCAGGAAGCGTGCGGGTGCGGTTTGCGCCGTCGCCTACGGGTTATTTGCATGTGGGCGGGGCGCGGACGGCGCTGTTTAACTGGCTGTTTGCGCGGAAAGAGCGCGGGGTGATGATCCTGCGGATTGAGGATACGGACGCGGAGCGGAACAAGCCGGAGCTGCTGACGGGAATTATCGAGGGGTTGAAGTGGCTGGGCGTGGATTGGGATGAGGGGCCGTTTTACCAGTCGCAGCGGACGGAGTTTTACCGCGAGATGGGGAAGAAGGTGCTGGCGAACGGCAGTGCGTTTTTGTGTTATTGCCCACCGGAGAAATATGTGGGCGGGGACCACGCGGACGAGGGCGGCGAGGGCGCGAAGGTGCGGCGGATTGTGCGCTGTTCTTGCCGCGACGGGAAGCCTTCGACGCCAGGGACGAAGCCGGCGGTGCGGTTCAAGGTGCCGGTGGGCGGAACGACGAAGTTTTTTGACGCGGTGTTTGGGGAGCGGGAATTTTCGAATGACGAAATTGAGGATTTCGTGCTGCTGCGCTCCGGGAAAGAGGGCGAGGAGTTCGGGCAGGCGATGTACCAGATGAGCGTGGTGGCGGACGACATTGATATGCGGATCACGCACGTGATTCGCGGCGCGGACCACATTTCGAATACGCCGAAGCAAGTGTTGCTGTATCGCGCGCTGGGGGCGGAGCCGCCGATTTTCGCGCATGTGCCGCTGATTCTGGGGCCGGACAAGTCGCGGCTTTCGAAGCGGCATGGGGCGACGGACGTGAACATGTACAAGCGCGAGGGATTTTTGCCGGAGGCGTTCCGGAATTTTCTGGCGCTGCTGGGCTGGTCGCCGGGCGGAGACGAGGAGTATTTGCGGACGACGGAGCTGCTGAAGAAATTTTCGCTGGAGGGCGTGAGCCGGACGAACGGAGTGTTTGACCGGGCGAAGCTGGAGTGGTTCAACACGCAGTATTTGCAGAAGCTGCCGATTGAGGATTTGCTGCCGGAAGTGGAAGCGCAGTTGAAGCAGGACGGATTGTGGAAGGAAGAGTGGGCGGCGGGCGCGGGACACGAGTGGTTTGCGAAAACCGTGGATTTGCTGCGGCCGCGGACCCGGTTGCTGCCAGATTTTTCCAGCTGGTCGCGGGCATTTTTCAGCGACGAGTTTCCGATCGACCCGGTGGCGAAGGCGAAATTCTGGAAAGACGAGAAGGTGCCGGGGCTGCTGGCGAAGCTGGCGGACGCGCTGGCGGCTTTGCCGGAGTGGAATCACGATGCGTGCGACCACGCGTCGCGCCAGGTGGCGGAAGAGGGCGGCGTAAAGGCGGGATTGCTGATCAACGCGACGCGCGTGGCGATTGTGGGGCAGGCGGTGGCGCCGCCCTTGTTCGACACGATGGTGGCGCTGGGGCAGGAGCGGGTGGTGCGGCGGCTGCGGGCGGCGTTGGGGGAGTGGAAGTAGATTGTGAAGCAGAAAATGGAAATTGGAAAATAGAAATTTGAAAGC
>Ga0210403_10001346_pt1 | contig 23453 bp, 16 predicted proteins | sample IncBWC19MmetaG_FD_150863 | JGI IMG/M metagenome (GOLD analysis project Ga0210403, IMG submission 150863) | Forest soil microbial communities from Barre Woods Harvard Forest LTER site, Petersham, Massachusetts, United States - Inc-BW-C-19-M | ecosystem: Environmental > Terrestrial > Soil >... | reverse complement strand
ATAATATCTAAGCTGGGTGTACGCGTCCGGACGAGAAATCGCGCAAGCGCAAGGCTACGTTGCGCTGCCGCCGTCGGTTCTGCAAAAGGTGCGGGCGACAGTGGCCTCGCTGCAGTAAACTGCGGTGATTACCCACACATTGAGGTCAGGGCTAGGATCGTCCCGTATCCCGTAGGCAACAAGAGTTTGCCTACGTTGCAGACAACTCCTGCAGAGTCAGGTCTGAAGTTGGCCTGAAACGGCAGCGCATCACTGGTGAAACACAATTGCGGCGCCCACAATCAAGTATTTGTGGGCAGTCGAAAGTTTAGACTTTTGCCATCGCAAGCTCAATGGGTTACACGATGACCGGTGGCGGGGGTTTTGGGCAAGTGCACGAGGTCGGATATTTGACATCCAATTTCGCCACTTCGATTTTGAGGGACCGCAGTGTACTCAGGATTTCATACAACCCATTTAGGTTTGACATCGTTCATAGAGCCGTCGCAAGCGCCGGACGCGATTCCTGAATAGAACGGGACAATGGCGCCAAACAAAGTCACGGTCGGACAGTCGAAGTTCGACAGCCTCTCCAATTGATCGTCTATGGGGAGGCAACTTCTGAGTAGGAAACTTCCGACGCCGAAATCCACTTTGGGTTGCGCTCCGCTGGCGAGAAAAGAGGGGGTATTGCTGGCCTTCTATTGACAAAATGATCTTTGAGCTATTTACTTCGTACCGTCCTCCTCGCTCTGATTTTTGGGTGCCGCAGCTTTGAATGTTAAACAAGCAGTTGTGGTCATTCACGGCATCGGTGAGCAAAGACCGATGGAAACGGTCCGTGGGTTCGTGAGCGCTGTGGTCCCGTCTCCTAAAGACCCCAATAAGCCAAGATTCTGGAGTAAGCCAGACCCGATGTCCGAACTCTTCGAGCTGCGGAAGCTGACAACTCCGCAATCCCGGGAAATGCCGCCCACGGACTTTTATGAATACTACTGGGCTTACCAAGCGGAGGGGACAAAGATCGCTCATGTCCTGGCGTGGGCATGGGCACTCCTTGGGCGTCGCCCGAGCGAGGTTCCAAAGCATTTGAAGCCCCTGTGGAGGACCCAGGCCAACGCAGTCGATATCCGCCGAGGACACCCTTGACCAGAGTGTTTCGCTGACCGAGTTGGGGCCGATAATCCGAAGACACCTCGCTAGTGGAGACTCAGCCGAGGCGACCCTGGAAAGAGCCGGCCGTATTTTGGCCGCGCTAAGGCGTCCTTTTCTTTTTGAAGGGAGCTATCATCTGTCTGGCCATTTGCGCGAACGGCTGATCGGCGCCTGCAAACCGCTCGAGTCTGGGCCACTCGATGCGAATATCTGCCTCGATACTTTCGCGCTCCTGTTCGGTTTTCGCCGCGTCGAGCTTCTGGAAAAGGCGATCCACTCGTTCGATCTGCTCGGCAATCAAAAGGAGTCTGGCTCGCCGTTCTTCCACGAGGTTTGAGCGGTTAAGAGCGTAGACCTCGATCGAGGCTAAGGCCTTTTCGCTGGGCTGCCCATTGATAGACAGCGGTCGAACTATACCTCGCGCATCCCCCTCCCCGACGATCTCCAGGTGTTCTTCGGGATTGTGCAGACAAGGATTCAGCAGTAGCGGAATTTCCTCGCATGGTTTTGTGCGGCTGCGATGCCGCTTCGATTCATCAGCGACGGGAAAACGGTCCTGCTTCCCGAGCAGGACTTGAGTCTCCATATCCGGGGGCACTACGTGGTAGCGCTCGCTGTTGCAGTCGGTGCAAGAAGGAAGCAGGTTCTCCCAAGTTGCAGCCAGCCAGTAATACCCAGGTTTTTGCTTCGTTCCGTCTTTCAGCTTAACTGCATTCTTGGGGCGCCAATGTTCGACCGCCATTGGCTGAGTACCCGCATATCGACTCTCGCAGTAGGCGCACTTGTTGTTGAAGAGTCTCCCCAGCGCATTTTTGACGTCATCGTGACTATAAACGTTAAAACTTGGCTTTTTGCCTGTTTTCTTTTCGTAGTATTCGATGGCGCGAGCGGTTTCACGGGGCCCTGCTTGCACTTGGGTCAGGACCGCGGGCGCTGAACCGGCCGGCCGTGGCACGTGGATCACGACGATGACTCCCCAGCATTGGAAAGATCGGCGAGAATGGCTGCAATTCTCTGCTTGGTCTCGGCGCGGAGTTCACTTCGAGTTGGGATGGATTGGGAAGATTCCTTGGCCAGGTATTCGTCAATCGCTTCATAGACGAGCTGGTCCCGACGAGTGTGCCCGAGTACGCCCACACCAGCGAGGTCAAGTTTAAGAGCGTCGCGGGACGCGCGCTGCTCCGGCGTCAAATCCTGCTCGCGCTTAGCAAGAAGGGCGTAATAGGACATGAATTTCTGGTCCAATTCAGGGTTCAGTGTGCTCTGTAGGCCGAAGTATGGAGAGGTAAGAAGTTGGTCGACGCGCTGACCGGCCGGCGAGGGGAGGTTGCCTTCGAGGACGATGTGGCTTCCGACACGACGCATCACCGCAACCTCCCCATCGTCGAGACCGCGGAGACAGAGTGGTTCGTGCGTCGTGGCAATGAACTGAATCAGCGGAAAGGAGCGGCGAAGGGCGTTGACAATTTCCATCTTCCATCTGGGGTGGAGATGGGCATCGATTTCGTCCAGAAGGACGATACCGGCGGCCTGCCGCATGTCGTGAACGGTCCCGTGGATAGCAGACATAATGTCCACGGCCAGAACGAGAATGGATTCGTAGCCGGCGCTTAGTTCGTCAAGAGTGATCGGCAAACCGTCCAGCGGGACGATAACTGAGCCTTTTTCGCGATGCAGCCACGTTTTCTGAGGGATGCGGAGCAAGTCTTTGAGTGAGAGCGCGGCACTGGCGAAAGCCTCTTTGGACTCGAGGCGGTTGAGCCACACGCTCGGATTGCAAACGGGTTGAAACGGATCAAACAGGTTAGCCGCGTCACTGCGCGGCCCAGGTTTTGTACTTAATGCTTTGGGACGTGGGGCGCGGCGTCTGCCGGGCCGAGGCATCAGGCGCGTCGGGCCGTACCCGCGAAGGATGAGATCGACCGGTAGGGCTGATCCTTCTGCGTAGGCGATGCCTTTGGGCGTGAAGCGCATCTCGATCGGATCCGGCGCGCTGCTGAGCTGGATACGAACAAATCCCGAACCAGCAAGACCCTCTTTCTTTGGAAGCTTACGAAGCATCCGTCTGGGCGTGTAGGCATACTCGGAAGCTGTATCGCCGAGAAGGGCGAGAGCCACGGCCTGGAGCACGGAGCTTTTTCCTGCGCCATTTTCACCGAGAAGAACTTTCCAGCCAATGCGGTCCGGCGAGCCAGAAGGAATGTCGATCTTGAGGTATTCAATGGCTTTGAAATTTGAAATTTCGATCGACTGGACATAGCCGCCGTGCCTGCTGATATAGGGAGACGGCGTGATCCCGGCTGGAAGAAGCGGGCGAATCTGGTCGCCTCTACCGCCGGGTCCCTTAGCCTGGGGAGCAGGCCCGGGCTGCGGCGGGGTGGCGGTCGTCATTTGAGTGGAGTCGAAAGAAAGATTGGCGGTAGCTAACTCTCTGGGGCTAAGGAGTGAGTTGAACTCAGCAAGCGAGGAATTCACATTCTCCAGAAAGCGGGCCTTAAGCGTGACTGTCTGTCGCTGGTAAAACTCCTTGATCCACTGACGGACACGGGGGCGCCGGACTGCAAGGTAGGACTGGGAAGGTTGGAGGAGTTGAACGAGCTCCCGAAACGATGACCGCGAACCTGAAAAACGAAACGACTTAAGAACGCTAGCGACATCCATGGCGGCTAGGTGGCGTTCATGAACGAGGGTGGCACGATTGAGCCCCAGGATCTGGATAGTCAGCGCGGCGCGATCCTGTTGGTCTTTAGTTACGCTGGGGTTGGGCGTGATATACCCTGCTTCGTCAAAGACAAAGAAGTTCTCAGGCATATCGCGGCAGGGGTCCAACAACACAGCGAACTCCGCGGAGAGGCCGTCCCCTATTGTCCCTTGCTTCGCACGCGGTCCCGACACCGGAAACATGTTCCTCTTATTGAGGTTGCAGGTCTGGCAAACGTGATAAAGATTGTCCCATTCATAGGCCAGCCACCAATAGCCGTCGGGAAGATCCTCCCCGCGCGTTGAATACGTCTTCGCTAAGTCGCCGCTAAGCCCCACAGCAAGAGACTTGGGTCGAAAATGATCGAGCGCTGACCCTGTAGCGTGGAGATAGGGAGATTCGCAGTAGGCACACTTTTGATGAAAAAGTATGGCGAGGGCATCGAGGCATTCTTTCCAAATGGAAGCATCGAAGTCAAAGCGGCTTTGCAGGCGCTTCGCGCGGGGAACAGAAAAGTACTTGTGAGCTTTCGCCTGCGCGGCCTTGGCGCGGTCGGAAAGAAGGATTGGCGGTTCGGAAGCGCGGGACCGGTCTACGAAGATCATGGGGACACCTGCGGCCTAAGAAAATCGATTTTCAGTCCATTTCGGGCGGGGGTTCGCCGCAAAGCTTCACCAGGTGCTTGATCGCAAGCTCGCACTCGGCAACGATCCATTCGCGATCTGCGCCGGGAGTACCAAATTCACCTATGATTTCGGCTGGCACAAGTGGTTCCGCTTTGGGAAATTATACTCGAAGCGGGAGTGATCTATAATTCTTTCTGGTCGGAAAAAATGCTTAATCCGCACAAACTTTCAGAACTGCGATTTGGGATGAGCGAGGTCCCGAAAATCGGCGGGCAACCCGGAACCTACGAGGAGAAATGGAGCCAGTGGTTTCTGGAACGTTCGTTCTTCCGGGATTTCGTTTACCGTAATCCGCGTGGAAGGATAAAAGGACAAGAGCTTGCCGATGCCGTGGTGCTGTTCGATGACGTGGCTCTTATGGTCCAGGTCAAAGCCCAATGCGGAGGGCATGACCCGATGTCTTGGGCCGCGGAGAAACTTGGGGAAGCGTACAAACAGCTTTGCGAAACGCACGAAAATCTCGCCGCGGGACACATCAAGAAGCTAAAAACCGATTATTACGGGGAGATAGAATTCGAGCCACAGTTCTATCTGAATCGGATAGGTCTGATCATCCTGGCGCATGATTCAGTCCCGTACGTGGCCGCGCGGCTGGTGCCGGAGATTCTTACGGGAGGCTTCCCGATCCATGTATTTTCATTACGTGATTTTGCGATGGTCGCTTCACGGTTTGACACGGCCGGAGACCTAATCACGTTTTTGGAAATGCGCGGAGATATCGCGACGAAGGAACTCTTCTCTGTGCAAGACGAGGCCAAAAACATCGAGCGCATGATTCCTCATGTGGAAGACGTGCTGCGACGGCACATGTCGCCTACGGCGCCGGAAGTGATGCAGAAGACAGTCAAAGCCTTCTGGGAAGTTGCGACAGGCAAGCTCTTGGAATCGCCAGAGTGGCGGTATGGCTTGTCGATCGACGATATGATCGTCCCCCGTCCACGATGTCGATCCTGAACTGCCGTGGAACAAAGGCGAGGGACGGGCAGGGTTGGAAGTTGCCAGATTTCTTGGATGGCTCACGCGGGATCGGCGGATAAGACTTGGAAAAAGAATTCTTGCTGCGTGCGAAGCCGGCCGTGATGGGAAACTGCATTATTTCCCGCACGTGCAGCGGTCACGCGGAACCGTGGGCGTTTTTCTAATTACATCGCAGAGTCGCCCGGACCGTGTGAATACTCTTAGCTTCTTGGTGGACTACGCTCAGATGAAATATGGTGTTCGGGAATGTTTAGGCGTCGCGACGGAGCCTTTGGGCAACGGTCGATCGTACGATTTCGTAGTGGGGAGAACGTCTCCGCCGCAAGAGGTGCTTGATCGTCTTAAGAGTATCGAGGATCCATTCTCCGCCGACGGATATTCCCCATCGTGTCTGAGGGGGTAGTAATGTCAAGAAACACAGTAGGGTAGGGTGATGGATCAGGGTGTTGAGATTATGATAAAACCACATCAAGACAGAAACAGCGCGATAACGTGCCACGTTCGTACCTGGTTGTGTGGCTGCTCGTTAGGCGTCTGAGGCTCATCAGAGAATATAGGCGTGACCATCGCCACTACAACGTGGTCGCTCATTCCATACGATGGATCTACAGATGATATTATTCCATCGATGATTGACACAAACGGGACTGTGCGTTACCGTGGCCCCACTCTGCAAATGGAAAGCATCAGTAATCTTTTGGGCTCTTCGCCGGCAACACTTCTTTGGGGTTCCTCTATTTGTGGATGGGTCAGCATGCAAAAGTTCCCGATAAAAGTCCCTTGCCAGAAGAAAGCGCAGGTCTCTTGAATTTAGGCGCGTGCCAAACAGTTGAGACCAGATCAGCGAGGAAGCGGCCATGCCCTATTACAAAGGTGTTTTGGACAGGTTGATTGCGGCGGGAGATTCGCAATCCGCGGGATATGTAGCCGACCGGCTGCTGAGACTCAAAACACGGTTGCGAAAAGAACTGCCGGACAGAAATGTAAGCCACAGCATTCTATTGGCCACTTGGAATCTCCGGGAGTTCGGACGAAACGAGAAATGCGGAGTTCGACTCGAAGAGTCGCTTCTCTACATTTCGGAAATTGTTAGTCACTTTGATTTAGTCGCGATTCAGGAAGTGAATCAGGATTTGCGGGACTTGCAGCGACTGATGAAACTTCTCGGCAACTGGTGGGAGTATATCGTCACGGATGTAACACCGGGACGTTCCGGGAATGAAGAGCGCATAGCATTTATTTATGATGGACGGAAGGTTCGGTTCGACCATCTAGCGGGCGAAGTTGTTTTGCCAGAGAAGAAACAACCAGTTCGCCAACCCGCTCGAAGCCCGTTCATATGTGCATTTCGCACCGGATGGCGACGCGTATCACTTTGTAGCGTGCACATTTACTACGGCACGAGCAAACCGGACGACCCTCGGCGGGTCGCGGAAATTGCAGCAGTTGCGAAATTGCTAGCGGACCGCAACGAAAGACGGCTGGAAGCCCCGGATGGAGAACCGGAGAACGTCGTATTGCTTGGGGATTTCAATATTTTTCACCAGCGAGGAGACGAGACAAACAAAGCCCTCGAACGACACGGTTTCATGGTGCCGCGCGCAATGCGCAAAGTTCCGGGAAGCAATCTCCGCGGGGACAAGTACTTTGACCAAATTGCCTTCCACGATCCGCGCAAGCGCTTGCAGGCGAGTAAAGCCGGGGTATTCGACTTCACCCGGACGATTTTCGGCGACGAAGACGCACAGGATTACATGCGCGCGATGGTACGCAGTGCGGGTGTTAAGTATACGGAATCGAAAGACAAAGAGGCATTCTATCGGACCTGGCGCACGTTTCAAATTTCCGATCATCTTCCTCTTTGGCTGGAGTTGAAAACGGACTTTTCTGATGCATATCTGGCAACCGTGATGCGGGGCACTAGCCCCCAAAAAGAGAAAAGAGCAAAAACGGGTCCGCAAGCTTAGATTGGAGCGTGCTCCGGCATGCCAAAAAATATTGTCATTTGCTGTGACGGGACCGGCAACAAGTTCGCCTTTAACAGCACAAATGTGGTGAAGCTCTACAGTGTGTTGGACAATTCCGAGACACAGGTGGCGTACTATCACAGCGGACTCGGAACAGTTGCAAACCCCGCCGCACTCACGGGTGTCGCGAGGAGTTGGTCGCTGCTGACGGGGCGCGCATTTGGTTCCGGTATTCTTCGGGATCTCGCCGATTCCTATTCCTTTTTAATGCAGAATTTTGAAGAAGGTGACCGGATCTTTCTCTTTGGTTTTAGTCGTGGAGCATTCACTGTTCGTGCCTTAGCCAGCATGCTACACATGGTAGGGCTGTTGCGGAAAGATAACAACGCACTCATTCCCCAGGCAGTGGAGCTGATGAGGCGACACGATGAAGAAGCGTTCCAGCTAGCTGCGAGATTTAAATCCATATTTCCCCGCGAATGCAAACCTTACTTTGTGGGCGTGTGGGACACCGTGAGCTCCGTGGGGTGGATCTACGATCCGGTACACATACCCTACAGTGCGAGGAACACTGACATACGAATTGGGCGACACGCCATTTCTATTGACGAGCGGAGAGCGTTTTTCCGGCAAAATCTTTGGGCTGGGCCGGAGCTGGGCCAAGATCTTAAACAAGTCTGGTTCGCAGGCGTGCACTCCGACATTGGGGGTGGTTATGCCGAAGAGGAAAGCGGACTTTCCAAAATCACGCTCGAGTGGATGATTTGCGAAGCTGTGAAGGCGGGTCTTTTAGTACAGATGGACCGTGTTGCGAAGGAATTGGGGAAACGCAGTGACAACTCCGCATTGCCGGATCCGCTCGCCCCTCTTCACTCGTCGCTGGCTGGCACCTGGATTCTTCCCGAGTTGCTTCCGCATCGCTACTATGACGTGTCAAGTGCACGGTCGCGCTGGGAGATCCCGCTCGCCCGCCGTCGGATCATCCCTCCGGGTTCGGTACTGCACCAAACGGTACTTGAAAGGATGAAGCAGGATGAGAGCTACAAACCGACAAATTTGCCAGAAGAATACTTGACCGAACCTTGGGTCCGTTGGGGCGAAGAAACTGATTCGCAACCCTCGCCAAGGGTAGCGACCTCCCCCACGGAAAAGTCATCGATTGTTCTGGAACCTCCGGAGGAGCTCGTCGAGGACTGTGTCGAGGGGAAATGCATCCTTTTCGCGGGCGGAGGCCTGAGCGCTCAGGCGGGCCTACCGACATGGCCGCAAGGGCTGGGTCGAATTCTCGATCACTTGGCGAACGATCCAAAAACGGGTGAATCCTGGCTCCCGCTGCGAGCAAAACTGTCAGAAGGCGATCTGGATACAACGGCAGAACTCGTCGCTTCTCGTTTGCCACGGGATGAATTGCAAAAATTGGTCCAAGATACATTCGCGCGGCGAAAGTCCGAGCTATCACCCGCGCACAAGGCCCTGAGCGACATTCCGTTCGCCTTTGTTCTCACTTCCAATTGGGACGACCTTGTGGAGCGAACGTTTGAGCGGCGCGACAGACTAGTTCTGAGTCCAAAAGATTCTGGTCAGTTTGCGGTTTTGCTCCGCGAGGGACGTTTCTTTGTCCTGAAGATCTATGGAGATGCGAACGACTCGCGAAACTTCGTTTTTACTTCGGCGGAATATCGGGATTCGATGGTCGAGAACCCTGACTACTCTCGATTCATCGCGTCGCTCTTCTCGTCGAATACCATGTTGTTTGTCGGCGCAAGTCTCAGGGGAATCGAAGACTTTCTGTCTGCGGTACGCCTTAGGGGCCAGACTGGAAGGACTCACTATGCACTCGTGCCAGAGACAGCGGACAGCGTCCTGCAAGATGAGCGATTTCAAGCCAACTACCGCGTCAAGCTCTTGTTTTATCAGCCCGACGAACAACATTTGGGAATCGGTGCATTCTTGGGAGGCCTTCGGCAAGGAGTGAGAAAGCGGAGACCTGCCACAACAAAGCAGATTGGGGCCACGCCGCTAGAGCACATGGAACTTTATAATATCGGTCCATTTGAGAAATTTGAAACGCGATTCGATCCTGAGTGGAACGTCTTACTCGCGAACAATGGGCTCGGAAAGTCCACCCTGTTAAAGGCCATTGCGCTGGGCTTGTGCGGCGACCACCCGAATGCCACGCCCGCAGCACGTTCACTGCTGAGGGTCAACGAACCCATTGGACGAATACGGCTCTGGATAGGATCGGACATATATGAATCGGAGTTGGTGCGGGATGGTCCAAACGTCCAGGTTCGGCCCCGACGGTACACTCCGGTGCAATCCGGTACGAACGTGGTGCTGGGTTTCCCGCCGTTACGCGGGGTATCGCTGCGAAGCCTCACCGGGGTGTCTCCGTCAGATGGTACCGAGTACCCTGTGGTTGACGATCTACTTCCTTTAATCACGAGTGGCATCGATTCGCGTGTAGACAATCTGAAGCAATGGATCGTGAATGTTGCGGTCCGAGCGCAGGCCGATCCCGCCGCAGCTCGAATGCGCGATGTGTTTTTTGATGTTTTACGGGAAGTGAGCAAAGAAGTGCAGGTCACCTACGAGAGAGTGGATCAGAACACCTGGCAAGTGTTGATGAGAACTCCCGACGGCATTATTCCGGTGGACTCGCTATCACAGGGAATGTGTTCCGTGATCGGGTGGGTCGGTGCGCTGCTGGAGCGCATGTTTGAGATCTATGCCAAGGAAGAACATCCTGAACGAATGCCCGCCCTGGTGCTTGTGGACGAGATCGACGCGCATATGCATCCGGCATGGCAACAAGTCTTGGTTGAGTCCTTGTCCAGGTGTTTTCCAAGAGTTCAGTTCATCGTATCGACCCATTCGCCGCTGATCGTAGGAGGACTAAAGGCGGCGCAGGTGAAGAGGCTCGGGCGGGATCTGAAGGGTAAGGTGGTCGAGCTTGAAGTCCGAGAGGATATGATGCAGGGCCGGTCGGACCAACTGTTGACCAGCATGCTGTTCGGGCTGAAGACCTCGATGCCTTTCCAGACTCAATCGAAGATCTTGGAATACCAGGAGCTACTCAAGAAGCACGACCGTTCCCGCGAAGAGAATGAGAAGCTCCCTGAACTCGAAAGAGAAGTTGATGCTCTAATCCCCACACATAAGTCCGACACTGTAACACGGCTCGCACAAGAGGTGATCGATGCATTGATCGACGAGCAGTTCACGGAGTTCCCAAAAGCTCGCGAGAAGGCGCGTAAGAGGCTCGAAGTTCTCTTAGCAGAACTCTCAGAAAGGATGCGCTTCACATCATGAGGTTCGTAGAGTTCGATCCGAGGAAGCTTACGAGCGATCCCGATAAGAAATGGTGGGCTGCGTGGAAGAAGAAGTCCGAATCGGCCACCCGCGACGCAATCAAAGCCTGGGAAGAAGATGGGAAAAACCTTCCAAGAGAACGCCACCGGTCTGAAGTTTGGGGGGAGCTGAAACAATGGCTCCTTGAACACCACTTTAATAAACGATGCGCGTACTGCCAAGTATCTCTCGAGAGGCATGATTCGGACGCAGAGCACTTCCGGCCGAAAGGGCGTGTGCGAGTACGGAATGCTGATGATGTGTTGGTTGAGGTAGAAGTAAGCGTAGGAATTCGGTCCGAGAGTCATCCCGGTTATTTCTGGCTAGCGTACACTTGGCAGAATCTGGTGCCATGCTGTTCGGAGTGTAATGGTGGGAAAAGCGACCAGTTCCCCACAAAGTCTACTCACATTTGCGAGCCCCAAAAAGACAAGACTAAGAATACCGACCCGGGAATGGCCCCCTATCGGAGCGGCCTGCAGAAGGATCACTACTATTTGCTGCCTGCGGAACTTGAAAAGGCCGAAGGCGAGTTGTTGCTAAACCCACTGTTCGACAATCCGCGGTTGTCCATCACGTTTCGACCTAAGGGATGCGTCGCAGCAAAGGATGAACGAGGAACCGAGACGATCAAAGTATGCAGACTCGATACCGAAGGACTTCGCGGACGTCGTCAGAAACAACAGGAAAATTTGAATCGCCAATTTTCCATGGCTTCGGGCGACTCAATCACTCCGGAGGAAAAGCTAGAAAAATGCCGTAAGGTGCTCGCGTCCTATCTCGTGGGGAACGAAGACTTCTCCGAAGCTGCTCTAGATTTCTTGGATGCAATGACAGGTGAGGACGTTCGTTTGAAATACGTTTAAGTAGAACGGAAGGCTCATCGCCTCATCGAAAGTAGCTAATCTTAGGGCATTGTTCGGCGCTGGGTCTTTTGACCGGCGAGAGCCCTCAGCCCCTCCCCAGCTAGACTGGCGGATCAAGAATCTTCCCCCCTCTCGTGAAGGGTTTCTCCGATCCTTTGCGTTGTTCCAAGTGATAGCCCGGTGCCTCCGAAAACGCCGGAAGGCCGGTCCGTGTTCACTCGGGAGAGCTGGATACGGGCTGCCCGGTTTAGAGAAAAGCCACAAGCTAGCGCGGCACGGGCGTGCGAAAGTCCAAGAGGAATACCCCTTACTTCTGGCGAACCGTCTCCCATACATTGGCGGCTTTGGAATATTGCGGGGCATCCCTTAGAAGGGTTCCGGATGCAAAACTCGTCTTGTTTACGAACCCGAAATATCTTTATTGAAATCGGGGTGGGGGGCGCCAGAAGAAGGGGCACTCTTAGTAAATAAGTTGAAACGTACATTGACTTGTAATTGGGGGAAGTCTAATATGCGCCTCAGCGAAAGTGATGGGACAGAGGCCGTCCCATGTCATTTCAGGTCTTATCTCCTGGCCTTCATTGCAGTTGATTATTTCTACCACAGAATCGTCAAAGGATGGGCAGCTCAGATATCGATTAGTCTCCGGCTCCCACAAATTCGAACTGACAGCGAGAACGTCATTAAAGACCTGCTTGATGGAGAAAAATCGATGAGAGTTCTCGGAGACTCGATGGGCTGCTCTTCTTTGGTCCTTGCCGCGGCCATTTGCCTCTTTTATGCACCTCTCGAGCTTGAAGCGCAAACTTCTCCCACCCCTGCGCCGAGCCAGACGGCGACAACACCGGCAGATGCCAACGCGAAGGCCCCGACATTAAACGCGGGCACACCCCAAGTTAAGCCAGTCGTAAAATCGCCAGCGGGCGCGAAGGCAGCGGGCCAGACATCAGGTGCAAAGCCAAATGCACCAGAACCCAGTTACCTCAAGAGAATTGTCAGTGTCGGCGTGGCCGCAGGGGATTCGCAAACACCAGATGCCAACGAGATTGTTTCCTTGCTGGGAACTCCCACACCGTTTACGTTGAAAGCGCGAGGCCAGAGCTCCGTATTGATCTATTCTTCAAAGCAGAAGCTTGGCAGAGAGGAGGAGTCTCTTCTCGATCTGCTGGAGACCCAAATAGCGGATCTGGCCGCAGAGCAGAACCAAATTAAGGAGATCCAAATCGCGCATGCATCGGCTCTCGGCGACTTCGTAAAGCAGATACAGAGCTTGAATTACGAAGAGATCAAAGTCGAAGCGGTGGGAGCGGACCGCATCCGGATTGTATACGGACCGAACGTCACGTCGAGCAGAATCCAAGAATTCATCCGTGATCTGCACCACCTGGAGTCGCAACCCAAGCCGGATTCACCCGTCGCACGATTGTTTTTCATCAATGCTTCGGGTGTTGCAGGAGCATTGAGCGGGCACAATCCTGCACCAAGTACACCGAAATCTGCTGCTCCCGCAGCACCATCTGGGAGCAGTTCGAAGCCGCAGCCAGCAAAGCCTACATCCAAGCCAGCCAAGGCCAGTGGTGCAAGCCCAAGTCCTTCAGACAAGACTGCAGCTACCTCAGGCGAGGCGACAGTCGGGTGTCCAGTTGGCAGCAACGCTGCAGCTAAGGATCCGCCCGCGGCGGCCTGCCCGGGTTCCCCGGCAACACCACCTGACGATCCGGCCGGGGCCGCGCAAGGCGGCCCAGCTCAACCGCCAGCTCAGGGGACGAACGCCAAAGCGGCGGTTTCGGTAACCAGTTTAGGCAGCGACTTGCTGGTGTTCTCCGACGAGCATCCCGGCGACGACGCAGCAATTACGGAATCTAAGCGGGTGCTGGCGCAGGTCGACTTTCCACGGCCTGAAGTAATCATCAACACCTTCAGCTTCCAAAGCTCCTCTACGAGTCCGGACCTCTTGTACGAAACCGACCAGGCGGTCCGCCGCGAAATGGGGCGCTACAACGATGGCTTGCAACAGGGAATTGCGCGGTCTTGGGCATATCTTGCAGAGCAAATGCGCAGGGGCGACTTTTTTGATCAAACGTTCAAGGACTATCTGACGAAATACTATGTGGGTGATGCAACAGATGTCCCGGCCGGATTTACTGACGCTTCGTTGAATCTACCCGCCAATTCGACTGAAAATAAGTCCACGGTTGATTTTTCTGACCACCGGGCGAAGCTCTCGGGCGACAGGAACAGACTTGGCATCTGCGATGTCGAGAAATACTGCCTGGGTTACACAACTTTGTTTCATCCCTTGCGGCCGAGCCTCACCGACATGCTTCTGGCCGTCATCGCTTCGAGGGAGCCCTGGAATCAAATCGATAAGGCCATTTCCGTGATGGAGGGAGCTGAGTTCCTTAGCCCGCTTGAGTGCAAACGGAATGCCTGCGGCATGCCCAAACTCAAGTCCTGCCAAGAGAAGGCATGCAAAATGCCAGATGCCCCCACTTGTGACCAAATGGATGAAGAGGCCTTACAGGCTCAAGACTTTCAAAAAGGGCTGATCTTTCCGATGAACTGCTTTCGAGCTACTGCCAAGGAGATCTTTGGCTCAGACAGCAATAAACCATCCCTCGTGGGGCCGCTCCGTGCTGCCGTGGCCAACTTCCTGTTCCACTACAAAATGTCAGAGCAATATCCGCACGAATTCTCGGCCTATGACTTGAGCCAGAGCGCTCAAGAATTCAATTCGGAGTTGAACCCGCTGGTTGTGGCCTTCAACCGCGATCTGGAGGCGGCTTTGAGACCGCTCAAGAACGCGGCTGATCCAAGGAGGCACAGCAGCAAAGGTTGGCTGGGATTTGCGGCTCACGACGTCAACTTCGTGAACAACGGAATCCTTACGGTACGCACAATCAGCGGCAAGGAGACAACGGTTGACACGATTACGCAAAGCTTTTTTGACACCGCCAATCCGCCCTCCATCATGGATGTTATCAACTCAATTGGAGCAGCGGAGTCGGGAGTTCCCAAGGTGCTAAAGGCAAACCTCACCGCAGATGAAGCAGCGGTAATCATCGGGGCATTAAATTCCGTGAAGGAGGGGCAATCGAAAGTGGGACGGCAATTCAAGATCGATGTCACTCCGCAAACTCTGAGCGGCGCCTCGGCCGCTGAGCTTGAGATCAATTTGACCACCCAGGAGTCTGCCGACCCGACTCTCTATTCGAACGGCAAATCGGAGGCCGACAATATTTCACGGGTGGCTCGGCACAACACACAGACCAAGGTACGGCTGGAATCGGCCAAACTGTTTGAAATTTCCTCTTTTGCCGCGATGCTCCAACGCTCGCGGAAGAACTTTCCGCTGATTCTGCCGTTTGTCGAAATTCCGTACATCGGGGCGGTTGTCAGCGTTCCCCTGCCAGGAGCCAAGGAGTATCACGCGAGCACGGCAATCATGAGCGCCGTTGTCGTTCCGACGGCAGCAGATTTGGCCAATGGCGTGACATTCACCGCCGACCGGATCGCTTTGCCGAACAGCAATTCTGCGAATGGAGAGTGCCCGCTCAACCCAGCAGGCGTGCTTAATTGCACGCTCAGAAAGGCCCTCTCGATGAATGATCTCGGCGTTTATTCCATTCGTAGCTATCACCACGCAATGGTCAGCTGTCTTGGAAGCGGATCCTCTTATCCCTCCGCTAATGATCAGACTGCTTGGCGGGTGTGCGGCGAACTTAGGCTCAATGCCGTTCCACCGGATGAGCGTTGATGGCGCTCAAGGTGAATTTTGTAGGTTTCTAGAATCAGGCAACCTTTGATGGGTGCCATCAGCCGGAGGGAAGTTGTTTGATGCCAAAGGCCTTCCGTGGGCGACCGGCCAATCGAGAAGAAAGAAAAGAAAGGTTGATCCTTGGGTGAGCTCAAAGGCGGAAGATGGGATCTCGCTGCCGGTAAAAGGCCAATTCTCACCCAGAGTTTCAGGAACGGAGTATGACCATGGAGGACATCAACCCTGGGCCTTACCGGCTCGAGGATGTACTCGAGCGGGAGCGTTCGGAAATTGAGGCGGTGCGGAGAAAACGCGATACTCCGGAGCGCAAATTCACGATTGGTGAAGTTCGGCGTGCCGCGGAAATGCCAGACGGAGCCATTCCGGGTCGGACAGTTACAGAAACCGATGAACCGGATTGGCAGAAGAATCTCGAGGCCCAAAAGTGGAGGGAGGTAATCGCGGCGGCGCACAAGGCAAATCATGTAGGCCTGGCATTTTCTGGCGGGGGGATACGGAGCGCTACGTTCAATCTGGGAGTGTTGCAGGCGCTTGCCGATTTAAAGCTGCTCTACCGCATCGATTATCTTTCGACGGTTTCCGGCGGCGGGTACATTGGAGGTTGGCTGGCAGCATGGACGAGCCGTCTCCGAGGCTTCGAGCAGGTGCAGCAAGATCTGGCGAGCAAGCGCGTGCACCAAGAGGATGACAATGAACCGAGGCCGATCCGCTTCCTGAGGGTGTTCAGCAATTACCTAACGCCAAAACTGGGAATTTTCAGCGGTGACACCTGGGCAATCGTTGGGATTTATCTGCGGAATTTGCTGTTGAACCTGGCCGTCGTACTGCTGTTGCTGGCGGCGGTGATACTCCTCCCGCGTTTTGCGGAAAACTGGGCCGTCGCAATCGGTGGCCTACATGCGAGCGATGCTTCCTGGATGACCGCAGCGCTTGCGCTCATGTTATTGGCCTTCCTTACGATCGTAAACAATATGGCCTATCTCGATGACACCGAGGGTGGCGCGCGACAACTAACCGAGCAGAAGTGGATCCTCGGGCTCGCGGGGGTACCGCTTTTTTTGATGGTGGTTTTAGCAGCAGTCTGGCAAGTGACCCGTTTCAAGGCCGATGAGTTGAAGGCCCCGCTTCCCTACGGCGAAGCAGCGGGAGCAGGCAGCATCGGCTATGGTGTGATCTGGATCGCGACGGCAATTCTGGGGCTCATTTACAGGCAATGGATTGCCCGACAGATTTCCAAGATTTTGGATCACTTGGAAGAGATGAAGGGGATGGCGAAACAGAAGGAAATGCCAGAGTCCGGGACCTCCGCCCCGCCGCCGGCGAAAGAGTTTGGTATCGAAGAGGTTTGGAAAGTGTCGAAGGAATTTGTAATCACTCTTATCGCGGCGCTTGTCGCTGGCGCGTTCGCGGGATGGCTCTATGCCTTGCTTTCGGCATCGACGCTCTGCTGGAGCCCACGCGAAGCCTTGGCGTTTGGCGTGCCTCTGGTTTTGGGGATTTTTCTACTGGCAGGGACACTGCACATCGGCCTGATGGGAATTGTATTTCGCGATCCGCGGCGGGAATGGTGGGCACGCCTTGGAGGGTGGCTCCTGGTCTGGGGCTTGCTTTGGGCCGCGATTTTCTGGGTCGCACTCTATTTCCCACATTTCATCGAACACAGCACTATGGCCACAACAACGTGGAAGGCGATCGCGAAAAAGTACCTCACTCCAACTTGGATCGCGACGACCGCTGGAGGCATATTGGCAGGCAAAGGGCAGTCCACGGGAAAGCCGGGAACGCTGACATGGAAAGACATCTTAGCGAAAGTCTCTCCCCATGTATTTGTAGTCGGCTTGGTCTGCTGGATCTCCTGGGGTATCGACGAGATTCAAAGCCTCCATTTATTTTCGGGCTACGGGTTGATCGCTAATCACAGGTTGTATGCCGCATGGATTGGGTGCGTGCTGGTATCGGTCATTATGGCTTGGCGCGTGGACATCAACCAGTTCTCGATGAACCTGTTCTATAGGAACCGGCTCGTGAGGTGCTACCTGGGAGCGTCGAACAACGCACGGTCGCCCAACCGGTTCACGGGATTTGACCCAGGTGATGACAAGCCCCTGAAGGATTTACGCTCCAACAAAGGTTACAACGGTCCCTACCCGGTGATGAACGCGTCCTTGAATCTAGTGAAAGGGAAGGACCTAGCCTGGCAAGAAAGGAAGGCGGAGTCGTTTGTGATGACACCGCTCTTCTGCGGCTACGATGTTTGGCTCGAACAGCAAGATAGCCCGATGATGCGGAGCGAAAGGCGGCTCACAAAAAAGGAGGTGATTGGATCCCAAGATGGAGGGGAGGGAAACGGGCTCAAGAAATATTTGCGCGTGCTTGATCGTTACGGTTACCGTCCGACCGAGAACTACGCCTTTCCCCCGCCTGGACACGGACTAAACATGGGAATCGCGATGGCCATCTCAGGTGCGGCGGCGAGCCCCAGCATGGGATTTTATACTTCTGCACCGGTGGCGTTTCTGATGACTATCTTCAATGTGCGGTTGGGGCAGTGGTTGGGGAATCCGAGGCATAGCCGGACCTGGGACCGGCCCACGCCAAGAGTAGGGCTGCTATATCTATTAAATGAATTACTTGGAGGGACTGACGACGAAGCGGCGTTCGTATATCTGTCTGACGGCGGGCATTTCGAAAATATGGGCTTGTACGAACTGGTCAAACGGCGGTGCGGGCTGATCATCGTGGGGGACGCGGAGGCAGACGGCAATTATGGGTTTCAGGGACTTGGAAATGCAATCCGAAAGTGCCGGATTGACATGGGGATCGATATCGACTTGGATGTGTCGGAGATCGCGCCGCAAAAAGTAGGAAAGCCAAGCAAGAAACACTGCGCAGTTGGCACGATACACTATGAAAACGCGGACATGAACGCGCCATCCGGCAAAATTATCTATTTCAAGTCATCGCTCACGGGCGACGAATCGACCGATGTGAAAAATTACAAAACCAAAAACGGGTCCTTCCCGCACGAATCGACGATCAATCAGTGGTTTTCGGAATCGCAATTTGAAGCCTATCGCGAGCTGGGGCATCACGCTGTCGTGAGTTCGATCGAAACACCTCCTCGCGATTCGCTTTGGCATGCCCTTACGGCTCCGAAGCAGCTGCACGAAGAATTGCGGGAGATCTTCAAGACTTTTGGATTCGAGACATCCAAGCTCGGATAGTTGATCGCAAGTGACCAGCCCGAGTTTTTGTACCAGGTTCAATGAGAGAGTTTATATCACAGCCATAGGCTGGGAGTTTTGCTTTGGCACCATGGGAGATTGCGGCCGCGGGGGCAGGGGGCCTATAGCCGAGCGCCGAGTGCGGGCGCGGCTTGTTTCGATCACGATTTGGACCTCCTTCAACGCGTTGAAAATCTCTCCGTCCAAGCATTCATCCGGCGACCTTCCGGTGAAGCCTTCGGAGTAGCCGTTCCCCCCCAGAGGCTTCCCGGCTCAATGTACTGCGTAACCGACCCGTGTTGACCAGATTCACATTCATTGGCCGCCGATTCGCTTCTCCTTTGCAGAATTTCCAAGAGAAGGTATCAGAACCATCCCGAACTGGGAAAGAAGGTGTTCGCGCGAAACATGAAAAGTGTGTTTCTCCCGTGACGCTACATGAGCGCTGAAAAGATTAACATTCGAGCGTTCTCTTAAGTGTTAGAATCCGCCAACACCCGGAGGTACTTACGAAAGCAAGTACCGTCAGCAGTAATGAGCTTGCCCTGGGTTTTAGGGGTCTCGATGAGAGGATCCCCTTGAGCTTACGGCGCACGATGTCAAAAAGATAAGGAAGCAGCATGGGGGACTTTTTCCCTGAAAGAGTTACCGATGGCCGCACCAATCGCCGGCGCTGTTAATCCTCCCGCCGACCTGTTCACGCTGGCGGTGAAGCGGCTGGAATCTTTGCCTCCGAACCCGAACGTCCCCTCGGTGAAAAGGTGGCACAACTCCGACTCGAATCGGTGACACAGGCCGCCGAAAAACCCTACGCCGTCAGTTAAATCTTGTCGATCGATACTAATCGGGCCGCTATCGGCAGCGGCGCAAATTCATACGATTTTGGGCAAGCATGCGACGGCGCGTTGTGCGGTACCCTTTCCAATACCCAATTCCTCTGAGATTTCTCGCCAAGAGCGGCCCTGAGATCGCATATTGGCAATCCTGACGGGATCTACGATGACCTTCGGCCTGCCCAGTCGTGGCCCCTTGGCGCGAGCGACTTCAAGTCCAGCCCGTACGCGCTGGGAGATGCGAACGCGCTCCTGTTTGGCAACCGTGGCGATGATGGCGATCACTGCGTCCTTGAACACCCCGCAGGAATCGAAATACTGTTCAGTGAAGCTTCGATAGCCCACCCCACATGCGGTCAGACGTCCAAAAGGCGCATGAGGTTCTTGCCGAGCGCGTTGGCCAGTTGACGCTGGAGCCCGTTGACGACAACGGAAAAAGGTCGTATGTCGCTCATGGCAAAGTAGATTTCTTTGGGGAAGAAGGTTTGGCGCATTCCGATGGTGCCGGGGGCCAGAATCGAACTGGCTACGCCCGCCTTTTCAGGGCGGCGCTCTACCAATGAGCTACCCCGGCAACTCAACTTTAGTAGTTTAGTGTCCGCACTCAGGCGTGTCAAATTCCCCCCAAATTATTTCCAATTCCCGCGCGTTTGTGGTCGACTAGAATAGATCCTATGACCACCACTACAAACTTGAAATCTTCCGACATCATTCCCCAACTCGACGCACTCGCCAGGTCCGCCGTATCCGGCGAAGCTCTCATGAAATCCGTCGTCGCCCTGCTTCATGAAAAGCTCACCCGCTACAACTGGGTCGGCTTCTACATCCTCGAAAGGGAAGGCGGCGACATGCTCGTCCTCGGCCCTTTCAAGGGCACCATGACGCCTCACACGCGCATACCTCTCAACCAGGGGATCTGCGGCGCCGCGGCCTCCAGCGGCAAAACCATCGTCGTCGACGACGTCAACGCCGACTCCCGCTACCTCGCCTGCTCCCTCGAAACCAAATCCGAAATCGTCGTTCCCGTCTTTGTCCGCGGCAAAGTCGTCGGCGAACTCGACATCGACTCCCACTTCCTAGCCGCCTTCGGCCCCGACGACCGCAAACTCTGCGAACACGCCGCCGCCGTCCTCGGCAAATTCCTCGAATCCCGGTAGTACAGGCTTCAGCCTGTGAAGTTTAGGCGCGGCCCTTTACCCTCAGCGATTCACGCGAAGGATACACCGCTTCTTAGTTTTCTCTTCTCCCTGTGGCACAGCCAGGAATGGCTGTGCTCTCTCTGTCTACCAATCTGATGAAAACAGCCGCAACGCGGCATTCATGCTGATCTTTTGGTACTTGGCATACGCGCCTGCCGCGCGTTTCCGAATCTCTTCAGACGTCTCGCCAGCCATCCACCCGTCCAATGCATCTTTTAGCGTGTAGGCCTCGGGCGCCATCAATCCCGTTGTCCAAAGCAGCGGCCGTGCTCCTGTTGATCGCAGATCCGGCCCAAAATACGCCTTGCTCGCGCAAGCGAGAACAATCGCCTGCCGCCCATTCCCGGCCTCTCCCCGAAATTGTTTCTCCATCGCAAAATCCATTAAGCCGTCATGTCCTACATAAACCGCCAAGTCTGGCTGGGAAGAAATCTCACCCTCTTTGCCATTCGCCGCCTTCACTCGGATCGTCTGCTCTTTATTAAGTCCAGCGGCCGCCTGGAAAAAATCTGCAATTGTCGCTTTGATTCCGCGGCCTTGGTACGCGTCGGCGATTATATACACATTGTGGCTCGCGTCGAAGAAAACGACCCGCTCCAGCACAGGAGCGCTCGGGTGCTGAATCACGGCAACTTCTCTCCACTCCGCACTCTTCCGGAAATACGTGCGCATGCCGTATGCCGCGCCCCAATACAAATTTCGCCCAGGGTCATCCCCATTCCCGAAGGCCGCCGGCACCGGCACAATGCCCTGATGCGCGTTGTCTGCAAGCGCCACAAACACGTGCACTATGCGCGCCCTCTCCTGCGCGGCCACCCGCACCCCACCCGCCATTACTGCTGTAATAAAGGAAAGAATCGCGGCAATTCGCCGCAAGGAAGGGAATTGAGAATCCTGGGAAGCCACGCTCACGCCGCAACAGTCCGTTCTAACTGATCACTTAGCACTGATAACTAGAAGCCGTGATAACTTCTAATTACTTTCTCACCCCTGTGCCTCATCAAACTCCTTCATCCAACCACGATCCTTCAGCATCTCGCGTGGCCTCGTCCCATCCGGCGGCCCCACAATCCCATCCTTCTCCATCAAATCAATCAAATGCGCCGCGCGCCCATACCCAATCCGTAATCTCCGCTGCAAAGTCGAAGTCGACGCCCGCCCCATCTCGCAGCAAATCCTCACCGCGTCCTGGTACAAATCGTCATCCACATCCTCGTCGCCGGCGTCCGCCGCTCCCGCGCTCTGCGAACCGCCGCCCTTCGCGCCACCGGAAACCTTTCCATCCTCATCTTTCGGGGCTTCCAGCAAGGCCTCGTTGTATTTCGCCTGCGCCTGCTGCCGCCAGAAATCGCACACGCTCGTAATTTCGTCCTCGCTCACCAGCGGCCCATGAATTCGGTGCAGCCGCGCCGAACCCGCCGGCAAATACAGCATGTCGCCCTTGCCCAGCAATGACTCCGACCCGTTCGAATCCAGAATCGTCCGCGAATCCACCTTGCTGGCCACCCGGAAAGAAATCCGGGCAGGGAAGTTCGCCTTGATCAACCCCGTAATCACGTCCACCGACGGCCGCTGCGTCGCCAGTATCAAGTGAATCCCCACCGCGCGCGCCATCTGCGCCAGTCGCGTGATCGATTCCTCCACATTGTTCGTATCCACCATCATCAAGTCCGCCAACTCATCAATAATGATGATCAAGTAGGGAAGCGGCTTGTGCTCGCTCTCCTGCACATTCTCAAACAGCGAAAGCGGCTGCTGCTTCTGGAACGTCCGGTTGTACTGATCAATATTCCGCACGCCCCGCTGCGCCAGCAGTTTCAGTCGGTTCTCCATCTCCCGCGTCGCATTCCGCAATACGTTCGACGCGATCTTCGGGTCCGTCACCACCGGCGCGATCAGGTGCGGAATCCCCTCATACAAATTCAATTCCAGACGCTTCGGGTCCACCAGCACCATTTTCACTTCGTCCGGCGTCGCCTTATACAAAATCGACATCATCAGCGAATTGATGAACACGCTCTTGCCCGTGCCCGTCGAGCCCGCAATCAGCAAGTGCGGCATCGAAGCCAGATCCGTAATCCTGATCCGTCCATGCAAATCGCGTCCCATCGCCAAAGTCAGCTTGCTGGGCGAATTCGCAAACTCCGGCGCCTCAATAATCTCCCGCAGCGCAATCGTCTCCCGCTTGTCGTTTGGCACCTCAATCCCGATCGTCGATTTCCCCGGGATGCGCTCAATCAGGATCGACTCCGCCTGCAGCGCCAGGCATAAATCCTCCGTCAATCCGATAATCCGGCTGTACTTGATCCCCGCTTCCGGCTTGAACTCAAACGTCGTCACCACCGGTCCCGGGTTGATCTGCGTCACGCGCCCTTCCACGTCAAACTCGTGGCACTTTTCCTCAATCGCACGCGCCCGGTATTTCAGTTCGTTCTCGTCCAGCTTGTGGCTGCCCTCGCCCTCGCGCAACAAACTAATCGAAGGCAGCTTGTAATTCGCATTCCCCTTGGCAATCTTCGGTTCGCCTTTACCCTGAGCGCCAGCGAAGGCCTTCTCCTTGTTCAGCACCATGATCGGCGCCTTATGCCTCACGTCCTCTCCCAAGTCATCCTTCTCCGCCAGCGCCCCGGACTTCTTCCACTTGAAAATGTCGCTCAAATCCTCCAGCTTGACCCCCTTGGGCTGTTCCGTTTCCGCCTGAGCTTTGCCTGCTATCTGCGGAGCCACCGGCTTCCG
>Ga0210403_10001344_pt1 | contig 23458 bp, 24 predicted proteins | sample IncBWC19MmetaG_FD_150863 | JGI IMG/M metagenome (GOLD analysis project Ga0210403, IMG submission 150863) | Forest soil microbial communities from Barre Woods Harvard Forest LTER site, Petersham, Massachusetts, United States - Inc-BW-C-19-M | ecosystem: Environmental > Terrestrial > Soil >... | reverse complement strand
CCATCGCTTAGTATGCGCTCCACAGTAGTTGAGATAGACACAGAGACGCCCCCTGTCTGTCATACCACGCAAACGCTCCGTACGCGTTAGCGTGAGATTGGACGCGGCGTCGAGACGACTTTGCGCTAGCGCTGCGACGCGTGGGTTCTCGTCGTCCACAAGGTCGCGCATGAATTCGTCGGTCTTAGCAAAAGCCGGGATCGGTCCGTTCTTGCCGTTCTTGTACTCTATCTCGACGCCTTCAGCTTCCAGGAGCCGGATTAACGTCTCATTCTGCCGGAGCTGCTGCGTCGTCACTTCTAGCTGCCAAAGCAATTTGTCCTTGGCTGCTCTTTCTTCCCGGTAAACTCGATCCAAGACGTCGGCATCACCCACCAATACAGGCTCGGTGAACAAGCGCACCGTCTCGTCGATAAGGGCAAACTCGCTGGCCGGAAATTCTTGGGATAGGAGGCAAAATAAATGCCAAGTGAGTTCCACGTCATGGCAGCATCCCGCACTGACATTCTTCTGCGCGGTCGCATGTAAGTCCCCCCAGTGTTTTCCTTTGAATAGTTCATATGGAACATTTTTAGCTCCCAAATTGAAATGTTCAGCAAGCGCACCCAACCCTTTAGGTAAATGTGGACTGACAACAGCGCGCGCCATGGAAAGCGTGTCGAACCACATGGCAGGCTTGATGCCGTAATGGTGCGACAAGATTAATCCGTCGAATTGTGCATGGTGAGCAACGATAGCGACACTACTCCAGTCTGTTCCTTTCATTACTCCTGGGATATCGTCTTTTGTAAACCAAAACGGAGGTCGACCAGCTTGATGGTATGGCTCTAGTAGTAAAGCCATACCATGCACTTCAAAGCGGGGATCGCGCACGTATGACTCAGTCGTCATCTTGTCAAGACTATAGTCCTGATCGAAGTACGTTTCAAAGTCAAGTGTGATAATGTTCATATGTCCTCCTGACACGGCTCTACCCAGTGCCAGTAAACCCCTTCGAAGTGCGCATTAGCGGCTGCTGCTTGGTACTCCAGCTCGGCCTTGTCCGTCATGCATTCCCCGTGCCCCGTCTGTCCCGTCATCAACTGGACCCATACGATCATCCACATGTTTATCCCCTTGCTGGAGGGCGGCGAAAGTCGATTGCTTTCGGGTGCGCCACGCTTTTTTGGCTGCCAGGGTTCGACGAACTTTCGCCGGTAATTTCCTCACACACATTTGGTCGTGTCCTCTTTTTAATGATAAGTTCGCTAAACCTGCCGCACCCCGTAGCTTTCCTCACTTGATCTAGAATTGTGTCTTTTTTGCGAGGCCATGGTTCGACGCGTTTCGTCTCCCAATTGTTCACAGTCTGTTGCGAGTAGCCAATCTTGGCGGCTAGCTCGGCTTGGGTCAAGCCCGCCGCGATGCGCCAGGCTCTTATCGTCTGAGCGAAGGTCATGGTAATATAGTCCAAAGTAAGCATGCGCACAGGAAACCTGTCATGGCCACTGTACCGACGCAGGCAATGAAAAGGTATCGGTCTTTCCTGACTGCGATTTCAAACACTTTGTTAATTTCTGCTTCGAATTCTTCTTTAGTCGGTTTCATCACACTCCCTCCGGCTTTACTGTATATAGTGCAAAGCCATAAGCACGAAAAACATGATAAGTTGCCCGAAAATCACACCTTCTAGGAAAGTTCCTGAGTGCATTTTAGTTCCTTTCCATCTTCGCGACGGCCGCACACTGCCAGATAGCGTGGACTTATGTGTGCGGCTAAGATGCAAAACTAGCCCACCTGGACGCACACTGCTTTGGTTTCCAAGTGGTTACCAGAGCTGTTTTGAGACATGGCAACCGCAGCAGCTGCGCTACACGTCGCCTGAGACGAGAACCCGTTTATGAACGTGGTATTACCATTAGGCAGCTGCGTCGCAGAACCGGTGATGATGGTGTATATCACTAATACCCACATGTGTTACCTCCTATGCAGCGGAGCGCTGCGGTTTGCCCCTCCCCGGACAAGGCGCCAGTCCGAGGACTGTGCCGGACACTCAAAGGAAGGGGCAATCCGCAGAGCTTCATTCGTCGCGTGCTGCGGCTAATGCTTCGGCTTGCGTTTCGTATGGACCCATGGCCGGACCTCCCGACAGGCATCCAGGAAAGCAGAACCAATAGAACCATCCTCCTGTGATGCCTTCCTCTTCGATCATTGCGTCAAACATGGCCTCACGATCTCGGCTATTCACGGATGCAAGCTTGAATTTTCGACGCCCCATATATTCATAAATCAATTCTTCGTATTGCTCTGCTACTTCTCGCGCCGTTAGTTGGAATGTCTCTATATCCGGCAAAGACCATTTGTCAGTCTCGCGGCTCGGATCGCTGTAGTGATGTGTCATGTTCCCAACTCCCTTTCTGATGATTCAATGTAGCACGTTCGAAGAGAGATGCAACAAATATTTGTGCTAATTTTGTTGCGAAGATTATATAAAAAAAGAAATTTAATTAGCTTGCTTCATTAATTCAGCTCGCCGACCCGTAACATCTACCATCACACGCAGCACATGATCCGTTACAAGTCGGCGGTTTAAGACGACCCTGACGCGCCAAACAAGCCAATGTCTCGGGCGCGATACGCACGACGCCTTGATATCGACGGAGCTTGGTTTCTTCGACGGGGCATCCCGTCTTCCTTTGCGCGCGCTCTTCGTCGGTAAAGATCGGCGTGCCGACCTCGATGTAAAGCCAACCGCCTTGAGTCGTTCGATAGACTTCATGCCACGTGCTGCCCCAGTATGGATCGAGTGCCGTGTTCGGCGTGGCAGGGCCAGTGTGCTGGTTGCGACCTCTATTGCGCGGTGGAACCTTGTCAGCGGGTCGCCACAGCACCCACAAGCCCGTTGGGATGCGATGGGGGTTGCCGTCGTGCTTGGATGGCAGGGACTGGTGCAGGCTCAGTAGCTCGCTGCGCTGCAGGTAGCGGAACTCGCCAAGGCGGCACTTTTCGACCTCGGCTAACCAACGGTCCAGGTCGGCTGTGATTCGCCTGACACAGCCGCGAGCCTCTTTATTAAGGAAGGAACTAGCGCGCGGGGCATTGCGCATCTTGACGCTGCGGGCTTCGATAAAGAGGCCACGCGCGTTGCGGTAGACGCGATGCCAGCGCCGATCAGTATCTCCGGCCAAGGGAACGGGGACAACCTGGAACTTAGTGGCGATCGCGCCGCTGTGCCGCCTGGAATTCGACCTTGGAGGGAGTGGAGTTTCGCGGATTGCGAGCAAATGTTCGCGTGTCAGGCAGGTTTCATCGAGGCGATTTGTCATTTAGTCCTCCCATTTCGACTGGAACAGGGCTGTAGCACAACGCTGAGGAAGGTGCAATAAATAGCCCAGGTTGTAGAAAAGGCCTCTGGAGGGTTCCTGTGTGATGTAGGATCACTCTCTTTAGGGTTTAGTGTTGTATTTTTTAAAGCGAAACGACGGTTGTATACGGTTTTACGTGTTTCCTGTAGTCGCACGGTTAAGTGCTTGAAACTGCAGGGGAAGCAAGGTTGTTCTTACCATATCATTTTAAAAACGAGCACATCGCTAGGAAAACGTATAGGGGGGGGGGGTATATGGCGAAGATAAGGTTGTATTAAATTGCAGGTTGTATCCTGTTCCGGTTACTCTAACTCATCTTTTTTAAAATAATATGGTAAGAACAATACCAATTCCCCAGTCGAAACAACGGCTTGCGCTTGTGATATGGGCATGTCCGACCTACCGGGTACATCCCAAATACTTGGTAAGAAAAAGTTGTAATCAACCCACGATTTTATTGAGTTCACGATTTGTTCGGAATATATTCCTACAACCTACCCTGGTATTTTAGGAATGCGGTCCTATTTTAGGATTATATTCCTAAAAATTCACGGTATGAGTGTCCCGATGCGAAAATAAAATCCTAGGTTGTAGGATTGTATTCCTAACTCGGGATAGGTCAGGGTCGGGACGCGCGGTTAATTTTTTGCTCACGTCACTCTAAATTCGCGGCCCATAATTAAATCCATATAAATATTTATTTCCAAATTCTCGCGCCCCGTTAATCTCGTTCAGTGAACGAGACTCAGAAGTTCATGTTTTGTTTCGCCACAATAGAAAAAAAAGCCCCCGGAACTCCCGAGGGCCAGTCAAGGGAGGAAACCTGTGAGACGAACGCTTACTTCTTACCACGTTTAGCGGGCTTGTCAACTTTATCATCGGCAACCGCTGTCTTATCTCCTTAAAGATGCCACAATTCAGTTCGCATCTACCACATAACACGAAAGGTTTCTTCATGTCTAAAGTTCCATCCTGGCAGAGATGGCCTCCAAATTGCTGTGAGACCTGCACCGGCCCCTGGTCGAAAACGGGGGAGTGGGAGGGCACGTGTGGAAAGTCTTCGTCGGTTAACTACGGGGATCGCACCGATGCCAGGTTTAGGTGTCAGGATTTCGAAAGGAGAGCCGATGTCTAAAGTTCCCTTCAGTCTCATGAGCACTGCAATCTTCGGCGGCTCCTACGATGAAGAGACGCAGGAGTTAGACCTCAGCTTCTCCTCCGGTCGGGTCTACACGCTCCACAATGTCCCCAAGGAAGTCGTGGAGGAGCTGCAGGATGCCCCGAGCGCGGGGAACTACTTCAGAGAGAGGATGAAAGGCCGGTACTGAAAGATCGGCGTTTCGAAGAAACGGAGATCACTGATGACAAAACGTCCGAGATCAACAAGTAATAAGAAACCTCCTGACACGTCGAGTGTGAAGAAAATGCCGGGTAGAGCAAGCGGAGTGACGGCTGACATGTCCAGCCCGAAGAATGTAATGAAGCAGCGGGCCAAGGCTCGCAAAGCGAGGTAAGATGACAATCGGAGAAGACAGAGTACGAACCAAGTTCAACCCGTCGAGTGATACGCTCGTAGATCAGATCAAGCAGAAGTCTGCTGAGTTGATTGATCTTTGCGAGGAAATCAAATTGAAAGACCCTCGATTAGTGGCGCTTGCGCAAACGCACTATGAAGACGCGGCCATGTGGGCCGTAAAGGCTGCGACGGCGACGTGATAGATATAGCTTCCTTAACTCCACTGGAGCAGGCGATCATTCGCCTGTCTCCCCAGATCAACCCGTACAACGCGCATAGGACACTCTTTGAGCACAGGCATCCGAACGAAACGCCGAATTTCCACTTTGATATCATCCGCGACTTACATGGAGCAAATAGACGACTTTTGTTTCTTGCTTTCCGCGGTGCAGCAAAGAGCACTCTTGCTGAAGAAGCCATCACGATCGGAGCTTGCTGGAGACGTTTTCGCAATCATATCATCATTGGAGAAAGCGCAACTCGTGCTTGCGAGCGTCTTGCGTCAGTTAAGCACGAACTCGATTTTAACCCGTACATCCGCGCCATCTTTGGGGACCTGCACGGACCCGTCTGGAACGAAGACAAAATCGTCCTCAACAACGGGGTCGTCATCCAAGCCTTCGGTCGGGGCCAATCCCTCAGAGGAACTAAGCACGATGACCAGCGGCCAGACTCTTGTCTCATCGATGACATCGAAGACGAAGAAAGCGTAAGCTCTCCAGAGCAGAGGAATAAGACCCACACGTGGTTGATGCGCACCCTTGTGCCTGCATTAGCGCCCGACGCCAAGGTCCATATCCTCGCCAACCTTCTCGATCCCGACTGTCTTGCGGCGCGGTTAGAGAAGGCCGGCGGCTGGACTGTGCATAAATACCCTTGGGAGTACATTGACGCAAGGGGGCAGCGTCGGGCGACATGGCCGTCGAGATTTCCGCTCGATCTTATTGATTTCCGCAAGGATGAGTTTCTCAAGGCGGGTATGTTGAATGAGTACATGCAGGAGTACATGGTTGAGGCGGTAGACCCATCCACACGTGTTTTCACACGTAGCATGTTCAAGATAGAGCCGATAGTTCGCACTTGGCACCCGACTTATGTGATGTACGATCCGGCGCGGACGGTTAAGGCGAGTTCAGCACACACAGGAAAGGTGGTGTTCTCATGGGTTGGAACGAAACTGATTGTGTGGGACGCTTCCGGGGAATTGTGGATGCCGGACAAGATCATCGAAGACATCTTCCAGATGTGGGAGGAGTACCAGCCAATCAAGATTGGGATCGAGAAGGAGGGGTTGGAGGAGTTTATCCTTCAGCCATTGCGGGCCGAGCAGACACGGAGGCAATGCATTATCCCTGTCGTAACTCTCCCTGCGCCTGTTGGCAAATTGGCCTTCATCCGATCGTTGCAACCCTTTTTCGTGAGCGGCGAGGTTACTTTTGCAAAAGAGCTGCCTACGTTGCAGCAGCAGTTATTAAGCTTTCCAACCGGTCGGATCGACGTGCCTAACGCCCTGGCTTATGCGTTGCGTATGAGACCTGGACTTGCTATCTATGACAACTTCGGTTTCAACAACGTGCAGGATGACTTAGATGTTCAATGCAACTCGACATGCTATCTTGCGGTTAATGCTACCCGACTCTATACGACTGGCGTACTCTCCCAGTTGGTCGGGGGCACCGTGCGTGTGGTGGGGAGCTATGTATCGGAAGGGGAACCGGGGGCGTCTTTTCGAGACATTATTTCGAGCAGTCGCTTATTGGCCGGGGGAAAGGTTGTATGCTTTGCCCCGCAGGGGCATTGGGGAACCTACGACTCTATTGGTCTTCGATCTGCGGCATCACGGGAGGGCATACGACTCTCGATGGGAGGTGCAATTGACGTGGGTCGAGAAGAGACCCGTAAGCGGCTTGAGAGCCTTGCGCACGGCCAGCCTGCGCTGGTGGTATCGTCGGGGGCATCGTGGGCTTTGAACGCCTTTGCTGGGGGCTACGCGGCTTCTATCGTTAAGGGCGGCCCGGTCAGCGGGGCGGCCGAGGAGGGCGTTTACAAGGTCCTTATGGAGGGATTTGAGGCTTTTATGGCTGTTGCTGGCCATTCCCTGGGGACTGGCGATGAGCGGCCGAACTATGCTATAGATGGTGCTTCGGGTCGGCGGTACCTGACCGCGCGGCCTTCTATGAGCGTTGGACATGGCGAAACGAAAATCCAAGGATGACGTAAATTATACTGACCAAGCTAGCGACCCAAGTGAGCGTTGCGAAGGTTGTAAATATTTCATTAATGGTGAAGCTTGTGCCAAGGTCATGGGCACGATTGCGCCTGAAGGATGGTGCGAGGAGTGGGCTGAGAAGGAAGAAGTTAGGGATCGCAACCGCGAGTTGGGGGGTGAGGAGAAAATTCGAGATCAGGTTTTGAAGCTGGCCAAGCGAGTTGACAAAGCGTTCATGGACCAGTGGGAGCGGGGTAACGATCAGTGTGACTATTGGGACATTTACAACAGTGTTTTAGGTGTTAAGCAAGGTTACTCTGGCAACTCACAGATATTTGTTCCCATTGTAAAAGAAGCGATCGACGCTCGTCGAACTCGATTCGTAAATCAGATTTTCCCCCGGTCGCAACGAAATGTTGAGTGCATCACATCTGATGAGAAGCCCTACCATGTCATGGCTCTCTTGGAGCACTACATTCGCAAGACGCGGTTGCGCACGCAGATCATGCCGGCGTTGATGATCAATGGCGACGTGGAAGGGCAGTACAATCTTTATGTGGGATGGGAGGACAGTGAACGGCATGTTGTTTATCGAACCAAAGCAAAGGTTGAGGTTGAGGGTGAGGTTAGCGACTATGATGATCCAGAAGCAGAGGAGGACATGGAGACGGCCGTGGTGGTTCACCAAGGGCCCACCGTTGAGGTTCTATCTGATACTGACGTGGTTGTGGTTCCTGTGTTTGCTTCCTCTGTGGGTGATGCTCTTGCGAAAGGTGGGGTGGTAGCGATTAAGCGTATTTGGTCTAAGGAACGATTGAAGCAGGCAGTTGATGATGGTGAGATTGATGAGGAAGTTGGAGACCTTCTAGAGAAGGATATTGCCGCCTACGGCACGGGGCAGGAGGGCGATCCTAAGACTGCTAAGAAGCATATTGATGCCGCCGGAATTATGTCTGATAAGGATGGCGAGTCTATTGTTGTTTATGAAATATATTCGCGCCTGAAGGTGGATGGTGAGCGTCGGCTGTGCAAGATTTATTTTGCTGGCGGGGTCGAGGGCGACGAGCGCATTCCTAGCGTTCGACTTAACCCGTATTGGAATGACAAGTGCCCGTTGATTTCTTTTGCGCAGAATAAACTGAGTGGATCGTTCAAAGGCGTGTCGAAGATTGCTGCAGTGGACAAGCTTCAGTACGGTGCGAACGATGTGATAAATGAGGGGTGGGATAGTGCTGCGTACGCCCTTCTTCCCATCATTATGACTGACCCGACGAAAAATCCGCGCACCGGATCGATGGTCCTTAACCTCGCAGCGATTTGGGAGACTAGTCCCAATGACACGAAGTTTGCCCAGTTTCCTCCGTTATGGAAGGATGCGTTTTCGATTGTTGCTTCGGCGAAGACAGAAATTTTTCAGGTATTATCCGTCTCTCCTGCGGCGATTGCGCAATCTACCGGGCAGAAAGCCAAGCGTAATCAAGCCGAAATAGCAAACGAGCAACAAGTTGATATTCTTAGCACTGCTGATGTTTGTACAAATATTGAAGACGAAGGGTTGACGCCTCTTCTTCGGTGGTTCGTAGACCTCGATCACCAATTTCGGGAGAACCCTATTACCGTACGGGAGTACGGTCAGATGGGGCTCGCGACCCGGATGGAGGAGATACCTCCTATTGAGAGTAGTCGCCGGTTTGAATTTAGATGGTTTGGGGTGGAAGCGGCACGGAATGCGCAAGCTATTCAGATGCAGATCAGCGCGATGAATGTCATCAAGGGGATACCGCCCGACCAGTACAAGGGGCACGAGATCAACCTTGTTCCGGTGATCAGCCTGTTGGTGGAGAACGCTTTTGGCTCGCGGTTGGCTCCTGAGATATTCAGGAACCTGAAGGACAAATTGTCTATGGCGCCTGACGAGGAAAACAAGTACCTTGTCATGGGATTGGCGTTGCCAGTGCATGAGCTTGACGAGGATCAGAAGCACATGCAGGAGCATATGCAGGCCATGGAGAACGGCGATCCCACGGGGGCGGTGCGTGAGCATATGATGTTGCATCGGTTCCAGATGGAGAAGAAGATGCAAGCGCAGATGGCGCAGATGATGCAGATGCAGCGGGGTCCGGGCGGGCCTCCTGGGGCTGGTGGGCCTCCGGGCGGTCCTAGGCAAGGGGCGGGTGCTTCTCCTCCTAGAGGCGGGCAAGGTCCCCCTGGAATGATTCACCAAGATAGGCTACAAGATGCTAGTGCTGTGCCGAGGAGGTAGCATTGGCCAAGCTCTACATTTCTGAGTTTTCTGATGTGTTGCAGACTAGCAACGGTCCGGTTCAGATCGCGGCGCAGCCTTCTCTGGTCGATCAGGCACCTGTCACGGTGGGTGTGACGGCTAATGTATCTTCTTCGTTTGGTGTGGCAACACGGTTCATTCGCGTGCATACGGATGTGATTTGTTCAATTTTGATAAGTACGTCTGGAACGGCGGCGACGGCCAATAATGCGCGCATGGCGGCGAACCAGACGGAATATTTTAAGGTCAATGCTGGTGACTTCCTGTCTGTGATTACTAACACTTGAGGATGGTCATGTTCAATCCGATCTCTCCTATTCTTCCAGATGTTTCCGTAAATGAGATGCGGGGATTGATGACTCTTTTGCATATTATTGGAAACCCTAATTCTGCCGCTGCTGCGGGCGTTCTTCAACAATTTTCAGATAAAGCAGATGAAGCGCAAAAGATTTTAGAAAGTAACAATGAAAAAGTAGCTGAGCTTCATAAGTTGGAAGCGCAGCGTAAGATTGACATGGATGCTTTTAGCGCAGCCAAGGTAGCGCACGATTCTGAAAAGGCACAGCTTGAGGCGTCGCGTGCAGAAGTTTTCAGCTTGCAACAGAAGTTGCGCGGAGAGATGACGGCGCATGAGAATCGTGTTCAAGCACATACTGAGAAGGAACGGCAGTTGCAGGCGCGCGAGTCGGCCGTTACATCTAAAGAGAAAGAAGTCTCTTCTTCACTAGAAGCGCTGGCTGCCAAACAGCGTGAGTTTGATGAAAAAATGGCTCCGATCCTGGCGGCGGCGCAACTTGTACGGAGGTAGCAATGCCTTATTTTTACGATCTCAATCGGCTTACGACTACGAACGGAACTCCTAATACGGAAACCGTGCATCTTTGGGGTGTTACGGCTACTAACCAAGAAACGACAGGCATATACGGATTCTACTGTGCAGCCCGCTTCAACACGGCAGGTGGTGGCACAATTCGAATGAAGGAGTGCACGGCGACTATTGCGACTGGTGGCACTACCCAGACTGCGAAGCCGAAGAACCGTCGAGGATCAGCAGCCGCGCAGTCAGTTTGGAAAGACGATACTACGGCCATCACTGCTGGCGGTACCACGAACGTCCGAGTCAGTGCCGGTTTTGCCCAGACTGGCGGTATGGGTGGTTACATACCGATTGTGCCGACTGCTGCGCTCCAGATGATGCCTAACGGGACGAACCCTGTCGATGTTGAGTTTGCCACGGCAGCGGCTACGGCATCGGTTCCTGTTGATATCACAGTGGACATTGGCGAGGGCATTTGATGGGTTTACGCGATAATTGGGATAAAGAGTTGGAGCTTGGCCTTCCTGATTGCAGGTTGGCCAATTCTGTTCAGCGTGAGCGCAAGACTGTGGTTCGCGGGCGCATGGTTTTCGAGGTCGCATTCTGTGCTAACTGTGGAGAGCCCGACGGTTTAGTTACCGCTGATTGGGCGGCGCATGTTTTCTGTCTTTGTAATAAGTGTGCGGAGCACATGAGAAAGAATCCGCTGCCGGGTATCGTAGAAATTCCGGAGCACGTTGTCAGAGGCACCTAGATGGCGTTCCCTTCTGCAACAAATAACGCTGCTTTGGGCTCTGCTTTGACCCAATTGCAAAATGTAGCGGCAGGTATTAAGTCGACAGCAATGGCGGCGGTTACTTTTTTAGCGGATAATAATGTTAATACAGCTTATGTGTTTCAGACACTAGATCAGTTGTCTGGAGTCATCACGCTTTTGAACAGCTTTAAGAATGTTGTGGGTCTCAATGCCTATGCAACAGCAAATATCCCCGGCTATGCGGGCACTCTTACCACTGATCTCGCAGTTGTTGTTAGCGCGGCGCAGGCATGTATTGATTGGGTTGTGACGAACACAGCAGGTGTGACTTGGTACTCACTGAACGCTGACGGTACGCGTACGATGGCGATGTTTACGCCCACGCAGACTGCTGGATTCCGCACCACACTTACGGCACTCGCTGCCACGATAAGCTAGGAGATCGCCGATGGCGATCTCATTTCCTCAATTTAAATATAATTCGTCGTCGGGAAATACAGTCTCGGCTTCGTTTACCAATCCTATTGCTGCCGGGTCGTTTATTGCTGTTCAAGCGTACAGTGATCCATTACCGACAACTATTGTATTTTCTGATGATAAAATAGATGCTCCTACGGATAGCGGGCTAACGATCGTTCATACCACCGGCTCTGGTTTTGATCTTAAAACGGCTACTGCGGCATTTTTGAGCGCCACGACCGGCGCGCAGACGGTAACAGTGACTTTTAATAATAGTCCCACATTTAACGGCATAATGATATGGGAAATTGCCGGTTTAACCGGACCGGTATTTGACAAAGCAATTACCGGTACCGGCACAACAACTTCCACTACTAGTGGTTTTACGGGAACCCTATCGGCGCCGAATGAAGCAGCTATTGGGTCCGGGTACAGCAGCAATGTGATGACTGCATCAGGCTCCGGTTGGACCTCAGATGGCCTCGGCGGTGCGGATGGGGTGTTATCAGAACATCAAATTCTAAGTTCTAATGCTTCTATTGCAGCTACCGGAACTCAGAATAGTACGTTTTATTTGATGTGGTGTGTCACATTCATGTCGGGTGGTGCAGCACCAGTAGTTGAGACAAATAATAATTCAATAGGCCGATTTATTGCTCCATTACACAATATCACTCCGGCATTGCGGTCAAATATAGCCGCAGATTTCAGTGCTGTTACAAGCACTCCGCAAGCAAATCCTCACTTCATAGGAAAGTTCACTGCTGCATCATATAGGTTTTTGCCGTCTCTTAGGTTGAATATTGCTGCAGATTTTACACAGTTACCGACGCAACCGGAGGCTCAGCCACATTTTATTGGACGCTTTACGCAGCCACAGCACTTCGTAAACCCACGGCTTCGTATAAATGCAGCTTCTGATTTTTCGAGCGGTACCACGTTTGAGACAAACACCCACTTTTTGGGGCGATTCAGTGCGACGCAATTCAATATTTTACGTGGGTTACGTCTCAATGTAGCGGCTGATTTCAGCTCTGCAACTTCACAGGTTGAAGCTAACGCTCATTTTCTCGCAAAGTTCTCGGCTCCAAACTATAACATACTCACTACCTTACGTCAGAATGCTGCAACTGATATTCCGGTTACAGCAGCCATCGAGACTAATACACATTTCATTGGTCGTTTTGTTCCTGCACAGTTTACTATCCCACCTCTACTTCGATCGAATATCGCTGCTGATGTTAGTGCGTCGCAGCCGCAGCCTGAGACTAACATTAACTTTTTAGGACGCTTTACTCAAACGCAGTTCGCCATTTCAGCGGCTCTTCGTAGCAACATTGCTGCTGATTTTAGCTCGGCGATTCAGCCTGAGACTAATACTCACTCTATCGGTCGTTTCACCCAACCTCAATTTTCTATCCTTTCTGCATTGCGATCTAATATCGCTGCAGATTTCAATAGTGGGTTCTCTTTTGAGACTAACCCGCATTTCTTAGGAAGATACGTCCCGGTTGCTTACAATCTTTATTTAGGCGCTCGCCAGAACCAAGCGACTGACCTGCTTGCGGCTATCGTTGCTGAGACTAATGTAAGCTTCATTGGTCGGTTCCTGCCAGTACAGCATAGCATACTTCCAGCATTGCGTTCGAATATTGCTGCTGACTTTAGCACCTTGCAAGCACAGCCTGAGACGAACACTCACTTTATGGGTCAATTTACTCCGACAGTCTTTGTGCGGGGCTTTGCTTACAACACTAGACCTACCGACGATGGTTCCAGCACGCCGCCAGCTCCTCCACCGGGGTTGCATGCTCCGCATTTCTTCTCTACCATGGGTGTGTTCGTAGGGTCACCTGCAAATCCGCCATCTTGAAGGGAAAAGCTGATGTTTCGAGCCCGCTTTCTGAGTCTTTTTTTACTTTTGTTGACTGCCTCTTTTGTTTATGGGCAGACGCCGGGAAATTTTGTATCCGGGCAGACGCTTCCTGCTGCGGCTTTGAACTCCGCTTTTGCATCAAAACAAGACTACCCTTCTCCAGGTAGTTCAGGGATTACGTCTATTGCTGCTCTGCGGGCTTTGCCGGCTACTGCTAATGCGGTTGCGGTTTTAACTGATCCAGCACGCTATGGTACGTTCGCATTTTCTTCTACCAATCATACGGTAGATGTTACAAATGACCCTGGGCAAGGGATTTATGTGGCTCCTTCTAGTGATTCGACGGGCGCTTCGGGTGCTTGGGTACGGCAGTACAATGGAGCGGTTGATTGGAAGTGGTGGGGGGCCATACCGGATGGGGTTACAACAGACCCTTGGGGGCTCGCATCTGGAACATCTTTTATTGTAAGTGGGACTGATAATACACCTGCTTTAGTAAATTGGCAGACGTGGGGCGTATATCAAACTTCGTTAGGTAAAGGTGTCGTTGTTGCGCCAAGTTGTGGGCAATATAATTGGAACGGAGCAGTTAGTTTTCTTTGGACACTAGGTATTACACCGTTAACAATTAACGGTAACAAGTGTGTTGTAACACAGAATACTTATAATGGTTCGGCTGGGTCACTTATTACCGCCAGCATTTCAAATGGTTCTGGTGGTGCTGGGACGTTATTAGATGTTACTTCTGTTGCAGGTGGTATTCAAATTGGGCAAGCATTGCAAAACGCAGCTCCAAATACTGTCGTGTTGTCACAGCAAACTGGAGCGTTGGGGCAAACAGGTCATTACACTGTTAGTGTACCACAAATGTTCTCCTCGGGATTGTTGCTGGCTAAGACTTCGTTTACTGGAGCTATCGCTGGCAATGTATTAACGGCATCTTTGGTACAAGGGCCTATTTTTATAGGGCAAATATTAACGGGTGCAGGGCTTGCACCAAATACAATTATACAAGCTCAGTTGCCGGGGGGTACGCCAGGAGGAGCGGGTACATACGCTATAAATATCTCACAAACAATTTCTTCTGAAATTATGACTTTTGGTTATACCGGACCTAATTTTGGTAATGGGGCGCCATTTCCATTTTCCAATCTAACGGAAATTACAGGGTATTTAATTAATCAAACTGCCGTTGGGGATACGCAAATAACTTTGTCAAATCCGTCCGATGTTACTAAGTCTGGTGTTGCCGTTGGCAATTCTATTATGCTTGGAAGTTTTGACGATCAATATAATGGCTACCCGCCTAACCTACAAAATTTTGAGTACATGACTGTTATTGATCCGCCTCCAAATGCGAGCACTGGTGTTGTGCATGTAGCGGAGGCAATTCGTTATCAACACATGCCAAATTACCCTGCTTATAGTCAAACGGGGTTGGCTGCGTTTACAGGTAGCATATCTGGGACTACCTTGCTAGTCCCTTCTCCTCCTTCGTTTGGTTCTATACCTATTGGTGGGTTGATTAATGCGAATGGTATCGCTTACAACACAGTAATTATGTCGCAACTTGGTGGGACGCCGGGAGGAGCAGGAACATATAGCGTCAGTATAAATCAATCAGTCGGCTCGGAAACCATGTCAATTCCGCAGTTTAGTGGTGTGGCTCAGATGTATGTTCTTGGACCAAATTGGAATACGAATATTACGTTGCAAGGTATACAAGTAAATTCTTCCCCAAATATACCTCCGGGTCAACAGAACTATATGACTGCACAAGGTAAGTTTTTTCATTCGGTTGACTATGTAGGAGTTGGGTTTTCTGAGTCGGTTTCTGCGAATATTGTACATGATAATCCAACAACTTTTACGGGTGGTGAAGTTGACAAACTGAATCAGTTTATTACGTATAATAATTGGACTTCTCCTAATTTTGTGTTGAGTTTACAGAGCGCTTCAAGTGCCGATGTTTTGGTTATTAATGGCGGGTCGTTTGGTGGGATTGTTGGGTCGGCAAAGAAGTTGACCGTTCGCGGTTCTCGGATGAACAGTCTATTCGGGGTTGGTTCTCAATATGGGTTAAATACGAGTGCTACCTATGATTCTTGTGAATTGTTTGTTAATTCTGGGTATGGAACATTGATGGATAGTACGACGATTCCGACGGGTGTTGGTGGTGTTAGCATTGATGGCACAGCGGTCACTTATTTGAATGGAACAATTAAAGTTGACACTAGTATGCTCGTGGGTGGAGGGTCGTCAGTGTACCAATGGGCTGCTATTCCGGGTATGCATGTAAACTTGGAAGCTGCGGGGGCTTATGGTGGGGTATTCTCTAATAATTTAGGAGCCGGAATAGTTCTATCTGAAACATTCGATGGTAGATACCTAATTATAAATACAAATTTGCCGTTTGCTACGTTACCGGTATGGGCGTCTGGAAATATCTATTTGTTTCATAATAATGCTGTTACCGTATCAAATTGTACTGGGTCTGATGTTATCCGTGCAATGTCCGATGCTGTCAGTCAAGGAAAGAGGTATTTTGAGTATAATAAATACATGTTCGCTGGTATCGGTTCGGTTAACCCTGCATTGGCGATTTCTGGTGGTTGTGATATTAAAGAAGTCGATGTTAATGTGTTGTCGGCTAGTGCGGCAAGTAGCCCTCATATGATAATAACTTTCAACACGATCAGCAACAGCGCATTTACGGCGGACAGCGGAGGGACTATAGTAACTATAAATTTAGCACTTTCAGGAAAACGAACTATCACACAAGGGGCTTTCGGTGGGCAGCAAAGCGGTGATACTATTACCGTTGGGGGAGTAACGTCTACAACTGGCTTACCTACTGGTCGAATATCTGGAAGTAGCAGTGCTTCATTTACGATATTCCCACAAGCTGCAACGAATCGGCAATCGGCTTATACGGAGCTAGAATTTAATACTGATTGCGGAATTGTCAGAAGGGTTATAAATCCAAACTTTGATAATTCAACTAACATTACTATTCCAACGCAGGGTAGGCTCCCATGACGCATGAAATTTTGCAGCTTGACTTCCTTCTTGTTTTGTTCTTAAGTGTGCAATCCGCCGTATAATGGCGCCCGAGTTGTGCCCGTCACCGCACACCCGACTTGTGCTCGTTAACGCACTGGAGAGTGAAATGGCTGAAGCTGACACCCCGCAAGACGACGAACTCGATTTGGAAGATGACGAGCTTGACACTGACCCTGCCGGGCAACCAACTGAAGACGACGATGACGCGGCTGGTGGGGCCGATGAAAATGATGACGATGGTGAACCAGAGCCGGAAGCTGCTTCAGGTTCTCAAGAACCTCCTGCGGCGCGTCAGCCTGCTTCTCGTAGTGGACGACAAGTTAGCCGGCTCCGGGAGGAACGTCGAGCGCAAGCTGAGGAGTTGGCCGCTCTGCGGCGGGAGATGGCCGAGCTTCGGCAGACCCGCCAACAGTCTCCCCCCGTCCAGGAAGATCCTCGCGTTGAGAACGAGCGTCTGGCGCTTATGTCTCCCGAGGAGCGTATCGAATATCGGATGGACAAGTCGCTTCGTGCACATCAGCAGCAAACTTCAGCGATGGTTTTCAATATGCAGCAGACCCAGGACAAAGCTTCCTGGGATGCCCGTTCCTCCGGTGACAAGTTGCGGTCAAAGCTTGCCGCAGACGTTGAACGTGAGTACCAAGCCTGCATTGCTCGTGGTCAATATCTCCCCCGAGAGAACATCTATATCTATCTGGTCGGTCAGCGGTTCCTCTCTAGTAGAGGGAAGAATCCTACGTCGCAGAAGCGGGTGGAACGGGAGCGTGTGCGACCGGCAAGCGGACGGGGTGATGTGGCGCAAGAGCGTCGGGCGGCTCGCAGTAGTGGGACAACGGCGGATTTTGAACGGCGTTATGGAGATGTTCAAATCTAAAGCGGTGGCTGTTCACCGCTTAACTTTCGGAGAGCGGTAATGGCCGTAAATATAGCTTCTCAGTTTTCTGGTGACATAAGCCAGTACATCGCCGATAAGACGCTGCCTTTGGTACGTCGGCAGCTTGTTGTTTATCAGTTCGGTGATCCAGCGACACTCCCAAAGGGAAGTGGCACAACTTACACGGCGAGCCGTTACCCGCGTGTGCCGTTGCCGTTTGCTCCACTTTCGGAAGGTGTGCCGCCGATCGGGCAGAGTATGACCCTTCAACAGGTCAGTGCGCAGGCGCAACAGTGGGGAGATAAAATTACCATAAGTGACGTAGCGGAGATGACGATTAAGCATCCGCTATTTAAAAAGGCTCAAGAACTTATTGCGCTTCAGATTGGTGAAACGATGGAGCGTAATACGTTTGTCAATTTGATGGCTGGTAGTCAAATTAATTATGTTAACAGTCGCGGTTCTCGTGCGGCTCTTGTTTCTGGTGACGTTCTTAACCCTCACGAAATTAATCGTGCGTCGGCCATGCTGATAAATCTTGGCGCACCGCGTTTCATGGGCGACGAGATGACTGATATGAAGCTGCAAGCTGACGCAGGTGGGGCTAAGGCGTCCAATAACCCGCGTAAGATGCCGCACTATGTAGCGGTGGGGCATCCGTTCCCTTACGGTGATCTTTCGGAAAACCAGACGATCGTAACGGCTTGGAGCTACAGTGATTTAAACCGACTTTATAATTACGAAGTTGGTGAGTGGCGGGGTGTTCGGTTCTGTCAAACCAACATGGTTCCGACTTTTACTGGGTTCGCCAACAATGCGAACGGTTTAGCATTTACCTTTGTCCCTGGAGGTGGTGCACTTCCCAACTCGGGGACTGGGTACTTCCTTATTGTAACTGGTTCGGATACGCAGAATCAGTATGAATCTCGCATTTACCAAGTTTCGGCCGCCGTGGGCACTTCTGGTGGTGCGAATGGTGCTGTTCAGGTGACGCTGCCAAGCACTGCGGGTTTCACTTATAGTGTCTATCTCGGCGTTACAAACACCCCGTTTAATCTTGGTCTTACCGCTTCCGGTCCGACTACTGGTCCTCTTGCTGGGCAGGCAACGCAGCTCGCGCCAGGAGCTGTCGTAACAATTACAAACCTGGGGCTTGCTCAAACTCCTCCTGCAGCACCAGCTACTGCAACGGGGACTATTTACCCGACATTCATTTTTGGTCGGGGTGCCTACACGCAGGTTGTGCTTGATAATGTTAAAATGACCTACTTAAAGGAACCGGATAAGTCTGATCCGTTGAACCAGCTTCGTGTCATTGGTTGGAAAAACTTCTACGGTACGTTGATTTCCAACCAGCAATTTTTCATGCGGATCGAATCTACGTCCGCTTTTAGTGCCACCTTCGGCTGATCGGAGAGCGTCATGAGTTATCGAATCACTTACCAAGTGAACGTTGATTGGGTCGGCGATGGGATAGGTCCTATGAGCGGCAATACTGCCGACTCTGTAGGTATGGCCGCGGCGGGTGGTGCGCAGCGCAAGACATTTTTTAATGTTACGCCGCAGGGACAGATGACCAAGACGTTCTTGACGGCTGACGTGACCACGTTGACAAACGCCATGGCTGCGGACATCGCTGCGCAGATGAACGTTGCGGCCAATCTCGCGCAAATTCAGAACTTTTCGACGGGAACTGGCTGATGGCAACTTCTACTGGCGGAACGCTATCTACTACTGGTTTGACTACTCTTGTCATCAGTAACCAGATGGCTGCAGCGGACATCGCTGCTATCGCGGCGCTGATCTTTGACGATCGGCAGAATGTGCCGCCAAATCCTGTGGTGGGGGCTCTCAACACCCCCATTTTGTCTTCTGTGACGGCTATACCTGGAGCTTTCACGCAGAACGGTCTTCTATATGTTCCAAACCGGGGTGTGCTTAAGACTTTCCCCGGTGATATCGTGATGGTTGACGCGACGGCGGGTTGGCCAATTCTTGTCTCGCGGCAAGCAATTAACATTGGCGGAACTTTGTGGAACCCATGACCAAAAAAGAAACCCCGATTGATCGTGAGAAGCTTCCTCTCAATCTTCAAATTCTTACGGATGAGGAGATTCAGGAGCTGCGTGCTGACGCGCGCAAGCAAGTCGTCACTGAGCTGTCCAAGCAGGCTCGTGACGAGTATTTTGCTAAGGCGCTGTCGGAAGCACGTTCGGCAAGCATACCGGACGAAGAGGTCATCCACGTCCAAATTGACGTGGCGCCGTGGTGCCCTGGAGCTACAATAGACGGAACTCAATATTTCCATGGGTATACGTATCCTGTTCGTAAGTCTCTTGCTTGTGTTTTGTTTGAGCAAATGTGGCGAACGTGGGAGCATCAAGACGAGTTGGACGGGCGCGGGCGAAGTGAGTCAGCTCGTCAGTTTTACCGTGGGCCACGGAATTTGACTATTGGTCCACGTCATCAGTACATGCCAAATTCATCCTTGCTAGGAGTGTAAACAGGAGCTTTTATGGAAACCCCGCATACGAAGACGCCAGACGAGTTGGCGGTTGCAATAACTGTGTCAACTCAGATACCTCCACATAGAAGTATCGTATTGCAAACGTATCTTGGACAGGAGCAACCAGAACGTGCCTTTAACCATCTCATGGATAAGATTGGTCGAGTGTCTGACCGGCAAGAAGCGTTCTATAAGAAGAAAGATTTGGTACTCGGATTGGCCCATGAAAAGAAGTTTTTGGCGCAGTTGGTTGAAGACTACAATAAAATCGAGGGACGATCGCAGGCTGCTTGGGAAGCCAAAGGTAAGAAAGGTCCACATAAGTTGAGCCCACAGGAGGAGTCGCAGAAGGAAATTGCAGAAGTTAACATGAAGAAATATAAAGAGAGCATCGCCAAGATTGAAAACGAAATCGCGGAGTATGAGGAATTTTTGAATGCCCCTGCAAGCGCAGCAGATATGCAGTCTAGCTAGGCAGGAGGCGAAGTGCCCCGGCTTTACGAGCCAGTCTGGCCAATATCTCAATTCATGCCTTCAAGATTTGTGCATGAATTGGGATTTGGACGCTGCTATGGGCACGCAGTCTTATACGACTAGTACAATAAACAATCTTCCATCTGATTATCTTCGTACGCGAGTTGTTGATGGTAAGGACGACATATTCTATACCATCAACGGCGTTCCGTATCCGATGATTCAGATCACATTGGCGGAATACGATTGGCTTGTACAGACGCCGGGGTTTCAGAATTTTCCTCAGTTTTATGCAACAAACTTGTCAGTATCACCATCTCAAATACTGTTGTGGCCGCCGCCCTCGGGGCAGTTTCCGGTGACGCATCGTTATCAGAAGCAGATGCCGGACATCGCTACACCGGAGACTTCCACTGCAGTTCCCTGGTTTCTCAACACTCAGATTTTGATCCGGTGGACTGCTGGACTTCTCATGGGGTTGACTGGAGATCAGCGGCAGGCTGAATACATGGGGGATAGTGAGGAGCAGCATCCGCTTGGGGCGCGTTCTCTTTTGAAGGCGTACCTCCGCAATGTTAGTGACCGCGAGGGAGCTGTGAAGACGGTCGGGTTAGATCGGCGCCGCTTCGGTAGAAGTTTTGATCGTTTGAAAAATACTAAGAATATTGGGTGGTGAGATGAAAAAGCTCGTTGGCGTTTTGTTTGTCTTGCTATCGATTCTGGGCGGCCCTGCGAAAGCTCAGCTTACGCAGGCGCAAGTCATTGCCGATATAAATAGCATGCTGTTGTCTTGCGGCAATGGGTGCAACACGGCCGCTTCATTGCGTGCTCTTCTTACTATAATAGTGCAGTCGGCTTTTCAAGACCCATCTAGTACACTAACATATTATGGGGCAGTATGTAATGGTTCAACCAATGATGACGCTGCTATATCTGCTTGGTTAGCCGCTACTGTTGCTGTGGGAAAGCCAGCGTATTTTACCGGAACATGTGCGTTTAATACGCCTATAGTTCTTCCTGATGTAGATAGTGTCACCATTTTAGGAAGTTCTCCGGGGACGGCGGTTCTTCTTTATACAGGTGGTACTACGAACACTGACATTATTAAAATTGGTACAGCAGGAGTTCCCTGTTGTGCGGGGCAGAAGCACAATTTAATGTTTGCCAATTGGCAAATAAAATCCAATACAGTTATGACCGGTGGAGCTGCGGTACATTTTGCGCAGATCGTACGATCAAACCTTACTAATTGGTGGGTATGTACGCAGGACTGTGCAAACAATTTTTACCATGGGGTGTGGTTTGATCAGGTAGATACTATGCGTTGGTGTGGAATCAACGCGCAAGCCCAGCAGGATGTTGTTCGCATCAATGGCCAGACGGGAGGCCCTGCGTCGGATATTTGGCTCGACTGTGGTGGAAAGATCAGCGGCGGGACTGTCGGTGTACGTATTGGTGGAGGTTTTGGCGGTTACTATTGTGGAGCGGTAGATATCATCGCCAATGGTATAAATACTCTGATCGATACCACGCTGTCCGGTACAGCCAACACTCAAAGTTTCTTTAGCTCAAACTGTGTCCTCGATAGCGCCGGAGTCAATGATCTCAGGATTTCAGATACGATTGCAACAAGCGGTACGTCGGGGATTATCGTATTGTCGGGGGCGTGGCTGGCTTCTTCTGTGAGCCACTGCATGCTGATCGATGCCGGAGTCCAATATCCTATTTATTTCAATGGGGGAACAATCACTAATTGTCTGGCGGATGGGGTTCATAATCTATCAGCTTCTGTTCGGTTTTTTCTTACGGGCACTCGCATCGCAAATAATGTCGGTTTTGGCATCAGTTCCGTAGTTACATCACCAGGAGAAGTATTTGTATCAGCGGACTTCGTAAATAATTCCGGCGGGAATGTTTCTTCTAATGTTGTCTTTGCGGCGAGTTGCCCCGCCGGACTCCCATCGTCGTCATTCAAAACTCAAAACGGCTACGTGATCGTCTGTTAAATATGTCTACTCTTCCTGGCACTCCTCTTGTTTGGAGCCCCAAAGGGGCCTCGGATACGCTTGACTCTTCGACTTCGTTTCCTGGTGCCATGTCCTCATTGTCCAATCTAATCCCCGATCCTACCACTAAAAATTTATGGCAGTGTCGTCCAGCGGCAGTTAAAATAGTTGATCTTAGCACTGCTGTAGGAGGAGACTTCGGGCCTGATTTTGGTCCTGATTTTGGGCACCCAAATGCCAGCTTCATATCGTGTTGGCTCAATGTTGGGACGCGCATTTATGGCATGGTTTCTACGACACTCAACCCTGGTCGGGATCAGCCGTTTTGTTATGATGTGCAAACTCAGACGTTTATTCCAATCGCTGGTGTGACCGCGGCTAATTCCCCTATTAGTCCAGCTTCTTTTGGTGATTGGAATCCCCCGACGATGGTCTTGGTTGGTTCCAAGATCGTCGTAGTACACCCAGGTTTTACGGGAGCTGCGGGGGCTTTCTTTGGCATTATTGATACTCTCAATCCTTTTGCTTTGACGTGGACTGCAACTAATACATCTCCTACACCCTTGATATTTCCCCCGCAGTGGGTTAGCAACTTCAATGGACGAGCTTATTTTTTAGTTAATCCTCCGAATGCGCAGCCTGCGGCTTACTTTTCTGACGTGCTTCTTCCGACGCAGGTAACAAATGCAAATCAAATAATCACTTTTGACGATAACACTCCGTTGACATGCTCGGCAGGCTTGGCGCTTAGCAACCAGCTCGGAGGTATTATTCAAGCTTTGATGGTGTTCAAAGGCGTGTCGAACATTTACCAGATCACTGGGGACGCAGCGCTTGGAACACTAGCTAAGAACTCTTTAAATGTTGCAACAGGTACATTTGCTCCAAATTCTGTTACTTCCACTGAGAAGGGTCTGTTATTCATGGCCCCTGATGGGGTTCGCTTGATCGATTTCAACGCCAAGGTAAGCGACCCCATAGGGAAAGATGGGGAGGGGGTCACTGTTCCTTTCATTTTTGCTTTGGTGCCTTCTCGTGCGAATGCGACGTACAACACAGGCATCTATCGCATCCAGATGCAAAATGGAGAAGCTACGCCCCAGCAACAAGAGTGGTGGTATGATACGGTTCGTCAGCTCTGGTCGGGACCACATACGACTAAAGTGTCTCTTGGAATTCCGTATCAAGATACGTTTTTGGTGACTATCCAAGGAGCTGGAGCAGCTATTTTTCGAAGTGATCCTTTCCAGTCGTTCACGAGTACCTTTAATGA
>Ga0210403_10001342_pt1 | contig 23469 bp, 23 predicted proteins | sample IncBWC19MmetaG_FD_150863 | JGI IMG/M metagenome (GOLD analysis project Ga0210403, IMG submission 150863) | Forest soil microbial communities from Barre Woods Harvard Forest LTER site, Petersham, Massachusetts, United States - Inc-BW-C-19-M | ecosystem: Environmental > Terrestrial > Soil >... | reverse complement strand
CATCTTCGTCACTGAGAGGTCCAAATGAGGGTTAAGTCCTTTGAAATCAGTTTAGGCTATGGCTGAGTTTTCACTACATTTTAGGATCTGAGTGGGCTCGAGCTGCTCCGGCCACTGCACGTGGATCCCTCCCGGACCTTTCCCCAATCGTGCTTCCACAACTTCCGCCTCTACCTGAGTCATTCCAGGGAGAGCGGGTCTATCAGGCGGGAGTAAATGGCGTTGGCATGCCAAGGTGCGACTATATGCCCAACGCCAACTATATAGTGACGATGCACGAACTTTTCGTTTTTCTGGGACCATATTGATCGAGGGAATTGGAAGGCCGGATGGAACTGTGAAAGCGTTCCGGTTCGTGCGTGGGGCTCCTTATGGGCTGAATCAGGCCGCTCTTCGAGCCTTGAACATGTGGAGGTGCAAGCCGACCACGTTAGAAAGGAAACCTATTCCTGTATTCGTTCCCTTCGAAATTACACTTCGACTGTTTTGAACGGGCCTATCCGCCCTTTTTGAGCTCGGCGAGAACCATCTTGGCTAGTTCTTTGAGAGTTTCGAAAACGCCGGTGCCATTAATCGCGATTCCCTCAATGATCGGCTCGCCCTTTTTCTGCAACTGTTTCTTCAATTCGTCCACTGTCATCGAGTTCGGCAAATCGCGCTTGTTCAGCTGCAGCACATAGGGAATCGTGTCGAAATTCAGATTGTGTTCCTTCAGGTGCTCTTGCAGGTTCTCCATGGTCTCGAAATTCGCATCCAGGCGTTCTTCCTGCGAATCGGCCACGAACACCACACCATCCGCGCCCTTCAGGATCAGCTTGCGGCTGGCCTCATAGAACACCTGCCCGGGCACGGTATAAAGGTGGAAGCGCGTCTTGAACCCGCGAACCGTTCCAAGGTCCAGGGGCAAAAAATCAAAAAACAGTGTGCGATCGGTCTCCGTGGCCAGAGAAACCATCTTGCCCTTCAGATTCTGGCCCGTGTGGTCGTAGATCCACTGCAGGTTGGCGGTCTTTCCGCCTAGACCTGGACCGTAATACACGAGCTTGCAATTAATTTCGCGCGCAGGAAAGTTTATGAAGGGCACGAGTCGTTAGCCTGACTTACATCTCAAACTTATAGCATACGCCCGCAGGGCAGGCCAGCACTCCGCCATGCTCCTGCTCTAGGAAAGACTTGTACCAGTGTCGTGGATAAGCGTTTTTTTCTAAAAGGTTATTTTCGGATGTGCTCCCCTTCGGTAAAGGCTATCGAACACGGCACGCGCCTAAGATGTTGCGGAACTCCCGCTTGCATTGACGTGCGGCAAAGCCTCTGCTAGCATTCGCGCCATGGCGAAAGTGCAGAAAACCTCTTCCGGCTCCTCCGGGCGATCCAAAGGTTCCTCTAAGGGCTCCTCTAAATCAAAGAAAAAGAGCAGCTTACCCCCTCCTCCCCCGCAGCGTGGGGGAGTCGAAATGGTCGATCCCCTGGTCCGCGCGCAGATGAAGCTCTATGAAGAGGCCATGGGATTGTTTCACCAGCAAAAATTTCAGCGGTCCAGGCAGGAGCTCGAAAAGGTTCTGGAAGGCCCAAGCAAGGAACTTGCCGACCGCGCGCGCACCCACCTGCGCATTGTCGAACAGCGCATGAAGCCTTCCTCCGAACAAAATCCGAAATCGCCTGAGGAACATTACCAGCGCGGCGTGGCCATGATGAACCTCGGCCGCTGGGACGAAGCCCGCGAAAGTCTGGAGAAGGCCCGCAAGCTGGCGCCAAAAGCGGATCACATCCACTACGCCCTGGCCGCCCTCGATTGCCTCACTGGCGAAGCCGATTCCGCCATGGCCAATCTGAAAATCGCCATTGACCTGCGCCCGGCGAATCGCTTCCACGCCCGCAACGACGAAGACTTTGCCTTCCTTCAGGAAGACCCCCGCTTCACCGAATTGCTGTATCCTGAAAAAGATGGTTACGCCGGGTAATCCTGGTCGCCCGGCTCATCCGGTAATCTCGAACAGGTTTTTGCCATGGGACGTTTGCCTTGCCTTCCGTCGCCCGTCCAGCCACGATGGAACTCAATCGACAGGTGAAACACCGCGCCGGGCCGGGATTCTTCGATCACTGGGCTGCTCGTGAAAAAAAAATCAGGTAGGAAAAACCAACCGGTTCGTGGCATGCGCGTCGTTGCGCTCGGCGGAGGCACAGGGCTTTCCGTGCTGTTGCGCGGCTTAAAAGAACACGTTGTGCGCGGCTCGGATCAGGCCCCTACGCGCGAGCGTCCCATCTCCGATCTCACTGCGATCGTCACGGTCACCGATGACGGCGGCAGCTCCGGCCGTCTGCGCCGCGAGAATCGTATGCTGCCCCCCGGCGACATTCGCAACTGCATGGTGGCGCTGGCCAAAGACGAAGCGCTCCTCAGCCGCTTGTTTCAATACAGGTTTCAGGCCGGCCGCGGATTGATCGGCCACAACTTTGGCAATCTGTTCCTCGCCGCGCTGACGCACGTCACCGGCGATTTCGCCGAAGCTGTCCGCGTTTCCAGCAAAGTCCTGGCGATTCGCGGGCGCATCTTCCCGTCGACGATTTCCAACGTGCACCTGGTCGCTACTCTTGTGAACGGAAAGCGCATCCAGGGCGAGACCAGCATTTCCCATAGCAAGATTGCCATCCGCAAAATCGAACTCAGCCCGCGCGGCGCACGCCCTCTTCCCAAGGCCATCGGAGCGATCCAGGAAGCCGACCTGATTCTGATGGGCCCCGGCTCGCTCTACACCAGCGTGATTCCCAATCTGCTGATTCCCGAAATTGCGCAGGCGCTGGTGCGCTCGCGGGCGCCGCGCGTATACATTGCGAACCTGATGACGCAGCCCGGCGAGACCACGCACTACACGCTCAGCCAGCACCTGCGCGCGATTGAAAACCATGTGGGCAAACGGATCATCAATTACGTGGTCGCCAACCGCAAGCAGGTCTCTCCCGAAGTGGCGCGGCGTTACCGGGCGGAAGGCGCGGAGCCCGTCGTGGTCGACACCCCGCATGTCGCAGAAATGAAAGTCCGCCTGCTGGCGGACAATCTGCTTGAAGAGCATGGCGTGATTCGCCACAATTCGCCGCGCCTCGCCAGCCTGCTGGTGAAGGAATTCCTGCGCCCCTGAACCGCCGCGGATCCAGCCCTTAAATCCTGCAAGAAATGCCTTTCTCCAATTCGGAAGCACAAATTCAGGGTAACCATTTTCCTCCGTCAGAATTAATGCTCTGGACAATTTCTTTCCGAGATCCAGCCACTTGGGCCGGGCGATGGTGTCGAATAAACAGAGTTCGTACAGAAAGCCAAAACAAGCATGGCGTTTCTTCGCAAAGGTTTTACTATCACGGCCATTTTCTGAGCTTGACTCCCAATCAACCCACGAAAACTTCAAGCAACATTCTTCTGCTTCTCAATGAATTCCAACGGAGCAGCTGAATCTGCAGACTACTGCGATAGCGGGCCGGCGAGCGTTCCTCGAATCACGGTGATGGATGCCTTTGGCAATCCGATTTTCTGGCCCTTCTTCCATTCCATGCTAAGAAGTTTCGCTGGTCCTGCTGGATCTGCATGACTTGTGGGTCCAGAGGGATGCCAAACGTATTCTGCCGCCCCGAACTGGACCAATCTTGCTTCACCGCTGAATCGCAGCGTCTCTGCCTTGCCGCCTTGATCCATCTCAACCTCCACATCATGCGCGTTCGTCGGATCCTTGTTGATCAGCAGAAAAGACCACTGCCCATCCGGGCGTTTCACCGCATAGGTGGTGATCAGCGTGTGCCCTGATTCGTCGTGCAGTTCCGCTTGCGCCGGATAAAGCTCATGCATCCCCGCGCCATGCTTCACCCACTCCAGATTCAGCAACTGGCTTGCGAAATATTGCGCCGTCGGCTGTTGAACCTCCAATTTTTCGTTCGCCACAAAATTTCCGTACGTGCTCCACGCGTGGCATCCCGGTCGCAAAGGCTCCGGCTGAATCGGTGAGTGGTAATACACGGCGCCGCCCCGCGTCAGGAAAGCTCCCACGCTGTCCGCCAGCCACAGCGCGGAGAAAATGTCCTGCATCGGGTCCGTAAGTTCCCAGGACAAGTTGCTCTCCGTGTTCATTAACGGTACGTCCGCGGGAATTCCATCCGCGCGCCACACATCCAGGATGTGCCCCATCAACTCCGGCTCGCGATAGAGATCACTCCAATTGATGTCGCACGGCGCCAGCGGGTAGTGCTCGAACGACATAAACGTCAGATCCGCCATCCGGCCATGCGCCTTCAGATACTCCACAAATCGGCCCAGCCACGACGTGCGACCCTGCGCATCCGGCCAGACCTTGATGTCGTCATTCACGCCCGTAAAGATCGGGCCGCCCAATTTCAATTTCGGGTCCACGCGATGCAGCGCCGTGGCCCATTGCAGATACAGCGCCGCGTAATCTTCCGGCAGCATGAATTGGCCGTCGGGTTCCTCTCCCATCTCCACATACGAAATGGGGTAACCGCGTTTTTTGAGATACGCGTGCTCCGCCGCGCTGTCTTCGGGTGTGTCATAGACCATGGCCACGGGAATCATTGCCGGCAGGTGATTCGTGTATCCGCTGGTGAAGAAAAGATCGAACCCCGTTTGAATGCGCGTCGCAATCAAATCGGTTTCCCGGTGCCACGGGTCGATTGAAGAAACCTGCGTCGCCGTCTGCGCCTGGCCAGGGGTGTGATGCACCCGATCCACAAAGCTCCCCTGCGAATTGAAATCTCCCGCGGCGATTTCAAAAATCGCGTAACCCACGCAATTTCGCGCGTCCCCGCTGCCGTGGGTGTCGCAGGTGTTCGAAGACGCCGTCATCCAGATACGCAGAAACCGCGCCGCGATCGGCTTTTCCGCCAGACGCTGCACCGACTTCCCGCCCGAACTCCCGCTGACTTCGCCCGCTGGAAACTTTACCCATGCGCCCTGGTCCTGCTTGTTCAACGCATCCTCTTTCCCGGTCCAATATTCCACCACGTACTTCTTCGCATACGGATTCGCCCACGCAATTTCCATCGCGCTGATCTCCTGCGGCGTGCCGAAATCCAGCACCACCCATTGCGGGTGCAGCGCGTCCGCTTCGCCGGTGAACCTCTCTGTCAAATAGGGATTGCTCTTCCAATAGCTCGCGGAATCTCCGTCGGTCAGGCGCGAATATTCGGTTTGTCCCGCGTCGCTGCGGGTCGTGCCGCGGTGCGGCAGCGCGTAGCCGTACGACTTGCGCAGAAATTCTCCCGGCTCTGCGCTGCCGGTGAAATAGCCGCTCTTCTCTTTCTCGTCGCTCCACGTTCCGTGCGGATTCCAGTGCCAGGCGTCGATCGTCAGCTCGGTATTTTGCCGGTATGTGATGGGTCCCCAGCCGGCGGAGAGCGACTCCTTGACCACCGCGTCGCTAAAAATCGTCTCGAATTCCTTGGCCGACAAAATATCCAGGGAACTCCCCATAGCCCGGTCCGGATCAAACTTGATGGCCCGCTCTGGCGAGGCGTCCACGCGAACCGTTTGCGCACCCACCCGGGTGCCAGCTACGGTCGAGAAGAGCAGGATTGCAATCAGCCAAGCAGGAATTCTTTGCGGCAAACTCACGGACATGCGTACCTCCAGCAAAATCGCCTTATTATACCGATTTAATGAAAGGGAAACGGAACTCTCCCGGCCGCTTGAGCTGCGCGGGGAGGTCAGCCCTCTTTCCCGCGCCACTCCCATAATTGAACCGCCTGCCCTACCGCATCCCTAATTTTCCAGCTAACATTCTTCGTGTATCCACTGAATTTCCACGGAGCGAGTTCATGTCTACTTTCGGCCTCATCGAATACAAAGACGCCAATCCCGCCGTCAAAGCCGTCTACGACGACATCATGGCCACGCGCAAGACCGACTATATCAATAATTTCTGGAAGGCCGTCGCTCACGATCCCGCACTCCTCAAGCGCACCTGGGAAGACCTGAAAGCCATCATGGCCCCGGGGGCTCTTGATCCGCTGACCAAGGAACTCCTCTACATCGCCGTCAGCGTCACCAACAATTGCCACTATTGCATTGCTTCCCACACCGCGTCGGCCTTTGCCAAAGGCATGACCCCGGAAATGTTCAAGGAACTCCAGGCAGTCATCGGCATGGCCAATGAAACCAACAAACTCGTCACTGGCTACCAGGTTGCCGTCGATGCGCGGTTCCAGCCACCGCTGGACGTAAACAAGAAATAGCCGTTCGCGTAATTCCTCCGACTCTGATAAACCTCGGCCCGCGAGGAGCTTTCAGCCTCGTTTCTGTTCCAATTCGCAACTTCACTCTTCGCGCACAATCTACCCACCGTAGTACCCAAGTACTATATGGCCCCCTCCCTGGCAATCCCACCATATAGAGGTATATCCGGGAAGCCCGCGGTACGGGCCTGTCCGTACAAATCCAGCTTGAGTGAGTGGTTTATGACACCCATCTTGAAAGACCCAGAGAACGCGACCGCACCAGCCGCTCCCGGCATCCCTGCGGCTCCAGCGCGCCCGCAACCTGTCGCGCTCGAAGTTCCCGTTACCGTGAACGGCGCCCGCTCCGTGGACGGCTCCGATAAGCGCGAACCTTTTTCCGAACGCTCGCAGACCGTGCTGGTTTTCGGCCACGGCGCCGTGCTGCGCATTTCGGCCCTGCTCGCTCCCGGGCAACTCGTTTTCCTCACCAACGAAAAATCGAAGAAGGAAGTTGTTTGCGTCGTCGTGAAGTCCAAGACAGACGGCAACGCTGTCGGCTACGTTGAGTTGCGTTTCACCGAACCCGCTCCCGGTTTCTGGGGAATGCGTTTTCCTTCAGACACGGTTCTGCCACAGGCGCCAACGCGGCCGGCCGTGCCGGTGTCGGCTCCGGTTCCGCCCAAGGCTGAGGCGGTTGTGCCGGCAGTGGCTGTGCAGCCCGTTACTTCACCGCTGCCGATCACTGTCAAGCCTGTTGTTGCTCCGCCGGTGGCCCCGGTCGCGCTTGTACCCGAAGCTCCCAAGACTCCTGCGCCTCCAGCACCGGTTGCTACTCCGGTTACTCTGCAGTCCGCACCTGCGGCGGAATCCTCACAGCCGAGTGTCGCGTCTTCTCCACTCTTCGCCCCACCGGAGTCGAAACAGGCTGTGCTGTCAACGCCTGCGGGCAGCTCATCTCCCGCAAATCAATCGACCGAAGAGCTCAAGCAGCAGGCTGCTCGCCTGCAGGAGCAGCTCAGCTCGCTGTTGTTCGCCGAGGCCCCGAAACCCTCCGCACCCGCGCACACTCTCAAAGACACCACCGCGCCGGAACTGGCGCAAAAAGTCTTGGACCTCACGAATTTTGCCCCGGCGCCCGTGCCCGTTCAGCCGCTGAAGGCCGTCACTACCCGGCCGAAATCCGGGCCGTCTTCGCTCGAAGTGGAAGAAATCAAGATTCCGTCGTGGCTCGCGCCCCTCGCTCGCGAATCGGAGACTTCGACTCCGGTGCAAAACTCCAGCGTCGAATCGGATTCGTTCACGGAAGTCGAACCGGTGGTTGCGCAATCATCTGAAAACGAGGTCAGCTCAGCCGCGCGGGAATCCACGCACCGCCCCGAAGTCGCCATCTTTGGCGGCCAGTTGCTAGGAGAAGCTTCCCGGTCTTCGAATGCTGCTCCTTCCGGCTCAAAAATGGGGCTTTTCCTCGGCATCGCGGCCACACTTCTGCTGGTCGCGGGAGGCGTCTGGTATTCACGGCAACCCGGCAACGCAATCTCTGGCCTGTTCGGTGGAAGCTCCACGCCATCGCAAGCTCCGGTTTCATCCCCGGCGGAACCGGCGCCTGCCGTCGCGAAGCCTGTCTCGCGTCCAGAAGTTCCGGTTGCAGCGTCGGCTTCATCGCCAAGCTCGGCTTCCGTCAATTCACCAGCGCCGCTTGTTTCCGCGGCTGTGAAGAACGCGACGCCAGCACCTGCTTCACGGAACGCGAATCCGATCGTCACTCCGAGCGCATCGCCGGTTGCGCGCACTGCACCGCCGGTGGAAGAACCGAAAAAGCCGGCCCTGGGCGATGTCCGTCTGACATCGCCGGTTATCAATCACGGCAAATCGTCCAATTCCGTGCCGGGCGAAGCCGAGCCTTCGATCGATGTAACCGCAAGCGCGACCAACGCCGCCCCCCTCTCTGCTCTGGCTGGATCTCACCGCAGCGAGCCGTCCGCTCCTGTGCCGGTTGGCGGCGACGTGAAGCCCGCGAAGCTCATCAAATCCGTTCCGCCGGTCTATCCGGCGATGGCTCGGTCCCAGCACGTATCCGGAAACGTTCAAATTGACGCCTTGATTGACGCGGACGGAAACGTCAGCGCCATGAAAGTCCTCTCTGGCCCGACACTGCTTCGCCAAGCGGCGCTCGAGTCCTTGAAGCAATGGAGATATCAAGCAGCAGAGCTCAACGGCAATCCCACGTCCATGCATCTGACCGTGGTAATCCAGTTCCGCGCCCAGTAATTTTGCTCGAAATAAGTAAATTACCGCGTTACTTCGCCGCCAGGCGCGGCGCGATCCCTTCAAACGCGCTCTTGGAGCTTGAGATCACTTCGTTGGCGCCAAGCGTTTCCAGAATTTCCGCAAAATCATCCATGTAGCAGCGCACGATAATATGCGCCTTGGCATTTTTCTCCCGCGCCTTCTTGGTCACCAGCAGCGCCGTTTCCACGTTGTTCGTCGCCACCACAACGGTTCGCGCGTGCTGAATGCCGGCATCTACCAGAGTTGAGTCCTGCTTTGCGTTGTCCACCACTACCGGCTCGCCCAGCCGCACGAGATCGTCCACTACGGCCGGGTCGCGGTCGACAAGCACGTAGGCGAGGCCCGCGTCGCGCAGATGCTCTACGATGCGCGCTCCCAGATGCGTGTAACCCACCACGATCACATGATTCCTCAGTTCGCCTGCCAGCATGCGGCACCCCTCCTGTGGGTTGTAACGCTGCAACGCCTGCAAAAAGAAAATGGAAATCACAATCCCGAACAGCACGCACTGGCCCCAGAAGGAATACAGATCCCAGAGTTCGCCGCCGCTCTTTTTCAGATAAACCGCATTCAGAATTGCATCCTGAAGACCCAGACCGCCGGCATAACGGAAAACCAGCGTGCCCAGCAGAAACCACGTGCCAATCACGGCAAATCCCCAGCGGGCTTGCCGCAAAAACAGTTTTGCGCGAATCCAGAAATGTCTGTTCATTGTGTTTCGCAAATCCTATTTGGCGATTCGTCCGGCGTCAACGTCGCGTTGGTCGATTCGCCACCAACCGCGCCGCTTCTCGTGCCCGGTCGCCTTGCGGTCCGGCAGTCGCCTTCGTATACTGGCCTCCCGGCCAATTTTCGGGCCTGGCGGGTGGGTAGCCCGCCCGCGACCTCCTTTTTGGCCTCACTTTTCACGCCTGCGCGACTCATACAGGCGAATTACGCTGTACAGCCGGCCGCTCCGCGAGCTGTCCTGGCAAAGGAGAATTTTGCATGCCTCACACGCCTGCACCGGAAGAGATGAATGTCTACCAAAACGCCGAAGCGCGTTTTGAGGTGGCAGCGAACAAGCTTGGCCTCGAACAGGGAATCTATCGCTATCTCAAATATCCCGACAAGGAAATCACGCTGTACATCCCCGTGGGAATGGACAATGGCCAACTGGAAGTTTTCACTGGCTATCGCGTGTTGCACTCGACCGTGCGCGGACCAGGGAAAGGTGGAATTCGATTCGCGCCGGATGTCAGCATCGACGAAGTACGCGCTCTTTCCGCCTGGATGACGTGGAAGTGCGCCGTGGTGGATATTCCGTTTGGCGGCGCGAAAGGCGGCATCATCTGCGATCCGCGAAAGATGACTCGCGGCGAACTGGAGCGCCTCACCCGCCGCTACACCGCCGAACTTTCCGACTGGCTGGGGCCCGAGCGCGATGTTCCAGCGCCGGACGTCGGCACCAACGAACAGACCATGGCCTGGGTGATGGACACCTACTCGATGCACGCCCGCCAGGCGACCACCGCGGTGGTTACCGGCAAGCCCATCGAACTTGGCGGCTCTCGCGGACGCCGCGAAGCCACCGGCCGTGGCGTGATGATCTGCGTGGACAAGGCCCTGGCCAAGCTGGGAATGAAAAAAGAGAACACCCGCGTAATCATTCAAGGTTTCGGAAACGTAGGGTCGCTGGCCGCGGAGCTGATGCAGAAGGCCGGCTACAAAATCATCGGCCTTGCCGACATCGGCGGCGGCTTGTACAACGAAAAGGGTTTCGACGTTCCCCAGGTGATCAACTGGGTTTATACCCAGAAAAAGCCGCTGCAGGATTTCCCCGGAGGCGGCACCAAGATGAGCTCGCGCGACGTACTTTTCCAGCCGTGCGATGTTCTTATCCCAGCGGCCATCGAAAACCAGATCACGGAGCAGAACGCTAACCAGGTCCAGTGCAAGATTCTTTGCGAGGGCGCAAACGGCCCCACCACCTGGCAAGCCGATGCCATCATCGATGCCAAGGGCGTTTTCACCGTGCCGGATATTCTCGGCAACGCCGGAGGCGTCACCGTCAGCTATTTCGAATGGGTTCAGGACCGGCAGGGGTTCTTCTGGCGCGAAAGCGAAGTGAACGAGCGGCTGCTGGACGTGATGGAACGTTCTTTCGACGAAGTGGTTCGCTACGCCGAGACACACAAGGTAAACAACCGGATCGCCGCCTACATGCTGGCGATTGACCGCGTGGCCATCGCGCTGAAGCTGCGCGGCATCTATGCGTAATTTGCGCTTGGCTTTCTGAGCGCCTCGGCGTACTCTCTCTGCCAGAAGTTACGGTATATTGACACTGCGTTTCGGTTCGAACTGCCCCTCGGCCGAGGAAAGGGTCCGCAAAGTGGCTACGGACTCGACTCCTGGAGTTTCTGGGAAACTTGAAGAACAATTCCGGCGCGAGATATGTCTCGTGGGCCGGTGGATGTACGAGCGCGGGCACATCGTCGCGTGCGAGGGCAACCTCTCGATCCGCCTCGACGCCAACCGCATTCTGACGACGCCTACCTGCATGAACAAGGGCATGATGTCGCCGGAAGACCTGGTCATCATGGATCTGGACGGCCGTCACCTGCAGGGCGACCGGAAAATTTCCTCGGAAGCGGGAATGCATCTGTTGTTTTATCGCATGCGCCCTGATGTACAGGCGGTTTGCCATGCGCATCCGGCCACGGCCACGGGTTTTGCGGCGGCGGGCGTGGGACTCGACCAGGCGCTTCTGCCCGAGGTGGTGGTTTCGCTGGGGAAAATTCCACTGGTGCGCTATGCCACGCCCGGCACACCCGATCTTGGTGCCGTCCTTGAACCTTACGTGCCGCACTACGATGCGTTGCTGCTGGCGAACCATGGCGCGGTTACCTGCGGCCCGGATTTGCGGACGGCGTTTTTCCGCATGGAAACGCTCGAACATTTCGCCAAAATTGCGTTCATCGCAAAACTCAGCGGTGAACCACAGCTCCTCACCACGCGTGAAGTTGCCAAGCTGATGGCTGCGCGCGCGCGGTATCACGTCAGTCCGCCTCCCGGCGGCGGCGCGGAGCTGCCGGAAACCTGCGACGGCGGCGAGAACGAAACCGACGAAGTTACGCTGACGCGCTCGGAACTGGACGCGCTGGTGGATGAAGCCGTGCGCAAAGATCGCGCCCGCCGCTGATCGGAACAATTTCTTTCTGGCGCGCATATCCCCTGACAATCAGACTGCATCCAATTCAGAAAGGAGGGTCTTTCCCATGACAGCTCGCCTGGATTACCGCAAATTTTCGAAGGAACCGCTGAACGCCTTGCTCGATTTGGAAGCGTATCTCTCCGAATGCGGTCTGGATCACAAGCTGCTTCATATGATTAAGCTTCGCGCTTCGCAGATCAACGGCTGCGCGTACTGCATTGACATGCACTGGAAGGACGCGCGCGCGGCGGGTGAAACCGAACAACGGCTCTACGGACTCGACGCCTGGCGAGAGTCTCCCTATTACACCGATCGCGAACGCGCCGCGCTGGAATGGACGGAATCGCTCACACTGATCTCAACAACGCATGCGCCCGACGAAGCGTTCACCGCGGTGAACGCGCAATTCTCGGAGAAAGAGATTGTGGACCTCACTTACGCCGTCTCCGCGATAAATTCCTGGAACCGCATTGCGATTTCACTTCGAGCGGTGCCGGGCCATTACCAGCCGGTGCAGAAATCTTCCGCGGCCAGTTGATTGTTCTGAAAAGCTTCTTTCTCGTTTGACCCATTTCGTGCGCATAATTGTTGCGGCCTGCGGCCGACCGCGGGCCAGGAGAGTTAGCGTTATGCCCGAGAACAAAGCATTTTTCGATGCAATCCGCTCAGGCGATCTTGCTGCGGTGAAGTGGCTCATCGCGGCCGATGCGTCGCTCGCCTCGGCCCGGAATGATTCCGGCGTTTCTGGAGTCCTGGCGGCGGTTTACATGGGGCGCAGTGAAATCCGCGACTTTCTGATCGCCAGCGGCGCCGTGCTGGAATTGCCTGAGGCCGCCGCTGTGGGAAACCTCGCCCGCGCCAGGGAACTCATCGAAAAGAATCTCGCCCAGCCCAACACGTTTTCTCCCGATGGGTTTCCGGTCGTGGCTCTCGCGGCTTTTTTGGGCCAGCTGGAAGTCGTGCAATATCTGGCTACCCACGGTGCCGATATTCACGCCGTGGCCACGAACGGCTCGGGTTACAACGCCCTTACCGGGGCGGTCACCGGTGGACACGTTGCCGTCGTTCACTGGCTGCTCGACCATGGCGCCGATGCCAATTACCGTTACGCTGGAAACTACTCGCCGTTGCTGACTGCCGCCGCCAGCGGACGCCTGGATATGGCCAAGCTACTTCTGGCTCACGGCGCCGATCCGCAAGCCACCACCAATGACGGGAAATCCCCCTTGTCCCTGGCAATAGAACGCAACCATCCGGAAGTTACCGCGTTATTTCAGACGCGCGCCGCGTCCTGATAATTTCGGCAAGAAAACGCGATTCAGCATGAAGAAACGCCCTTTCTCTTTCCCGCGTTGACACCGCTGCGCCCCCGTGGCAATACTTGCATTCGATGATCGGACTGCTCCGCGGCCGCCTGCTGGAAAAAAGACCCAATCAAGTTATTCTCGACGTCGCCGGCGTCGGCTATCTCGTTGCCGTGCCTCTCTCCACGTTCGCCGCGCTCGGCGATCTCCACGCCGAAGTCACCCTGCTGATCCACACGCATGTGCGCGAGGACGCGCTTTCCCTCTACGGCTTTCTCTCCGCGCGCGAAAAACATTTCTTCGAACTTCTCCTTGGCGCCTCGGGCGTGGGTCCGTCGCTCGCGCTGAAGATTCTTTCCGGCATGAATGTCGAAGAACTCGTCCCCGCAATCCGCACCGGCGATCTCGCGCGGCTCACCAAGATTCCCGGCGTGGGGCGGAAAACCGCAGAGCGCATGGTCGTTGAACTCAAGGATAAGCTGGAAGCCGTGACCATCGAAACCGAAAAACCGGCTCCGTCCTCACCCGCAGGCGTCGAGGCCGACGTAAAATCCGCCCTGCTCAATCTCGGCTACGATGAACGCACCGCCGATGCCGCCCTCGCTGAGGCCAAGCGCGAAGCCGGTACCTCCAATTTCGAAAAACTGCTTCGTGTTACTCTTGCAGCGCTAAGCACGCCCGCGCGGAAGTGAGGCTGTACCAGTCAGGAGATCCGGCGAAAGGGCAGCCGGCAGAAGACATGGCGGAATTCAGTCAGAAAAAAGCAATGGCGCGTCACGATGGACATGTTCCCGAACGCATCGTCAGCGGCGCGCCGCTCGACGACGACGCGCGCCTCGACGCCAGCGTCCGCCCCAAAACGCTCGCCGAATACATCGGCCAGAAGCGCGTGAAAGAAAACATCACCATCGCCATCGAAGCCGCGCGCAGCCGCGGCGAGGCCCTCGACCATGTTTTGCTTTACGGCCCTCCCGGCCTCGGGAAAACCACCCTCGCCCAGATCATCGCCAACGAGCTTGGCGTTGTCATCAAGACCAGCGCCGGCCCGCTTCTCGAACGCAAAGGCGACCTCACCGCAATCCTCACTTCCCTCGAGAAAAAAGAAGTATTCTTTCTCGACGAAATTCATCGCCTGCAGCCCGCGGTGGAAGAGGTGCTTTACCCCGCGATGGAGGATTTTCGTGTGGATCTGGTCATCGGCCAGGGTCCAGGCGCACGCATCCATCCGTTTCATCTCAGCCAGTTCACGCTGATTGGCGCCACCACCCGCGCGGGACTGATCACGGCCCCGCTGCGTTCTCGCTTCGGCATTGTGCATCGTCTCGATTTTTACGAACCGGAAGATCTGCTGACCATCCTGCACCGTTCGGCCAAAATCCTGAACATCCAAATGGACGAAGCCGGCGCCCGGGAAATTGCCGGACGCTGCCGCGGCACACCGCGCGTCGCCAACCGGCTGCTCCGCCGAGCCCGTGATTTTGCCGAAGTGCGCGCCGCCGGACGCATCACCCGCGAAGTGGCCCAGGAATCCCTGCGCATGCTCGGCGTGGATGAACACGGCCTCGATGAAGTGGATCGCAACCTGATGATCGCCTTGCTGGACAAATACGCCGGTGGCCCAGTCGGCGTCGGCACACTAGCCGCGGCCCTTAGCGAAGAAGAAGACGCCATCGAGGAAATGTACGAGCCTTATCTGATGCAGATCGGGATGCTCGACCGCACCCCACGCGGCCGCGTCGCCACCACACGCGCCTACGAATATTTCGGCCGCGAACTCCCCAAGCGCCAGCCCCGCCTGTTTTAATACCGCTGTACTCAGATTTCTCCCAGCCTTCGTCGAATGATTAGCCGCGACAGGGCCGCCCGGCCAACAAATATTGTCGGTACAGTCCGGCGCCTGCCGGCTTCTTCCAAGTGATTTCAAACGGAGAACAACACATGGCCACCGTGAGGCTAGCAGTCCCCATGTTTGCTATCACTTTGGCGATAACTGCAGCTGATGTTTCCGCGGCCCAGCAACCAGTCAACCCGCCGTCCGCTCCCATCCCCGCACGAATCTTCTCGGCCAGGAAAATATTCATCTCCAACGCAACTGGCGAAATTCCGATGCCTCCTGAAACTCTTGATCTGGCTTACAACGAGTTCTACGCCGCTATGAAGAGTTGGGGCCGCTACGATGTCGTTGCTGATCCTCCGGATGCCGATTTGGTTTTTGAACTCCGTTTCAACTATTCCGTGGGTCCGACAGGCGTTGTTCAAGGGAGCGGCGGTTCAACCGAGGATTTTCGATTGCGCGTTTCGATCCTGGACTCCAAGACCCGGACAATTCTTTGGGCCCTGAGCAAGAGCATCCCGCAGTCCAACAACAAATTGAAGAGCCGCCAATTCTTCGATCAGGCCATGGCCGCGCTTGTGGACAACCTAAAAAAACTCGCCAGCCAACCTCCCCCAACAGGGGTCGACCCGAAAAAGTAATTGAAGCAAATTGCGATGCGCTCGCTTCAATTATGCTTCATGAACTCGCCCTTGCTGCCGGTGAGGGAGTTATAGAGCGTCTCGATAAATTTGTCGGCGTCGAGGAAATCGCCCGACCATTTGGCCCACGGTGCCAGGATTTTCTCTTGCTTCATCTGCTCGACCGTCTTGTGCTCGTCGATCGCCTTCTGCACCACCGCCGAGGTCTCCTTCAACATCTTCGTGAACGCGCGCACGTCGTCGAGATTCGATAGCACGCCGTGCCCCGGAATCACCTTCACGTCGGCAGGCAATTGCGCCGTACACTTTTCCATCGCCGCGATCATCCCCTGCACGCTGCCCCCGCTCGACACGTCAATGAAGGGAAATCCGTAGCGCACAAAATCATCACCCATGTGCACCACGTTGTTCTTCGGAAAGAAAATAATGGCGTCGCCATCGGTGTGCCCGGCGGGGAAGTGCAGCGCGCGGATGTCCTCGCCATTCAGGTGCACGGTCACGTCGTGGTCAAAGGTAATCACCGGCAGCGCCACCTTAGGAGCGGCCTTGGTCTCCATCTTCAGCGAACTCCCATTGCCCGCGACCCCGGGGGTCTCCAGCCGCTTCCGGACATTGTCCTGCGCGATCAGCGTCGATCCCGAGCTAGCGAACGGCGCGTTTCCGCCGGTGTGATCCCCGTGGTAGTGCGTGTTGATCACAAATCTTACGGGCTTATCCGTAATCTTCAGGTTCTTCAGCGCCACCTGGATCTTGTCTGCCAGCGGCGCGTACTGGTCGTCCACAATCACAATTCCGTCTTCGCCAACGGAAGCCGCAATGTTTCCACCGTCGCCTTCCAGCATGTAAATATTCCCGGAAACCTTGGTTACCTTGATTTCCACCTTCGAGAAATCCTTTTCCTGCGCGCGCAATCCCACGCAAACCAGGAAAACGCTGCCAAAAATAACTGCCAGCAGTGACCACAACGCCGTGCGCTCAAATTTGTTCATTTGGCCTCCCCAAGCCCCGTGAAATTCTAACACCGCAGGTTGCCATACTCGCCTTAGACGCAGGAAGTAGATTCACGTCACACCCGCTCAATTCGCACCGGCCTCCCCTTTTCGGGTAAGGTATCTTCAATCTGCAGAAGCTCTGGAAGGAATAAGCTGCTCCGGCGCGCCTGGAAACTTTCTTGACCCATACCTCCGCCACCCGATCCGCATCCGCAAGCTCGCGGCAATTCGCGTTTCTTATTGCGGCGGGAATCTTTCTGAGCCGTGTCGCCGGCCTGGTTCGCGAGCGGGTTTTTGCCCACTACTTCGGCACTTCAGACGCCGCCGACGTGTTCAAGGCCGCCTTCCGCATCCCTAATTTTCTGCAGAACATGTTTGGAGAAGGCGTCCTCTCGGCTTCCTTCATTCCGGTTTACGCCAGCCTGCTCGCCCGCGGCGACAAGGAAGAAGCCCGAAAAACGGCCGGCGCGGTCGCGGCCCTGCTCACGCTTAGCACTTCCATTCTTGTGCTGCTCGGCGTGCTCACAGCGCCCTGGCTGATCGAAGCCATCGCCCCCGGATTCCACGGCGAAAAACGCGAACTCACCATCCTTCTCGTGCGCATCTTATTTCCCGGCGCCGGGCTGCTGGTGGCCTCCGCCTGGTGCCTTGGCGTTCTCAATAGCCATCGCAAATTTTTCCTCTCCTACACCGCGCCGGTCTTGTGGAACATCGCCATGATCGCGGGAATGATCGCCTTCGGAGCGGGACGCGCACAGAATTCACTTGTGGTCATCACCGCCTGGGCCTCCGTCGTGGGAAGCGCGCTGCAAGTCCTGGCGCAATTGCCGATGGTTTTGAAACTCCTCGGCGGCCTGAAACTTTCGCTCGCCCATCAAGCCGAATACGTTCGCGCTGTCATCCGCAATTTCTTCCCCGTGTTCATCAGCCGTGGTGTGGTACAGATCAGCGCCTACATTGACGCGTTCCTCGCCAGTTGGCTGCCGACAGGCGCCGTCTCTGCGTTAGGCTTCGCGCAAACGCTCTACACCCTGCCCGTCAGTCTCTTCGGCATGTCGGTCTCCGCCGCGGAGCTCCCGGTGATGAGCGGAGCGCTCGGCGCAGCCGACGAAGTCGCCGGCATCCTCCGCACACGCATGAACTCCGGCCTCCGCCAAATCACGTTTCTCGTCGTTCCGTCGGCCGCGGGTTTCCTCGCACTCGGCGATGTCATCGTCGCCGCCATCTATCAGTCCGGTCGTTTCACGCACGCCGACGTCATTTATGTTTGGGGCATCCTCGCCGGTTCCACGGTAGGGCTCCTCGCCTCCACACTCGGACGTCTCTACTCCTCCGGTTACTACGCACTGCGCGATACGCGGACGCCTCTGCGCTTCGCGATCGTCCGCGTCCTGCTCACAACGCTGCTCGGCTACCTGGCCGCTCTGCCGTTGCCGCGCCTCCTCGGCATCGAGCCGCGGTGGGGCGTCGCGGGCCTCACAATTTCCGCGGGCATCGCGTCATGGGTGGAATTCACGCTCTTGCAGCGAGGCATTCGCCGCCGCATCGGCCAGGTAGGTGTGCCGCTCGCGTTTCTCGCGCAGGTGTGGGTAGCGGCGCTGATCGCCGCAGCGGGGTCGCGCTGCATCTTGATCGCGATCGGCCATCGCGGCCCGATCCTCCTCGCCGCCATCGTCTTATCGGTTTACGGCATCCTCTTTTTTGGTGTATCTACACTCTTACAGCTTCCCGAGGCCAAGGCCATGCTTGGCATGCTCCGCCGCCGCGCCAGCATAAAATAAATTTCAGCTGCCGGTCCGGGCAACGGATTCAGGAATCGTTCGATGATTACCGTCTACATCGCGCTCGGCACCAACGTAGGCGAACGCGAAGCGAATCTACTCCAAGCGCTTCGCCTGCTTCCCGAATCCGGCGTCCACATTCGCCGCGTCTCCAATATTTATGAAACCGAGCCGGTGGATTACCTCGATCAGGAATGGTTTCTGAACATGGTTCTCGAAGCGCAAACCGAACTCGACGCCCTGGATTTGCTCGGCGCCCTGCGCGTCATCGAAACCCGCATGGGCAGCAAAAAAGCCTTCGTGAAAGGACCCCGAAAAATCGATCTGGACCTTTTGCTGTATGGAAACGAAACAATTGACACGCCGGAATTGCAAGTACCCCACCCGCGCATGCTCGAACGAAAATTCGTACTGATCCCGCTAGCCGAAATCGCCCCAAACCTCCGGCACCCAAACTGGAAGTCCGGCGTTGCACACATCCTGGCCGCCATCCCCGACCGCAGCGCGGTAAAAAAATTTCACGACGCCCCCGGCATTTGACCTTTCTGCAGGACCCGAGTTCCGAGGCGGGCCGCCCTCATAAACCTCTGCCTCAACTCGTCCGTCGCAGCACCAACCGATGCAACGTAAACATCTTCGGCGCCAGCGCATCCAGCTCAATCTGCGACAATCCATCCTCATTGATCTCCCGCCAGCGATATACACCCGGCTCGGATTCCGTTTGCTCCCGCCCATTCAACCGCCGCAAAAATTCCCGAGCATCGTCCGCGGAAGCCTTCTCGCGAAGCGTCGGCCGCGCCACCGCCTCCACCGCATAGCTGCGCAGCAATTTGCCCCAGTAATGATTGAACAGCTCGTCCGAAGCGAATACATCGCTCCAAGCCACTTCGCCGCCGTAGGCTACCACCACCCCCACCACGCGCTCCCCTTTCAAGCCGGAAGTCTCTTTCCGAAACCGCCGCTGAATTTCGTTCACCACAGTTTCCACGGAACTACTCACCCGGCGCGACTCATAAATCTTCGAATACGATTGCGTTGGTGCCTCGCTTTGAATCGCTGCGTCCAGTTCGGTGGTTGTCACCTGCGGCGCAGGCGCGTTTGCCGCTCGAGGCGCCAGCGAACCGCCGGTCACGGCCGCCCAAACGTCTCCCTGCTTCTGCTTCACCGCCGCCTGCTCGCGCACACTCGGGTGCACAATCGTTTTCGCCTCATTGAATTGCGAACCGGAAGACCAGCGCCCGTGCTCCACACAAAAAACGTTCAGCGGCAGCGGCTCGCCGAACGGCGCCACAATACGATCCTTGCCGATCACCCGGTCCTGTTTCCCGCCGCTGACCAGTTCACCCGCCAGCAGCAACAGCGGCCGCTTGCTGTGATTCACCAGCACCAGTTGGTTCACCGAAGGCCCGCCGTAATTCTGCACCACAGGCCGCGATCCGTCACGGTTGCGATATATCACGTCCGCGCCCTGCTCGCGCACGGTCACTTCTCCGCTCGACAGGCCGTCTTCCAGCGTAAGAAACGCGCTGGTGTCGTAGCCGGAAGAACTCACCACGGGGAATATTGTTAGATTTTCGTAGCTCACAGGCTCCAGCAGCCGCCATTCCCCCTCCTGCTTTCCCGGAGGAGTCGCGCCCGTCGGCGGATACCACAGGAAACCAAGCGCCGCCATTCCCAAAGCCGAAATTCCCAGCAATCCATGCCCGAACACACTGATCAAAATGCGGTTCATTCCATCCTCCAGAACGTGCCCCGAGTGCACGCCTGGAGTTAGAACGCAGGCTTGGAATTTTCTTGCAGGGAAATTTTAGACGCTGGTCTGGCTGAGCTTTCGAAGGGGTTTTGCGGTGGGTCGTTGCTTGGTTCCATCCTTACTTCATTACTTCGTCGTTTCCTATCCTCTCGTATTCCCAAGGTTGTTCCGATTCTTGTTCTTCCGCATCAATGAGGTTTGCGCTTCCGTCTTCTCATACTCGGCGAGTTCCTCTTCCGTGTAGGAGTACGATTCGCGGGAAGCAAACATCGAATTGGTCTTGTTGGCCGCCTTTTTTTTCTTGCGGGCCGCGCCGAACTCATACCGCGTCATGCGCAGCGGACCCTCAATCGCCTTGACCTCCACCAGCAGGTCGCTGACCTTCTCCAGAAAATCGTGCAAGTGGAAAGGCCGCAGCACATAGGGCAGGCGGGCTTCTTCGATCACCGGAACAAACTGGCTCCCGCTCATCTCTGGCACCACGAACAGCACGCGCAACCGGGCTCCGTCTTCTACGCTGACCGAAGCCAGTTCGCGAAGCACGTGAAACAGCGGCGAATCCACGCCAACCATGGCGATATTGGCGATCAGCAGGGAATATTCCCCGGTCTTCAATTCGGTCTGTAGCATCTTCAAGTCCGGGGCTAGGCGCACGCGCCAGCCTTCGGAATCCAGCATTTGCCGCAACGCGGTTCCGCTGTACGGGTCATCCTCAAACACAAGGATACCGACCTGAGGGGACAGCGGGGTGGGAGAGGGCGCCATCCCCGAAGTATAAGCGGCGGGGTTGTCTTGGTCATCGGTCACAAACGCCGCGAGACCTAAGGGGCACCTGTACGATAGTACGGGCGGTGTAATCCGCCTGCCTGCCCCGCGCGGGAGCAGAATTGAAGCTTTAGGGCTTCGCAGTATTCGCAGGCTTGTCGAGGGTGCATCCCTTCACAATCATCTTGCCGTCGCCGTTAGGGGTGTCTTCCTGCAGAAAACCCGTGTCGCCTCTCCCCCACCAGAGCACCTTGCCGTCGGAATAGCGGTTACCATCGGCGGCGGGCGTCTGGCGCATTAGGTACATCTGGTCGCGGGTGCGGACCTTGGCGGTGGTGTTGTGAAGATAGACCACAATTCTGGCGCCGCCCTCGCAGGTGTAGTCGAACCGCTTCCACTTCATGGCCGGGCGCACATTGTTTGTGGGACCTGGGGCCGCGGACTGTTTCTCTGGTGCGGCCTGTGCCGGAGTTGCTTGCTGGCCACAGGCAATGCCGCCGGCGAAAAGGCCGGACCCGGCCGACGCCAGCAATACTAAGATGATCCGTTCGCGCGGCGCTGTGGCTGTTCTCATTCCTCCCCGCAGTCACTTTGAGTCTAGCGCGATGTTTCGTCGCGAGGCACAGGAGGTTGAGGAATTTAAGCGAGCGGGCGCGGGCGGCTGCCTGCCCGCAACAAGGATCCAGAGTCTGCTGCGCCGAGTCGCCGAAGCCTCCCTGTCCAAAACGAGACAGACACATCGCCTCCGGCGTGAGAGCGTTGTTTGGCAGCCTGCGATGCGCCTTCCGCATCCGAAAATTTGCCAATATGCAATGTCCACAGTGTGGTAGCCGACAAATCCATCTATCCAGGCGTAAGGGAATACTGGAAAAATCAATACTGTCCGGCGCTTTTCTCAGGCCGTTTCGTTGCGAAAGGTGCGACTTCCGGTTTTTTCGTTTTTCGTTTGCCAGTCGTCCCCATCCTGCCCGGCCCCTGACCACCCATTGAACTGGATTTCTTGGCGTGCATATTGACGGTTGCCTTACCCTAGGAAACCTTTTCCGACGTTTGGCTTTCCCTAGTTTCCTGCGCAGTGGATCGCCCCGAGTGCGATTGCGTTTTCCAAAGGTCCAAAGTTCACCAATCCCCCAAAGAGTGTCCCTATGTGTACAGATATGGGACACCGCTTTGCCTACCATGGTGCCCGTGATGGCTTGGCGATCTGGATGACTGCACCGCCGCTCCGCACGCAAGAATAGGAGAAAGTTTATGAATTTTTCCGAAATAGGCCCTCTGCAAGTGCTGATAGTCGTCGCCGTCATTCTGTTGCTGTCCGCCGGTATCGCGATTTGGGCATTTTCCAGCAAGCGCCGGACACAAGCATTGCAAGCCAAGTTTGGCAGCGCGGAATATAACCGCACGATCAGAGCCGGCACTAGCCGACGTCAAGCGGAATCCTCACTCGAAAAGCGCACCGAACGCGTCGACAACTTGCATATCCAACCCCTCGCACCCCAGGATCGTGCCCGGTTCATCGACTCCTGGGCCCGGGTTCAAGCGGGCTTCGTTGACGGCCCCGGAAACGCCGTGACGGAAGCCGACAAGCTCTTGGGCGATGTCATGTCCACTCGCGGTTATCCAATGAGCGACTTTGAGCAGCGCGCCGCGGATATCTCCGTTGATCACCCGCTCGTCCTCGACAATTACCGCGCAGCCCACCAGGGCGCCATGCGCCAGACCCGCGGCGAGGCCAGCACCGAAGATTTGCGGAAGGCCATGATTCATTTTCGGACTCTGTTTGAGGAGTTGGTCCGCGAGCCAGAGGCGGCGCACTCCTAAAACCAGCAACTCCCTCTGTGAAGGGTTCCATCTTCGGGAATCGAATGTCGCTTTGAAATGGCGGACACGGGGAGTCTCCCCGGCCACCATCCGAAGCCAGGAGAAACGAAATGGCAACCGCAAATCCAGGAAATGCAATGAACGCAACGATCGCTCCCAAATGCGCGCATCCGGTTTGTTCCTGCCCGGCCAACTCGGGCAAGTACTGCAGCGTCGAGTGCGAAGCCATGGAAAAGATGCCGGACATCGATTGCCGCTGTAATCACTCGAACTGCAAGGGCGACACGCACTGATCACTCGTCATCGGTATCGCAAGCCGAGTATCTTGCGAAGTCTCTCGCCGGTTCCCAGGTCGTTGCCGACCAGATTGCGGTGATTCCCGTCGGCGGGGAAAACGACACCAAAGCGATGAACTCCGATCTGGATTCCGGCATCGAGAAAGACCTGGACGCCGCACTCATCCAGAACAAGATGCGCGATTTTGTGAAATACGCTGTTGAAAGCGCTGTCGTCACTCTGACCGGTGAAGTCAACTCCCAGCTCAAGCGCGACCGCGCCGGAAAAATTGCGAACGCCGTCCCCAATGTGCGGCAGGTGGTGGACGACTTGCAGGTCAAGGATCAAAAAGCGAGTTCCTCACAGCATTAGCAACGCAGCGACTGCCTGCCCGGAGGGCCCAGGGTGCGCCGCGCGCCGGTTGTGTGGATAATGTGTGGCGTGGCGCAACTGGAAAATTTCCGTCTAAGAGTGTTTCGTACCGTGGCGCGGCATTTGAGTTTCCGCAAAGCGGCGGAGCATCTCTTCATCACCCAACCCGCGGTCACGCTGCAAATCAAAGCCCTCGAAGAAGACCTTGGCGTGCGGCTTTTTGACCGCCAAGGCA
>Ga0210403_10001340_pt1 | contig 23493 bp, 18 predicted proteins | sample IncBWC19MmetaG_FD_150863 | JGI IMG/M metagenome (GOLD analysis project Ga0210403, IMG submission 150863) | Forest soil microbial communities from Barre Woods Harvard Forest LTER site, Petersham, Massachusetts, United States - Inc-BW-C-19-M | ecosystem: Environmental > Terrestrial > Soil >... | reverse complement strand
GACGGCCAGCGTCGCCAGAGCACGGCGTTTAGGTTGAGAGATACGGGCCGGCAACACCGCAGCCATCATTTCAACCCAGCTGCTCACTGCACCCTCCAGGTACCGTCCGTAGCGAGCGGGTTTCTGCAAAGCCAGTCCATGCACCTCAAAGAACAACCGCAGGTAGCGTTCGTGCTCCTTCGAGGTGGCCCAGCGCCAGAACGCCCGAATGATCTGCGATGCGGCATAACCGCGGCCATTTTCGACCATCGCAGCGAAGGCCTTCTGTACGCGGTCACGCACCACAATCATGGCTTCGCTGACCAGGGAATCTTTCGATCCGAAGTGATAGATGAGGAGCCGCGCCTTGCTGCCAACTTTCGCGGCGAGTGGCCGAAGAGAAAGGTCGGCGACACCGTGTTTCAGCATGTATTCGATGGTGGCGTCGAGGAGAACTTCGCGACGGGGAGGGCTTGGGTGTTGCATGTAACGAGTGTTACATGGAACGACTGTTTCAGTCAAGACAAACGGAAAGCGAAACCCACGGGCTCATTACCCGCTTCCCAGGCTATTCATTTCGGGGGGCGCCTCGCAACAGCAGGCGCGAAAAAAAGAAGAGCCGGGCAAGGCCCATTCAAGTTTGGGCCGCCCGGCTCATTATTCCAGAATCTATTCCTTACTTCACGGCTCCCAGCGCCGTCGCCACTTCCTTCACGTCCGGCACCACGGGAATGTCGTAATCCTTTTTCCAAGCCACGTTCCCGCCCTTATCAATGATAATGATCGAGCGCCCTGTGATTCCCTTGTCGCCCATGTACATTCCATACTTCTCGCTCATCGCGCCCTTCGGATGAAAATCCGCCAGCAGCGAGTACTTAATGCCCATCTTCTCCGCGTACGCCTTATGCGACCACACGCTGTCCACGCTGACGCCCAGCACTTCCGCATCCAGCGTCTCGAAATTCCGCATGTCGTTCACAAAACACGCATGCTCGTTCGTGCAGGTCGGGCTCCAGTCCAGCGGGTAAAACACCAGCACCACGCGCTTCTTTCCCGCAAAGTCCGAAAGCTTCACATCCTTTTTGTTTTGGTCCTGCAGCGTAAATTCTGGTGCCTTCTGTCCCACGGCAATGCTCATAAACACGTCCTCCGATGCGTTTTAAGTTCCTCCAGCATCTTACCGAATCCCCCGGCTGCCGCCAATCTGCGAGCTTCCACCTGCGCGGCGGGCGCGATACACTCCGCAAAGCAGAATGTGGACGCCGCGCGAATCGCACGCGCGCTTCCCACTGCATCCCCGATATGCTTAGTCTCCAGGAGATAGTCGACCGCTACTCCGCGCTCGCCAAACAAGGTGGCGAGCCCGTCGCCCTCGAAGCGTTCGCCCTCGACCCCGAAGATACCATCAAGCTCTTCACCTCACTCGACGAGGACTATCACATCAGCCGCTTCGTAAAATTCACCTTTGACAACGGCCGCCTCTACCTCATCAGCGGCAATCCCTCCACCCACATCCAAATTGACGCCGCTATCCGCGAACTCCTCTGACTTCTCAACGAGGGCAGTTTCTCTCTTCCGCCTGTCTCTGCGCCCTCTACGTTTCCTCTATGAACTCTGCGTTGAAATCTTCTCTTTTCTTCTCGACCTCAAAAAATCAGCTTCAGCGAAAGCTGGATCTGCCGCGAATTCCCCGCCGTGCGGCTGATCACACCAAACCCGCTGCCCAGCACCGTGTTCGACGGCAAACCGAAATTCACCGTGTTGAACGCATTAAAAATTTCCGCACGGAATTCCACCATTCCCAGGTCGCTTTTCCCGCGCTGCCCAAACGGCGTGTTCTTGATCAACGCAAAATCAAATTGCTTGTAACCCGGCGCGCGGAATGTATTCCGCCCGAGTGTTCCGAACTGGCCGACCGGGACCGAGAAGAACGTGAAGTTGTTGTCGCCCAGCCCAAAGTAATCCTCTCGCCTGGTCCGGCTGGTGGAAAAATCCGGCATTGCCACCAAATCGGGCCGGTCCGCTCCCCCCGCTCCCGCGCTCGTCTGCTGCTGTCCCGAATAAACCGAGAATGGCGGCCCGCTCAGAATCGTCGTGACGTTCAACAACTGCCATCCGCGTGTCACATAGCGGCTCACCGGCTGCAGAAAACTCATCTTGTCGAACGGCAGCGCCTGAAACACGCTGACTGAAAACGCATGTTTCACGTCAAAGGTGGAAACGGCTTTTTCCGCGCGCTCGTCCAGCGGATTCTGCGCAAACGTCTGCAGGATCGCCCCTGCTCCGCCGGGAATTCCGCCCAGCACCGCGCTGGTGTCGTCGATCGATTTTGAAAAGGTATAGCTCGCCGCAAAGTTCAGCCCAATCTTCGCGTTCGTTCCACTCACACTGGTTTGTAGGGCGTTGTAACTTGAATGCGAATCGCTGACCATCACATACTCCGGCCCGAATCCGCTGATCGCACTTCCCGAAGCGTCGAATTGCGTGAAGCGCGCAAACTCCGGGCCTGCCCCGTTGTACCCGTTTGGTGCAAAGACTCGCGCCAGATGAATCCCCGCTGTCCCCACATACGCCGCGTTCCACCGCACCCACCCGAAATCGTGTTCCACTCCCGCCGTGTACGTGCCGATGTACCCATTCTTGAAATGCCGCGACATCACGCTGACGCTCAGGAGTTGCGTTTGATTGCCCGGCGTCAGCGCTTCCAGGTCCTGCTGAAATTTCGCCAGATCAATTGGCGTGTTCGCCGCAACATTGGAAGTGCTTCCCGACGCGAATAACGGCTGCCCGGAAGTCGTAAATGGCTCCGGCACCTGCAACGGCGTAATTACGTTGGAGAAGGGAACCGGCACTCCCAACTGCGCCGTCACCAGTGGCTGCACCACAAACGGCAATCCCCCGGTTACGAAATTGTCCTGCCACAAATTCGGCAGAATCGTGGTGATTGCCCCGCCTGCATGCACCGTGGTTTTCTTCGTCACGGCGTAGTCGATCGCCACTCGCGGCCCCCATCCGTTCCAATCGATGGGATAAATCGGCTGCGGATTGTAGAGAAAGTCCTGCGTCGCCCCGGGGGTCAGAAAATCCGACGGCTTCCCGTCCGGTCCCACCGGCGTGGCCACTGACGTTCTGTGATTCGCTTCCTTGATCCGGCTGTTCAGTTCATAACGCAACCCATAATTGATGCTCAGCTTTTGCGTGGCTTTCCACGTGTCCTGAAAATAAAAAGCGTAGGCCTCTCGTCGCACCGCCGCTGCGTCAAAGCGATTTCCTGTCGGCGTCAGCCGGTAAGGCGCCGTGATCGAGTATAGGTAAGGCGTCGCGGTCAGCAATCCCAGCAGGGAATCCGAATGCGGGAATGGCTGGCCGGGAAGAATGTCGTTCTGCCCGCTGGCAGACGGGATTAACACCGGCGAATACGCCTTGCCTCCTCCAAAGGAGTATCCGCCATTCGGATTCGCCCCGAAGACAGAAGTGTCTCGGTTCCACCGGATGTCCACGCCCCACTTGAAGATGTGCGCGCGGTGCGTGTAGCTCATGTCGTGCTTGAACTGAAACACGTTTCCGTACGAACCGAAGATAGATCCGTCCGCCGAATTGAACCCCTCGAAAAGGCCGTCTCCGAACGCCAGCGAAACATCCGTATGGTTGCTCGCAGGAAACACCGGCGTGCTGCGCACATAGTCGAACAATGTCGTCGAACTCATCTGCGGTGAAAATGTCCTCGCGTAACTCACTGTCGCGTTCCGCTGGTGATCGAAAAACTTCACCGCGAAGCTGGGATCGATCGCCGTCTGGTCCGGATTCGTCGTCGGCCCGTTCACGTTGTTCAGGCTGAAGCGCGTGAACAGCGTTGCCTTGTCCGAGATCTTGTGGTCCACGCGGATCGAAAACTGGTCCGTGTCGGTCACTACTTTTGAGGATGCAGCATAGGTCCGCGCGCCAAACGCCCCCGTCGGATCGTTCGGCAGCGGGTAGCGGGCCAGTAGCGGCGCAATTTCCGGGCTCACCGGCACAAACAGCGTGTCACCCGGCGAAGTCGCCGTCTTCGGAAATGTCGTCGTGTCGATCCCTTTCCTTTCGTCGGCGGTCGGGACCGCAAAAACCTGCGTCGTGCCCAGCACCTGACGGAATCCCGCGTACTCGCCGAAGAAAAACGTCTTCCCGCGCCCGTCGTAAATTCCCGGCAGCGTCACCGGCCCGCCGATCGTCGCGTCGAATTCGTTGCGCACGAACGGGGGAATTCGTCGCGGGTCCAGCGGGTTGACGTGGTCAAAGAAATTCCGGGCGTCAAACGCGGCGTTGCGCACAAACTCAAACGCGCTTCCATGCAGCTGGCCCTTCCCGGATTTCGTCACCACGTTCGTGAATCCCGCCGCGCCCTGCCCGATCTCCGCCGGCATCACCCCGGAATTGGACTGCACTTCCTGAATCGCATCCACGTTGAAATTCGCAAAAGTCGCCCCGCCCAGTTCTGGGTCGGTGGTCGTCCCGCCGTCCATCGCGAATACCGTATCCACCCCGCGCTGCCCGTTGAATGCAAACTGTTGCGTGAAGTTCGCCGCCCCGTTCGAGTCCGTCATTGTGCCCGCGGCCAGCAACAGCAACTTGCTGAAGTCGCGCTCGTTCAACGGTAATCCGGAAACCTCTTCGCTCGAAAGATGCTCGCCGCCTGTCCCCTTCTTTTCCGCTCCCTTTGCTGGACTGGCCGCTGCTACGCCAAGCGTTTGATCCTGCGCCGAGAGGGTCAAATCCAGTTTCGGCGCGCTACCTTCCGCAATTACAACCGGCTTCGCCGCCGTCCAGGTCTTCCCGGCGGACTCCACCGCAAGCGAGTACGTCCCCGCTTCCAGACCCGCAAACACGAATGCACCGTTCGCCGACGTTCGTGCCTCATACGTCCGATTGCCGGTGCCTGCGCGCAACGAAATTTTCGCGTCCGCCACGGGTTTCCCCGTGGCGTCGCGCAAGATTCCATCCCAGGTTGTCGCGGAATACGAAGAGGGACAAAAAACTGAAGCTACGATGACGAGAGACACCAATAACCGTGTGGATACCGACAGGGCCGCCGACATGGTTGACGATTCTACAGCCTTTTGTGGGAAAGTAACTTTCTATTCAAGTGGCAGCTGTGAAAAAGACATCGTAGCGTCCACCTTCAGGCCTGCCCTGACGAAGGAATGGGTGGACGCGTCCAGCCTCAAGCCGGCACTGACTTCTGAAACCGGCCGATCACCGCCTCATGCTCTTTGCGCAGTTCCGCCGGCAGCCGCTCACCAAACTTCGCCAAAAACTCCCGGCTGTCCGCCAGGTCGTTTTCCCAATTGTCGGCGTTCACCCGGAACAGCTCGTCCAGAGCCTCCGGCGCAATCTTCAACCCGTCCAGCGTCAGCCCCGTCCGCGTCGGCACGTATCCAATCGGCGTTTCCTTCGCTTCGCCGCGTCCTTCCACGCGCTCGAGAATCCACTTCAGCACTCGCACGTTCTCGCCGTATCCCGGCCACAGGAATTTTCCGTCCGCGCCCTTTCGGAACCAGTTCACATGAAAAATTTTCGGCGGGTGCGGAATCTTCTTCCCCATCTCCAGCCAGTGCCCAAAATAATCGGCCATGTTGTAACCGCAGAAGGGCAGCATCGCCATCGGATCGCGCCGCGTCACTCCCACGTCGCCCGTCGTCGCCGCCGTGGTCTCCGAAGCCATCGTCGCCCCGATAAACACCCCGTGCTGCCAGTTGAACGCCTCGTAGACCAGCGGCGCCAGCCGTGCCCGCCGTCCGCCGAAGATGAACGCCGAAATCGGCACGCCCTCCGGCGCTTCCCACTTCGGCGAAATGCTCGGTGATTGCTTCGCCGGCACCGTATAACGCGAATTCGGTTGCGCCGCCACACCCTTCGAGGGATCCCACTTCTCCCCGCGCCAGGTGATCAATCCGGCTGGCGGTTCGCTGCCGATTCCTTCCCACCATGGCTCATTCTCCGGGGTCAGCCCCGTGTTTGTAAAAATCGTGTTGGACTTCAACGCATCCATCACATTCGGATTCGTCTTCTGTCCGGTCCCCGGCGCCACGCCAAAAAATCCCGCTTCCGGATTAATCGCGTGCAGGTAGCCGTCCGCGCCGATCTTCATCCAGGCAATGTCGTCGCCGACCGTCCATACCTTATATCCCTGGCTCTCCAGCGTGGAGACCATCATCGCCAGGTTTGTCTTTCCGCAGGCGCTTGGAAATGCCGCGGCCATGTACGTCACTTTCCCGCCCGGCGATTCGAGGCCCAGAATCAGCATGTGCTCGGCCATCCAGCCCTGCTGCCGCGCCATGTAGCTCGCGATCCGCAGCGCAAAACATTTCTTTCCCAGCAGCGCGTTTCCGCCGTAGCCCGAGCCAACGCTCCAGATCAACCGCTCTTCCGGAAAATGCGCGATCAGCCGTCGCATCGGGTCCAGGTCCCCGATCGAATGCAGGCCCGGGACAAAATCCTTCGAACTCCCCAGCTTGTCCTGCGCCACCTTGCCCATGCGGCACATGATTCGCATGTTCGCCACCACGTAGGGGCTATCCGTCACTTCCACGCCAATCTTGCTGATCGGTGAATTCACCGGCCCCATGATGTAGGGCACCACATACATCGTCCGCCCGCGCATCGCCCCGTCCAGCAGTTTTCCGACCTTGAATTTCGCTCCTTCGGGGTCCATCCAGTTGTTCGTGGGGCCGACTTCTTCTTTGTCCGGCGTGCAGATAAACGTCAGGTGTTCGGTGCGGGCTACGTCGCTCGGGTCGCTTCGGTGCAGGTAACAATTCGGGTAAGTTTTCTCGTTCAGGCGGTAGGAGTCGCCCTTTTTCAGCATTTCCTGCAGGATGGCCTGGTTTTCGGCTTCCGACCCGTCACAATATACGATTTTATCTGGCTTGGTCAGCCGGGCTGCTTCCTCCACCCAAGCTTCCATTGGCGTCGCCACGGTATTACCCCCAAAGATTTACTGGGCTGCATCGAAGAATCGAATGGATGCGCCTGATCCGGCCCGTCCTGATCGCGCGGACTTGTATCTGAGACTGGCGGGACACTCGCGTACGGTTCAAACCAGCCCAGTGTATGTTACCGATAACCCCGGAGGCAAGTTTACCGGTCACTTGGCCGAGCTAGTTTCCGATTAGGCAGCGTTTACCAGGGCCTGGCGAGCAAAAGGAACCGGCCTATAATCACCAGAGGGAGGCACTAACTTTGAGAGCTTTTGTTGGAACGTTCTGTGTGATCATTCCCCTATTGATGTTATCGTTCCAAGTCACCTCGCAACATCCCCAATCAACTTCGGATGAGATTCCCAAATTTGACGAGTATCCTGTGGGAGTTTGGTCAGGTTCGCCGACTCCGGTCATAATTCAGAGTCCTGAGGAGCGGTTATATCGAACTTACCTGAGGAATACGGCTAAACGCCCTCCGAATTTTGCGGGACACTACAGTTTCGTTGACTGGGGCTGTGGTACCAATTGCCTGGGAGGTGCAGTCGTCGATCAGCAGACTGGTAGGGTCTTCCAGCCTCCCTTCCCCGTGAGCAAGGATTCGCACGCGGACGAACACTGGATGATCGATGGTCTATTCTTTTTCGATAAGCCGTATGCACAAGTTCGTCCGGATAGTCGATTGATGATTCTGACTCGGCAGTTTAATGGCAAGAGTGGCTATTATCCCGAAATCTTCTACCTTGTCTGGGAGAACGAGCGATTTAGAACGGTTCTTCACACGATCGCGGGTCGCCAAATTCCTCAAAAAGCTAAAGCCGAGCGACCTAAGTGCTTATAAGATTAAGTCGCCTTGCCGGAAACTGGCTCGCATCTCAGCTGAGCCTCACGTTTTTATGGCGTGATCTTGCGACTTGCGTTTTCTAAAATCCGCCTTAGCTTCGGGAAGGGGCCGCGTGCGCGTTCTGTTCAGGTTCGAAATAGGTTCCATGTTCAAGGTCCGCAATGATCCCCGGATGCTTCGGCTGCCATTCCAGCTTTTCCTCTGTCAGCTTGCTTGACGCAGCGGAGTCCATACCAACGAAGTGTCCGAGCCACCCAAAGTGGTTGGCGGCCTGCTCGGGCGACTTACTGACAACCGGTACGCGCAGGCGGCGCCCGATCAAGCCGGCGATGTCCCGGAAGGGTACGCCCTCGTCGCCTATGGCGTGGTAGCTCGCTCCTGCGGAACCCTTCTCCAGCACGAGCCTGTAGAGACGAGCAGCGTCGAGCCGGTGCACAGCGGGCCAGCGGTTAAAACCGTCACCCACGTAAGCTGACTCCCCCTTCTCACGCGCCAGCTTGATTAGAGCCGGAACGAAGCCATGATCACCGTCTCCATGCACCGATGGAGGAAGGCGCAGCACGGAGACGCGCACGCCACGCGAGGCCAGCGCCGCTGCCGCCTGTTCTGACTTGCGCGGAAAACTGGGAATGGGCGCGTCCTCCTCGGTTGCGAGCGGTCCTTGGCGCTGAAGGAGCAAGGTCCCGGAAGTGACGATCAACGGGCGCTCGGAACCCGCGAGGGCGGCTCCCAATGTCTCGATCGCGCGCCCATCCTTCTCGGCGGCAGGCGCGTAGTTCGAGAAGTCGTGGATAAAGGCCATGTGGATCACCCCATCCGCGGCGGCCGCTCCACTGCGCAAGCTCTCCAGATCTTCCAGCGAACCGCGATGTACGTCGGCTCCCGCGGCGACAATGGACGCGGCGGCGTCCTCCGAGCGAGCCAAGCCGAGCACCTGATGCCCCGCCTTTATCAATTCCCGAACAACTGCAGAACCGACAAAACCTGTTGCTCCCGTAACAAATACCTTCATACATTCCTCCTTCGCATCGAATCTTTGGACGAAAGATGCGCCACCACAGGGATCAGTGCGCGGACCGACCTGCCGCTGGGGCGTTGGCGGCGACTGCGTCAAGTTCACGGATGGCGTCCGGAGTCAGTTCCGAAGCGGCGGCAGCGAGATTCTCCCGCAGATGGCTTGTCGAAGACGTGCCGGGGATCAGCAGAATGTTGGGGGAACGATGAAGAAGCCAGGCAAGCGCGACCTGCATCGGCGTAGCTTTCAGGGATGCCGCGACCCGGTCGAGCGTCGAGGATTGTAGCGGGCTGAAGCCTCCCAGCGGGAAGAACGGGACGTACGCTATGCCCTGTTTGGCGAGGGCGTCGATGAAGGCGTCGTCCTTACGTTGGGCCACGTTATAGAAGTTTTGGACGCAGACGATCTCCGTGATTTTCTGAGCTTGCTGGAGTTGCTGTGGAGTGACGTTGCTGAGACCGATGTGGCGAATCAGTCCCTGACTCTTCAACTCCGCAAGTACGGTAAGTGGTTCCGAGATGGACTCTTCTGTGGGCTCGGAGACCCCGCCAACCCGGAGGTTGACGACGTCGAGGCGATCGACGCCGAGGTTTCGGAGATTGTCATGAATGCCCTCGATCAGCTCCTTGCGCGAAAGGGCGGGAATCCATGATTTGTCTTCGCCGCGGCGGGCGCCCAGTTTGGTTACGATTGTCAGGCCAGCCGGATAGGGATGAATGGCCTTCTTGATAATCTGATTGGTCACATGCGGGCCGTAATAATCGCTGGTGTCGATATGGTTCACGCCGGCGGCGACCGCCTCTTGCAGAACAGCAATCGCGGCGTCAATGTCCCGTGGAGGCCCCCAAACTCCAGGGCCGGCAAGTTGCATCGCGCCGTAGCCCATGCGGTGCAGGCTGTTTGTGGTGCCTGGAAGCGTGAAGGTGCCGCCGAGTTTCGTCTGTTTCATCATTGTGTTTTTCCTCCGATCTTGCAGATCCTTTTTTGGTGATTTTCCTTGCGTACGACATAGCAGCCGTTAAAACGACTCTCCTACCATCTCTTCGCTTTTCTTCCAAAGGGCCTCGGCGTTGGCTTGATCCACCGCGTAGGCTCGAACTCCTTCGCTGACCACGGTGATGGTTGCGTTCTCTGGAACAATGTCGCTAACGTGGCAGTTTTCGCAGTAACGAGCGCCGATTTCATCCGCGGAAGCAACTACGCCGGCCCACACAGAGGTCGCAGCACCTTGCGGAATCGTCTTCCACTGGAAAGGCCCTAGGCCTTGCTCAGCACGCTGCGCACTGATCCGATCGGTCAGCTTCTGAATTTCTTCCGCGCCGATGTGGCGGCCCAGTTCAGTGTGTATGCCCGGGATGCACGGCGGCGGCGCGCACGCCACGCCCGCGATGCCGCTTGTCGAAACCAACGGAAAAGAGGATGTTCGCGGTCTTCGATCGGCCATAGGCGACCCATGGATCGTAAGGTGTCCGCTCAAAGTTGGGATCCTGCAGATTCACGTTCGAGTAACGGTGACCCGCAGAGGACAGGTTGATCACCCTGCCTCCAGCGCGAATCAGCGATGCAATCCGGTTCACCAGGACGAAGTGGCCCAGGTGATTCGTGCCGAACTGCATCTCGAAGTGGTCCGCGGTATTGGTAAACGGTGAGGCCATCACGCCCGCATTGGCGATGACCACATCGAAGTTTTCACCCTTTTTGAGCAGTCCATCGGCGCAAGCTCGCACGCTCTTCAGATTGGCAAGATCAAGCGCAACAAGCTCGAAACTTCCGCCATTGGCTTCGGCGTTCGTTCGCACCTGAGCGGTTGCCGCTTCGGCTTTCTTTAAATCCCGTGCCGCTCCCACAACGTCTGCTCCATGCGCGACGAGTGAGCGCGCCGTCTCCACGCCCAGCCCAGCCGAAACGCCGGTAATAAAAATCCGCTTGCCGCGCAGATTAATCCCCAACAAAACGTCTTCTGTTGTTGAGGTTGCCCCAAATACGTCCACCATTGTGTTCCTCCTTGTACTGGCCCATTTGATTCCGTGCCTACGCCACCGGTATTGACGGGCCGCCGCGATTTCGGTAAAACGGAGAGTGTCTCCGCATACTTAGATATTCGGAGCCTGTCTCCGGTTACATGGATTCGTGCCATGCCTAAGAAACTTCCCCAATCCGCCGCCCGAAAGCCGCGCAGTGATGCGCGGCAGAATCGCGACCGCATTCTGGAAGTGGCCAAGGTGGCATTCACTCGGTCAGGCGCGGATGCCAGCCTGGACGACATCGCCAAGCAGGCGGGTGTGGGGCCGGGAACCTTATACCGTCACTTCCCGACGCGCGATGCCCTGATCGAGGCCGTTTATCACACTGAAGTGGAAAAGCTGGCGGCAGCCCAGAGGGAACTATCTGCGACTCTACCTCCGATCGAGGCCTTGCGAGCCTGGATGATGCTTTTCGTGGACTACATTGCCACAAAGCAGATCATCGCACCGGCGCTGAAGAGTGTCGTCGGGGGTCCTTCCAGGCTCTACGATTCTTCCCGCGTGAAAACTTCGGGAGCGATCAATGCACTTGTGAATGCGGCTGTGAAGAGCGGCGACATACGCAGTGACCTCGAACCATTCGACCTGCTTCGCGCGCTGATTGGCGTCTCCAACGTAGCTATCGGACCGGACTGGAAGCAAAGCGCCAGGAGACTTGTCGACATCCTCATCACCGGTTCGCGGCCTACCAAGTAGAACCCGGCGGCTCCCATCCCCCCAAGGCCTTCGCCCCGCTGGTGCTATCATCCTTCCATGTACGCGCAAAAATTCCAGGTTGACGTTCTCATCCGCGGCGAACGGCGCCCTTGCCCGCTCGACTGGCTCGATCAATTCTCCATGCGCAATTTCACCAACTCCGCCGACTTCGACGACACCCTTCCGCTCGCCGATGGCCGCCTCGAAGCCAGCTTTCGCCTGACCCCCGAACGTTTCGCCGAAGGCCTCTCCTCCTGGCTAACCCAGCGCGGTAAAGGCGAAGGCCAACCCGTCCAGGTCGAAGTGAAGGTTTTGTAGCGGCGACCTTCAGGTCACCCAGCCCAGGACAAAACTCTCCGCGTCCTCTGTGGATCTCTGTGAACTCTGTGGTGAAATCTTTTCCCCTACTACTCCGCCTTCTTCGTCTTCGCCTCAATCGCCGCCCGGATCTCCGGCAAGGCCTTCATCGCCGCCGCTTCCCCCGCCAGCACCATTTCGGGCGTCTTCGTAAAATCGTCCCAAACGAACGGCGTCACATCCGGCTCGATAATCACGTCCGCATACTGCCGCCACTCCAGGTCCGCGTGCCTCTGAATAATCGTGAACGAGCGGCTCAGCACATCCGTGAAGGTCCGCGGCTCCCCGCTCATTCCCGGCTCCAGGTAAACGGCGATCACCAACTCCGCGCCCATCAGCAGCAATCCTTCATAAGGCACCAGCGCGGTCAGAAATCCATCCACCAGCGTTCGGCCTTCATACTGAATCGGCACGAACAATCCCGGATACGCGCACGAAGCCCGCAGCGCCGGCCCGATCGGCCCTTTCTGGTAGTAATAAACCGGCAAACCCGCGTTGATGTCCGTGGCCGCGATTGCCAGCGGCGTATGCAACTCTTCAAAATTCTTGATCGTCGAAAAGCGCGCCAGAAACTGCTCCATGCGCTGGTTTGTGGCCAATCCCAGCCACGAAGGAGTCCACCGCCCGAAATCCGTAAACTTCGTTTCGCACGCGATCTGCTCCATCATTTCGAGCGAAGCCCCGGCGCAATAGCTCGCCCCAATCAGGGCGCCGACGCTCGTGCCCGCCACCATGTCAATCGGAATCCCCGCTTCCCGAAACACGCGCAGCACGCCGATGTGCGCAATGCCGCGCGCAAATCCTCCGGCCAGCGCCAGGCCCACCTTCGGCCGCCGCTCGCCCGTTGCCGTATAGCCATTGCTGAACGCGCGAAACCACTCCTTCGCGCTCCGCAGCAAACTGTGCGCGCTCGATTCCTTCCCATTCGCCATACCCCAATCTTAGTCTTCTCCAGCCCATTTCAAACACCTGTTTGACCCGTGGCTTCCCATTTTGTAACCTGTTCTGCCGTCCAATTTTCGTTCCCCAAGGTCAGGTTATGACTCATCGCATCCAAAAAGCAGTCGTCCTCGGCGCCGGCACCATGGGCGCACGCATCGCCGCGCATTTCGCCAACGCCGGCCTCCCCTGCCTGCTGCTCGACATCGTTCCGAAAGACGCCGCTCCCGCCGATCGCAACAAAATCGTTCTTGCCGGCCTGGACGCCGCCAAAAAAGCCAAGCCTGCCGCTTTTTTCACTCCCGCGCTCTCTGCCAAAGTTTCCATCGGCAATTTCGAAGACGATCTTCCGCGCATCGCCGACGCCGACTGGATCATTGAAGTCGTCGCCGAAAATCTCGAGATCAAGCGGGGCCTCCTTGCCAAGGTTGCCCAATTCCGCAAGCCCGGCTCCATCGTTACCACCAACACCTCCGGCCTGCCCGTTCACCTCATCGCCGAAGGGTTGCCAGAGGAATTCCAGCGGCATTGGGCCGGCACGCATTTTTTCAACCCGCCGCGCTATATGAAGCTCGTCGAAGTCATCCCCGGCCCGAAAACTTCTCCGGAAGTTCTGCAAACGGTCTCTGATTTCTGCGATCGCCAGCTTGGCAAAGGCGTGGTCCTCGCCAAGGACACGCCCAATTTCATCGCCAATCGCATCGGCACCTTCTCTATGCTCAATGCCCTCCGCCTGATGCAATCGCTCGGCATGACCATCGAAGAGGTCGACGCCTGCACCGGCCCCGCTGTCGGCTGGCCCAAGTCCGCCACATTCCGCACCGCGGACATCGTCGGCCTCGACGTCCTGATGCACGTCATCAAGAATATTTACGAAACGGCTCCCAACGACGAGTCCCGCGAATCCTACAAAATTCCCGCGTTCGTCGAGGAAATGGCCAAGCGCAAGTGGCTCGGCGACAAAACCGGCCAGGGTTTCTACAAGCGCGTAAAAGGCGGCCAGGGTGAAAAAGAAATACTCACCCTCGACCTCGCGACCATGGAGTATCGCGAGAAACAGAAAGCCCGCTTCGCCTCCATCGAAGCTGGCAAAGCCGTTGAAGACACGCGCGAGCGCCTGCGCGGCCTGCTCGCCCCTCTCTTTGAAGGCCAGAAAACCGACAAGGCCCAGCAGTTCATGTGGGGCGGCCTCTCCGAAATGTGTCTCTACGCCGGACGCCGCATGCCCGAAATCGCCGACAACATCGTGGACGTGGACCGCGCCATGCGCTGGGGTTTCGCCTGGGAACTCGGTCCGTTTGAGATGGTTGACGCCCTTGGCCTTTCGGCCTTCGCTGCGCAAATCAAAAAAGAAAATCGCGCGCTGCCCGCCGTTTTTGAAAAAGCTCTCTCGGCCGGCCGCACCAGCTTTTACGAATCCAGCAAGGGAGAAACTTCGGTCTTCGATCTGGCCACCGCCAAAACCCAAAAAGTCGAAGAACCCGCCGGCATTCTCATCCTCAAAACCCTGAAAGACGCAGGCCGGGAAGTCGAACGCAACTCCGGCGCCAGCCTGATCGATCTCGGCGACGGCGTCGTCTGCTGCGAATTCCATTCCAAGATGAACGCCATCGGCGCCGACTTGATCGCCATGATTCACAAAGGCATCAAACGCCTCGACACCGATTTCGACGCCATGGTCATCGCCAATCAGGCCACGAATTTTTCCGTTGGCGCCAACCTCATGCTCGTTCTCGTCGGCGCGCAAGAGCAGGAGTGGGACGAACTCCACATGGCGGTGAAGCAGTTTCAAAACGTGAATCTCGCCATCAAGTACGCTTCGAAGCCTATCGTCGCCGCGCCGCAAGGCATGGCCCTCGGCGGCGGCTGCGAAATCAGCCTGCATGCCGCGAAAATTCATTCCGCAGCCGAAGCCTACATCGGCTTAGTTGAAGTCGGCGTTGGCCTCATCCCCGGTGGCGGCGGCACAAAAGAAATGCTCATCCGCGCCAACGAAAATGCAGCCTCCGGCGACGACCTTGATCTCTTCCACACGCTGCGGCCCTTTTTCGAAAACATCGCCACCGCCAAAGTCGGCACCAGCGCCGAAGAATGCCGCGACCTCGGCTACCTCCGCCGCTCGGACATCTATTCGATGAATCGCGATCGCCTCGTCGCAGACGCCAAACAAACCGCCCTCGCGCTCGTTCGCGGCGGTTGGAAACCCGCGGCCCCTTCCTGGCAGGAAGGCGCGCAGTCCACGCAGATCAAAGTCCTCGGCGAATCCTTCCTCGCCGCAGGCAAACTGGCAATTCACATGATGACTCGCGGCGGCTATGCTTCCGATTATGACGCCCACGTCGCCCGCAAACTCGCCAACATCCTCGCCGGTGGCGCACTCTCCGCGCCGCAACTCGTCAGCGAACAATACGTCCTCGACCTCGAGCGCGAAGCCTTCGTCTCCCTCTGCGGCGAAAAGAAAACTCAGGAACGTATCGCCCACACCCTGAAAACCGGCAAACCATTACGAAACTAACCTGTAGCTCAGGCCTTCAGGCCTGAGGGTTTTCGTCGCCCCAGCACGATCTCGCCAATTTCGCGGAAAGCCTCACCCCTGAAGGGGTGAGCTACAGCGATGCATCGTAACCGCCTAAATCCGTATTGTCCTCTCGCTTAAATTCGTCTATCCTCATCTCCATGCAAAAACTGCTCGCCCCGCGCGAAGCCGCCAACATCCTTGGCATCAGCTACCCCACGCTGAAACAATGGATCTACCGCGGCAAACTTAAAACCGCCAAAACCCCCGGCGGCCACCACCGCGTCCCCGAATCCGAGATCGACCGCCTGATTCCCGCTTCCCTCAGCCGCGGCGAACCAGCAAACCGCCGCGGCAATTTTCGTAAAATCAGCGGACGCAACCAACTCGTCGGGCGCGTCATCGCCATAAAAGTCAGCGGCCTGCTCGCCCAAATCACTCTTGCCATCGGCGAACAGCACATCACCTCCATCATCACCGCCGACGCCGCCAAGGAAATGCGCCTTAAGCCCGGTGAACGAGTCGCCGCCCTCGTCAAATCCACCGAAGTCATGATCCTCCGCGTCTGACCACAATGCGCAACCCGAACCGCACTCCAAGTCGCCTTTGTAGCGGCCGCCTTCTGAGGCGGGCGCTTTTTCTTCTCTCTTTCTTTCTTTCTTCCAGGGTTCACGCCCAAACCATCCGCATCGCCGCCGCCTCGGATCTCCAATTCGCCCTCCCCGATCTCGCCGCCCAATACGAAAAACAATCCGGCGTAAAACTCGCCATCACCTACGGCTCCAGCGGCAACTTCGTCGCGCAAATCCAGAACGGCGCGCCCTTCGATCTCTTTTTCTCCGCTGACGTCAGCTACCCTCACCAACTGATTGTCGCGCAATTGGCGGACGTCTCTTCGCTTCAAATCTATGCCGTGGGGCACCTGGTCCTTTGGCTCCCGCCAGACTCACCCCTCGACCCTTCCGCGGGTCTGAAGACTCTTCTGAACCCTCGCATTCAGAAAATAGCCATCGCAAATCCGGACCACGCCCCATACGGCCGCGCTGCCATTGCCGTCCTTCGCGAAGCAGGCCTCTACGACCAGCTCAAGCCAAAACTCGTCTTTGGCGAAAACATTGCCCAAGCTGCGCAATTCGTACAAACCGGCAACGCGCAGGCTGGACTCCTTGCTCACTCTCTGACATTTTCTCCCGCCATGAAATCTGGGAAGTTCTGGACGATACCCGTGGATAACTATCCCTCCGTGGAACAAGCCGCCGTCCTGATAACCGCTTCGCCCAACAAAGAAGCCGCTATCTCGTTTCTTGCATTTCTAAAAACCCCCGCGGCCCGCGCTATCCTTGAGCGATATGGTTTCTTCCTCCCTCCACCAGCAGAGGCAACCAAACATAAGCTATGAATACCGAAGCGCTGCTGCTGTCCTTCCGCCTCGCGGCGACCGTTTCGCTGTTCCTTCTGGTGCTCGCCCTGCCGCTCGCCTACGTCATCTCTTTTTTCCAGTGGCGCGGGAAATTCCTCGTTGAATCCGTTGTCGCGCTTCCCCTCGTTCTTCCTCCCACCGTCCTTGGTTTCTATGCACTGCTGGCCATGGGCCCCCACGGCCTTCTCGGAAAAATCTGGCAATCGCTTTTCGGCCATCCCCTCGCTTTCACCTTCACTGGACTCGTGCTTGCCTCTATGCTTTACAGCCTTCCATTCGCAGTTCAGCCGCTCGTCGCTTCCTTCGAATCACTCGATCGCCGCCTGCTCGACGCCTCCGCCATCCTCGGCGCGGATCGCGCGCGCACATTTCTTCGCATCATCCTTCCGCTCGCCTGGCCCGGCGTCCTCACCGCACTGGTGCTCAGCTTTGCGCACACGCTCGGCGAATTTGGCGTTGTCCTCATGGTCGGTGGCAATCTGCCCGGCATCACTCGCACCGTCTCCATCGACATCTACGACCGCGTCCAGGCGCTCGACTACGCCGCCGCGCACCAGACCGCGCTGCTGCTCCTTCTCATTTCGTTTGTGGTGCTTTCGATCGTTTACGGTGTGAACCGCCGCGTCTGGTCGCCCTGGCCGGCGAAATAAGCTTCGCTATGCTGAACGTTAAAATCCGCAAGCTGTTTCGTTCTGACGCGCAACCCTTCGTGCTGGACGCCAACGTATCGTTCCCGCCCGGCTTTACCGTTCTCTTCGGCCCGTCAGGCGCGGGGAAATCCACGCTCCTCGATTGCATCGCCGGCCTGCAGCAGCCGGATTCTGGCGAAATTTGCCTCGGTGAAAGAGTCTTCTTTGACGCCGCCAGCAATCTCTCTTTACCGCCGCAGCGTCGCGAACTAGCGTACGTCTTTCAGTCCCTGGCTCTGTTCCCGCATCTCTCCGTCGAACAAAATATCCGCTATGGCCTCGACAGGCTCGCCGCCTCCGAACAAACCGAACGCGCAAACACCGCCGCAAGAAACTTTCGCATCGAACATCTTCTCTCCCGCCGCCCCGCCGAACTCTCCGGCGGCGAAAAGCAGCGCGTCGCCCTTGCCCGAGCGCTGGCAACCAGCCCGCGCGTCCTGCTTCTTGACGAGCCGCTCACCGGCCTCGACTCATCTCTCCGTCGCTCCATCCTCGAAGATCTTCACGCCTGGAACGATGCCAACCGTATTCCCATTCTTTACGTCACGCACAATCGCGAGGAAGTCGACGCCATCGGCGAACGCGTCGTCACGCTGGTCAACGGCCGCGTTCAAGAAACCGGCACGCCCCGCGGCGTCCTCGATGCACCGCGCAGCATCGAGCTTGCCCAATCCGCCGGGTTTGAAAATGTTCTCCCTGCTGTAGTCGTCGAACACCGTCCCGCGGACGGCATCATGCGCGTTTCGCTCGATCATGCCGCCTGCGAAATCGAAATCCCATTGGGCGAAGCCGAACCCGGCAGCGAAGTTCGCGTCGCCATCCGCGCCGGCGACATTCTCGTCGCCACCGAGCCGCCGCACTTCCTCAGCGCCCGCAACATTCTTCCCGGCACGATCGTGTCCGTTGAAACGCGCGGCGCGATGGTCGCCCTCCAGGTAAAAGCCGGCACAGTTTTCCAAGTCCATGTCACTCCGGGCGCCGTCCGAGCTCTTGACCTCTCTCCCGGCCTCCTCGTCTGGCTCGTCATCAAAACTCATTCCTGCCACCTGGTCCGCTGAAGGAGCGGCGCGCCATCTGTAGCTCAGGCCTTCAGGCCTGAGGGTCTCCATAACCACAAGCAAAAGCGCATCATCTGAGACGACGGGCGGACGAAACCGGATAAATAGGACGGGCTCATTTGTCGCGCTGGATAATTTCTCGGCCGGGATGGAAACCCCTCGCCCCTCAAAGGGGCGAGCTACAAAATAATTTGAAGGCATTCTCTCCGCCCCCTCCCCCTCTGTTACCATGTTTTGTATTCCATGAGGTAGGCCGTGCCCGCAAAAAAATCCAAGGAAAAGCCCGCGCCCAAGCCTCTCCGTGCGCGCCATGCCGGCCGCTCCGACCCCAAGTCCAAGCCCGGCACGCGCCTCCAGGAAGTTTTGCGCAGCGCCGCCAACATTTTTTTCGCCAAGGGATTTCACGCCACTTCGATTGAAGACGTCGCCCGTGACGTGGGCATGCTCAAGGGTTCCCTCTACTACTACATCAAGTCCAAGGAAGATCTGCTCTTCCAGCTTCTGCTGGCGGGCATTGAAGACGGCGACGCCTACATCGCCCAGCACATCGATCTCGAGGGAGAACCGGTGGAGCAACTCGAACGCGCCATCCGCGCCCAGATCGATTACATCATCCAGAACAAGGTCCCTTTCGGCCTGTTCCTGCACGAATTCGATTCGCTTTCCGGCAAGCGCCAGCACAAGGTGATCGCGGTGATGTCGCGTTACAACACTCGATTCGTGGATTTGGTGAAGCGCGGGCAGGAACAGGGGAAATTAATCGAAGGCGAGCCGTGGCTGATCGTCAACGGCATTCTCGGAATGTGCAACTGGCTCTACCGATGGTATGACACGGACCATGTCTCCGACCCCGAGCATGTCAAGCAAGTCTTCCTCAACATGCTCCTCAACGGCATCCGCAAGACCTGACCTTTTGAGTGCGGAGGTGAAGCCTCCGCTTTTGTGGTCCAGAGTTCCACCTGCAACTCAAATTTCTTCAGTCAGTGACAATCGCAAAAGCGGGAGATCTGCTCCCGCACTCAAAAAATTCCTATGGCAACAACCCATAGACCGCCACGGTGGTCGCGGTGCCGAAGTAAACTCTTCCGTTGGCCACCATCGGCGTAATGAAATGTCCACCGACGCTGGAGAAATTATCGCGTCCCCCGGCAGCCTGGTCGGAGGTGTAGAGGATTTTGGTAAGGTCAGTGGCATCGTAGGCGAAGAAAGTTCTCGACTCTCGATCCAGCGTCCACACGATGCCGTTCGAAGTTCCGTTTGCGGATGCGCTCGGCACCGTTCCGTTGCTGCCGAACGTAAACGCGGTTTGCGACGTGGGTGAGGCGCTGAGCTTCGCTTGCGTTACGGTAAACGCCCGCAAAGCCATTCCCGAAGGGCCAACGTACACGCGGCCGTTGAAATAAATGGGCGACGAGAAATTCTCGTGCCCATCCTTCGCAAATTCCTGGTACACATTATCCGTAATCGCGCTGTACTGTCCCATGTTGTCGCGGTCCACGACGTACATCTGTTGGTCTTTTCCCGCGACGAACGCCAGATGCCGCGTCGTTCCGCCGCTGTCCGCCAGATCCGGCAGCAGCAGCGCCGCCGCTGAACCCAAATCCTCGTCGAGATTGTCGTCGCTGATCGCAATCGAAGGCGCAAAGTAGTCCGCGACCGTCAGCGGCACGTTCGGACCAAGTTTCACAAATGTGTCGCCGTAATCGTTCTTGATTCCCGGGGTATTTCCCCCAAACGCGTTGCCGGTGGGGAAGAAAACGTTGCCGGCGGAATCTGCCGCCAATCCGCCTCCGCCGAGCCAGATCCCCGCCCCGGACGTGCTGGGGACGAGATCGATCGCCCCCGTTTGCGCCAGACTGGCCGCACTGAAGGAAATCACCCACGCGGAATACTTGCCGCAGTCGCCGTCATATCCGGACCACGCTGTATAGATTCTGCCGTTGCTCTCCAGTAGCGCGGCCCGCTCCTGCTGTGCCTTCGACAGAAACGTGACGGTTGTGCCGTTGCTGTTTCCGCCGGTTCCTGGGAATGTTGCGGTAATTGGAGTCGGCCCGCCAAAAAGCTCCGCGCCGGTGGCCAGGTTCAACGCATGCAACCGGTGAGTTACGGTGCCGCTGCTGTTTTTGGAGCTGGCCACTGTGTAAATCGCGTTGCGCGAACGGTCGATCACTGGCGTGGACATAATGCCGACAGGATTAATGTACCCGCACCCGGCATCATTGCTGCTCAGCGGCACATCGCCCGCCGGCAGCGTTCGCGTTTTCCAAAGCACGGTTGCCGCCGCGCCGCTGATGCTGTCCGCGTCCACCGCATAAACGCTGTCGTTTTCTGTCGCGAAATAGAGCACATTTTTGTTGCCCACGCCGGGGATCGCCACCTGGTTCAGATAAAGAATCTGCCCGTCAATCTGGCCGTCCACGGAAAATTCAGCCACCTTGCCGAACGTAGTGGAGTTCACATTGGCCGGCGTCAGCGTCTGTTCATGTGAGTTTGTCCCACTTCGCATGGCGTCGTAATGATGAGTGACCACATCCGAAGCGTTGGACGAGGTAAGTGTCACCGTAAGAGCATCATTGGGGCTCACAACACTTCCCAGTGTGGCCGTGATTTCCGTTGTGCCCACAGCAACCCCCGCCGCCAGTCCGCTGGAAATTCCGATCGTCGCGAACAGCGTATTCGACGAAGCCCATGTCACGCTGCTGGTGATATTTTTGGTGGAGTTGTCGCTGTATTTTCCCGTCGCAGTGAACTGCAGCGTATTCCCTATTCCGAGGTTCGGCGATGCCGGGGTCACCGCGATCGATTTCAGGGTCACTGTCGCGGCAGTCACGGTTAGTGGATCATTGGGACTCACGACGCTGCCTTGCGTCGCCGTAATCTCCGTTGTTCCCGCGGCCACGCCGGTCGCCAGTCCTGACGCTGTACCGATCGTGGCAAAAGCCGTGTTTGACGACTTCCACGTAACACTGGTGGTGATGTTTTTCGTGGAGTTGTCGCTGTAGGTTCCGGTGGCCGTAAATTGCTGCGTGTTGCCCGCAACGATCGATGGCGACATCGGTGTAACGGCAATGGATTTCAGCGTAACACCCGCCGGATTTACCGTCAGCATTGCCGTGCCGCTGGTCATGCTGCCCGCTGAATTGCTCACCACCACATCAAACTTTGCGCCATTGTCGCCGCTTGTCGTTGCCGGGGTTGTGTAACTTGCCGCCGTCGCTCCACTGATATTTGCCTTGTTTTTTTGCCACTGGTAGCTCAAAGGTGCGGTGCCCGCCGCAGTCACTGAAAATGTCGCCATTTGACCCACCGACACGGTCGCGTTTGCAGGTTGTACAGTAATGCGGGGCGCGGAACCGCCAGGATCGGAATTGGAGCTTGTGCTCGCGCAACCGCCCATCAGTAGCAAGAATGCCGCTAGGGTAGCCGGTAGGGATACACGGAAACGCTTCATCAAATCCTCCGATAATTAAGCGGGACAGAGACTTAGCGAACACCAAGAAAGATTAGAACCGCGGAATCTGGGGGCAGGGAAGCTCAGTATACAAAAAAGGCTTGTGGGAGTGAACCCGACGTTCGTACGGGATACTCGGTCATTCCTCCGCACGCTTGCGGGGAGAAGCATAGGTTTCATTGAACTTCGAAAAATCGGGGCGGAGCCAAGCAGGCTGATCCTATTGCGAGGGGCGCAGGGTTTCGGAAAAAGGAAGGGTGCGATGTGACTCGCGCCCTCCCTCAGGTTTCCTTTCGCAAAGGAACGAAGCAAGGAACGGTTTATAGGCCGCCGGCGTAAGCTTGCACACTCGACAGCAACGTTTGCGCCTGCTGAATCAGGCTTTGCGCCGTCGCCTCGGGAATGGGAGTGCCGTCGAATTCCGCGGCTTCGAGCAGCGGAACGATCTGTGCCACCAACGCATCGCGCTGGGCGCCGAAGGCAGCCAACTGACCTTCGATGCTGGTATAGGTGGCGTCGCTGTCCGCGTCACCGCTCTCCATCGCTACAGTAGAGGCATGAACGGTGGCTACTCCCAACGGGCCCAGGGGCGCGTCGATTTGTTTGAGGACCTGAGCCAGCGCCAGGTAGGTGCCGCCCTTCTTCACGGCTGCGGGCCGGGCCCAGCCGGTGAATTTTTCGGTCAACGCGCGACCTTCATGCTGGTAGTCGTCCTTCAAGCCCAGCAGCGTGAGCATCGTCGGCCGATCGTCCGTGTGGTCAGACCAGGTGACGCTGTCCACTCCATCCTGAACGACTCCTGGGCCGACCATACCCAGCCAGATGGTAGTGATCTGCTTCTGCTCGTCGCCGTGGTTCCAGGCAAAGCCCGGGGCTTGCGTGACGCAGGCGGTAGCCGGGGTAGCGCTGGTGCCGCAAGCGGTGGACCCGGTTATAAAGTAGTCTGGGTTGCCGAAGATAGTGAAGCTCGGGGTTCGCAGCGGATCGGCGGTCAGCATGTGCAGAATATTGAACTCGGTGGCATTGACCATGTCCTGCGCGATTGTGTCCGTAGCACCGGATATGGGATTGACGGCGGTTAGAGTGCCCGACGCCCGCTCAAAGGCTCGCAAACTGGGATCGGTCGGGACTGGATTACCCTTCAAGTAGATATCCGGCGCATCGTCGCTGTTCACCGAGGCGACAGTGGTGATGCCGGTTTCGGCCTGCAGCAAACCTCTGAAGTTCAAGTTCAGCTCGCCGACTTCATTGCCAGGAGTGTTGCCGTAGACGCACGGCGTGGTCACGCCGTCGCAGCCTGGGTTGAGGGGGTTCGCGGCGACAACGTGATCGCCCTCTTCCGCGGTGATGATGAAGAGCGTGTTCGCCGGGGTGATCCCGTCGTTGGCAAGCCGGGTGAAGAATTTATTGAACGCGTCGTCGTACTGCTGCAGCTGTATAACGTAGTGCGCCTCACCAGGACCATAGTCGTTCGTATCACCGGCGACGCCATAGCCGTACGGGTTGACCGGGAGTGGGCGGTGCGGGGTGATGATGTAGGAGTAGACCAC
>Ga0210403_10001338_pt1 | contig 23504 bp, 19 predicted proteins | sample IncBWC19MmetaG_FD_150863 | JGI IMG/M metagenome (GOLD analysis project Ga0210403, IMG submission 150863) | Forest soil microbial communities from Barre Woods Harvard Forest LTER site, Petersham, Massachusetts, United States - Inc-BW-C-19-M | ecosystem: Environmental > Terrestrial > Soil >... | reverse complement strand
GAGGATCGTCACCGTAGTTCGAATATTGCCTTGGCCGCGAACCGCCGTCGTAGAGTCGAAATACGTGGTCCTCATGTAGTCCACGCCCGAGCGAATGGCGATCGAATCCGAGACGCGATAATCAACTCCGCCGCCGACTGCCCATGCCGGGCCCTCCGCCCATCCCCCAAGAAGGTACGATCCCCCACCCAGCGGAACCGGACCGCTCACCCTCGCCGCCCCTACCAGTACTTCAGCGTACGTGTCAAAACGATGATGGAAGGTCGCGTGGAATACTGGACCAACAAGGTAGCTCCGAACGGTACTGTGAGTTTGCGTGCCGCCTACGTTGGAACTCCGCGCATAGCCAAAATCTGCTTTCCATCCCAGGCGGGAATAACCGATTGTAATGCTGGCATCGCCACCGTTTAGCCCAATGGGGCCGGATAGACTCTCCCCCTGGCTCACGTAGGAATATCCGAGGCCCAGGTCAATAGTTTTGCCGGTTGCGGGCGCCAGAGGCGATTGCGCCGAAGCCTGAGCGGCGCAGAGCAGCAAAGGCACGATGGGCGCAAAGATGGTTCTCATGAAAGTAAGCACCGAGGGGGACTGTTGTTGGAGGCGCCCTACCTCGCCGTACCGGACGGTACTCTACGGGCACATAAACGTACCTGCTGTTCAGTTTTATACAGCCCAGAGGAATTTCTGTTGATAGTGTACGGGACTCCTCATCGAGCGGCCCGCCGATCGATAAGTGAAGACCATTGTTTCGTGGGCATCCGCATCCTGCCGGGGCGGAAAGTTATTCCGGGCAGGAGGTGGCTGGAGGCCCCACGAACTGCGGCCGCTCTCCTCGAAGTCTCAGGAAGAAAGGAAGTAGACATGGACAGCGTCAACCAGGTATTGGTGATCTCTCCCGAAAAAGAACATCACGTAAAAATAACCGCAACGATGAATCGATGCGGGGTGCTCTCTATCTGCTGCGCGAAATTCGTTGAAGCACGAATCCTCTTGGACAAAGAAAGATTCGAGGTGGTTTTCTGCCACGAATATCTTCCAGATGGCGATCTCCGGGAAGTGATTTCGGCGGCAAAGCCCACGCCGGTCGTCGTCTTATCGCGTTTCGCTGAATGGGATCATTACCTCGACGCGCTCCGCGCCGGGGCGTACGACTACATCGCCTGCCCGCCTGACGCGGCAGAAACAGAACGAATCGTGTGGTCCGCGCTTGGCAACACGCGCGCCATCGCCAACGGCGCCGTCCATTAGAGAGGATTTTGGCTTAGAGTGCTGTTTTGTTTGGGCTAGCGCTTGGCCTGAGAGTCGGGGAAGATTGGCGGTCGGCGACGAGGCCAATGAACATCTACCATGCCGCCTAAGTCGGCTTTTCACGCAGAACTAAACGTCCGAAAGTCTATCTAGAGCGCCGATTCGCGCGTTTCGCCGCCTTGCGCTGGGCCTTCGCGTATTTCTTCATGGCTTTCCGTTGTTTCTTGGACGCCTTCTTCAACATCTTGTTCTGTCGCCTGGCATTCTTTTTGTCTATTTCGCGGGACTTGCGGGCGTATTCGGCGACGCCGGGGCTCTGTGCGCGAGCAGGCGCGAGCCATCCACCATGCAAGGCCACCAACAATGCGAAAACAGCGATTCGCTTCATCCGATACATCCTCATCGGCTTCAAAGCCAGAAATAGTTTACTCCCGTTCCCAGAACTTGCGATATCGGGAAACAAATCAGTGTCCCGATTCCACCAAGCCCCGGTACTTCAGCATGGGCTCGACGCTCGGCTCTTTTCCGCGCCAGTTCGCATACATCTTGGCCAAGTCCTCCGTGTTGCCGCGTGAGAGCACCATCTGCCGGAAGCGGTCCCCGTTGGCGCGCGTCAAGCCGCCATGATCTTCAAACCATTGATAGGCATCGTCGTCGATCATCTCCGCCCAAAGATAGGCGTAGTAGCCCGCGGAGTAGTCCAAGTCCCAGATATGGCTGAAATAGCTGGAGCGGTAGCGAGGCGGCACAGCGGCAATCAACAGGTGCGTTTTCTCGAGGGCCTGCTTTTCAAACGTGTCGGGCTGTTGCAGCGGGGCGCTAGCTGGAAGCGTATGCCACTGCATATCGAGCTCGGCCGCGGCCACCAACTCCGTCAACATGTAGCCTTGGTTGAAGGTCGCCGCTTTGCGAATCTTGGCGACCAACGCGGCGGGCATCGGCTCGTGCGTTTTGTAGTGCTTCGCGTAGTGATTGAAAACGGCGGGATAGAGCGCCCAGTGCTCGTTGAACTGGGAAGGGAACTCGACGAAATCGCGCGCGGTGGCCGCGCCGGAGAGGCTCGGGTAATTCGTGTTCGCGAACATCCCGTGCAGCGCGTGGCCAAATTCATGGAACATGGTGGTCACGTCGGTAAAACTGATAAGCGCAGGCTCGCCCGGCGCGGGCTTCGGCAGATTCGCCACGTTGTAGACAACCGGCAACATTCCCAGAAGCCTGGACTGGTTCACGAAGACGTCCATCCACGCGCCGCCGTTTTTGTTGTCGCGCTTGAAATAGTCGCAATAGAAAAGCGCCAGCGGCTTGCCGTCCGTGTCCGAAGCTTCGAAGGCGCGAACATCGGCCTGATAGACAGGGATATCTTTGCGTTCCTTGAAGGTGATTCCGTAAAGCTCGTGCGCCGCGTAGAAAACGCCGTTTTCGAGCACGTTGTTCAGTTCGAAGTAGGGCTTAACCTCCGCGTCGTTCAAATCGTATTTCGCTTTGCGGACCTGCTCGGAATAGAAATTCCAGTCCGAGGGTTCAAGTTGGAAGCCGCCCTTCTGCGCGTCGATGACGTCCTGAATATCTTTGGCCTCCAGCGCGGCCTTGGCTGTCGCGCCAGGCACGAGCGCGTCCATGAATTTCAGCGCGCTTTCGGGCGTCTTGGCCATTTGATCGCCGAGCTTCCATGCCGCGTGGTTGGGATAGCCGAGCAGTTGTGCGCGCTGAGCGCGTATCTGGGCCAGGTGCGAGATTAGGTCGCGTGTATCGTTAGCATCGCCGCGCTCAGAGCGGTTCCAGGATTTCTCGAAGAAGGCCTGGCGAGTTGCCCGAACGCTGAGCGATCCAAGCTGCGGCTGCTGCGTCGTGTTCTGCAGAGGAAGCACGTAGCCTTCCTGCTTGCGCCCTTGCGCTGCTTGCGCTGCAGCTGCAATTTGCGACTCGCCCAAGCCGGCGAGCGCACTCTTGTCTGTCGTCGCAAATGCCCCGTTTTTCGTGGCTTCCAGGAGTTTCGTCGAAAAATCATTCGAAAGGGTCGCGATCTGTTCGTTGAGCTTCTTCAACTCGGTTTTGTCGGCGTCCGAAAGGTTTGCCCCAGAACGGACGAAATTGTCGTACGTCACCTGAAGCTGCTGCTGCGACTCCGCATCAAGCTTCAGCGATTCGCGCTGCTTGTAAACGGCAGCCACGCGTGCAAAAAGTTTTGCGTTCAGGCTGATGGCGTCCTGGTGCGCCGCCAGCTTTGGCGCTTCATCGGCTTGCACTTTTTGCAGCGCCGGATTCGTATTCGCGGCGGTCATCGCGCCAAATGCGGCCAGTGCCCGTTGCAAAAGCTGTCCGGTCTTCTCCATCGCCACGAGTGTGTTCTCGTAAGTCGGTGCCGCTGGATTGTCGGCAATCGCCTGGATTTCGACGAGTTCCTCGGCCATGCCCGCTTCAATGGCCGGCTGATAATCCTCATCTTTGATTTTGTCGAATGGCGGCGCATGAAACGGCAGCGTACTCGCCGCATAGAACGGATTCGATGGCCCGAACTTCCCATCGGCCGCGGTCGCAGGTGTGCCAACAGTTCCCAGCGCGATGGCACCAGATCCAATAAGTGCTGTCATAAATTTCAGCATAACCTTCCCCGGCGTGATGGCGTCATGCACATCCGGACCGGAACCCCACGCCCATCGATTGTAAGAGAATCTCCGCATCCGCGACAAGGAATCCCGAAAATTGGCTTATCCTGAGCTGATCTGTCTTCGGTACCTCCCCAGGGGGACTGTCTCAATTCGCACAGCCCCGCAACTCTCAACGCGTTAGCCTATTTCCGGGTCCCGATTTTTCAATGTCTTCAACTTGAGCTGCCCTCGAGTCAAAATGGAACTTCTGACTAAATCCCGAATCGGAACGCTCTTCATTGTTCTCGCGACTTCCTCCGTGCTCTTCGCTCAAAATAAGGGATCGGATAAACCTGAGAGTCAGCCAATCCCCCTGGAGGCCCGTCAGATCGTGGTGCAATCTCTCGTGGCGGCCGAACTCAGTTGGCAGGCGCGCAACACGTTCGTCTACATGGAGCGTGATGAGGATCGGCGGCTGGACTCGGCGGGGCAAGTTCAATCGCAGAATGTCGATGTCACCAAAATGAATCTTGTCAATGGCATCCGCTTTCAGGAATTGATGGAACATAACGGTCAGCTGCCCTCGGCCGAGGATCAGAAAAAACGCGACGCGGATATCGAGAAACTGAAGCACGAAACGGCGGCGGAGCAGGCGGAACGGCTTGCCAAGGACCAGGAAAACAGATCTTTTCTTCGCGACCTGCTCCAGGCCTTCGACTTCCGTCTCGTCGGCGAAGAGATCATCGCCGGAAGGCCAGCCTATGTGCTTCAGGCCACGCCGCTTCCCGGCTATCACCCAAGCGGCAAGTACGGCAAGCTGCTCGCCAGGGTGCAGGGCAAGCTATGGGTCGACAAACAGGACTTCGGCTGGGTCAAAGTCGAAGGCGAGGTGACCCAGGCGTTCTCGATGGGCTTGTTCGTGGCCCGCGTACAGCGTGGCTCCCGCATCCTTCTCTCGCAGACTTGTCTCGGCGGCGCGGTCTGGGTGCCGGAACGCCTCGAAGTGCGAGCCAGCGCCAAAATCCTTTTCCTGAAGAGTCTCGAACTCGACAGAATCCTTACCTATTCGGATTATCGCGCGGCGGCGGTTGGTCCTTACTCTGTTAAAAAATAACGGCGCGCTGAGAAGCTCAGAACACGCGTCCGAGCTGGAAGAACCATTTGTGATGACCGGTATCGCCGACGCTGCCGCCTACGAAGAGCGGGCCGATCACCGTCTCAGCCAGCACGCCGGCGGCGAAATCGTTGGGGAATTTGCTTTCGTTCGTCGCGCCATACATTTTTGCGAATTCGTACGAGCCGATCACGAAGACTCGTTTTCCCGCGAGCGGCGGCAGCCTCCACAGATCGTGCAAATAGCCCACGCGGAACAAATAATATTGATTACCTTGCAGTTCGTTTAACCCGTAGGCGCTGAGCGTCAACGGCCCGCCCAAAAAGAACTGCGGAATACCGGTGCTGGTAAATCCGAAAGTGGAACCTCCCTCGCCATTCACGAACACGGAACCCAACTCCGAGACTGGTTGGAAATATTCAATTTTCGTTTGTAAGGATGGGAACGCGCTCGCGGTGCCAGGGCTGGTGTCAAACCAGCGAAACGTCGTCTCAGAGCGCACCCCACTGCGCGGGATTACGGGATCGTCCGTATGGTCGAATAAATAATGTAGCTTCGCGTCGCCTGTGCGCCCATCGACGGAATTAAATACGGGTGTACCCAAGCGCAGCTTCGTTTCCAGATAACCGACTTCATAGCAGAATCGTAGCTCGCTAAAGCGGTTGAATCCGTAGCCGACGTCGACGCCGAAGGTGGCCTGCCCCAACTTGTAGTCCGCCAGCGGATCGCCCTTTTCATAAATCTTAAAAACGCGCGTGGTGGCCAAGCCATGCGGCGCGATAAACCATTTGCTTACCGGCGTGAACGGCCGGTACAGCTCGCTCCCCAGTCCATACGTGTTTCCAAACAAAATATCGGTGCGCCACTCCGAACGGAATCCCGCCACATCCAAAAACGTCAGCCGCGAAGCCGCCGTAAACCCAACTTCTTCACTGGCCGACCCATCCACTTCAAATCCCGGCTGGATCGTCGGCGGAGCATAATTTTTCTCGCTCACCTGAATCAGCAACCCCTGTTGCCCCTCGCGCTCTGCGACTCGGTACCCCACCGTGTCATACCGGCCCACGCCGGTGAGCCGCGTCAGCGCTCGGTCAAGTTTATCTGGGTCCAGCGGCTTCCCGGCCAGCGGAGCCAGATAGTGCTCGATGTCCTCCTTCTGCTGCGCCGTGTCCGCTCCTTCCACCGTGACAAATTGCGGCACAGGCGCCAGCGTTTTTTTTCGCGCGTCGCGATCCTGCACGTATTCCTGCCATTCCGCCTCGTTAAGCGCGAATTTTTCGAGCAGTTGTGACTTCCCCTCGGCGGCCTCGTATCCTTTTCGCATGATGGGGTCATGCTTTTTGTAATCCGTCGAGGTGAAAGCGCCCATCGGGACGCTTACCACGGCGTCCGCTCGCGCAATTCCGCGCAATTCGCTTTCGGCAACCACCACTCGCATGGATTGATCGAGCACGGTAAGCAGCGACTTGATGTCTTTCGCTTCCACTGGCTGCGTGTCCAAATGCACGGCGATCACGATGTCCGCGCCCATCTGCTTCACAACGTCCGTCGGCAGGTTGTTCACCAATCCGCCGTCCACCAGCACGCGGTCATTGTCATGCACGGGCGCGAACGCTCCGGGAATCGACATGGTCGAGCGCAGGGCTTCGGCTAGCGAACCCTCCTCGAAGACGACTTGCTTCCCACTCACCAGGTCCGTCGCCACACAGCGAAACGGCGTCGGCAACGCCGCAAACGATTCCGATCTGTAGTAAGGCAAAGTGATTCGGTCGATTAACAACCCAATTTGGTGACCGGCATTCAATCCAGCAGGAAGCGAGAGGCCATTCTTCAGCCCTAGGATGAAAGCGTTCGGATACGCCCGCTGATCTTCCTTCCTCCGGTAAGAGAGATCCTCGAACGGTGTGGAGTCACTCAGAACTGCATTCCAATCGACTCCCTCGATCAATTTCTTCAGGTCCGCCGGACTCATCCCCGTGGCGTAAAATCCTCCCACCAGCCCGCCCATGCTGGTGCCTGCGACGTAGTCGACCGGAATGTGGTGCTCTTCAAACCATGCGAGCACGCCGATGTGCGCCAGCCCCAGCGCGCCTCCGCCCTCCAACGCCACCCCGATGCGCACCCGGCCTTTCGGCCGCTCTTGCCCGCGAACCGTCCGCCACTCGCCAGACGTGCCAGTGCCTCGCATCACGGGTGCCGAGGGCGTTTCGTCCCCTTTTGCGGGCGCAGTGTTCTGCGCCGCAGCGGCACCAGGAATCAGCAACAAAACCAAAAAGGCGAAGATACGCGGCATGAAGGCCTCCTCGGCCAGAGTAAGGCCGTTGCTGCGCAGGGACAAGCGGACAGGTGGCGAGTTTGCGCGGAGGGTACCTTGGTTCTCTTGGCGCAACCATTTGCTAACTCTAGGGTTAGAGGGCAAACGGGAGAAGTGTTTCTCCGCCCTGCATGAAACGGCCCTATCCCGATGTCCGCTCGCTGAAAACACGAAACTTGGTAGCCGACGCGCACATCCAACATAGTGGGGGCAGAAGAGCAAGGAGCAAGTCATGCCAATGATCGCCAACCCTCCCGGTGGCCCATCACCGGCGCATACCCCTCCCGAGAACATCAGCGCGCTCATGCTGATCTTTCGCATCGTCCGCTGGACGGTTTACGCCTGCGCCCTTATCCTATTGATTCTATTGCTACATAAGTCCGCTCCGCCGGCCGTTTCCACCACTCCTGAAGCCGCCGCCCGCGTCGAGCAAAAATTCCAGGATGCCCAGCAAGCCGTAGCGCAAGGCCAGCCCGCCACGCTTCGTATGGACGAGACCGAGCTGAACTCCTACCTGGCGTCCCACCTGGTTCTTCCCGGCAACAAAGCCGCGAACGCTACGCCCGCCGCCTCTCCGACCGACTCCCCCAATGGCGCGCCGGGCCCCGAGCAGCCCACCATGGAAGACGTCGAGCAAATACGCTCGAATGTGAAAGACGTCAAAGTCCAGTTGATTGACGACCGCGTGCGCGCCTATGTCGTCTTCGATGTTCACGGAAAAGAGATGACTCTCCAGCTCGAAGGCAAGCTAGGCGCCGAGAATGGCTTCCTGCGTTTCGAGCCGGTCAGCGGTCAGATTGGCGCGCTGCCCATCCCGCAGGCCACCCTCGAGGCCGCCGTCCGCAAAATGATGGAGTCTCCCGAAAACCGCGAAAAGCTGAAGCTTCCCTCCGACATCTCCGACTTGAAGATTGAAAACGGCGAAGTCGTCGCCAAGTATCAGTAACTCCGAAACTTTTTCCGTCTGACTTTCTTCCCACAGGCTTTGCTGCGGCTTCTGCCCGGCGCGATTCATCGTAACGGCGATTTAACGGACATTCCCTCGAAGTCAAGCCGAAGGAGACGGAGTGCGGCGCATACGGCTCCAGACCATCTCGGCAAGCATTTGCAGCAGCAAAAAAACAAAAGTCGCTCCGCCAAACGCGTACCCGATCGGGTCGCTCAAGGTAAATGCGAACGCCAGCAATGTCGCGACAAAGCCCCACTGGAACGCTTGCTCCCACACGGCTCGGCCCCAGCGCGGAGCCTGATCATCCCCTTCGATCCGCGGCCGTAGCGCGGGCAAGAGGCGCGGCACGCGCTCCGCATATCGAACAAAACGCTCGCCGTACTGCTGTTCGAGGCGAAGCTCCTCGCGTCCAATCAGACGCAGTAGCAAAATCGCTTCGCCCACAAGCAAAACCGGAAATCCAATAACGCTCTGAAACGTGCCTAAGGCGAGCAGCAAAAGAAAGTAAGCCAGGTACTGCGGGTTCCGCACATAACGGAAAGGTCCCGCGATGGAAAAAGCCGTGTGTCCTGCTGCGGCTGTTGACGGCCGATAAGCGATCGACCAGGTTAGTAGCAGCGCGCCCACCGCTGCAACGATCGCTGCCCCTGCATATAGGAACCGTACGAACAGGTCCCTGTTAACCACTCCCTGGTTCCAGGGAAGCAATGCGTAAAGCACGTTGAGGTTTCGCACGTTGTAAAACGCGTAGGCCACAAGATAGACCCCCACAATCATCCAGAAGCGATGGCGGTATTCGAATTCGGTCGCGACCATGCGCACCTCCCCTGCTGGAAGAAATACGCATGGGAGAAACGCGATATATCAAGGAGTGGGCATCAAGGAGTTGCGGGCAAGAGCGCATGAATGCCGAATGTCCCGTCGACGATTTCCACAAAGTTTCGCTCTTCCCGAAGAATGAAGCGCTTCGCCTGCGCCGCGGCAAAGTTTTCCCGGCCTTCGGAGTCTGACTTCAGGCGAGCCTTATACGCTTCATACGAAGCCAGGCTGTCGAAGGCGATCAACCCCCACGCGACATCGTTGGTCCCCTCATGCGGAAGGAAGTAGCCAACCAGATGCCCTCCGCACCGGGGAATGATCTTGCCCCAATTCTCCGCGTATTTCTTGAAAGCCTCTCGCTGAAACGGATCAATCTGATAGCGGATGACGCACACAATGCTCACGGAAATTCCTTTCGTCGCTGGAACAGGAAGTCCTTCACCGCCGATGGTAAGAAATGCAGCCGCCGCCGCGACGCTTCCAATGGCATCGCGGCGGCTGACCTGCTTCACTGCGGGGTGGTCGGACTCTGGTTTTGTTGCTCGCACCTGCGGCAGTCTGCCCGTTGTGCCGCAGCAACACTTCGTTTACCATCAAAGTGTGATTGCAGACATAGACACCGACCGCGCCGTCTCCAAAATCGCCGCAGCCTTCGGTGAGCCGGCACGCGCTCGCATGCTTTTTTGTCTTGTGGATGGCCGAGCTCGCACCAGCACCGAGTTGGCCATCGTCGCCGAGGTAGCTCCCTCCACGGCGAGCGTGCACTTGCAGCGCTTAACGGCGCTGCGCCTGGTGCGCGTCATGCCTCAAGGAAAGCATCGCTATTACAGTCTGGAAGGCGCCAATGTGGCCGCGGCTCTGGAAGCCTTGAGCGTTCTTGCCGGTGGGTCGCGCCAGCCGTTCACGCCCAACACTCCCAACCGCTTGCGCGCCGCGCGCACTTGCTACGATCACATCGCCGGAACTCTAGGCGTCGCGTTGCATGACCGCATCAAGTCCATGGGCTGGCTTTCGGACGCGCCAGGAAGGGACAGTGGCTACGAGTTGACTCGCAGCGGAACGCAAGCCCTCGCAAATCTCGGCATCGATATCGAATCGACTCGCGCCCTGCGGCGTCGCTTCGCCTACCCCTGCGTCGATTGGAGTGAGCGGCGTCCGCATATCGGCGGCGCGCTCGGCGCCGCGTTGCTGCATGTAGCGATGAAACGAAAATGGGTAGCTCAGGATCTCGACGGCCGCGCGCTGGCCATCACCGCCGTTGGCCGCCGCGAAATGCGCCTTCGCTTTGGACTTGCCGATCCATCTGGCGCACGCTAACTCTAATGCACGTAAAATCCGTTCTTCGAGAGCACCACGTAGTCTTTCCCTTTTTTTCCGTAGGACGACGCAAGCCGCACATCCAGTTTGTGCGGCTTGCCCAGCGCCGCGGACGCGTTTGTGTAGTAACCCAGCGTGTAGCGCGTCTTAATCCGCTGAATCAGCGCGCGAAATTCCGCGTCCAAATGGGCCACATCCTTCACGTCAAAGAGTTCGCCGCCCGTCGCATCCATCACTTTGCGAATATTCACCAGGCCGGGAACCATGCTCGCGTACATCAGAGTTTGCGGCGGGTTGTATCCGGGAATTTTCAAATTATAGAGCACCGCATCAGCGGCGATCGCTTCCGTGACGATGTCTCGCGTCCCCTGTCCACCCGCGTCCGTGCCCACGTCGTCGCTGATGAGAATAATCACGCGCCGTCCCTTAGGCGGCAGCTTCAGCAAATACTGCGAAGCAAGAAAAATTCCGTCATTGATATTTGTCGCCCCGCCTGCATGAAACGAATTGATCTGCTTGGCGATTTCCTGTTTGTCTTTTGTGAAGGGCACGCGCAGTTGCGCTTCCGTGGAGAACGTAAACAGCGCGGCTTCATCATCCGGCTTGAGCGCGGCCAGAGCGGTGTTTGCCGCGTCGCGCAGTGGTTCCAGAAACGGTCCAATAGAATCGCTCAAATCCAGCACCAGCGCCACATTGATCGGCAATTCATCCCGGCTGAAGACATCCAGTTTTTGGACCGCGCCATCTTCGCGAACTTCGAAGTCCTCTTTTTTCAGATCCGCCATGATCTGCCCAGTCTTGTTCTTCACGGTCGCGTCCAACAGCACCAGGTTTACGCCGACCCGTATCACGCCTTGCGGCTGCTCTTGCGCTCGCGCAGGAATTCCGAAGACCAGTATCAGGAAAAATAGGAAACTGCAGAAGCGCAAGGTGCTCCGCAAGACTCTCGTTTTTGTCATGGATCTATTCTACGTCAGGCGAGCCACCTTTTAACGCCAGGCGATGGACAGTTCGGAGTACTCTTTGCCTTCTTCAATCGGAGTCGAAAAATAGATGGCCACATCCTTCGCGCCGGAAATTTCCAGAGCCTTTTTGAAGAATCCAACAATCGCAAATCCCATGATGCGATGCTGTTTCTCAAACCCCGTGTACTTCACCACCGCCCGGTTCTTCTCCGGCATCTGAACCTCAATCGGCACGCCTTGAAAATACGTGGCATGCACCGCGGCGATCCGCTTGATCACGAATTCCGGCGAACCGAATTTCACAAACGCTTTGTAGATCCCTTTCAGTTGCCGTTCGATGACTGCTTCCGACCCTTTGGTCACCATCTCTTCGTTTCCGTTGGCCAGCACCTTGATTTCGATTTCCAGAAATCGCGTGAACAGATCGAGTGAGTACCACGTTGAGGAGAACATATCTCCTTCAAAGACCTTTCGCGTCTCCTCGTCGAGAAGTCCCAGGATTTTCTGAAAAGCCGCCTCGCCCGCGCGCGACTTGATCTGCTCGATCGTCTCCTTGATTGCGGATCCCTTGATCTGCACCATGCGCGCGCTCCTCAAAACCTAAGCAAACCGCTTCTCTCTTGACCATACTATGTTTCCTGGCGGTGCCCTCCCGCGCTTGTCCTAGTGAGAACGGTGGTTAGCTCTTGCGCAAGTTACATCCTGACTCTCTCGCGCTGCTAGGCGAACGATCCCCTTCGTCAACTTGGACGCGCCCAGTTGGTTTTTCCCCGATTTATTTGCAGTTGTTCAGGAAGTACGTGATGCGATCCGGTAGGCGACACCGCATTTATATTGCTTATCTTTCACGATTTCGACGACCCACGCGATTCGCGCTGGCACAAAAATCGCGTTGCCGCCCGGCGAGTAGGGGACTGCCACTTCGATTTCCGTTCCCTGATAATACTGCTTGCGGCTCTTGAAGCTGAGGCCCCCTTTGGACATATCCTCGCAGGTGACTAGGTCTTCGTTAAGGCCGGCGCGGCGGATGCACGCTTTGTAGGTGACTTTCGTGCGTGCATGTTTGCGCCGGTTACTCTCGGATGGCACTGCCGGCTTGCGGTCTCCCGGTGAGGCATACGCGGAAGCAACGGGCGTGCTCACAGTAAGTTGCGACACGGGGGGTGCTGGCGTGACCGGCGCAGGTGGAACTGCAGCGGCGGAGGAAACCTCAGCGGATCATCCAGCGTCTACCAGGGCCGGCTGTTCTTCGGTGACCTCCGAAGCACGCTTCCACAACGTCGAGTCCGAGCATCCTTTGCAGTAGCGGACAATGCCTTCGTTGATCAGGAATACGTCCCACTCCACCTCGCTCTGCTCCACAGTCTCATGTGCTTTACAGTTGCTGCATTCCAGCAACATGCGGCGAGATTCCTTATCTCGTTCGGAGACCGGGGAAAAGTCGATGCCCCAAAAGTCGGTGGTATGGGGATCCGCGAACGCTACGCCGTAGGTGTAGGTCTCGCCTTCCGAGCCGATCCGGCCGACGACGCGAACCAGCGCCTCTTTGTTGGTATCCAGATAACGAATAATGATTTCCTGCTCGGCGGAGAGTTTGTAGGTGGAAAGGATGCCCGCGCCGTGACGGCTCAGCAGCACGGTCTTGGTCATTTCCGAAAAACCTTTGCCGTCCATGTCGCTTCCAGTCAAAAGGATAGCGACGTCTTTAGGAATGCGGCTGCTGCGGCGCAGGTGTTCGTAGGACACGATGTGCACTCACTGAGGGAAGCAGTGCTTAAGGCAAGGTTAACCGGAAGTCCGTTGCGGGCGCATAGAAATTGGAAAAATGGTTCCACCGTCGCAATGGCGGAGGCTACTGGTTGCCAAACAATAGCCCAGGTTGCCGGGGCCAAAAGCAGTTTGGTAGTTACTCGTGGCGCAGGGCGACGAGGGGATCGATGCGCGTGGCGCGATGCGCGGGGATCCAACAAGCGAACAGGGCAACCGCCGTGAGGGAAAGGACCACGACTGTAAAGGTGAGCGGGTCACTTGCTTTTATGCCCACGATGAGGCTGCCCATCAACTGTGTGCCAGCCAGGGCAATCACCACGCCCAGCGCCAGCCCAATCCCGACCACACCTAGTCCTTGGCGCAAAACCATTTTCAAAATGTCGCGGGGAGCCGCGCCCATGGCGACGCGAATGCCAATCTCTTGTGTGCGCTGAGCGGCTGCGTAAGAGACTACGCTATAGATTCCGACGACGGCGAGGATCAGGCCGAGAAGTCCCATGACGGCGGTGATTTGCGCACCAAAGCGAAAGAAGAAAAAGCCGTTCGCGCCTTGCAGGGATTGCGTCATCGTTTGCACTTGAGTGACAGGAACGTCCGGTGCAAGTTCGTGGATCTGCGACTCAATCTGCAAGGCCAGCGTCTCGGGAGGCACGGATGTGCGGACGTGTATGGTACGGATAGACATGTAGCTCTGCTCGAAAGGCACATAGAAGTAGGGCTGCGGATCCTCGGTGACGTCCTGGTATTTGCCGTCCTGGACGATACCGACGATTGCAATGAAGGGGCCTTGCGGGCCCTTGAGGCTGAAGCGCCGGCCGAGAGCATCCTCGTTGGGCCAGAACTTCTTTGACATAGTCTGATTAACTACGGCGACCAACGGGGCTTTTTCTCTGTCGGTGTCCGCGAACTTGCGGCCGCGCAACAAGGGAATCTGGAGCGTGTCGAAATATCCGGCAGTCACCATGTTGTAGCTCACGTCGGGCGGCTGTTGGCCGGGTTCGAGAGGATGATTTTCAATAGTGAGCCGGTCGCCCGTGCTAATGAGACTCATAGGAGTCGTGAAGCCTTGTGCCACGGACTCAACGCCGGGCAAAGCGCGAATCCGGCTTTCCATGTCGCGGTAAACGACCCGGCCGCGGGGTTCCTTGTAGCCGATCTGCGCGACGTCCACAGAGAGGTTGAGAACATGATCGGGATTGAACCCAAGATTAATTTTCTGGGCCTTATCCAGACTGCGGATAAACAGACCAGCGACTATGAGCAGCACCAGCGAACCCGCCACTTGTGCTACCACCAAAGCATTTCTTGCCAGTTGACGCCGGGGACCAGACGAAGAGCCGCGGCCTCCTTCGTGGAGCACCGTGATTACATTGGTACGAGCGGCCCGCAAGGCCGGCAAGATGCCGACGATCAGACCGGTCAGCAGCACGGCTCCAAGTGCAAACAAATAGACAGTGGCGTCCGGATGAAAATCAAACGTGATGGGGAGTTCAGATCCAAGACGGAGCGAGCCCAGGATTCCCGCCGCCCAAGAGCCAAGTAGCAGACCTGCTCCACCACCAAGCAGCGCCAGCAGAAGACTTTCGGTGAGGTATTGCCGGACGAGACGGCCGTGGCCAGCTCCAAGAGCAGCGCGAATCGCCATCTCGCGCTGGCGCACGGTAGCTCGAACCAGGAGAACATTGGCGATATTGAAACACGCAACGAGCATGACCAGCCCGGCTAAAGCCATGAAGGCAATGGCGGCAGCAGGAATGGGGTTCTGCGGATCGGGTTCCGGCCTGGCAAGTTTTTCCGGGAAAAGCTGTACGGTGATGCCTTTCTCCGTATCCGGATGCTGCTCTGAAATTCGCTGGGCCAAAACATTGAGCGAGGCCTGAGCCTGTTTGATCGTTACGCCGGGCTTCAGCCGGCCCATAAGCGTGAGGCTACGAGAGACTCTGCTGGTCCAGGACTTTTCCACGGGATTGTCTGGATCCTCAGCCATTTCGGCGCTGAAAGGAACAAAAGCGTCCATATCGAGGGCTGTGTAGGTTCCTTTAAAGTCGCTGGGAGCAACGCCGATGATGGTGAAGGGATGTTGATTGATCTCGACTTTTTTGCCGACGACATTCGGGTCGGCAGCGAATCTCCTGCGCCAGTAGGAATATCCCAAAACCATAATGGGGTCGGCGCCGGGAGTACGGCCTTCGGTCGGAAGAATGAAGCGTCCGTAGGCCGGCTTAACTCCAAGAGAAGAAAAGTAGTTGCTGGAGACGCGGCTCATGACGCAATGGTCGGCTGTTTGGTCCACGGCGAGTTCTGCGAGTGATACCCGAAAAGCGAGGATATCGCTGAAGGAGTCAGCGTGGTCGCGCAGGTCTTCGAAGTCGGGGTAGGAGAAATGGCGATTTCCGGGAAGCGAGGCTTGCTGAAGAGCGAGGACGGTGATTTGCTCGGGATGGGGCACCGGAAGGGGGCGTAGAAGGAAGCCGTTGACGACGCTAAAGAGGGTGGTATTGACAGCCATGCCGAGGGCGAGAGTAACGATACCGATGAAGGCGAAGCCGGGGTTCTTGGTGAGGGTGCGGAAGGCGTACTGAATGTCTCTCCAGAAGTTGAGCATGTTGGGCAAACTCCAATCCGAAATAACGGATTTGCACGCGCATCCCGCGTGCCTGAAAGCATATAACGTTAAATCATTCAGCTTCTTACATTTAAAGTGAGTTCGCTCGATAGATTACAGGAGTTGAACGTCCGAAAATGGGATTATTCGTCTCGGATGCGAACAAGTTGGCGGGAACGGGGAAGTTGGTTAACAATAATTGCGTCCCCCCCGGGGTTTTCTCATAAGTGTTCATTCTAAAGGAAGTTAAAGTCTTTTATTTTGTTACACTTGCATAAGTGTTGATTCTAAAGATAGTTAGAGTTGATAGGTGGGTGGCCGGTCGCGCGATAGGCGGAGACCGGGCCGGGCAAGCCCGGCCCCTACAGGCCAAGGAAGAAGCTCACGCCAGAACAGAGGGAGGCAGTCGGTAGCATTTGGCGAAAAAGGGGCCCCAAAGGAAGAGGCAGCTTGTGCCAGCACGGAGAGAAAAAGGGCAACTGGTGGCTGCCTTTTAGAGAGGATTCCCCCGAACGGAGTGTACGCCTTAGAGGCTCAGGCGACTAATCCATTTTTTTCGTGGATTGGTCGCGGAGGATGCGGAGGCTGCCTTCCAAATAGTCCTGGACGAGTTCAAGTTCCTTTGTCGAATAGCTCGAGGCGTGCTTGAGCGAGGCCGCGGCCAGGCCTTGATAGAGGCGGCCGACGCGCTGGAGGGCATCGAGGCAGGGGCGGACAAAGACCTTGCGGCGGTCGCTGGCATCGCGGAAGCGTTCGACAAGGCCGGCTTTTTCGAGGCGGTCGAGGATGCCGGTGACGGCGCCGGTGGTCAAACCGGCATGGCGGGCGATGTCACCGGCGGTGAGAGGGCCCTGGGCATAACGGGACATCAATTCAAAGCATCTGGTATCAGTAACATTGATTCCCAGTTTGGTGGCAATAGCCTGGTGGAAAAAGATGGAAGTGGTGCTGAGCTCGCGGCCGAGTTCCATGCCAACGCGGACGATCAAGGCGTTGCGCTTGCCGGAGCGAGCCGGCCTGCAGAATTTATCCAGTTTGATGCGGTCCATTTTATCTTGACACCTAATTATCTCACGAACTAAGATAATTAGCGACGGAAAGAGTATAGCCGAGAGCGGGTGCAGGCGCAAAGGGCGGGAGAAGAGGGCACGATGAATCGTGCCCCTACAAGAGAAAACGCGGGAGCCGGAGGACAGAAACGACCGGAAGAGCAGAAAAGTACGAAAAAAGAGAGGCGGGGAGGGGAAGCGGACGCAGAGAGGCAAAGCAGGATAGAATGAACGGCAGAAAATGCGAGTTCCGCAGTAATTTTCCGAAGCACCTCTACGTAAGAAAAAGTGCAAGCCTCCCCAGGCGGAGAGAAGAGAAGTGATGGCAACGACGGAGATTCATCCAAAAGCAGATTTAGGTTCACTGCGAATCCATGACAGTAGCCGTTCGGGCAGCGGGGCGGGGAAGAAAGTGGCCTATGCGTCCGCCTTGTTGGGCTTGATCGTCATACTGGGCGGGATCGCGCTGGCGTTTCGCAACCAGACGCCGACGGTGGAAGTAGTGACGGCACTGAAACCGGAAGCAGGAGGGCGGTCGGCGATATTGAACGCGAGCGGATACGTGACACCGCGGCGGAGAGCAACGATTGCGGCGAAGATTACGGGGCGCGTCACTGGCGTTTTCTTCGATGAAGGGACGCACGTGAAGGCCGGGCAGTTGCTGGCGACGCTGGATGACTCCGATACGAAGCGAGCCCTGGATTCGGCAAAGGCAGACCGAGACTCCTCCCAGGCGGCGATTGCGGACTTTCGAGTGCAACTCCGGCTCGCGGAGATCGAATTGCAGCGCGCTGAGGCATTGCGCAAGGCGGGCGTGCAGTCGCAGGAGCAATTGGATACGTCGAGCGCGGCTGCAGACAGCCTGAAAGCCAAGATCGAATTGGCGAAACAGCAAGTGGCGGCATCTCAGGCGCGGATTGCCGAGGCGCAGCAGGCGGTGGACAACTGCACGATCAATGCGCCATACGACGGGATTGTGGTTTCGAAGGACGCGCAGGTGGGCGAAATGGTGTCGCCGATTTCTGCGGGTGGCGGATTTACGCGGACGGGTATCGCGACGATTGTGGATATGAATTCGAACGAGATTGAAGTGGACGTCAACGAATCGTTCATCGCGCGGGTGAAAGATCGTCAGAAGGTGACAGCGATTCTGGATGCATATCCGGATTGGGAAATTCCGAGCCACGTGCGGACGGTGATCCCAACGGCGGACAGGCAAAAGGCTACGGTGAAGGTACGGATTTCATTCGACAAGCTCGATCCGCGGATTTTGCCGGACATGGGGATTAAAGTGACGTTTTTGAGCGATGAGCCGGTGAAGAAAGCGGATGCAAACGCGCCGGTGGTGGCGGCAATGCTGCCGAATGAGGCGCTGCACGACGACGGCGGGAAAAAGATCGTGTACCTGGTGAAGAACGACAAACTGGAGCGGCGCGCTGTGGCAGTGGGAAGCACGCAGGGATCTCAGACGGAAATTATGTCCGGGATTGCGGCGGGGGATGCGATTGTCGTGAAAGGGCCGGCCAACATGCAGGACGGGCTGGCGGTGCAGATCAAGAAATAGCGAGGATAGCCGAATATTGATTCGGGCGAGGGATTCTGAAAAGCGGCAGCAGAACTGCCGCACTCCATAGGAGCGGCGACGATGATTCGAGTGGATGGCCAGGGAAACGGAAAGAGCTTGATTCAGGTGCGCGGGCTTTCGAAGACGTATCGCCGCGGCGGGGAAGAGATTCAGGTGCTGCAGCGGCTGAATCTAGATGTGGATAAGGGCGACTTCGTGGGATTCATGGGGCCGAGCGGCTCGGGGAAAACCACGCTGCTGAATTTGCTGGGCGGGCTGGATGTGCCGACACAAGGAAGCATTACCGTAGACGGCGATGAAATCACGCACATGTCCGGAAGCAAGCTGACGCAGTGGCGGGCGCGGCACGTGGGATTCATTTTTCAGATGTACAACCTGATTCCGGTGCTGACGGCGTTTCAGAACGTGGAGCTGCCGCTGCTGTTGACGAAGTTGTCGAAGGCGGAGCGGCGAAAGCATGTGGAGACGGCGCTCAGCGTGGTGGGTTTAACGAACCGGATGGACCATTATCCGCGGCAGCTATCGGGCGGTCAGGAGCAGCGCGTGACGATTGCGCGAGCGATTGTGTCCGATCCGACGTTTTTGCTGTGCGACGAGCCTACGGGGGACTTGGACCGGAAAAGCGCGGACGACATCATGGCGCTGATTGAAGAGCTCGTTGCCAACCATGGTAAGACCGTGTTGATGGTGACGCACGACGCCATGGTGGCGGCGCGGGCGCATACGACGCTGCATCTGGATAAAGGCGTGTTGGTGGAAGCCTCGAAGCTTGAGCAGGGAGTCGTGGCCGGAGGTGTGGCATGAAGTTTGGCTCGCTGATTTTCGCCAATCTGTTCCGGAAGAAGATTCGGCTGATTCTAACGATTGGGTCCTTTGCCATTTCCTTGATTCTCTTCACGTTTCTGGCCGTAGTGTACAGCGCGTTCAACCGGGGAATTGAAATAGCAGGTGCGGACCGGCTGGTAATCGAAAATCGAGTGGGGTTGATGCTGACAATGCCGGTTTCGTACGCGGACCAGGTGCGGGCGATTCCAGGCGTGAAGTATGTGACGCACGACCACTGGTTTGGCGGAGTTTATCAGGAAGAAAAAAATTTTTTTCCGCAGTTCGTGATTGACCCGGAAAATCACCTCAAAGTGTATCCGGAATTCGTGGTGCCCGATGATCAGTGGAACACCTTCGTGAAGGACCAGCAAGGCGTGATTGCAGGCGCGAAGACAGCCAAGCGATTCGGATGGAAAGTCGGGGACCGCATTCCGATTAAGAATTCCCTCTACGGACCGACAAAAACCTGGGAACTTAATCTCGACGGCATCTATCACGCGAAGACTGCCGACGGTGACGAAAGCCAATTCTGGCTACAGTGGAAGAACTTCGATGAAAATGTTCCCGCGGCCGTGAAGAGCACGGCAGGCTGGTACATCCTGAGGCTCGATAGCCCGGACGACGCCGTGCGCGTGGCGAAAGCCATCGACGCGAAGTACGCAAACTCCTCCTGGGAAACTAAAACGGAAACGGAATCGGCCTTCCAGGCTGGTTTCGCGAAGCAGTTCGGAAATATCGAATTTTTGATCCTCAGCATCGGCAGCGTGGTGTTTTTCACGCTTTTATTGGTCACTGGCAACACCATGGCCATCTCTGTCCGCGAGCGAATCTCCGAACTGGCGGTGCTGAAGGCCATTGGGGTAAGGGACGGCTCGGTTCTGTTTATGGTGCTAGCCGAATCCATGCTCATCGCGTTCTTCGGCGGAGTGTTCGGGCTTCTGCTCGCCTGGGCGGCCATTCCGGCAATGAGCGCAAAGCTCGCGGGATTCCTGCCCCCGCTGATTCTGTCAAAGACGCTGCTGTCGTTTGGACTGCTGTTTGCGGTTTTCGTGGGCGTGACCAGCGGGTTGATTCCGGGAATTGGCGCGATGCGCATGCGCGTGGTAAACGCGCTGCGGAGGGTCTGACGTGGCGATACCGATTGTCTACAACATACGCAGCGTAAGAGCGCGTTGGACGTCCACCATCGTTGCCGTGCTGGGCATCGCTGGAACCGTCGGCGTCTTTGTGGCCATGTTGTCGCTGGCGAAAGGTTTTCAGGCCACGCTGGTCGCGTCGGGGTCGCCGGACAACGCACTTATCGTGCGCGCCGGCGCGACTTCGGAAATGACCAGCGGCGTTCCGCTGGACTCCGTGAAGATCATTCAGGACGCGCCGGGGATTGCGCGGGGAGCCGAGGGTCCTTTGGTGACGCCGGAAGCGGTGCTGATGGCGCCGATCCCGTTAATTTCTACCGGGACGCAAGCCAATGTCGAGCTACGGGGCGTGTCGCCGAACGTGCTCGAAATTCGCAAGCAGGTCAAAATTGCAGAGGGGCGAATGTTTCGCGGCGGGATGGCAGAGGTCATTGTCGGCAAAAACGCGACGAAGACGTACTCCGGGCTGAAGATCGGCGACACGATATCGCTGGGCACGCAGCGCTGGCAGGTCGTTGGGATTTTTGATGCGGGCGGCAGTTCGTTTGATTCCGAGGTTTGGGGCGACTCGCATCTGCTCTCGCAGGCGTACGGCCGGCCCGAAAACAATTTTCAGTCGGTGACGGTGCACCTCACGTCCCCGAGCGCGTTGACACAGTTGAAGGACTCGGTGACGGCGGACCCTCGTCTGAATGTGGACGTTACGCGGGAAATCGATTATTACGCGAAGCAATCCACAGCCATGACCACACTTATCACGATTCTTGGCGGATTTGTGGCTTCCATCATGGCGATTGGAGCGATTTTTGGAGCGCTGAATACGATGTATTCGGCAGTGGCGGATCGCGGACGGGAAATTGCGACGATGCGGGCGCTGGGGTTTGGCGCGGTGGCTGTGGTGTTTTCGTTTTTGGTGGAGGCATTGCTGATTTCGTTTGTGGGCGGCGTGCTCGGGTGTTTGGCGGTTTTGCGGTTGAATGGATTCACGACGAGCACGATCAATTTTCAGACGTTCTCCAACATTGCGTTCGCGTTCAAGATTACGCCTGGGCTGATGGTGATGGGCGTGGGGTTTGCGCTGGCGATGGGAGTGTTGGGCGGGATTTTTCCGGCGATACGGGCGGCGCGGTTGCCAGTGGCTACGGCTTTGCGGGAACTGTAGAGTTCTCGCGGTTCTACAATTCTAAAAACAAAGACAAAACATTTACACAGAGGACACGGAGTTCACAGAGGGCACGGAGAGGTGTGTCTGCGTTACAATGCCGCGCATGAGTGAAGAAACGAAAGATCGGGAATTGGGGATGGGGCGCGCGATTACGCGGCGCGATTTTTTGAATGGCGTGGCGATTGGTGTGGGCGGGGCGCTTGGGGCGGAGACGTTACTCGCAGCGGCGGCGCTGGACGATTACCCGCCGGAAAAGGCGAAGGACTACTATCCGCCGGCACTGATGGGGATGCGCGGGAATCATGACGGGACGTTTACGTTTGCGCACCGGTTGCGCGATGGAGAGAGCTGGGACGCGGATGGAGCGGCAGCGAAGACGGGGGAGATTTACGATTTGGTGGTGGTGGGCGGGGGAATCAGCGGGTTGGCGGCGGCGTATTTTTACCGGAAGAGCGTGGGGCACGCTGCGCGGATTTTGATTCTGGATAATCACGACGATTTTGGCGGGCACGCAAAGCGGAACGAGTTTCGAGCAGGGAACCGGATGGTCTTGAGTTATGGCGGGACGCAGTCGATTGAGAGTCCGGGGAAGTACAGCGACGTGGCGAAGGGACTAATTAAAGAGATTGGGATTGAGACGGATCGGTTTTACAAGGCGTACGACCAAAAGCTTTATACGAAATTAGGGACTGCGGCGTTTTTTGACAAGGAGACGTTTGGCGAGGACCGGGTGATTACGGGGATGAATGCGACGCCGTGGCCGGAGTTTTTGGCGAAGGCGCCACTTTCGGATGTGGCGAAGAGGGACATCGGGCGCGTTTATACGGAGAAGGTGGATTATCTCGCGGGGCTTTCGAAAGAAGAGAAGCGCGCGAAGCTGGCAAAGATCAGTTATGCGGAGTATTTGACGAAGATTTGCGGAGTGCATCCCGAGGCGCTGCCGTTTTTTCAGACGTTTCCGCACGATTTGTATGGAGTGGGGATTGATGCGGTTCCGGCGCTGGGGTGTTTCGAGTCGCCTGACGACTACGAATCATTCATGTACGCGGGCTTCGATGGCTTGGGCTTAGGCGAGCCCGAAAAAGAAGAGCCGTACATTTTTCATTTTCCGGATGGGAATGCGTCGATTGCCCGGCTGTTAGTGCGGGCGCTGATTCCTGGAGCGATGCCGGGGAAGTCGATGGAAGACGTGGTGACGGCGCGGGCGGACTACAGCAAATTGGACACGGAAGGCGCGGCTGTGCGCGTGAGGCTGAACAGTGCGGTGGTGCATGTGAAGCACGCAGTTCAAGGCGAGGCAGCGGGCGACGCGGCGAAAACAGTTGAGATTACTTACATGCGGGGGAAGAAGTTGCAGTCGGTGCAGGCGAAGAATTGTGTGCTGGCCTGCTACAACGGAATGATTCCGTACATTTGCCCCACGCTGCCGCAGAAACAGAAGGAAGCTCTGTCGTATCTGGTGAAGACGCCGCTGGTGTACACGCACGTGGCGCTGCGGAATTGGAGTGCTTTTTCGAAATTGGGCGTTCGTCACATCGTGGCACCAGGGGGATATCACACGTACACGGCGCTGGATTTTCCGGTGAGTATTGGGGAATATGCCTTTCCAAAGAAACCCGAAGAGCCGATGGTGCTGTTTATGCTGCGTACGCCGTGTAAGCCGGGACTGCCGATGCGCGATCAGTTTCGCATGGGACGGATGGAATTGATGGACACACCGTTTTCGAAATTCGAACGGAATGTGCGGGACCAGCTTGGGAGAATGCTGGGAGGTGCGGGATTTGATCCGGCTCGGGACATCGAAGGGATTACAGTGAATCGCTGGGCGCACGGATACGCGTACACGCCGAATTCGCTATTTGATCCGGATTGGAAAGAGGAAGAGAAGCCGTGGGTGATTGGGCGGCAGACGTTCGGGAAAATTGCGATTGCGAATTCGGATGCGGGGGCGAGCGCGTATTCGGACGTGGCGATCGATCAGGCGTGGCGGGCGGTGGGTGAGATTTTGAAAGACTAGAAAGGCAGATCTCAGGGCGCTTGGAAAATCGGAAAAGA
>Ga0210403_10001337_pt1 | contig 23509 bp, 24 predicted proteins | sample IncBWC19MmetaG_FD_150863 | JGI IMG/M metagenome (GOLD analysis project Ga0210403, IMG submission 150863) | Forest soil microbial communities from Barre Woods Harvard Forest LTER site, Petersham, Massachusetts, United States - Inc-BW-C-19-M | ecosystem: Environmental > Terrestrial > Soil >... | reverse complement strand
AGCGGCTTCGGTCTGTCGCCGGTATTTTCCCCAAAAGTCGAGATTCCAGATCACGGATAGGTTCAGTTGACCCGCGTTGACTTGGTAGGGGGGAAACTGGTTTGAAGTCTTCCCGTTTTGCTGGCTAGAGATGTCTGCGCCGACGCTGGCTGAGGGAAACTGGTTGGCGCGCGTTATACCGAGTTGCGCCTGAGCCTCTAAGACGCGTGCCGCCGCGATGCGAACGTCATAGTTCTGCTGAAGCGCAGTGTGAATCAGGTCCGCCAACACTGGGTCCTGATACACGTCCCACCACTTCTCGTTGCCCAGCGACGCTGATGCGGCAGGTTGGTCGGGCATAGCGCTGCGATAACCCGTAGGCACGCTGACTGTCGGGCGCTTGTAGTTTGGTCCCATCATGCAGCCGGCTGCCTCCACAACCAGCACGGATAGAATTCCTAAGAGTGCAGTCTTCTTCATGATTCAGTCCCCCAAATTGGGCGCCTCGGCGGGCGTGAGTGGCAATACTTTCCGCTTCTCAGCGCCTGAGAATTTCTCAACGACGTAGAAGATCGCCGGAACAAAGAACCTGCCGATGAAGGTCTCCGCCAACATGCCTCCGATCACCGTCGTACCGATAATCTGGCGCGCGATTGCGCCTGCTCCGGACGCTATCCATAGCGGCACGCACCCGACAATAAACGCGAGCGCGGTCATCATGAGAGGCCGGAACCGAAGCCTCGCTCCGTCCAGGGCGGCCTCGACCAGAGGCCTGCCGCGTTCGTACTCCTCTTTGGCGAACGCGACGATCAGAATTGAATTCTTGGCGCCCAGACCGATGAGCATCACTAGACCAATCTGGGTGTATACATCGTTCTCCATCTGAACCATGTACGGCGGCAGAAACCAGCCGAGCACAACGCGCCGCAGCCAGAGCGCGACGAGAGCACCGAACACCGCGACGGGAGTGCTCAGGAGCACGCTCCAGGGAAGCGACCAGCTCTCATAGAGCGCGGCCAACACCAGGAATACGAAGAGCAGCGAGAGGCCAAAGATTGCCCATGCGGGAACCCCTTGGCGGGCTTTCTGCTCCTGATAGGACATGCCCATGTAGTCGAAGCCCATTTCGCGGGGCATGGTTTGTTTGAAGACATCTTCCAGTGCGGCGGTCGCCTGATCAGAGCTATAACCGGGCGCGGCGCTGCCGATGATCGCCGCCGACCGGTACTCGTTGTAGCGCAGGGTAAATTCCGGGCCATAACGGGTCTCGAAGTTTGCGAGCGCGGAAAGTGGCACATTCTGTCCTTGACTGTTGCGCACATAGAACTGCCCAAGGTCGTGCGTATTCGACCGGTAAGGCGCTTCGGCCTCGACATAAACCTGCCACGTACGGCCGAACTCGTTGAAGTAGTTAACGAACAGGCCGCCCATAAATGCCTGAATGGTCCGGTACACATCGTTGATCGCAACCCCTTGTTTAAGCACTTTGTCGCGGTCCACATTGATGTACTCCTCTGGCACACTCGGGATAAATGTTGAAGTGACCAAGCCGATTTCAGGACGCCTGCGCGCGGCTGCCAGGAATTTGTTCAGATTATCGCTAAGAAACTCGACATCTTTTCCGGAGCGATCTTCCAGGACGAACTGAAATCCGCCGGACGTGCCAACACCGGGAACCGCAGGCGGTGAAAAACTGAAAACGGTTCCGACCGGCAACCGGCTGAGTTCCTGGTTTAGTCGATTTTTTATTTCCTGATACTGTTCCGCTCTGCTTTTGCGCTCGTTCCAAGGTTTCAACGTAACGAAGAAGAAACTGTTGTAGCTAGTGTGGGCGAAGCTCAGGAGGTTAAAGCCGACTACCGTTGTCGTGTACTGAACTCCCGGCGTGTTTGCGAGAACAGCCTCTACCTGTTTCGCAGCCGCGCTTGTGCGTTCCATTGACGCCGCGATGGGGAGTTGCATGCTGACGTAGATGTAGCCTTGGTCTTCATCCGGCATAAAACTGGAGGGCAGCCGGCTGCCAAAGAAAAACGCGCCCAGACCGAAGCCTGCCAGCAGCACCAGCACGAGCGCGCCCTTGTGAATTACCGCGTGCGACCAGCGGACAAAACCATTTGTACTGCTTTCCCAATAGCGATTGAAGACGTCAAAGAATTTCCCGAGAGGTCCGCGGCGCTTGTAAGTTCCTTCCTCTGGTTTTGGCCGCAGCAACAGACCCGCGAGCGCCGGGCTGAGAGTGAGCGCATTGAACGCGGAGAGCATCACGGAAATGGCGATGGTCATGGCGAATTGTTGATAAAGTCTCCCGGTGATGCCCGGAATGAACGCCGTAGGGACGAACACCGAAGCCAGCACTAGCGCAATCCCCACAACCGGTCCCGAGAGCTCTGTCATCGCCTTCAGTGCCGCGTCCTTCGGAGCCAGTCCCTCCTCGATATGGCGCTGCACGCCTTCGACAACCACAATCGCGTCGTCGACCACCAGCCCGATTGCCAGGACCAAGCCCAACATTGACAGTGTGTTGATGGAGAAGCCGAATAGCGGGAACAGGGCAAACGTGCCGACGAGCGAAACAGGGACAGCCAGCATAGGGATCAAGGTGGCCCGCCAGTCTTGCAAGAAGAGGTACACCACAAAAATGACCAGCAGAATCGCAATCACCAGCGTTTCGACAACGTCCCGCATGCCTTCAGTGACCGGCAGAGTCTGGTCGAGCGATATCGCATAGTCGACATCTTCGGGAAAGCGCTCCTTCATCCGGCTCATGAGCTTGCGGACGCCCTCCGCGGTTTGAAGGGCGTTAGATCCCGGAAGTTGGTAAATCGCAATGATGGCGCTGGGCTTGCCATTCAGCCGGCTGATCGTGCTGTAGTCCTGCTGGCCCAGTTCTACTCGCGCAACGTCTTTCACGCGCACGATCCCGCCATTCGGAGCTTCGCGAACAACGATGCTGCCGAATTCTTCGGGAGATGTCAGACGGCCCTGTGCCAGCAACGCATAGGTGTATTGCTGATTTGTGGAAGCCGGCTCGCCACCGATCTGGCCAGCCGGATTTACCTTGCTCTGAGCCTGGATGGCGTTAGTAATGTCCGTTACGGTGATGCCCAGCTTCGCCAGTTGATCGGGTTTTATCCAGAGCCGCATTGCATACTGGCCGGCCCCGAAGACCTCCGACCGGCCCACGCCATAGGACCGGCCGATGGGATCGTTGAGATTGATGAATGCATAGTTAGACAGAAACGCCGCGTCGCGGGTGCCGTGGGGCGAGTACAAGCCCACCAGCAGGAAAGGAGCGGTGGCCGACTTTCGCAACGTGATCCCATAGCTGGTCACCTCGGGAGGAAGCTGACCGTTTGCCAGTTGCTGACGCGACTGCGTAAGAATGAGATCCATGTTGGGATCAGTCTTGAGATCAAAATCGACGAGCAGAGAGGTTTGCGAACCATTGGTGGCGTTTACGGAATACATGTATTCCATATTGTCGACGCCGGTCACTTGCTGTTCGATCGGCGTAGCCACGGACTGCTCGAGAGTCTTTGCGTCGGCACCAGGGTAGTTCGCTTGTAGCCAGATTTCCGGCGGGGCAATGTTCGGAAACTGTGCGATTGGCAAAAGCGCAATCGCGATCGCGCTAACGATAACGGTAAGGATCGCGATCACAATCGCGACGATGGGGCGTCGGATGAAAAAACTCGCCATGGTTAGCGCTCCTCGCTTTCTTTGTAAGACCTTGGGTTCACCGCTTCGCCGTTTCGTGCTTTCTCAGCGCCAATCGCAACGACTCGTTCTCCCGGCTTCAGGCCGGATGTGATTACCCAAAGCGTGTCAACTCTCGGACCAACTGCCACGGTCCGGAGTTGCGCCCGGTTATCGGCGCCGACCACAGTCACCTGATAGGTTCCTTGTTGCTGATTCACCGCCGCCTGCGGCACAAGTAGCGCTCCTGTGATGCTGCCGGTTGGCGTATGAACGCGCGCGTATTGTCCCGGGCGCAACAGATTTTTGGAATTGGGGAACTCGCCCACGATCTGAATCGTTCCCGTCTGCTCGTTCACTTGACGGTCGGCGAAGATGATCTTGCCGGGATGCGGGTAGGTGCTGCCATCGGCGAGAGTCAACTGCAATGGGATTCGTGAAGCGTGCGTGATAAAGTCCACGCTGCCGGGACCGCCGCCATCCGCCATGCGCAGGTATTCCTGTTCGCTGATGGGGAAATAAACTTTGATCGGACTTACCTGCGAGACCGCAGTGAGGACCGTAGACGGTCCCACCAGGTTGCCTACCTGGACAGTATTGATGCCAGCGATTCCATCGACCAAAGAAACCACTCTGGTGTAGCCCAAGTTGAGCTCAGCTTGTTCGACCGCCGCCTGGCTGGCCTCAACTGCCGCCTTTGCACCACGGAGCGACTGGGTGTCGGTATCCAGCTGACTCTGGGGAATCGCGTGAGCTTCCGCTTCGGGAATGTCACGCTTCACGTTGAGCTCGGCGTTGGCCATCTGCGCCTCGGCCTGGGCCAACTGCCCTTTGGCTTGATCGAGCACCGCCTGAAATGGGCGCGGGTCAATCTCAAAGAGCACTTGACCCCTTTTGACGAATGCGCCTTCGTGATAATCCTGGCGAATCAAGTAACCGCTCACTTGCGGCGAAATCTGTGCGTTGACGTAGCCTTCGAGCGTTCCTACCCACTCACCCTGAACCGGCACGTCCTTCTGAATAACCGGCGTCACTTCGACTGTGGGCGCCGGAGGGGCCGATGCGGAAGCTACTCTGCGTTCGCAGCCACCGCCCAGCACCGTCACGAACACAAGCACCATCAGAAAACCGAGCAAATTCCAACTGTTGCGTTTTCGTCGTACGTTCAGGTGCTCAATAATGTGTTTGGTATAGGTCCCGCTGGAAGTGAACTTCGCTCCTTCTTTGGCCAGTAAGCACAAGAGTTGTTCACCACACTTGTCGATGAATGTGACTTCGTTGAGATCCACGATGCAATCACGTCGCACTTCGGTGCGGTGGTTCTTCTGCCAGCACGCCCTGAACTCTTGTACCCAGGGGTCGGTAAGCAGGCCATGCAGAATCCATCTTTCTTCGGCGGGTGTTTCACTGAAACTGATTTTCAACATGCTATTTTCCTCAGGACTTGTTAGTGAAAAGAGTCTTTGCGATCGCAAGGACGATTGTGTTGATATGCGCGTCATTTCTTCTTCGGCCCCCCATCGTTGCTCTTGTTGTACTTCTTCTGGAGCTCGCGTTCCGCCTGCAGCCAGTCGTCCAGGTCGCAGCCGTGAATTCCGCCACGCTCGATGTGAATCTCAAACGCGCGCTCACGAATTTCTGCCAAAGATGGCCCATTGTTGCGACTTTCTTCCGCGACGTTTAACCGAAGAATGCTTCGTGACATGGTCTGAGCACTCGTAATCGGGTCTTGCAATTTCATAGTTTTGTCCCCTTCCAAACGGATTTCTTCGACTTCACCTGGCAGAACCGAACGACGAAACTGGCGGAGGGTTGAGCTGAGCGCGCTGTCGCACCGGACTAGAGAGTTGCCAATCCAAAGTCAGCTCGGTCATGTACCAACCTGACCTCAACTCCGGCCCTCCAGAAAAACCGCTTGGTACCTCAGCGCTTTGCCTAGCTCTTTTCTCGCGTGGAACACGCGAGCCTTAATGGCGGCGACTGAGAGCCCCATCACTCCAGCCGTCTCTCGAGTTGACAACTCTCCCAGTTCCCGCAACTCGACGGCTCGTCGCATTCCCGGCCTCAGGTGCCTTGTTGCCGCAGACAGAATCCGTGCTCCCTCTTTCTGCAAGTAGCTGACTTCAGGGTCCGGACTTGCATCATCTAGTTCCAGGCCAAGAGCGGTTCCCTGGTCGCTGCTCCAATCATCGACCGGCACCTCATGCAGTGCGCGCCGTCTGCGTAGCAACATCAGGGCTTGGTTGATGGCGATACGTGTCGCCCAGGTGGAAAATGAGGACTTCCCTTCGAACTTCCGGAGGTGGACGAATGCTTTCTGGAAGGTTTCCTGGACAATGTCTTCGGCATCCTCCCGAACTCGTGTGTAACGGAACGCGAGTGCAAAAATCCTTCGCTGGTGACGCTTGACGAGGGTCTCAAACGCCAGTTCGTCTCCACTCTTGGTGGCGGCGACTAGTTCCTCGTCCAGAGCGGAATCGCGGAAGGAAGCGACGCCTCGTTTACTGCTGTTTCGAAATTGACCCAGCATGGTACTGCACCTCTTGGATGGGCCCCGGGACATTGAACTGTGCCTTTTGCCCTCGCTCGAACTAAGGGCAAACCACAGGCCAAATCCTGGATTGCGTAAGTCGTTGATTTTTGGTGGAACATCGGCTTGGAAGTCGAAGAAGTCGGAAAAGTCGAAAATGTCCAGCCGACTGACATTCGAATTTGCTGCGAATTGCAAGGTAGTCGGAGAGAGCTGCTTGTTCAGTTGGCTCACAAAACCAACGAGCCGGCTAGGGAGAAGGCTGAAGAACGAGGTGAGACGATGATTCTCACTGCCGTTTGCGCTCTCTCCCAACTATGATGCCCTCGTTGCCGATGGCCAGGACAATATCTTGCTAGCAATCACTGGAACCAACGGAAACGGAATTGCAATCGTGGACTTAACCTCGGTCGCTGAGCCTGCGCCGCTGCCCTACATGTCTGCAACGTCTTCTGAGGGGCTGAGCAAGGCTCAGTATCTCGACCGATCTGGGGACGTTCGGAAATCTCGACAAGAAACTGCGAAGACGGCCCCTATGTTTCGTCCTCGCGTCCCCCATGTCACCAAATCCATTCTCTTCCGTAAGTAGCCTTTCGTGGGGCGGCCATTCTGGCCAGGTCCCACACCACCACCTCTGGGATTCCTGGCGAACTGACAGATCCACCATCCATCGCTCCCGAATATGGTTTGGAGACTTGAGGTGAGGCTGCACTGCTGCGCCAAATGCCGAATGGGGGGTTCCTGGTCTAAAAGCAATAGAGGGCGCGATGTAGACTTGCCTGTGCCAGAACTTCGCCCGGCTCCCTGATATCCTCAAGGGAGCCCTCCTGTTTTAAGGGCACTGGAGCGGGCCGTGTGGAATTGTCTGTAAGGGAGGGCGTATGCCCCCAAAGATCGGAGCTGCCCAGTCTGCCCGACTCTGCCAAAACTGTGCCAGAATCCAATGTCTTCATGTCATTCGGGCTAGCTTTTGAGCGAAAGCAGATTCCCCGATTTGTTGGAAACGTTAGTAGTTAGAATTAAGGGATGAGTTGTTGGAGTCGCTTAGTGCGCGCCCAAGGCAGGCGTTCTGACCGTGCGATGATCGGATATTGGAGCCACGCGAGAGAGAAAGCGGAGAACAACTTTCTTGAGACAGCGTGCGACCCAATGGATAACTCGTCGGCGGTCGCACGAAATAGGCCGGAATGGTAGTTTCCGGCCTTGTCGACGCCCATTCTGCTGAAGCGAGATTTGAACCACCGATCCCGTTCAGCGGGTTATGAGAACGTATCAATAAACACGGCTTCCTGATTCTGTGCGACTTAATTCAGTTCTTGGCGTTTGGAGTTCTTTCCCAAATCTTCCCACGAACTGTATGAGTCGGGGAGACAAAGGAAGAGCAGCCTTATCCGGACGATGCGCTTGTTGATTACACGAAAGTCGTGTACACTGGTTTCGTATGAAAAACATTACCCTGAGTGCCGATGAGCAACTGATTGAGCAAGCGCGCTTGCTGGCCAAATCCCAGCATAAGACGCTCAACGCGATGTTCCGAGAATGGCTGGAACAATTTACAGCACGAAGCGGCGGCACACAGGAGTTCGACGCCCTAATGAAGCGTCTGAAGCATGTACAGGCGGGGCGGCGCTTCAGCCGGGACGAAATGAATGAGCGCTAGGTTCTTTCTCGATACAAACATCTTCGTATATTCCTTCGATGCGAGTTCGCCGAAGAAGGCAGTGGAAGCCAGGAAGCTGATCAGAAGTGCGATCGAGACGCGTAGTGGCATTGTCAGCTATCAAGTGGTGCAAGAGTTCTTTAATGTTGCTCTGCGCCGTTTCTCAAAGCCCATGAGTAGCGTCGACGCACAACAATATTTGTCGACCACTTTTCGTCCACTCCTGTCAGTGCACTCTTCGCAAGCCTTGTATGGAGAGGCGCTGCGGATTGGAGTCAGGTTCCAGTTGCCTTGGTATGATTCGCTGATCGTCGCTTCTGCAATCGAAGGTCAGTGTGAGATTCTTTACAGTGAAGATTTTCAGGATGGACAGCAGATTGGAAGGGTCACGGTCTCCAACCCTTTTGCCTGACAGAAGGACACTCCGGGGAATCTCCAAACGATGGCGAAGAAAGCAACGGCTTAGAGGGAGCGTCCTCCAAGCCGTTTCAAGTCATTCAAAAATGGTTGCGGGGGTCAGATTTGAACTGACGACCTTCGGGTTATGAGCACGTACAAAAACACACGGCCCGTTGATTCTGTGCGACTTAGCCGACATTCCAGCGACTGGATATCTTTCCCAAATCTTTCCCGTGGCTATTGTCAAGTCTTCGCACTTCAATGGTGCTTGCCGCCGTTTCCGATGGTTGACGGATAATCTAAGGAAACTTCAGTCGGGCTCGATTTGCTTTCGCTGGCGCTGAAAGTTCATCGCCTTGCACAGCCAGAGAAAATCTCGCACAGTTTTGATCTCCACAGCTGGCTCTACTCCGGACTCTTCAGCCTCCATTGTCAGTTCAACCAGCTCTAAGGAGTCCAAAACGTTGGATAGGTCAGAGTCTTCAGTCAGCTGCCCCGATGCAATCCTAGCCAAGACGAGCCTTCGCATATCGCAATACTGGGGTTCGACAAGGCGGCCGAACAAATCGCGCTTCAACATACTCGTCATTCCTTGCGAGAAGTTTACATCCAACGGATAGCCAGCCGCCAATAAGCCGCTGAGTTGAGGGCACGGCCTGGTCGTTCATTTGGGCATTTGGCTGGTGCCTTATGACAGGTACCAGCTGCTGCATTCGACCGTCGTTTCATGAGAACGTGCAAAATATACGGCCTGTTGATTCTGTGTGACGTACGCAGATTTTGAGTTCTTCCCAAACCTTTTCCAAAAACCATTGCTGCGCCGAACTCAGCTGCCCAGAAATCCCCTCTTGCAATATTCCCCCCAACCAGTCCCTTGACTGCGTCTCGAATGAACTGTACAGTTCAAATAGTCGAAATGGAGAGTTTATGGCCATTACTTCAAGAGCCGGCAAAGCTGGCACGATTGTGGTATCTGCGCTGCGTGCCCGCGCTAACTTCGGAAGGCTACTGCGTCGAATAGATGACGAGAGAGGATCGCTTGTTATCGAGAAGCGGGGAATCCCCCGAGCTGTGCTTCTCAGCATTCGTGACTATGTCAAACTGGCCGCACCGGAACCCGAGGTCTTAAAGCTCCTCGGTGAAGAATCGGAGCGAAACCGCACGAGTGCATTGAACTCGCGTGAGATTGACAAGATTATCAGGAAGGCCCGCTCTCAGAAGTCGAAGCAATAATGCTTCCCCTCCGCCTGGTGATCGATACAAATGTTCTGGTTTCTGCTGCAATAAAGCCCGCCGGGCTGCAACGTACTGTTTTCCTGACTGCCATTTCTAAGCCGGCCCGCCTGTATGTCTCGCATCCCATCCTTGCGGAATACAGTGAGGTGCTTGCCCGTCCCGAGCTCCGGATCCGAAAGGGTCTTCGGCTGCAATTGCTGCAGCTCATCAAGAACCACGGTCATACCGTAGCCCCCACCCGGCAGCTTGAAGTAACAACTGATCCCGCGGACAATATTTTCCTGGAGTGTGCGGATGCTGCGCGTGCGGACTATTTGGTGACCGGCAATCAAAAACATTTTCCGAGATTTTGGAAGAAAACAAAGGTTGTAACCCCACGGGAGTTTGTCAGTCTTGCGGCACCTCATTTGGTAAAGTAGCTGATTGCATCACGGCATCGCATGAATGCGGGTTGACCGGAGACCCTGGCCCGTCGTTTTCGTGACCGCAGCGGACCTTCTGAGAAACTCGGCTTCTTTCACGAAACAGGGAAAAGAAATTGTGGACGCAGCCCATAAGCCTTTGTAAATCAGCAAAATTGGGCACGAGCTGGAGACCAAGACCGCGCGATGACCATCGGGTTTTTAATCCCCGCCGACTTTGCGGGCTCGCCGAAAAACGACAAGCGAGTTCTCATAACTTGCACAAAAGAAAAGGCCGGAATCCTGGGTTCCGGCCTTTCGCATCTCAGATTGGTTGCGGGGGCCCGCAACGCCCCGAAGCCGCCACTCCCTGATCCTCCCTTATCGATTCAAACTGATTCGCGGTGTGGCGGCATAAAGCCAACATCACCGGAGTGGTCCAACGGTGCGCAACTATAGGTCAAATCAGTGTGTTAAGTCCAGATCAGCGAATGAAGTGTCCTTAGTTCCTTAGAGTAGTCCGCAGCTCTCGGCGGATTCCAAAAGGGCTCAGTACAATCCACAGTACGAAACGCAATTTGCACGCACCCCCATCAGGAGAGTAGAGAGCCTTCTGAGCTTTTTATTATCGAACTGCCACTGTTCAGCGGGCCGTTCTTTCCTTGCCCAAAAACCTACTTGAGATTGCGTCTCCAAGTTCCTGACTCTGCTCGGGGCGATGTCTATGCTTTACATTGCCCACAAATTGGATGTTTATTGGCACCTTCCGGGAAATCAACAGACCATGCACTCGAAGAAAGCGTGAGGCAAAAGTCATGAGTTCAAGAGATTTTGGTGTCGTATGATCCCGTGGCGCGGAGCTAGGGGGCAGCTCAGGAGCGGCGAGAGGCTAGTTATTTTGCACGGAATGGGGAGGATTAAGGATTGAATGGTTGCGGAGGAGGGGTCAACGGCGCAGGCCTTGGTCGTTGCACGCGTGCCAAGTCCGCTCGGTCGCGGTTCGAGGCTCGGGGCGAGCAGGAGCCGACGCCGTCATCTAATTAGCCTTTCAAGATCCGGGCGCTCATCATTCAGACAGAAGTTTTCGGCCCTTCCATGAACTTCCCGACGACAGAAAGAATTGCGAGCGTTGCGAACAAATCCGCGATACCGATGGGGATAATCACGATGGCAGGGACCCACTTGGTGGTCCAGGGAACAAATAAAACCAGCAGGACATGAAGCGCCACGATGACGGTCACGGTGTTCCAAAACCATAGGTGTCGTCTCAGTTTCCACTTTATTGCAACGGCGATGCCAAGCATCGCAATGCTATACAGTGCTGGTCGCGCAAGATCGAATCTTCCAAAATGATCGAACAGCCAGGCGATAAGCACAGAGCCAATGATCCCACACAACATAACCCACCAGGGTAATCGCATTTGCTTAGCTGCTTTTAGATCGTTGTCTAGCGGCAATTTGCGATCTCTTTTCCCGAGCTGAAAATGTCAACACCAATTGAAGCTACGGCAATGGCTTGCGCGACAACTGGCGTAGCACTTGCAAGAGTAGCCGCAATTCCAGCAACGCCAAGGCCGGTGGAAACCAACCCCGTAGTAGAGGCATCATTCGAAAAGCCGCCAGCGGAGCCGATTCCCGTCCCCAGTTTGCCTGCCTGAAGAGCTTTTGTCCCTTGCTGAGTTGCCACTATTCCACGATATCCCGCAAGATTACCAACCGCTCTGGAAACAAGGCCACCTTCAGGAATCAGTCCTATCGCATCAACACCAACATGTAAGAGGCCACTGCCTATAGCCTTTGCGGTGCATGTCTTGTACCAGGGTGTCTTAGGCGCGTTGTTTCCACGGCCAAATCCAAACCCGCCTCCAGCACCCCCTATACCATCGAGGATCCCGTTGTCGTCCGGGCCGTTTGCGGAGACCGTTACGGATTCACCAGGGGCCGGGTCAACCCACGTGCCGCCGCCGCTGTAAGAATTGCAAGCATCTTGGTCTTCGTAGATTTCGTTTCCGTCTTGGTCCACTATGATGTTTCCGCTTGAGTCAACACATACAAGTCCGGTCAGATCCACAAAAGCGAGTGGGTTATTCAGGACGTAGGAGTAGCGGCTCCAGGATTGGGGATTTGTTGGGTCGACGGCGGCGGGGCCGGCGGGATCGGGAGAAGTCCAACGCGACTGGTTGGGGTCGTACTCGCGGTATGGAAAGTCGTAGAGGCCGGCAGTGGTGTCCTGGTTTTGGCCGGTGAAAGAGGCGTCAATTGAGCCGGACGAGGCGTAAGTTTCGCCGAAGGGGGAATAGGCCGTGTCGGAGTAGAGAGTTTGCGACGAGGTGGAGGCAAAGCGCGAGCTGCCGAGATGATCGGTATGACGATAGTAGGAGGCTTGGCCGCTGCTCGTGTAGACGGCCGTGGCTCCGCCCGGGAGGGGCGCGAAGGCCTTGGTTAGCGTGCTGCCGTTCATGAGCGCCAGTTTAGCACCGAGGGGGCTGTAGACGACTTCGGAGTTGGTGCTGCTGACGCTTTGCTCGACCATGCGGCCGAGGGCATCGTACGTCAAAGTGACGGAGCCGATGGTGACGGGCCGATTTTCTGCGTCCCAGGTGAAGGCGTGGAACGTGTCGTTGAGGGAATTCCCGTTTGCGTCATAGGTAGGAGCCGTGCCCCCCGTGCAGGTTGAACCCGTGCCGCCGACGAGACTAATGCGGTTGGTGATGGATGGAGAGCTCTGGTAGCAAGGAGCGAAGGATGTTCCGCCGTCGCCGGGGATGGCCTTCTTTTGGATGTTACCAAACGGGTCATACGCGAAATTCTGGCCCCAGACAGTTCCGCAGCTGACCTGGCTGATGCGGGCGACGTCATCGGCCGTGTAGCTGCAGTTCTGTGTGTTAGCGGGAGTGAAGGGGTCGGTGATGCCCAGGCTGCCCAAACTCCAGTTGGCGTTCCATCCCAAGGTGCCGACGACCGATTGAGAACCGACGTTGAACTGATATTTGTTCAGACGGAAGGTGTTGGCATCGAAACTGAAGACGTCAGAATCGCCGGAGCCCAGGGTGACTTTGAGTTGGGGCGGAGTAGTGTACAGATTATAGACGGTGCTCGTTACGGGGCCGTGGCCAGATCCATCGGAGACAGTACTTGATCGGCCCTCGCCATCGGGCGAGTACGTCAGAGTTGGGAGGCCGGGACCTGTGAGATGGCTAAGGGCGCCGCTCGGCCAAAAGACCGTGGAGGTGTGGTTGTACGGTGCGCCGGTGCCGCCGGAGTGGGGTGTCATTTCATAAGTATCCGTGAGTTCACCGCGAGCGGAATAGCTCTGGCCGAGGTCCGTGATCTTGGTGGTGCACGGCGAAACGCACGTGTAGGCCTCGGCGAGGCGGGTCTTGGCGTACTGCATCGATGTGGAGCTCACAGTGGCGCTGTCGTAGACGAAGTACTTTCCCGGAGTCGAAATTGTGGGGCTGGTTACGGCGTACGTTTGGCTGAGAGTTCGATGGAGCAGATCGTAGGTATAACAGGTCACGTTGCCAATAGCGTCCACGCGTTTAAGAAGATCGCCGTACGAGGTGCCCGCACAGGCTCCGGAGGAAATGGTGTCGTATATGTAGCTTGTTACGCCGTTTTCTGGGTTCGTTTCCGAGGTGAGCCGGCTCATCGCGTCGAAGGCGTAGGTTCGAGTCTGCTGGCTTCCGGACGAGGCCTGCGCATTTTGCGTGACGGTCAAAAGGTTGCCGAGAGCGTCATGCGAATATTTTGTCCAGTAACCAGTCTTTGCGTTCGTTTGCGCGCAGGATCCATTGCCGGGCAGGGTCGAAGTAATTTCGCAGACGGACGTAAGGCTGCCGAGCGAATCATATTCGAGCTGGCGCTGCTTGGGGTTTTCCGTGCCGGGCGCAGGCCCGACGGCTACGAGCATATCGTTCTGGTTGTACGTATAAGTTGTCTTACCGGTTCCGGCGTCCATGGTTGATAGTACTCTGCTGAGTGCGTCGTACGTCGTGGCAACGGCGGGCGCGGACGAGTTGGTTTGGCTAGCCGTGGCGCTGTACGGGAGCGTTGTCCGATTGGACCGACCGAGCGCATCGAAGTCGTTTTCGACGGAATCGAAAGTCGTCAAGGACGGGGACTGCCGGATTTGCTGGACGTGAGCGCGGCCCAGGCCGTCCGCGGTTATCAACTGATCCGAAGTGGAATTGCCGGAGTTGAAATTGAGCGTGGCTTCCACTGCGGTTTGTCCCGTGTAAGTAATGCTCGTGGCTGCGCTAACTTGATCCGTGATGGAAGCGGGGCGCCAGAATTCGGTGTCGGTATACGAGGCGGAGACGTTTTTGCTGTTCTCGTCTGTCAGCTGGGTCATGGCTCCGCCGGTGCAATTCCAGGTGAACGATTGAGACATGCTGCCAACCGGTTCGGCAACGCCGTCGGGGAACGCATTCCCACAGGTGGTGGAGAGAGCGCTGTAAGTGTAGGTCGTCACTGCGCCGTTCACGTCGGTTGCCGTTTTCACGTTGCCCGTGTCGAAGTTGGTGTAGTGCGCGGTGAGGCCGCTGACGGGATAATTGATGCTGGTCAGATTGCCGCGAGATCCAGATACGCTAACATGCTGCGGGGTGGGAAGGTTTGTTGGGGTTGCAACGGCAGTTTCGTCGTAGTTGTACGTCGTTTGGGCCTTAATGTTGCCGGAGCCGTCTTTGACGGTGACGGTTTGCTTGAAGGCGTTGATGTTGTTGCTGAGAGCAGCGAACGCCACGTCGATCTCGCGATTCAATGGGGTAGACCCGGCGGGGCCGTAATCGTGGTCGTACTCGTTCGTGAGCAGCCCGAAGGAATTGTAATTGTAGATGTAGATGGCCTGCTGGCCGCTGGGAAATTGTGGTGCGACGCTACGCTGGGTGATGGGAAGCGCGATGGCGGTGCCGGTGCAAGGGGAAGTGCTCGCGTTGTAGCAGGTGTTTGTAGTCTCCAGGAGGGCGCCAGCCGTGTGGGTGCCTTGATAGACTTGGCGCTGGGCTTCGTAAGTGCCCTGGAATTGGATGACCGTATCGTTGCCGTTGGGCGCGAGGGTGTCGCGCTCGGGGTCAGTGACGGTTGTCGTGGAGGCGGCGCCAGTGCCTTTGACCTGGGCGTAGACCCAGGAATTGCTTGCGGTATCAGGCGTGGCGCGAGTGAGCGTGGCGGTGCTGCCGTCCGGCAGAATGCCGTTGTTGCCGCCGGAGTAGGCGTAGGTGATCGTGCCGCCCGTGGGAAGAATGATGGATTTGACTCGGGCCGTGACACAGGTGGTGCCGGCGTACGGCGCACAGGTTCCTGGAGTTGGCTCATAAGCAAAGCTGTATTGTGAGCCGTCCGGCAGGACGATGCCCGAAACAAGCCCTACAGCGGCGGCGGATCTATATTCGCTGATTCCGGATACGCCAAAGTTGGTGGCGAGTGTGTAGTTGGTGTATTTCATGGTGTATGAGGCGTTGGCGCCGGAGGGCGCAGTGTACGTGAACGTTATTGGGCCCGAACCAGCGACCGTGAGCACGGGTATTGTGCTGCTCAATGTGTCATAGAAGTGGCCGCTGGTGTCCGCGTTCATTTCGTTGCCGTTTCGGTCGGTTACCGTCGAGGCGTACGCGCCGCGGAGGGGGTTTGCCGGCGGGTTAAGAATTGCCCCAACTGCGGTGACAACGCTGAGGCCGGGGCCGTTGAGGGTTAGGCCGGAGCCGTCGATTGCGAGTCCAGGGTATGAATTGATGTTGCTATTCCCGCAGCCGCCGCCCCAAATTTGGAGAGTACTAAAAAAGTGGTGAGTTGTTCCCCAAGCGTCATGGTAGATCGAGTTGCCATACCATTGGTATTCACCGTCTGGGTGCCCTTGCCCGTCATAACAGTAGGAATAGGAATAATCATAGGTTTGGTATCCCGTGTTGCCACTGGCGAAGGCGCTGTTCGATGCCCAGCCCCAGTTGGGGACGGGTTGCCACGATTGGTGCCCGCTTGCGCCGACCGGGTACCAGACTGACGAGTCGAAGGTGAGATCATAATTGAAATTCGTGCCGCGGCCGGGCTTGTGAATGACCGGAATCGTGAGATGCATGTTCAAGTTGGCGAGATTGATCACATCGGGGCCGCCACCGAAGGAGCCGAAGGGAGGCGTACCGATTTGGACCTGGGCAGAGGAGATTCCAGCGGCAAGGGCGAGCACGATCAGCAAGAAGAGCGAGCGGGAAGTGCGAGTCATGGTGAATCTCCTCGGATACTGAGAAAACGGGCGCAGCATGCTGCGCCACTACAAAGAGAAGGAACTGGCCGTCATGCCGGAGTTGAGAGTGACGGATGTGACTTGAAAATCGAGGACAAGGACGTTGTTCAAGAATTTCTGGACGTGATAGGGCACTTGCGCGCCGCTAACGGAAGTGTAGTTCGAGAAACGAATCTCGACAGGGATATCCAAGCCGGCGTTATTATCCGGATGGATGTTGAAATCCATGGCGGCGGGTAAAAGAGTGATGGAGTCGAGGTAAAAGTCGATTTGCGTGAGATGCTCGAAAGTGGCTAGTCCCGGTGGATTCGGAAGGGGCGCGGGTTGATAGATCGAGACGTGCTCGACGGCCTGGCCATTGTGCGTCTCGTGGCCGACATTGGTTGCGATGTATCCAGAGGCCGAGAGTCCCTGAGCGATGGGAAATGCGGGGAAGAACCACGCTGGGCCGGGGAGGAGATTGTGGAAGGCGATGGTGTGGCGGACGCCGTCGGGGCCGGACCAGGCGCCGACAGGCGGCATGTTGGAGCTGTTCTGGATCTCGCTGCGCGTGCCGGAAGAAAGGCTGAGACTCACGCTGCTGGCGCCGCTGGCGATAGTTTTGAACACGGCAGTGCCGGTTTCGTCGTCACTGCCGGCAATGCATTCGACCGCACCTGTTAGCGTGACATCGGACAGGGATTTGGCGCCGTTGAGAGAGGTGAAGGCGCGCTGCAAGAGCGCTGAGGCCTGCGCGGATGGGGCTGCGGGCTGCTGGGCGGCGCACGGGAGCAGAACTAGCGCGATAAGAACGAAAGAAGAGACAAGTCGAGTAACTCGCACACGAATCCTCCTGGTTGAAAGCCACGAACCGTTCGAATGGGACCGGTGAGACGTGGGGACGACAAACTGTCTGAAGGATCCCGCCGGTACCGGCCCGGGCGGGCCGATCAGCAGGATGAATAGGGTTATATGAGAATTTTATAAGATTGTCAATAACTATTTCTGGTTATTATTTCTGGAAAGACGGGGAAATGTGTAAAACGAAGCGGACGTTGAGCGGATGCGGGTTACATAACGGCGGGTCAGTCAAGCGATGGTCAATGGCATACAGCGCGAGTTCGAGGCTCAGTGGAAATTATCAAATGTGAAGAAAAATCGTGACTACCTAAGAGCGGTCTTCTGAGCCATCAGCAGAATGATCTTCCGATTTTGTTCGCTGGCTTTACCCAACAGACGGCGAAACTTGCTCAGAAATCGCGCATCCTTTCCGTTGCTACCCCAGAGGATCCCGTCTGAAGATTTCCGCTTGGGCAGGTTCGGCAGCTTGGGAGACTCCTCTCCATTGTAGAAAAGCTGGTACTTGCGGATTTCAAGAGCCCTGGCCATCTTCTCCAGAGTTTCTATCGAAGGAACGGTGTGACCGTTCTCAACACGAGAAATGTAAGGGCGAACATGGCCCGTCCGTTCTTGAATGTCACCTTGGGATAGATTCTTTTCATCGCGGAGTGCGCGGAGGCGGTCGCCAATTATCATCCGGCGGATTATTCCATTTAGGCGGATGGAAGGCAATGAATAGCCCTAGCTCTACACAACGCTTAGAGTATGACGCCCACTTACGTTGCAGCGAGGCCGAGGCGCTCCGACGTATGATCGAACTGTTTGACTAGCCAGGACAGGAAATGCCGAGCAAAAAGCGAAACCACGGTTTGACCGAAGAGCAGTTGGTGGTTCTCCGAAATTCTCGCAACCTGAAACCTTGCCGAAAATTCCGCAAAGTGAGCACGGCGAAATTCGTGGAGCACCTTAGCGAAGGAAAATGCGAGCAGTGCTTGGCGTTTTCCGAATGTTAGATAGGGAACAGCAATTGATGCGATTCCTGCGGGTCAGTAGGAACTGAGAATTTCCCTCTGAGACCTGGTTAGAGGAGAATATGGTCTTACATCCAGACGACGGGAATAATCCGCGCAACGGGAGTATGTGGCCCGCGTTGGAGGGATTCGTCACGTTAGCAGCGAATCGGTTCCGGTGATCGGTATAAGACTTTCATTGTGGCGTGCAGATAGGCTGCCTCATTTGGTTCGCTGCCGGGCATTCCCTAGGTCGTAAAACAATGCTCTTGGAACATGCGTTCGAGGAATCCGACAATGCAGGCGTACTTTGTGTTTTCCTCAGCAGTTCCGTGAGGGGCTCTACAAACTATGCGCTGACCATAGCGATCCCTTAGGTGTGACCGGGCCGATTTCGCTCGATGTTTTAAGGACGCGGACCGATGATAGAAGGAATCCTAGAAGAACCCCTCGCTTTGACCCGGCATCGAATGGCACCACTGCTTGGGGAAAGGGAGGAATTCCTGTCGCTTCTACTGAGGCAAGGCACAAGTCACCACCGTGTCCGGTCCGTCGCGGCCTATCTGATTCACATCGTCCGCCTGATGGAACTAACGAGTCTACGAAGCGTTGAGCTCGAGGAAATCAAAAAGGCCGGTGAGTGCTGGGCGAACTATAGAGGGCCGCATCTGTTTCGTTGCTCCTACTCATGCGAACTCTACCGATAACCGCTTGATCAGATAGTAGGTCGTGATTACTCAAAGATTGGTTGAATCAACCTCGTCAATGACCGCAACCTGCCATCCAAAGATTCGGCCCACTCAGGGGTAGCTGGAACGTTCACTGGTGGCACGCGATCTTCGGGAGTTGCATCTCGACCTTCGCGGACAATCTGCACCCATCTCTTCATGCCATCAATGTACGTGTCGAAGACCTCTCTGCTAGTGCGGCAATCTTCCAGCGGGATATATGCTGGTGGGATATCGCCCACAACAATCCACATCCAGTGGTCCACATCGGGACGCGCCGGAGATATCTGGAAAAGGAATATCGCGAAAATCTTTCCCACCCCACACGCGAAAAAAGAACTAGCTATCGATTCGCACCACGAAAAGGACAGGATGTAGTTCTTGGCCTGTTCAAACATCTCTTTAAGGAGTGCGGTGTCCTCGTCATCGTCACCCTTCATACGCTCGACAGGCACTACATCAGGGACAGGGACGATCGCGTTAGTTCCCGAATCTTGTCCAGAGGGCGGCTGCATAAGCCTCTTTTCTTCAAATGCAGATTGTAATGCAAGGCACACTCCTTGATGGAATCCGACGCTCAGTGCCCGGTAAGTCGGACTTTACAGAAGAAAGCTCGGTCTAGACTCCGTGGTCAGTGAACTGTCCCACGTGAACGCAGTCTTTCATAACAGTGGTGACAGAGAAGCTTTATCTTGATTTTTGACTCGTTCCTTTCGTTCCATTCACCCTGTTCTTGAAACAAAGCATCGCAAGCCGCACACCACGCATCAGGCCATTTGTGTTCCTCATCGGCTTCCCGCGAGAACCACAGTTGGGCTGGATTTGAGACAAGATGCTCGCAGGCGTGAGCAGCGAATCCGCTCCCGTGGTCAGCGCATTCCACCTGCTGTGGGCGAAGCGCCGTCTCTGGTTCACTCTTAGCGAAGCCGATAGAGGAGTAGATAACGTAAACGAAGCCATTCTCGCCTGGACATCGATACGCTCCCTTTGCTCCAAGGACTTTTGCGGCAACAGCAGTCATCCCCCAGCCAAGGTATTCATCGTCTGGCAGTTCCGCTTCTTTGAGTTCAGCTATGTTCTCGGCCTCTCCGAACGCTCGCACTCTCGCCACTGCCTTCGCCACGTTTGGAGGCAAACTCTCGTTCGCCCAGCCCCACATCCATGTTCCCCCAGAAATGGAAGTCGTACCGATGACGTAAATTGAGGCCAAAACCTTGGGTACACCGTCCTGGGAAAATGTGAGAGTCCCGCGTTCAAACTCATAATCCCATCGCGGCCAAGAGGAGATATGAAACTCCTGTTCGCATAACTCATTCAGGCGCATGAGTTCATGCACCGCTTCGTGACGATAGACAGAAAATTGTTCGGGGTCCATTTCAAATAGTTTCAACCATGGAGGACAACCCGATTTATATCACATCCATTCTCAAGTGCTAGTTAGTCGCAAAACCGGACAAGTCCGGTCCTAAAACTCCACATCTCCGATAATGGCGTTTACCAGGACTTACCAACAATTGTCCTCGGTTGCATGGGGTTCGATCTCGCGCGCAGGCTCAGTGTCAGTCGCAGTCGTGCAATCCCCAAGAAAAACCTATGGCGTAGGTCCATGCGTGATTGCGTTCGCTACCAGCATAATAAAGTGAAGCAGCCAATGGCCCCTTGCAGTAATGAGCTTCTCTCCCTCCAAGGTCTTTGCCCCAAACCAGTGAATGACGCTCGCTCACGCGATCCCATCCTTTCGTTCTGAGTTCTTGATCGTAATACTCGAGGATTTGGGAGTATCCTGCACTGGCCGTGTACGTGGCTTGGACCAATGCCTTATGGGAATTGTAGGGGGAATAATTATCCTCTGTGCTTTTCACTACGGCTCCGGGCATCGGCTCCACTGAACGAAATTCGCCGAGCAGTTGTTGGTGGTACTTCTCGCCTCGCGAAACATTCAGAACTCTGTCTCCTAGAAAAACACAGACTAGGACTGAGAATAATGCGACTCCAAAGTAGGTACGCCTACTCCAAGGAAATGAAAATCGCGACATCGCAGCACCACTGGGAATCCTGGCCGATGATGACAGGGAATGCAGGGCTTCACAACCCGCTCCTGCCCTCTCCGGCCCTAAGTCCCGACTAGTCGCCTTACCGGACATTGAGATTCGGCCCGATCCACTTCTCCGGTTAGCGCGTTAATCAGGACCCACCGTTAGAAACGTACTCTCGCACTTCTCTGTTCGGAAAGTCATAATTGTCCACGGAGTGATGAATTGATATGAAGAACATTTCCAAAACGCTGATTTCCTTTGTGCTTATTGGTGTTGCAAGCGCATCGTTGGTCGCGCAGACCACAAAGATGGGCAAGGATTTTTTGATAGATGTGAATCGTCCGTTTGTGTATGTGAAGTTCGACCACATCGGGCCGGGCATACCGAGAACTCCGACCGAGCCCAATTCACGCATCTGGCTCCACCTGAAAAATAATTGCCGAATTGCCATACTTGTCCGCGCCAACGGTGTGCCTGATGACAGCCCCAAAGATGAAGTTGGTTTGGAGTATGAGGTTGTCGCAAATCCAGCCATAAGAGGTATGGTTTCCTTTTCTACCCATGATGGCCACAAGCCAGAAACCAGAGAAACTGGAAGCACACGCAGTTCAGATAGGCAAAGCGACGAGATACCAAGGGGCTACATGGAGGAAGTGGCGTCCTCGGTGCTCATTGGCCCAGGTCAAGAAATCCTTTTCAGCACGCCTATAAACCATCTAAGCGAACGGTGGCATGTGGAAATCCCATTTGATTTCGAGCTTCCTCCCGGAAAAGGCCCACTCAATTCAAATACGGTTGGACTTCCGATTATGGCTGTTCACTACACAGTGTGGGATTTGCCCCGAAATTACCGATCGGAAGTCTTGAAGAAATGAATCAAATTCTCGCGTAACTCCTGATAAGTCGCCAAACCGGAGAAGTCAATTCAAATGGACGGTTTGCGCGTTTACCAGGACTTGAGAACGTTCTTGGTGTGTTGGGTTATCTTCACCTATTCTTAGACCGCGATGCATACCAGTGTAGGCGTATGGGTGGAACTCGGATTTATCTTGTTCACCTTCTTCGTGATAGCCCCAACTATTGCCGCGACGATCGCGTACGCCGCGTGGAAGGGCAAACCGAAGGGTTTCGACCGCGATATGTACTGGACGGCGTTCGTCTCAACGGCTGCGGTCGCTGGTTTCATTCTCGTTTACGCGCAACGCAATGGTGGGACGTGGCCACGTGCGGTGCAGCTTGCATGCCTTGTTTTGGGCGCTCTCCTTTTTGGCGTCGCCCTTGGTTTCGGAGTCGGGATTTTCGCGCGACGGCGTAGTTCACTGCCCGATTAGTCGCCTTACCGAAGAAGTGGTTTTGGGCCCATTTTGACTTGTCCGGTTTGCGCGTTTACCAGGCAGTAGCCCTCCAGTGCAGAAGCTAAGATTTTCCGTTGGCACATTCGCGGTCAGGGCGGTGTCTATGTAAAGGGATAGGAGCATACCCAGGCAATCCTCCACTGCGAGGAAGCGGTACAACGCATGATTGCCAAGCAAAGGCCCAAGAGCCATGATGTTCCGGTGCCCGGGGCTGGCATAATTAGAAGGAGGAGAATCGCGTTGCGAAGCAACTGCTTAGCTTTGATTCTATTTCTCCTGGCACCACTTCCATCCTGGTCCCAAGAAGCCACCGCCGTCGGGCTGAAAGGGCTCGTCCACACAGTCCTTACCGAAGAGTTCGGTGATGAGAACGGCGTATCCCACCAATCACGCGGCTCTATTTATGAAGTCTACGACCGACACGGATACCAGCTGGAAGTTTACCGCTATAAACCTGATGGTTCGCTGTGGGTACACACAATTATTGGTCGAAACGGAGAACAAATATTTAAATCGCAGACGGCGGGCACTGCCCCTTTCGAGAATTTTTCTGTCCAGAACGTTTTCGATGCGGACGGCAAGGTCCTCGAAACAAACACTTACAACGCCGATGGAGTCCTCACCAAAAAGTCTACAAATGAATTCTTGGAGAAGCGGACCGATTCAACTACTTATCGGTCGAAAGAGACTAGCGTCGATGGGATGGAGAACACGAGGGAGATTGTCGAGAGCACAGACCCCAAGACTGGGCTAACCCATCAAATTGCCACGATGAACGGGAAACCTGAAACAGATTGGGTCATTCAGAGAGGTGGAAATGGGGTTCCAGACAAGGGCAAGATTGTCTTTGCAGATGGTTCCTATAACGAGCGCGAACGAAGGTCAAACGGAACCACTGTCGAAGATAGATACTCTGCATCAACAAAAGGCCACACGTATCAAACGAGCGACGCGCGCGGCAACTTAATTGAAGTGGTCCAAACATCGGATTCAGGCTACATCCGTTGCACTTATTCATTCGACGAGACTGGTCGGCCCACAGGCCAGGTCAATTACGATGCCTCCGGGAAGATACTCGATAAATCGACAACTGAGTATCAGGACGACTCATCTGGAAATTGGACCGAAAAAAAATAACCGTTTGGGACACGAAGAGCGACCCAATGAAGCCAAAGATAGTTGAAATCAGCTTGCGCACAATAAACTACTACTAGGTCGCCACGCTAACTCCTGCATAGTCGCAAAACCGGACAAGTCCCGGTCAGGTTTTGCGTCGGAATCCACATGGACGGTTGATGCCATAACGACGCCGGCCTCGCGACGGCCCGAGTAAACTGTTCGGTGTTCGCCCTAACAGTGCTCGGACCGAAGGAGGCCGAGATGAGAATTATAGGATGCGATTTGCACGCTCGCCAG